>JAEEGL016388599.1_pt1 | contig 15007 bp, 10 predicted proteins | sample 9134231 | NCBI WGS metagenome assembly JAEEGL01 (sample SAMN16246548, study PRJNA631951) | gut metagenome | biome: gut microbiome; feature: rumen; material: fiber-attached | host: Bos | place: Iran: Karaj | collected 2018-10 | reverse complement strand
TATTGTGGATACGCTGAAATATGGCTATCTTCGCGCCGATAAAATGGATACGGAGCCCCATGGTCATCAACGAATACTGCAAAAACTGCCAGCTCAGGAGAAACCTGATAAAATACCCCGCAACGGCTTCTGCCGATGAGATTGCGGCGTATCAGCAAGGGGTCAGGAACATTATCGCCCATAGTGATGGGCTCAGTACCCCGCAGACTTCGGAAAAGATGATTGCCTTGCGCCGGGAGCTCTTCGGACCGGCCAAGGACTTCACTACCATCAAACGGCATTTCAACAGTCTCATGCTGAATCTGCTGCCCCACATGCAGCAACAGGTGGCGGAGGCCGATGATGCCTTGCGGATGGCCGTGCAGTTTTCGATGGTGGGCAATTTCATCGACTTCGGTATCCTGGAGAAGGTAGATGACCAGGAACTCCGCTCGAAATTGGATGTGGCCAAAGACATTGCAATCGCACCCGAAATGCTGGACAGTTTCCGCCGGGAGGTTGAAAAGGCGCGCCGTCTGGTGCTGTTTACAGACAACTGCGGAGAGATTGTGACGGACAAACTGCTCCTCTCCGTCCTGCGAAGCATCAACCCGCAGCTCTTTGTTACGGTCATCGTGCGGGGCAAACCCGTCCTAAACGACGCCACGATGGAGGATGCCCTCCAAATAGGCATGGGCGATGTGGCCCAACGCGTCATCGGCAACGGGGCCGGGATGCCCGGCAATGTCATCGGCGCCATCTCCTCCGAAGCCATGGACGAAATCCGCAAGGCCGATGTCCTGGTGTCAAAAGGCCAGGGAAACTACGAAGGACTCAGCGGCTGCGGCCTGAACATCTTCTACCTGTTCTTATGCAAATGCGAAGCGTTCATACAGCGTTTTAACGTCCCCCAGTTCACCGGCGTCATGACACGGGAAGTCTTCTGAGACAACACCCTCGGTGCCTGATTAAAATGCACCATAACTGCTCCAAATGACCAGGGGTAAATCCTCAAATAGGAAGGACCGGTAAACTGCTTAATGGTTGTAAGTACTTGAAATTGATTGGATAAGCCTCCCCCGTCATTCCCGGCCCCGAACGGGAATCCGTGTCGCAAATTGTTTGCAGCATCGGGAAAATGTATTACCTTTGCATCAGCGATTCTACGGATTCGCTAATCTCTGGGCTGACGATTGCTACGTCAGCCCTCCGTATTATATAGCGGTCTTACTTCTTTGCCGTTGAAAATCCATACTGATGTTACGAGGACGCCGTTCCGTATTTGACCCAGTATCTGCTGAACCATATATCCATCCGTAAGACCGCAATGCCGCAAGCGCAGCGCCACGGCATCTTGCTCCTTCCGCATTATAGCATCCCGGAATTCGAGAAGCTGAACTAAAAAAGGAGCACGCTGGTCTGCACCTTTCGAGGAAGGAAGAAAAAGAATCATAATGATTATGGTTTTCTTCTCTTACCGAAATTCTGTACCTTTGTTCGCATGATAAAGCAGCTTAACATTTCCAATTTCCGATGCTACGAAAGGAGTACGGTTTATTTCAATGGGACATCTATTTTGGTTGGCCGGAACAATGCTGGCAAATCTACCATGATTGAGGCCCTCAAAATAATCTCATCTGTAACCAGGAAATACAAGACTCTTCGCTTTACCGCACCGCCAGAGTGGGTCCCGAGAGAGAGAAACAATGGAGTGTCTCCGAATGTAGAGAATATGAATATTGCGGATAGAGGGCTTTTCAACATGTATGGGAATCCTCCAGCCATTGTAGAAGCTATCTTTACAAACGGATCGTCAATCAAAGCGTATGTAGGAGAAGGATTGGATATCTTTGCAATCATTACGGATGAGTATGGATGCCAAGTTCGCAACAGCAAAGAGGCTAAAAACGTAAATATCCCCATCATTGAGGTCCTCCCCCAGATCTCAGCTGTGCTTGACAGCGAAAAGGTCATCAAAAAAGCTACCGTGGATGGAAACAAGGCCACACGCTTGGCGTCCCGCAATTTTCGCAACCAGCTTTTCTATTACAGTGAAGCATTCCCGACTTTTGAGAAGCTTGCAGAGTCAACGTGGGAAGGTCTCCAAGTCAAACCGGTCGAATCCATTTTCGTTGATGAGGGACGAATCCTACAATTTTTCCTACGAGTCCACAATTTCGAAGCGGAAATCAGCTGGATGGGGCATGGTTTGCAGATGTGGGTTCAGACAATGTGGTTCATTTCTCAGTGCCCTCCCAATTGTATTGTCGTGTTGGACGAGCCGGATGTTTATATGCACGCGGATCTGCAGCGACGATTGGTCCGTTTGATCACCCCGATGTTCTCCCAGTTGATCATCGCCACCCATTCCCTAGAGATTATTGAAGAGGTCCCATCTGACAGTATTATTCCGATAGATTCACATAAGCGGACAATCAAGCCTATCGGGGACGAGACTGGTCTTCACAAACTCGCAGAAGAATTGGGAAGCCCCCTGAATATTGATCTGGCCAGGCTATTTGTCTCCAACAGGTTTATTGTATGGAACGGTGATGATACTGACCGCAAGATACTATCCGCATTCCAGTCTGTCTTATATCCTCAGGACCTGCATCCGATTATTACTTTTCCAAAGGCTTTTGTTGATGGATGGAGTGGCTGGAAAAAGGCAGTCACGGTTGCTGACGTATTTTCTCTTAATCGTATGCACGTGAACCTGTACTGCATTTTCAATCCGGGTTATCGCACGACAGAAGAAGTCAGGCAGCGCCGACAAGAAGCCAAAGATAAGAGAATCAATCTTCACATCTGGGACAAGAAGGAAATTGACAATTATGCCATCAATGCGGATGTGATTTTCCGGTATCTAAACAGGAACAAACGGCAAGGAGACTTGACAATCGAGCAATTGAAGGAGAGGATGCATGATATTATTGTCGGGATGCACGACGATGTCCTGAACAGTATGACTGTCGAGTTGCAGATGAACGAAGCTGGGAGGGATGACTCCACAATGGAGGAAGCTTGGGAGGAACTCAATGCTCGATGGCAGGAACCGCTTGACTTAATCTCGGGAAGAAAGTTCTTCAATCTACTCTCCTTATGGACCCTGGAGCAATTCGGGGTAAGTATAAGCGCCCGACAGGTTGTGCCTTGTTTCAGGGCACAAGAGGTGCCATATGAAATCGAGTACGTTATCTCAAAGATTATGAACGAGGAGAGACTTTAGAAGCCGCTCGATAGTTTCCGCCCTGGATCCTTTTTTCAGCTCACACTCCCAGATGGTCACAACCTGCCATCCGGCTTCATTGAGCGCACATTCATCGCGGACATCACGAGCCTTGTTCGATGTTATTTTGTCTAGCCAGAACCTTGTGTTTGTCTTGGGGATGACATAATACCTGCACCCTTCATGTCCATGCCAGAAACAGCCGTTTATGAAGATGACGGTACGGTACTTTGGCAACACAATGTCAGGCTTTCCTGGAAGTCCTTTGACATGAAGACGATACCGGAAGCCATTATGCCATAAAGCCTGACGCACCAGCTGCTCCGGTTTCGTATCTTTTGACCGGATATGCGACATACAATCATGCCGCTGCTGGGGTGTCATTACGTCAGGCATATCAGTATCCAATCAGGACAATCCCCTTCAAAGGAAGCTGAAGGCGGCCGTTGATATACAGCGTCTCAAAAAAATTGAAGATGGTATCAAAGTCAGCGTGCCCACGGTAGTCATTGCGAACGGCTATGATCAAATAGTCCACGCCGTACATCATACACGCCTGAAAAACATCTTTCAGAAATTGGTTGTTCGAATAGGCTCGTCCAGCTTCAACTTCAATAACAATCCGGCCATCATTGCTGACAGCATCGGCATCGAAGAATTTATCGATACGGTTGTTCAGGCTGAACAATACCGGCACTTTAATTTTGTCTTCAGAAGCCTTACTCTCTTCAACCCGGAAGCCTATTTCTTTCAGCTCAGGGGAAATAATGCCCAAGACCTCATTACTCTTCAGGGTATGAATAGGTGATTCTATCTCGCCTATATGCCGGTCAAAGCACTGGATTACCCTCTTTATGGTCTCTTCCATCCCGACTGAGCGGGGAAACAATTGGTATCTGAGCATGGTTCAACTATTTTGGGAAGCCTTTCTTTCGGAGGACTTGCAGATTCAACCAGAATGTGTATTTGTATGTGTCGGTCAACGGTTTTTTCCCGTTTGCCACATCATTCATCACTTTCCATTTCCAGTCCTCCAGTATACGTCGACGCCTGTCCCAATCAACCATCTCCTTGACCAAATCCAAGGTGATCTCAACTCCGTCGATGCCCGAGGCCTTGCGTTTTTCCTCTTTAGCCACTTCGTGGGCATTCCTGTCCTCGCGGTCTTTCTCGGCAAGTTCATCCGCTTCATCAAGAAGTTCGATATTGTATTGGCAAACAATATCATAGATGGCCATCGCACGCTTGCGGTCGGTCTCTGAAATCAGGTGGTTGTATTTAAGCTTGTAAGCGGTGTCTTTGGCGGCACTTTGGTAATGGATGGCAAGGTAGCCTGATGCCTGACCCCATTCGGCAATCTTGTTCCATAGAGACGGCGGTATGGAGCGGATTATGCCCATTTCATGTTCATAGGTCCCGCTGTTCAGCTGGTCTTCACCTGCAACTCGCCTGGCCGGAGGATTGTTGGGATCACTCAGATCGTTAGCAATATCTGACAGGTCATATGCGAAAGTGTGCTCTTTGACTTTTTCCCAGCACTCTTCCTTCTTTGCCCACTCAATGTAGTGCGATCCCACGGAGTTATTGATAATGAACTCATTTACCTGGACCATCAAACCGAAAATGAAATCCGAGAGTGCCGGTGAAAGCTGCTGAGCCTTCCATATTTTGTATAGATCCAGACGACCGTTCGTAATCTTAGTCAGAAGAGCGATTGTGTATGGAACGGTCACGTTCTTCAACTCACCAATATGTACGGCGCTAGCCTTGGTACCGTACCGCTTGTCAGCGGTCTTAAACAGAATGGCTTTTGCAATCGTATCCTCAAAGTATACATTGTTGATCCGCTTGAGATTATCCGGCAGGTTGTTGTTGATAAACCTTGCGTAGTTCTTCTCATTACCGCGAGCAACAATATGTGGCCCGATGACAAGTTTCTTCCCTTCGTATACTTCCTCATAGGCATTGATGTACTTAGCGATGTCCGTTTTGGTGAGAACCTGGTTCTTGGGATACTTCTTGTCAAATGCAGCCTGACGAGACTTGGTGAAGCCTTCTTTTTGCCGCATTGTTTTATATTGACCACGGGCTCTCTCGAAGAACCAATATGTTTGCAGAGGGCTATCGGAAGAGAGAGGTGTCAGCGTGTATCTTGACAGCTTCTCAAATTCAATCAGGGCCTGGTTGTTCGCACTGAAGTCAGCATTGTTCACCTTGTTCTGGGTATTGGCATACCGGGAAATCCGGGATACTATATCGCTGAACTGTTCCTGCTTCTTGACAACAGAGATCTTCATCTGGACATAGATGGTCGATATATCTGCCTTGTCATTCTTTCTCGTGTAATAAATTGAAGCCGTTGTCTGGCCGCCATTTACAATCTGCAGATTCCGGATTTTTTTGATAAAATGACCGGACTCGTCAAGCTCGATATGGTCAGCTGTTACAGCAAGGCCGTTGTTATACGCGAAGAACATATGTGGCTCCGTTTTGATTGTGTCACGTATGCCCTTGTTGATATTGCCATTGAACTGCAGGAAAGAACGGACATTCTGCTCTAGTAATCTTGAACCGTATTGCCAATACAGATCGGCCAGGCAGGTCCCTGGAATGATAGCCACATAGGCCTCATAATCCTCATTTTCAGAGCTGGCCGCAAGACACGGAATCAGGGTATGCTGTTCTTCAAAATCAATCTCGATGGGGACATGGGAAGCTTCGGATACCTGGAACAGATAGTTGATATCAAGTATACGATAGAAAATGGCGTTCCCATTCAGGCTTGTAGAAGCCGGTATTTCTCCTTTGTATTCGCCATTGGTCAGAATAAAAGCGTTGACACGAACAAGTTTTTCTTTCAGTTCCGGATATGAACCGAGAGTATGGGCAAATTCAAATATCGGCGAAGACTCGGCAATATCATCCTCATAATTGTTGTATGTAGCCTTCCGGAAGAAATTTGTTATACGGGTAACAGCCTGATCGATGTCTTTTTTGTAGATGACCGGAATCTCTTCTTCCGGACGATAAATACTGATAAAGAGATCTACCGTCTCATAGTTGTCAGAGATGGCGTAACCATTGATTTTATGCTGTTTCTTGTTTCCAATGTCTTTCTCGTCGAATGCGACGGTCGTATTCTCGGTCTCGCCAGCTTCGGAAAGCATATCCAGGAACAAACGGGTAAAGGCCTGCTCCTGAGTATCACCGTCTTCGTTGGCAAGCTGCCTAGAGGTTACCTCCTGACATAGCTGCTGGTAGTATTTCTCAATATCAGTCATCGTGCTTAATTGTGCTGAAGACCATGGCTTCTGATTGTCTGTAAGCGGAACATGCGGAAAGGACGACGCTGTATATCAGATTGCCTACACCACCGCGTAAATCACTTTCTTTGATACGGGGAAAATCTCCTTCTACCCGGTATATTGATTCGTCGCGGAGCTTGTATGCTCGGAAGGCGTACAGTGCCTCATCTTCATCAAAATACCCCGCTGTGATAAGCTTCTCATTGAATTTTGACAAGGCAGCAGGTTCATTCTCTAGGGAACGGCGCAGTTTATTTATCCTGTCAGGCAGAGTTTCGCCATTCCGTTTGGTTGTTTCTAGCGAGCAGTGATACAAGTACAAGTTATCAAACAAGGTCTCATCAAGCTGACGTTCACTATTGATAGTTACTTCCTGCGGGTTGCTGGTGGCTGTTGTCTTGACTTCAACAGCCCAAGCGTCTCCCATAAAGTCTCTCTGGGCGGCATCAACCCCCACCCAATAATCCAGTGCTTCACTTGCAGGAAATACATTTTTGGAAATGAGTTTCTTCAGAAAGCCCAGTTCTCCATACAATCCCTGTTGCTCAGCAGGTGACAAGCCCTCAGAACCGGCTTTGTCAAAAAGATTACGCCATTTGTCCAATTGGGAGACAACACTATTGATCATTGACTCCTCAGAATTCATACCCTTGACAGTGTTGACAAGGCTTTCGCAAAGGCAGGAAAATGTATCCCGCTGCACAGGAGCGAGCAGCTGAATCAGCAGCATTTTGGAGGCAGCTTGTGTGCCGTCACTATAGATGCCCACCTTCAGCTTTTTCAGATTCTGGAAAGGTGCCGTATCAATCCTGATGCTGTCAGGGAATGTAAACGAAATACCGTAGCCACGTTCGTCGCTCGCATAAGTTGCATAGATATGATATGGAAAAGAAGGATCGTACAGCAACTTGGCGATTCCCATATCATTCTGAGCCTCCAAGGCAGCCCAGAGGTCAAGCATGCGGTTATTCATTGTCATATGTGTTATCATTATCATTCTCAAATGTTTCCTCATCCTCGGCGTATTCGCCAACCGGATTCACGACATAGCCAACAGCCATATCTTTGCGGTCGGTATCTGGGAAGGAAATAACGAGTCCGATGAATGGCATACCATTGTCTGGGAGACTGCTGTCAGCGCCCCGGGGATTAAGAGGATATATCATCAGCATCGGCTGATCTTTCGGCCGGTATTCTTCACGCACGATATCAGGTGCCGGATAACTCTCCTTCCAAGGCTTAGAAGAGCCCTTTTTCCTTTCAATAGTCACTTTGAGTGCTTCATCGAGCAATGTCTTGTCAAGATCAAGGAACTCATCGGTTCGATCACCTACAATGTGGTTCTTGCGGATGTAGTAGGAATCGGGAGAATTACCGGCTTGGGTATCCGTAGCATGATTACGGAAATAGCAATTGGCATCATAATGCCCCGAAAACTCATAATGTGAATTGCGTTCCCGCACAGAACGGGACATCAGGGCCACGCTCCAAGAGGTTAACTCTCCAGAGCTGTTCAACTCTTCAATATACTCGCAGATCAGATCGAAATTGACTTTAACCAACTGCTTGCCAACCTTGAATTTGTGGAAGTAATCGCAGATGTCATCCGGTTTGACGCCAGTCCAAAGGAAGCATGTCTCATGGCCTACGGGATTTTTGGGCGTGCCAAGTCCAGCCAGGAGATTTTCGGTATGACGAAGATTGTCGGCACGGACCACAGGATCCATGGAAAGCTGATAGGTTTCGACCAGACGCGTCGCCCAAGAAACCTGAATACTCTTTGTATATCTCATCTTGGACAGCGATGTAATCTGGAGAGCACCAGGATGAGAACGGACCTTCAGAGCATACTTGTCCGGAGTGCTATGCGCTTCTGCCAGATAATCAAACTCGGCACGCAATTCTTCACTTGCCATAGTGATATGACGGAACCAACCGTTTAGTTCGGAACTCGTGAAGAGACGGCACAAATCAACGTAACCGGGGCGGTAGCCAAACCAGCGTCCCATCTGCATCAGCGTGTCATACATTTTTGAGGCACGAAGGAAATAGCTTACAGAGAGTCCTTCCAAAGTCAGACCTCGGGACAATTTGTCTCCACCGATGGCTATTACGGAGATACCTGTCTGCTCGTGCTCATAATATGTCAAGACGTCTCCAGAACTACCATTTATGGATTTAACCTCAATCTTCTGGACAGCCTGAAAGAGTAGAGGCTTTATCTCGGTCCATGTGTGAACCTTTACCCTATTGTCAACAGTTCTAAGGGAAGACTCAAGAATTTCGGAAGAAACTGTTCTGTATGACTTGTACTTGTCGTGGTCTTCCTCAAAGATGCAGCGAAGTTCTTCCATCACAGTCGGATCATTCGCTTCGATTTCCGCCTTGTAATAACCGAACAGCTTCTCTACCAGCGTCTTGATTTCGTTTTGCCAAATCTGGTACCGTGTTATATGGATAAGCATCGAATTGTGCTTGCTGCCTTGGCCACGGGCAATCCGGATGGCACAAGTCATAATGAAGCACTTGATGGCTGTTCTCAGCGACTCTGGGATTTCGTCATATGTCGGAAGCGGGTCTGTCCGTTTATGCTTTTCCGGAACGAATTCAGTATAATCATCAATAGTATTGACAATCGGAAGGAGATCATCACTGGATTCGTCCGGAATCATGGAAGTGCCGAATACTTTCTCGGGGCCTATGTAGTTGTCAGGAGCAGGAAGATTGATGATAAAATCGCGCGGAAACAAATCATCGTCGGCCAAGGGGATGAAAATGTTTGCGAAAGGCGTTGCGGTATAACCCACATATGCAGAACGGGCGAACTGGGAAATAATGGCGCGGATCTGCTGATTTATCTTGGTGGGATCAAATTCCTTCTTGTTGGTATTGATGGAGGCATTATCAGCTTCATCATCAATAATCAACAGCGCTTTGGATGTTATTTTCCCATCCCCAGCGTGGGTGTGCAGCCAAGTATATAGACGTCTGAGTACAGATACATTCTTCTTGACCACAAGAAGGAAGGGATTCGGGGTCTCGAAGTTGATGCCAAGCGATTCGGCCCTTCCCTGTGTGAAATCTCCCTTCTCTTCACTCGTGGTAATGGAATTGGCAATGGCGTGTTTATAACCCTTGAATCGGCCGACACCTATCTTCTGCGACAATCCTTCTTCATACTTGCGGACATATTGAGTGTCGAAGCCAAGGAATCCTTCATCCAAACGGTTTTGTGTCTGGCTTCGCAAATTGTTGTGGATACCGGCCAGAACAATAATGAAATTGAAACCGGCATCGGCAGCCTTGCATATCAAACCTGTGTAATTGGCGGTCTTTCCAGATTGAACTTGGCCAACAACCAGCCCCTTTTTGTCTATCTGGATATTATCTTTCTGGGGATTGAACAAGTGGTCCAAGACCTCATCAGACAGATTATCCAAGTGCTGGATAACTGCATCCGGGAACTGCTTGTCTTTTTTCAGATACTTAACATAGCGGTTCCAGAAGTCCCATTCTGAACCTTGTGCAGCCTTGAATTCCTTCAGCCATGGAAGCCTTCTTTCGCGTCCCTCCAATATCTTGAAATCATCCACCCGGGTTGCGTGGTTGGCAAGCAAAGTCTTCTCAAGCAGATTTCTATCGAGGTTCGGAAAAAGGAGCATACACTTGTCTACGGCCATGACAATATCTTTGTCCGTGACCGGCTTCAGATTCTCAAGCAGCTCGTCTGCTATGTTATAGGCGGTCTGAAAGATGTCCTGCATATCTATGAGAGTGAATCTATAAGGTCCTCGTATTCATTGAATGGGGCGATGCTTTTCAGCGATTCGCGTGCTTTTTCAGGAGACCATCCGGATGCAATCTTGGTGTCATAAAGCGACCGAGCGACAAAGAGGAGAGAGGCGGCGTCGAAACCTTCAAAAGCATCCTTCTGGGAAGCCTCATTTTCCACTTTGTTGGCATATACGGCATTGGTGGGTACCGACTCTTCGACGAAGCGCAGCAAGGTTTCAATAGCACTGTCTGGATTTGTCTTGGCCATTTCCTTAACTCTTACTATTACCTCGTTCTCACGATTGACAACGAAGAACCACTTCCCGTCTTTCTTTTTGTCCAACCAGAGAGGCTGGAACGAAGCTCCTGCCTTCTGTTTGAGAATTCGTCCCCGGTGTTTGTAAACTTCCATACCCTGCCTGCGAACTGTTCGGGCGTAAGATTCAAGAAGTTCTCGGCAGCTCGCCGGAGGATATGCCTGGGATTTCTTTATGTCAATTTTCCACTCGGAATCCTGAGTATTGGGAATATCAACCTGAATTCTGACCAATTTGTACGGTTCTTCCTGTTTGAACATACCCAGCCAATTGCCTGCAAGAAGAAGACGCTTTCCCCGATAGATGTAAAACCCCTGATGAGCGGTCCAACCGTTCATACCTTCGGCGTCATTATACGCCTTCTCTGAGGTGAAGTTCTTTTTGTGCGGAAGCACATAGCCCCGAACAGTGACATTCCCGGGAAGATGGTCTTCTGTCTGGAGCTGGCGTTTGTTCTCATTGGGACAAAAGGGATTCCAGGACTCGATCTCGTTACCGCACCAGTACAGTTTTATCACTTTGTCCTCAATGAACCGATGGAAAGTCATGGCAATATGCTTCTTGACACGGTCGAGATCGCGGGAGAATTTCTCGTGCGCATTCACGTCCGATTCCGAAACGCTTGGTCTAACTACCCGATCAAGGTCGCTCCAGATGACAAGTGTGCCGCTTTCGATATCATTTAGCTCATTGGAGAATTCCTCCGGCATCCATTTGAGCAGGTCCCAATTGTCGGTGGCGGCAACGAAATCAAGATCCCACGTCCAATATGCCGGTGCATAATCTTTCCTCTTACTGAAAACAGAGACCTTTCGGCATTGGGAGAAAGAAGCAGTCTTGAGACCGAGACCAAATCGCCCAAGATCCTTTTCGCGCCTTTCATCACGGGGATTCTGGGAGCCGGGACGCATAGCCTGAATGATCTCCTGGCTTGTCATACCATGACCATCATCTTTGATAGTAATGAAAGATCTGCCACCGCGCCAGATACGATTAATCCAGATATTACTTGCGTCTGCTGAAATAGAGTTGTCAATAATGTCAGCGACAGCGGTCTCCAGAGAATACCCGATAGCGCGGAAAGTCTCGACCATTGACGAAGCTTTCGGCGCAGCAGATGTGGTTTCTATTTTACTATAGTCCATAGGCTATTCGTGTTCCAATTGCAGCAATAAGGCAACAGCTATGTGGTAGGACATCATTACCGGAACAGCATTCCCAATTTGCATGAATACCGATGTGCGGCTGCCTTCAAAGAAGTAATCGTCAGGAAACGACTGAAGACGCGCGGCCTCTCTTACAGAAATTGAACGGGCGTTTTCAACGGTCGGTTTCTTTGATGGGAAAATGTAGTAATGGCCATCCATGGCAATATGCGCAACAACTGTATGACAGCATCCATGGGGATCAACTACACTGAACCTGTTCAGGAAAGAACTAGTATTCTTGTGGGTTTGTAGCCTAGGAGGAAGCTTGGCATAATTCAGGCGGCGTTTGTGCTTCCACTCTTTGATGGCTATGCAGTAGATTTCTCGATCACGTTCATTATTGCTCCTTGTAACGTGCTGAGTCGTGAAATCAAATAAGCCACGAATACCAGTTTTATTCAGGTACTCCATTTCCTCTAGGGGGCGGGTATACTGAACAAGTTCGCATAGTTTGCCATCTCCATTTTTTCTCTCCGGAAGGTCAGCAAAAATATCTTGACGTGTCTTGTACTTGTTTTTGATTTTCGTGAGTTCAGGATAGTGGAAGCCGGTTTGATGGTTATTGTCGTCTTCACGGCGCCATCCAACAATAATCATTCGGTGACGGTGCTGCAGGACTTCAAAATCCGAGGCAATCTGTTCTCGTGCCTCCACGTCATATCCCAGATCATTAGCGATTCGTTTCAAATCCTCAAAGGGTCTGACCATATCAACAGTCTGAGCCGTGGTAATCCCCATAACATTCTCGAAAACAAACATCTTGGGGTGAAAATGTTCGATAAAACGGAGGTAATATCTATAAAGATAATTCCGGGGATCCTTCTTCACATCTTCGCCCATTTTGGCTCGACCAGCAATGGAATAGGCTTGGCAGGGAGGGCCTCCAATAATGATATCAATCGGTTCGCCACCCACAAGAGCATCCAATCTTGCGGTAATATCATCCATCGTTTCCTCGCCAATTGTGGCTTGAATAACACGATTAATAACATTTGCGGGGACCTGATTCCAAAGTGCTGAACCGTCGGAACCCTCTTTTTTATTGCGAAGGTAGTTTTCGTATATGTCAAGCTGGTTCTGCTCACGCAAATAATGAAAAGCTGCCCGTGTTTTAAGTGTATTACAAGCATCCTTTTTCATTTCAACGTGAGCTACGGGGATGTATCCGGCTTTAATAAAACCTTCGGATAATCCGCCGGCGCCAGCGAAAAAGTCAATAAATTTCGGCATAAGGGAACATTGCTCCAATTTAAATACAAAAATAGAGAATTTCTTGATTTGTAGCGACGAAAAGTACGCTCTATGTATATTTCGCCTTCGTCCAATAATCTACCACGACGCCAACCAAAACCAACAAGATTTCGAATACTACGAGTGCCACAGCCAAGGCCTTGGAAGAGAGCCAATGGCCCTACCCTGCGGCAATGCTCTTCAGATCTTGCTTGTATTGGGAAAAGAGCCCCTTCTGCTCCATCTTGTATTCCTCTCATGTAACCACCCTTAACATCTTCGTCAATAATCGCTATATTTGTAAGTGTTACCTAACTAGATACGGCCCACTATGTTCGGAATTCCCTCCCCTTACGAAAAGGAAATATCTCACTATTATGTCCCCCATTCTTGGGCGATATACTACATGACCGGTGATGATGATTCCCGTAGACAGGAAAGACGCCTCCATCAGTGGCTCCGGAAAGTCGCAAATGACATCACCGTTACAAAAGTCCTCCAGGAAGTTCTTTTTCTCTTCCTGGAACACAAAGCCGTAGAGGAATTCAACCACAACCATCATGAGCGCTTTTTTGATGAAGCTCTTCCTTTCCTGCCTTCTGCATATGAAGCGACGCGTTATGCACTAACGCTCCTGTCTTTTCCTCTCGATTCTGACATCATTGAGGCTTGTGTCGACCTCATGGAGAGAATGGCGCGAAATGAATTGACTCCGTTAGGCAAGGTTGACATTGATGCGGCCGAACGCGTTCGTCCGGACTTAAGCAATCCGTTTTTCCCTGTAGGGATGAGACCCCTCTTTTGGAGCAACGCCGAATTGTTTGAGTTCCCCCCCTATGTCCCCACAAAATTTCTTGGCATTGTTGATCTAGAAACCGGTTACACCTTCGCCACGGCCAGCGACCGTTACTGTCTTTATACAAACAGGGAAGTTTGCAACCTTCTCATAGAAATTGCCGACAAAGTATTCAGCGCATTCCGTTCTGATAAGATCCTAACCAGTCATATTCTTTTGAACAGACGCGGTGTCTACAAAGCGATTGCCAAAAGCGCAGTATTTGAGTATCAGCCTTTTATTATAGATGGCTGGCAGCCCATCATTGAAGCCGTAAACAGCTATGATAAAACCGAGACATTGCGTTATACTTTCGGCTTCGTTTATCAACGCTCCCCTTTGCCGCTCCTTATGCTTGACTACTCAATCAGTGTAAACACCGCCCACATCGTCCCCTTTGAACAATTCCGGGAAAAGACGCTGAGCCGTATGCATTGGGATGTGGAGTTGAATGCCATTATGAAGGCTTTCCTGAAAACAATCGAATCACTCCAAAAGACAGCCCTCTCGGACCGCGACATGTTGCCCTTGTTCTGCAAATATTTCAACCTTTGTGAGATTCCAGAGAGCGATTTCGACAAGAATAAGCTAATGGATATCCTGCTCCCTGTGGATGACTCCATCAAGCAGAACACCCGAGAATTTGGGAAGAACGCCTATGCTATGCTCCATGTAATCATGTCTTACATTTCCCAAAAGAAAGACACCGTGTACTTCCGGAACGAAACTCAACTCGGGAAATGGGTCAGCGACTTCATTAAGGCAGCGTCTGCCCCCGGGTTCTCCATCAGCAAATACATCGGTAACGAAGCATATGATTTAGTTTCGTGGTATAGCCTTCAGTAAAAGCTATTTCCAAGGCAGAGCGAATACAACAAAAAACAGGGACGTTACCCACAGTCTTTGCCACCCCCGCACTACCTCAACTCCCCGCCTCCACCACCTTGAAATCTTCAAATGCGGCATTTCGACCGCTGCCAAGCCGGGATTCCCACATCGTTCCGGTATGGACATTGAGCAGGGTGATGTGGTGCCAGGAATCGACGATCAACTGGTAATTGACTTCGCCGGGACGGGCGACGTCCTGGCTGCTGGATTGCCTTCCCACTTTTCGGCTGCTCGTTGACTTG
>JAEEGL012631695.1_pt1 | contig 15007 bp, 16 predicted proteins | sample 9134231 | NCBI WGS metagenome assembly JAEEGL01 (sample SAMN16246548, study PRJNA631951) | gut metagenome | biome: gut microbiome; feature: rumen; material: fiber-attached | host: Bos | place: Iran: Karaj | collected 2018-10 | reverse complement strand
AGGAGCAACTTCTTGTGCTTGTAGTCCTTTTGGAGTTCTAATTAATCTAAAGTTTACAAGATCACCTTCAGATAAAGTCTTATATCCTTCTTTTTGAATAACAGAGTAATGTACAAATATATCCTCTAAATTTTCAACTTGAATAAATCCATAACCTTTTTCGTTATTAAACCACTTTACTTTTCCCTTCATAGTACACCTCTTTTCCTAAGATGAATGTATCATAGTGCACACTTTATAAACAAGAAAAATAGTCCGACTTAATTCGACATAAAACGGGCTATTTTGTTATTATTATTAATTATAAAAGGAAGTTCTATTTTTAAGAAAAATTAGTTATTTTTTGATTATAGATTTTAGTTGGATTAATATTTTCATTTTGATAACTTACCTCAAAGAATAAATTATTATCACTATTCGAGATTTTATTTTTTGATGATGTACCCAAAATCTGACCTTGAGTAACTATCTCTTTTTCTTTTAAATCAGTATCTGTTATCGAATAATAATTAGTTATTAAGTTATTGTTGTGCCTTATTGCAATATGATTGCCTAAAATATTATCTTTTTCTACTTTAATAACCTCACCATCACAAACCGCTATTACATCAAATACATCCTCGGATGTATATAAAATTCCGGTAGATGGTAAATAAGTTGTTTCATACTTGATAATAGCCTTTTTTTGAATATCTTCATTATCATCTTTATCGTAGAATAACACACTATCTATAATACTATCTCCAACATAAGGCGGAATAATCACCTGTTCTTCCATGTTAACTTGATTAGATACTTCGTTATATACTTGCTGTGTTGGTTCCTTAAGTAAATCTTTAACATATAAACTATTTTTATACTTATTAACTACATAATTATTTACTAAAGCAAGTCCCAAAAAAGTAATAGATATTATGCTTAATGATATCACCCTAATTATTAATCTTTTTTTCTTTGCTATCATATATCCTCCTAATTAAAGTATGGGAGGTTTTAGATAATTTTATACATTCATTTTTTCTATATTCACACCAGTATAATAATGTTTTAATATTTCCTTATAACTATATCCTTCTTTAGCCATTAGATTAGCTCCATATTGACTCATACCAACATCATGACCATGTCCATTACATGATATTTCAATTTTATCCTTAATTAAAACTGTAAAATCTGTTGAATATAAGTTAAGAAGTTTTCTAAATTCGGTTCCCTTAAATAGCTTATTGTTTATAGTTATATTTGAAACATGATGAGTATTATTATAAATAATGCTATTAACTTTTATATAATCACATTTTTCTATTGATAATAGCTTACAAAAATCATTTTGTGTAAAAGATTTGGATTTAGTAAAATTTTTCAATCCATTTGTTTCAAGTGAACTAACACTTACCAAATATGGCTTGTTTTCATTAAAGACATCTTTGCTATTTTCTGTCATTCCATTACTCATTGAAAAATAATATGCACTTATTACCTTACCGTCATAGGTAACTATTTCACCAGTTGTCTCTTTTATGGCGGATTTAATCTTACTTATATTATTATCATAATTAGATCCCCATTTAATTTTTAAATCACTATCATTTATATAAACTTGTGTTTTATTATCAGTCGTAAGATCATAACTATTTTTTCGATGAAGGGATTTATAATATGCATATGATCTAGAGGCTACTGCCTGAGCTTTTAATGCTTCCTTTTCATATGATACAGGCATTTCTCCGGCTAAAACACCTACTAGATAGTCTTCCATATTAATTTCAAAAGTGCTATTAGTAGCGGTGTTTTTTATTACTAGTTTATAATCAAAAAAGGAAGTGTCTTTATTAACACTTCCTTTTGATATATATACTACAAATAATATTACTACAATTAATAATAATATTTTATTTTTCATATATTCCTTTATTCTATAAAACTAATAACAAACTCAGATGCTAAATAACTTATTGCCATTGCAACTAAAATTATAAATATTCTTGCTTCAATTTTATGGTTTGTTCTAAAGAATCCCGTAAAATTAATACCACTTAGAGAAAAAATTGTAGCAAGTAACATAAATGCATAAATAAGCAACTTATAATTCATATTATGCTCTTTCTTCGTATTTTATGATTTTAGAAATTCTTTTTTTATGACGTTCTTCAACTTCTTCATTTGAATTTAAAAATGTATCAATAATTGAACATAAATTTTCAAACGGAGTATCATTAATTCCTAAACATAAAACATTTGCATTATTATGGATTCTTGCAAGATGAGCATCAGAATTGCTAACACAACGAGCAGCTCTAACTCCTTTTACTTTATTTGCTGCTATACTCATACCAATACCAGTACCACATAATAATATTCCAAATGAGCCCTTATTGTTTATAACACTTTCACATACATCGAATGCAAAATCAGGATAATCATCAGAATCATTATGTTCTATCTTAGAATCAAATACTTCATATCCTTTAATAGATAAGTATTCTATTAATCTTTTTTCTACTTCTACTCCACGATGGTCTGTACCTATAAATATTTTCATTTTCTTCACCATCTTCATTATACAACAAAAAAAAAACAAAAAACTATTTAAGCTTTTTGTTTATCATTTAATCCATATTTCTTATTAAATTTTTCAATGTTTCCAGTTTTCTTTGCTCTACTTTGTGTACCTGTATAGAATGGATGACATTCACTACATACTTCAACATTGATATTTTCTTTTGTTGATTTAGTCTTAAATGTAGCTCCACATGCACAAGTAACTGTAGCATCTTTTAATTCTGGATGAATATTTGCCTTCATTTTTCTCTCCTTCCCATACCAAATCCATGGCATAGTTTGCTTTCCTTGTGATATTATATCATAATTTACTTGATTGACAAGTATAAATTATTCACCATTATCAATTATTTGTATATCTGCTCCAACTTTCTTTAATTTATTAATTATTTTCTCATATCCTCTTAGGATATATTCAATATTACTTATAATAGTAGTACCATCTGCAATAAGACCCGCAAGCACAAGTGCAGCTCCACCTCTTAGATCAGTTGCATTAATCTCACATCCATGTAGTTTTGTTGGACCATGAATAATTGCATGTGTATTATCTTTAAGTTCTATATTTGCTCCCATTTTATTTAAATGAGGTACATGACCCATACGACTTTCCCAGATAGTTTCCTCGAATAGTGAAATGCCATTTGCTTGGGTTAAAACAACACTCATTGGTTGTCCCAAGTCGGTTGGGAATCCTGGATAAACCAAAGTGGTTATATTTATTGGATTTATTTCCTCAGCTTTACTAATTGTAATGGTATCATTATCTACTTCATATTTAATTCCCATATCAGTTAATTTATTTAATAATGCAGTAATATGATTTGGATTTACACCACAAACTCTTAAATTATTACCAAGAAGTGCACCGATTAAAATGTATGTTCCTGCTTCAATACGGTCTGGAATAACATCTATCTCAGCTCCATGTAGTTCGGTAACGCCTGTTATTTTTATTTTAGATGTACCTGCTCCCTCGATTTTAGCACCCATATTATTTAGATAATCTGCTATATTAATAATTTCAGTTTCTTTTGCGGCATTTTCAATTATAGTTACGCCATTTGCTAGTGTTGCTGCATACATGATATTTATTGTTGCACCAACTGAAGCAAAATTTAATTTAATCCTAGCACCAGTTAATTTATCAGCTTTAACAATATATTTATGATTTTCTTCATCGTGAGTTATAGTAGCTCCTAATGCTTCAAATCCTTTTAAGTGCAAATCTATTGGTCTTGATCCAATATTGCATCCACCTGGATAATACATTTCTACATAACCAAATCTAGCAAGAAGTACTCCCATAAAATAATATGATGCACGTAATTTGTTAGATTGTTTTTCAGATATAGTATTATTTTCAAGATTAGTAGGATCAACAATTATGGAATTACCTTTATACTCTACTTTAACATTTAAAGTCTTTAATATATCAAGAAGAGCATCTCTATCACTTATGTTTGGAACATTATTTATTGTACAAACATCTTTTGCAAGAAGTGATGCTGGTATTAAAGCAACAGCACTATTCTTTGCTCCACCTATATGAATATCGCCAGATAAAATCTTGTTACCGACAATTTTGATTTGTTTCATTTAATCACCTATATTACTAATATAAATATTAGTGTAATAATATTATAGTTAATTTTAACAATCTAGTCAAATTATGAACTTATTATTTGACATATTAAAACAATAATTATTAATAGTATTCCCACAATATTTGCATACTCACCAATGCCCTTATTTAAACCGTTTCCTATCTTTAATCCTATTATAGTAAAAGATGTTGCTATTATCGAAAATAATAAACATGAAACTACTATATTTATATTAAAATACAAACTTATTCCAATAGAAAAACTATCTATACTAACAAAGAAAGCCAATATTAAATAATTTATAAATGTATCTAGTACTATAAATGGTTTATGATTAAAATAATCTAAGGACATTTCAATCATTAAATAAAAATACACGATTATTTTTAATTCATCACTGGGAATATGTATTAAACTTCCAAGTAATGACCCGCATATTGGAAACATAAAATGAAAGATTGCTATTAAAACTATTAATTTTCGGCACTCGTAAATACTCTTTTGAAATGAACCAAGGCTAATAGCCAATGTAAATGCATCTAATCCTAAAATGATTCCGAGTAGGATATTAAAAAATATGCTCATATTAAAGCATATTTTAAAAGTATTTATTTATGATTTTTTTAAAATAGAACTCATACTTAACATCTGATATTTCATCCTTTGATGCTTCTAGAGCGCATAAAGGTGGAAACATAAAACACCACCAATTATGTCCGTCACTATTTCCTAATGTTATTACCAAAGATGGATAATATCCTTCTTCATAGGTAACATTTTGATATTCTTTTTTTGGAAAATAATTATCGCCATAATTAATACTATAATTACTTGTATATTTACTAACAATACTATCAATAAGGGGAATACTTTCTATTATGGATGAGGACATTTTTTCTTTTGAACTACTATCCATTTTATTAATTATTGGAATTATTTCTCTATTTATATCCCATTTTAGTTTTTGATCATTAAAATTATCGCTATTTGCTATTATTCGATACCTTATCGCATTATTTATATAGGTAGAATCATCACTTTTAAATAATATTAAACTAGCACATAAAAATAAAAACACAATTATCTTTTTCATATTATCACTACAATAATAATGTTTATAATTGTGTTTTTTTATTCATTTATTATATATAAATATCTATCTAAATTATTAAGATCTTTCTTTTGAATAATTATAGAATCTGGATAATACTCTTTAGCAAGACTTGCTAAACTATCCTTTTGAGCATTTCCAATTTCAAATGCAATAATTCCTGGCTTTTTTAATAAATTAATACTCTTTTGTAATATTATTCTATAAAAAAATAGGCCATCACCATTTGGAACAAATATTGCATTATCTGGTTCATACTTAGTCTTTTCATCAACATATTCATCTTTTAAAACATATGGTGGATTAGATATTATGCAATCGTATTTAATATTACTATCAAATTCATTTATATCTTTTTCCATAAATAGAATATTAGTATGATTTAATTTAGCATTTTCCTTTGCTATTTTGATGGCTTTTTCACTTATATCTATTGCACTAACAAAACATGGATAATTCTTTTTTAAGGCAATAGCTATAGCTCCAGAACCTGTTCCAATATCAAGTATATCTGGTTGAAGTATTTGATGCTCTTTAAATAGTTTTATAACATCCTGTACTAAATATTCTGTTTCAAACCTTGGTATTAAAACATTTTCATTAACATTTATAATGCAATTATAAAATTCTACATTGCCAATTATATATTGTACAGGATAACCTTCATTTAGTTTCTTTATAGATTCATCCCATTTATCTTCTGGTAGATATTTTTTTATTAGTTGAATATCATTATTCACTTTTTACACCAGCAAGTTTAAGACGCATATCTTCATTTATAAGAGCATCAATTATTGGATCTAAATAACCATCCATTACTCTATCTAGTTCCATTATAGAGAAATTAATACGATGGTCAGTTACTCTATTTTGTGGATAATTATATGTTCTTATCTTTTCTGAACGATCACCTGTACCTACTTTACTCTTTCTTTCTGCATCGTTTGCAGCTTCTTGTCTTTCTCTCATTTCATTATTAATCTTAATTTTAAGCAAGTTCATAGCTCTTTCTTTATTCATAAGCTGGCTACGTTCTGTTTGACAAGCAACTACCACTCCGGTAGGAATATGTGTAATTCTTACAGCAGAGTTAGCGGTATTAACGGATTGACCACCTGCTCCGGATGAATGATAAACATCTATTTTTAAATCTGATTCATTAATCTCAATATTAACATCCTCAACTTCGGGCATAACAACAACTGTTGCTGTAGATGTATGAACTCTTCCTTGGCTTTCTGTTTCAGGTACTCTTTGTACACGATGAGAACCACTTTCATATTTTAATTTAGAATAAACATTATGACCTTTTATCATACATTCAAGTGATGAGAATCCCCCAGCCTCTCCCTCAACACTGTGAATAACTTCAATTTTCCAATTATTTTTTTCAGCATAATAAGAATACATTCTAAATAAGTCACCAGCAAAGATGTTGGCTTCATCTCCACCAGCAGCACCTCTAATTTCCATGATAACATTTTTGCCATCATTTTCATCTTTTGGTACTAATAGTTTTTCTAATTCTTGATGAAGTACTTCCTCTTTTTCCTTAAGAGAAGCTAGTTCTTCTTCAGCCATCTCTTTCATATCTGGGTCTTCCAACATTACTTTTGCTTCTTCTATATTGTTAAGAACTTGTTTATATTCCTTATATTTAATAACTGTTTCTTCTAAATCAGATCTTTCTTTTGATAAATCTTTGAGCAGATTATAATTATTTAATACTTCTTCAGTTGTTAATTTTTCACTTAGTTCATTATATTTTTCTTCCATTGCATCTAATCTATTAAACATATTTATCACTTCCTTTTATATTATATTAGTAAATAAGATGAAAAAACAAGTTATAAACTTGTTTCTGTCTCATTCTCATCTTCGACAACCATGAAATCATCTAAATCATCATCTTCATCAGTGTCTACATCATCATCGTCAGATGAAGCATCATAGAAAATATCTTCATCTTCATTTTCTTCTTCGATAACATCATCATCTTGTTCAATTTCTTCTGGTTCCATAGTATCATCTTCAACTTCTTCGATTATTACTTTAGGGGCATGTTTCTTTCTTAAGTCACAATAACCTTTATCAAGTACTATAAAATTCTTATCTGTAGATATTAATTGAAAGAAGTCGGCAACTTGGTTTTCGAATACTGCGTCGCTTAAACCAAGTAGTTTGCATATTTCTTTAAAAATATCTACTATTTTCATTTTGTTCTTTTTTTCAGTTAGAACCATTTCAGCAAGTTCTGTATAACTTAATGCTTCTAATTCTTCTTTTGACATATTTTTAAGTTTCATATTTACATCCTCTCCTCAGGTACAACCCCTATTAAATCTAGGGCATTTTTTAAAGTAATTTTTACTGCTTTAATCATATTTAATTTTTCCAATGTTTCTTTTTCATTGTCACTTATTATACGACATTTTTCATAAAATGTATGAAATAATGAAGCAAGTTCATAAACATAGTTAGTTACTATATGAGGCATTTCTTTTTGACATGCGCTTTTTACCACTTCTGGGAATTTATAAACACATGCTAAGAGATTATATGCATCTTCTTCATTAATTGTTTCATATTTATCAACAGTTTTAATATTTTCATACTTACTTAAAATAGAACATATTCTTGCATAAGCATAACAAACATAATAAACTGGATTATCACTTGATTTAGATTTAGCTAGTTCAATATCAAAATCCATTTGGGTATCAAGCGAATATCTTGAAAAATAATATCTAGCAGCATTAACGCCAACTTCATCAATTAAGTCTTTTAGTGTAATTACATTACCACTTCTTTTATGCATAGATGCAACTTCACCATTCTTAACAATTCTTACTAATTGAAGTAATTTAATATCTAATCTATTTTCATCATATCCAAATGCTTTTAAAGCACTCTTTAATCTTGCAACATAACCATGGTGATCAGTTCCAAGAACATCAATTAATTTATCAAATCCACGATTAAATTTATCAATATGATATGGAATATCTGGTACTAGATATGTATTAGATCCATCACTTTTTACTAAAACATGATCCTCTGTATCAAGAAGCTTACTACTCTTAAGCCATAAAGCACCATCTTTTTCATATGCATAACCATTATCTTTTAAATCATCTAATACTTTATCAATTGGATACTTTTCATAAATAGATTTTTCTGATGTAATAACATCATACTCAATTCTAAATTCTTTTAAATCTTCAAAAATACGGTTACTTAAATATTTTATACCAGCATTTTTAAATATACTTAAATCCTTATCTACTAAAGAATCTTTATTTTCATCATATAGATTTTTAGCAATCGTTTTAATTTCTTCACCTGGATAACCATTTTCAGGAAATTCATTTTCTATACCACATAAATCTAGATATCTACTATAAATGGATTTACCTAATTTATTTATTTGAACACCGGCATCATTTAAATAATATTCTTTCGTGGCTTTATATCCACAAAAATTTTTAATTCTAGCAAGAGAATCACCATAAGCTCCTCCTCTTGCATTTCCCATATGAAGTATTCCAGTAGGATTAGCACTAACGAATTCAATATTAACACTTTGTCCATTACCTATTTCGGATGAACCATATTTTTCATTTAATTTAATAGCATTATTAATATTATTAAGTAGATATTCATTATCTAAATAAAAGTTTATAAAGCCTGGTCCTGCAATTTGAATATCTTTTATATAATCAGCCTTTATCTTTTTAGATAATTCAATAGCTAAATCCCTAGGATTTTTATTTAAAGTTTTGCTTATTTGTAAGGCTATATTTGTACTATAATCACCAAAGTCTTTATTCTTTGGAACCTCTAAAGAAATGTTAATATTATCAAGATTATAATCATTTAATGAATCTTTAATTATTTCAATTAATTTTTCTTTCATATGAGCCACCTTTTTCCCTTAAAAAACGGGTTTCTCTTTTTTTTCTAAAACATTATAGCATACTAGTATTAAAAATGCACTCATAAATTATATATTTTTTTAAATACTAATAAATAGGTGATTATTTTGAAAATGTTTGTTAGTATTTATCGCATTTCTTTGTTCATATCTTTCTCAATAATTACTTTGGTTTTTTCATTATATTTATATGCATATTTTTCTAAACCTATCCAAATATATAATAAAGAAAGTTATACTCTATATGATATTAATAACAACTTAGTAGAAAATACTTATGGAAATAGTAAATGGTCTAATTTAGAGGATATATCTCCTTATTTTATTGATGCAATAATATCTGTCGAAGATAAAAACTTTTACAATCATAAAGGATTTGACTTTATTAGAATAATTAAGGCCCTTGGACAAAACTTAACTAAAGGAAAGATAGTTGCGGGGGCAAGTACTATATCTCAACAATATGTTAAAAATGCTTTTTTAGATTTTGATCAAACTTGGTCAAGAAAATATAAAGAAGCATTACTTACCTTAAATCTAGAAACTCATTATTCTAAAGATGAAATACTAGAAGCCTACATAAATACAATTAATTATGGAAAAGGTAACTTTGGAATTCAAAGTGCATCATTATATTATTTTGATAAAATGCCTAAGTATCTTACTTTGGAAGAAGCTATTATTCTTGCCGGAATACCTAAAAATCCAAATAATTATAATCCAGAAAGTGATTTAGAAAAAGCAAAACAAAGAGCCAAAATAGTAATGGATGCTATGAAAAATAACAATAAATTAACCGATGAACAGTATAAAAGAATTAATCTAGATAAAATTATCGTTAGTGAAAAGAAACAAAGAAATACTTTAACTATGATTAAGTACTATGAAGATGCTATTTTAAAAGAAATTGAGGAATTACATTTATTTTCAAATGAACAGTTACAAAGTGGAAAATTAAAAATATATTCCGCATTAGATATAAATGCCCAGATAGAGTTAGAAAAAAACATTTCAAAGCAATTAAATAATAGTGATTTACAAATAGCTAGTGTAATAATTAATCCAAATACAGGAGGTGTTGAGGCTCTATCAGGTGGTGTAAATTATGCACAAAGCCAATATAATAGATCACTATACTCTAAAAGACAGGTTGGTTCAACTATAAAACCTTTTTTATATTATACAGCACTAGAAAATGGACTTACTTCATCTACTAAATTTCTAAGTAAGGCAACGACATTTTCATTATCATATAATCAAGAATATGCCCCTCAAAACCATGGAGGTATTTATGCTAATAAAGAAATAACAATGGCAAGTGCTTTAGCATTTTCTGATAATATATATGCCATTAAAACAAATTTGTTTTTAGGCTCAGATAAACTAATCAATACTATGAAACAGGCTGGTATAAAAACGCAACTTAATGATGTTGCATCTCTACCCCTTGGAACCAGTGAAATTAATATATTAGAGTATGCAACTGGATTTTTAACACTCGCAAGTGGTGGATATCAAAAAAAATTACACTTTATTGAAAAAATAACCGATGAAAATAATAATGTACTTTATCAATTTAAAAATATTAATAATCTTGTATTAAATCCAAATTATGTTTATATTTTAAATGAATTACTAACATCAACATATAATACGGCTTTTATCGATTATAGTACTCCTACTGCAATGGTTCTTAATAAAAAAGCTACTCAAAAATATGCTTTTAAATCAGGAACTACTAATGCTGATAGTTGGTCAGTTGGTTATAATAAGAATAAATTAATGCTTATATGGATGGGTTATGATAATAATAAACTTATAACATCGGATGCTGGGATTAAATCGAAAAACATTTGGATAGATACCATGGAAGCAATCAAGGATAATACTAATAATTGGTATCAAAAACCAGAAAATGTTGTGGGAGTATTACTAAATGCAGTTGATGGTGATGTACCAAAAGATGCAAGTAAGGCTTTTATGTATTATTACTTAAAAGGAACTGAACCATAAAAAAAGTGCTTAACTTAAGCACTTTTATTAATTACGATTGTATATTTTGTATAATTAGCAGTATCTTCTTTATTGGTTACAACATGATGATCATTTTGAATATCACTTATAGTTCTATCTACCTTTTCTGTTAAATAACTAATATCACTTTTTACATCAGTAGGAGCTCCTGGAGGTAAGAAATCTAATGATTCTATTCCATCATCTTGAACTTGATTCAAAAATTCATTAAATGGATTTTCTTCTTCTTTTCGTTCTGGAGAACTTGGTAGTTTAAAAGCATCTAGTGAATCTATGCTTAAATTATCGCTTTCTGGCTCTTCTGTATTCATACTAACAGCTACATCAGCAAAATCTCTAGGCTCCTCTATTTTGGGCTCTTCAACTGTTTCAACGATAGGAGTAGAAGGTTCATTATATTCTGGAACATCTTCTATTTTTTCTCCCCTTAATAAATCATCTAATTGTTTAACGGTTAATCTTTCAGTAATGATTCTACTTAACCATTTATTTTGAACTTCTTTATCCTTAATTTTTAATAAAGACCTAGCATGTCTTTCAGATATTTTATTCTCAAGTACAGCATTTTGTACTTCATCAGACAAAGTTAATAATCGAAGTTTATTTGATATAGCACCTTGAGATAGTCCCATTCTTTTAGCTAGTTCCTCTTGAGACATATAACCTTTATCAAGTAAGGCTTTATAACTTTGTGCTTCCTCGATGGCTGTTAATTGTTTTCTTTGTACATTTTCAACAATAGAGGTTTCTGCACTTTGTTGATCACTAATACGAGCAATTACTGCTGGAACTGAAGCAAGTCCCGCCATCATTGAGGCTTTATAACGACGCTCACCAGCAACTATTTCATATTTATCACCATTAGGTCTTAAAACAAGGGGTTGAATTATACCATGCTGTCTTATTGAATCAGCAAGTTCTTGAAGCCCATCATCATCAAAAGATCGTCTTGGTTGAAAACGATTTGGAATTATATCTTCTATAGGTATTTGTAAAACGCTAGAATCAAAATTCATTTTGAGCCCCTTTTCCTATTATTAATGATACATTAGTTTACTCTTTTTTTCAATATAAAAAGGACTATTTATTAGTCCATTTTTCATGTCTTTTGACAATTTGAGAATAATTTAAAATTTTTAAATTATGATTATTTATCTTAATTTTAACAATGTTTCTAATGTTTTGTTCATCTAAATTACAATTAATAATCTCATATGATATGACATTTAATTCTTCTATATGATTATCCAATATTGCCTTTTCTTCATCTATATTACCTTTCATAAGAATGATGTAACTATTATCATGGGCAAAATAAGATGATAAAGTTGTTATTATATCAATATAAGCTACGGCTCTTGATGTAATAACATCATATTTATTATTTTCTTTAGCGTAATCCTCTGCTCTTTTATTAATAACTGTAACATCTTTTAGATTTAATTTATCTACTAGAGATTTAACAAATGTCGTTTTCTTATTATTAGAATCAAGAATGGTAACTTTTAAATTTGGAAAAAATATTTTTAAAACTATTCCTGGAAATCCAGCACCGGATCCAATGTCTAATAAACTATTTACATTATTTAAATCAATGGATTTTACGATAGTTAAAGAATCATAAAAGTGTTTTAAATAAATATCATCCGGTTCCTTTATTGCTGTTAAATTTGTATGTTTATTGTACTCAATTAAATAATTACAATATATTTCTAATTGATTAAGCATTTCCTCTGTGTAATTAATACGAAGATCAGTAAGTTTATCAACAAAATTATTTAGAATCATTTGAATACTCCTTTTTTAAATAAACTAACAATAATGATATATCAACAGGATTAACTCCGCTTATTCTACTAGCTTGTGCTATTGTTGTAGGTCTTACTAAACTAAGTTTTTGTCTAGCCTCTGAGGCTATATTTTTTACCTTTGAATAATCTATATCATCTGGGATTTGCTTTTCCTCCATTTTTTGTAGTTTTTCTTTTTCTTTATATTCCTTTTCTATATATCCAGCATATTTAATATTTATTTCAACTTGTTCTTTTACATCATCAGAATAATTAGATAAATCTAAAAAATTATTTATAATGTTTAGATTTATTTCAGGTCTTTTTAATAGTGATAAATAATTCATATTTGTAGTGGGAATATTTAAATTATTTTCAGTAAAAAGTTTTTTATTTTCATCATTTACATGGAAAATATTTGATTTTAAGTATTCTTTTAGCTTATCAACTTCTTTTAATTTATTTTCTAGTCTATTATATTTTTCTTTAGATACAGCACCTTTAGAATAAGCAAGCGGTGTTAATCTTATATCAGCATTATCATGACGAAGAAGTAATCTAAATTCAGCTCGAGATGTAAGCATACGATATGGATCAGTTATACCTTTTGTTACTAAATCATCTATTAGTACACCAATATAGGCATCACTTCTTTTTAATATTAGAGGTTCTTTATTATCAAGTTTTAATGATGCATTAATACCGGCAATTAATCCTTGACCAGCCGCTTCCTCATATCCAGATGTTCCATTTATTTGACCTGCAGTAAATAAATTTTCAATTACCTTACTTTCTAATGATGCTTTTATTTGCATTGAATCAATTGCATCATATTCAATTGCATATGCATATTTACTAATAACAGCATTTTCTAAACCAGATAATGAATGAACCATATCTTCTTGAACATCTCTCGGCATTGATGTAGAAAATCCTTGTAAATACCATTCATCGTAATATAAACTTTCAGGTTCTAAGAATAACTGATGTCTTTCTTTATCTGCAAATCTTACTATTTTATCCTCGATTGATGGACAATAACGAGGTCCCACTACTCCGTCAGTTACATAGCCGCCATACATAGCGCTTCTTTTTAAATTATTTCTAATTATTTCGTGAGTTTTTTCATTGGTATAAACTAAGTAACACTTTTGTTGCTCGTTTATTTTATATTGAGGTTTAATATCAAATGAGAAAGTCCAATAGGTATCATCACCTTTTTCCTCTTTCATTTTAGAAAAATCAATACTGTCAGCCTTAATTCTCTGAGGAGTTCCCGTTTTAAGTCTTTTTATATTAAAACCATATTTTTTTAAATTCTTTGATAATTCATTACTTCTCTTTTCACCATGAGGTCCACTTGGAGTATTTTCATCCCCTATTAAAATATTGGCATTCAAATAAGTACCTGTTGTTAAAATTACAGACTTACTTTCTATTACTTTCTTATCGGCTAAAATAACACCTGTTACCTTATTATCTTTTATAACAAGATCTTCTACCATACCTTCTTTAATGGTTAAATTATCTGTGTTATTAAGATATTCTTTCATAACTTTAGGATATACTTTTTTATCAGCTTGAGCTCTTAAACTTCTTACAGCCGGTCCTTTAGAATTATTAAGCATCTTAATTTGAAAATGGGATTTATCAGCAACAATACCCATTAATCCCCCTAAAGCATCAATTTCACGAACTATAATACCTTTAGCACTACCCCCAATTGAAGGATTACATGGCATGTCTGCTATATTATCTATATTAGAGGTTATAAGTAAAGTTTTATGACCCATAAAGGCGCTAATATGAGCTGCTTCACAGCCGGCATGACCAGCACCAACTACTATTACATCATACATAGTATTACCTACTTTCCAACACAAAAGTCGTGAAATAATCGATCAATAACAGCTTCTTCATATGTATCCCCTATTATTTCACCTAAATAGTTATAACATTCTTTTAAATT
>JAEEGL011425902.1_pt1 | contig 15007 bp, 14 predicted proteins | sample 9134231 | NCBI WGS metagenome assembly JAEEGL01 (sample SAMN16246548, study PRJNA631951) | gut metagenome | biome: gut microbiome; feature: rumen; material: fiber-attached | host: Bos | place: Iran: Karaj | collected 2018-10 | reverse complement strand
TTGCCCACTCGTTCCCGATATACGTCGCTTGAATGTTTTAGCAATAAAACATCTAGATAGATGACCGTCCTTTGACAGAACTCGGCTTACAGGCTAGTCTACAAGGAGAGCTTCGGCTCTCTTTTTTTGTGCTTATTATAAAAAAGATAGTGTTGTGTAAGCACTATCCTTGATATTTATTTGTTTCGAGAGTCATCTTTTGTCAAACGTTTTGATATAAATTTTGCTGCCTTACCTTCTGAGGGGGGATATTTACCATGTTTGTCATAATATGCTTTTTCCAATTTGTACAATTCCCTCAAATAATCTTTATTACGCCGTTTATCAGAAACACAAAACTTTTTATTATCAACTATTATTTTTAATTTACCACTTTCTTCATCTATTCTGAATTCCGCTATTGTATCTTCAATGCTGGTTCCATGGTTACGAACTCGGATATATTCACCTTTTTTCAGATTTTTAATTTCGGATAAAGCTAAAGGTCTGACAGTTGGTTTGTAATTATTTTGATAAGACTCTACTTCGATACCATCGTGCAGAGGAGTTTCTGCTTCTCTTCCATTTTTATGAAAAAGGTTTATTTCTGCACATTTCAATTTAATAAAGTCTTCATCGTTTGAGATAATATATTCACCTTTTTCTATGTTTTGATAAATTGTATTGAATGGAGGAATATGCGTTTCAAGAGCCTTTTCTAGTTTTTTATACAAAGCATCTTTATCTGTAGTTAATTGTATTAGAGTGTTATTTTTCTTTTCTCTTTCACGCAGATCATAAAATCCTAAATTTTTGTTATATTCAGCGTAGCATTCACCCCCAATCCAGGTTTTTTCATGTTTGTCATGGGAGAGTCTTTCTATTGTTGTATAAGAAGGCAAACCAGAGTCAACTATGTTATTATAATGAAATATGAAGGTTTCATTACCAGCGTCAAAGCAATATACTCTATCATCATGTTTGTATTCTTCGTCCCAATAGTTAGTATAGGTGTATGAATATACTTTTTTTAATTTAACATTATTATAGTTTTTTGGATAAGCTTTTTCTAATTCTGCATAAGCTTGCATAAATATCACATACTCTTTTGCGATTTTTAGATACTCTTCAGGTATCTCAAAATCAGGCGTAGAATACTCTTGCAAGCTTTTGCTGTACTGCTTTGGGACTTTATTGTAAAATAATGCTTCTGGGATTTTTTCAGCAAATGGAGTTTTACTAAAAAAGGCTATTTGTTCTTTTGTAGTATATTGCGGTCTTTGTCTCATAAGGAATTCTAGAGCCATTGGATCTACTTTTCCACCAACTGTAAGTATTTGTGTGTAAAGCAGATTGCCTTTAGGAAAGTCACTAAATTGAGTAAAATAGTTCGGTATATTCCCATTAAGAAATGGTACACAATCCACTTTTGTTTTACTATTACCGACAGGATGTGTTTCGTTTAAGATTTTTACAAATGATGTTAGAGCCTCATATGAATGGCATTGGGCTCCTACTATTTCTGCTGCAGTTAGTTCTGTAAAAGCTTCATTCATAGAGGATGGTATATTTCTACGAGCTTTTTCATTGGTTATTAGTTGTTTTTCATAAGTATTCATGTATATAAAATGCACAAATTCATGTACTAATGTGTGCAAGTTTTCACTCGTGTTTCCTTCCTTTAGACTATCTAATATTATGAGATTTTCTTTGATTTTATATTCACCTGAAGCGCTTATGCTTTTTAAATAATCATGGTCGACTTTAAATTTTAAGTTGTTGTATAACCTTTCTTGAAAAACTTTTTCCACATCCATGGTGATGTCGGGATGAGCTTCAAAGTAGGTAGCAAATTTCTTCATGGCTTCGATAAAGACTGGTTCATATTCTGTAGGCAAGCCAAATTCTTTGCCTCTTTTAGCAGCTTCTAAAAAGGCGGCAGCATTTTTCTTATTTAGTTCCATTATCTATCCCTCCAGTTTTTTAGTATTGAGTACACGATTTTTTGATACTTTGGGGCATCAGCGGGGGAGAGTTTGTTGAATTTTATAGCTCCGCAGTAATGGAATGCACTTTCAAATTCAAAGTAGTAGTGCAGCTCATTTACTTTTGTCTTTGGATTTAGGGTAATTACTTCTAAAATGGTGAAATTGCGATATTTATTTTTAAATTCTAGTATTTGTTCGCTGGTTGTGATGAATTTTTCCTCATGCAGTTTGTTGCGAGCAAAGGTAAAGAACATCGATATTCCTGGGATAGGCACTACACCAGAGTAAGTAATATAAAAGGGCATATTGCCTTTTTTGTGTTTGTATTCTTGAATGATTTCTGGAAAAGTTTTTGACACTGGGTCAATTCTTTCCCAGTTACTATCCAGTTCAAACTGGAAGTTAAAATTACTGGTATATAGCATTGTTTTCTCCTTTTTATTTTATAAGTAATATTTTATCAAGTAGTTTGTTGTTGGTCAAGCAAATTGACTTAAATATAATCACTTTGCTTGACAAGGAATTTTTAGATTTATATAATGTTATAGGAGGTTAATTATGACATTTTACGATGTAGAGAATTATGCAGAAATTTACAACGAGATGAACATAAGTTTTTCTCGAGATTTAGCACAAAATTTATCAAATTATTTGGTTAGCCAAGGAGTAAGGGTAACTTCGCTACTAGATTATGCGTGTGGTACTGGTGTTTTTTGTGAGTTGATGAATAAAAAGTGGAAATTAAAGAATTGTGTAGGGCTAGATTTATCAAAGAAAATGTTAAAACTAGCAAAAGATAATAGTAAAACACAGATAAAGTATATATATGGAGATATGACTGAATATAGTTTTGCTGATAAATTTGATTTGGTAACATGTAACTATGATGCTGTAAATCACTTGGAGCAATTTGAAGATTGGAAAAAGTTTTTTAAAAAGGCTTTTACTCACTTGAATAAGGGCGGTTATTTTGTGTTTGATTACAACACAAATCATAAGTTAGAAAGGTTTAAAAATAGCTTTTGGTTTACCGAAAGACCCAAGTTTGACTTTGTTTCTAACATTCATGCAGAAGGTAACAAACTTTGTTTTCAAGAGTATGTCTACCTAAAAACTCAAGATGGGACATACAAAAAGTATAAGACAAAAGAACTCAAAGAAGCCTGCTTTGATGATGATAAAATTGTAGATGCACTGACTAAGGTGGGTTTTAGTGAAATAAAGTTGTGTGATAAGGAGTATGCTCCTATTGACCCTAGTGCTGTTGGTCGGGTGTTTGTAATATGTAAAAAATAAAGAAAATTTTTACTATTGGGGTATTAGTATTGACAAATCGAGCCTTTTGTGCTAAAATTACCCTAGAATATTGAGGGATTGGTATGTGATATGATAGATTTAATGGAGTATAATTTGGAGGGTGGCAAATTTGATTACAGCAGATTAAAAACTGATATTATCAAAAACTTTGAAATGGTGGGGTTAAAGGATAAATCAGACCGTGAGTCAGCAAGAGCAATGCTGAATAGTGCTGAGGCACTAAAGTTAAAAATATCTGCTATCAAAAATAATAGAGCAAGTTTTGAGAATATGCAAAAAAAAGAGGGATTGCTTAGTGGACTGCTTGGAGAGCGTGAGAGAGATGCTGAAAAACTTGACAAAGAATTTTTAGGCTTACTAAATGATGGCCTTTGTGTGGATGATGAAGAATTACGCTTTGGTAATTTGACTTTGCCTAGTTTGTTGATTCAGAGTATTCAGATGCAAGATTACAATAGGATAGGAATGTTACTTGCTGCAGGAGCTCCTGTTGTGATAAATAGAAATAGTTTGGAAAAAGATACACTATGTGCTCTGGCTCAAGTGGGGGACATCAATTCTATGTTAATAGTCCTTAGTTTTTTGAATGAACCACTGAGGGAGCACTGGTTGTTAGGATATCTCAACTCGAGTGTACTAGATAACCCCAAAAACTATGTAATGGGTGAATTGATTGCAAGGCGTAGTGCAGAACTTGGGGATGATAAAGACAAATTGATGAGGAAAAGTATAAATAGTTATCATGAAAAAATGAAATTATCAAATGATGATGAATTAAGTAGGTAAACTTTTGTGATATAAATAAAAAAGGCTGAGTAAGCCTTTTTTCATTAAGTTGTGTATTCAAACTATATGTGAGGTAAAGATTTTTCAAAAATCACGTTATCAGATTTCGAAAAAGCGTGGCGGTAAGCTTGTGGAGAACAAGCGAAGGAACAAATGCAAATTATAGGTTTATTTTGATGAGTAAATAACCTTGCTTTTAGACTAGAAAGCTTTTCTATGTCAAAACTACCAAAATGTGGTGCCGCTACTGTGGATATGGTATGACGAGAGGATGGAAGTTTGGTATCTGAGTATGTAGTATTTTCCTTTTGTTTGCGTCGGGAAATATCGATATATCCACGATATACATGAGGAGCATTTTTTTTGAACCATTCTAGGGTATATGGATTGCGAGAGTGAATAGCATATTCACCATTGTAACCCTTTAGAATGTTGTATATTCTTTGTTCATCTTTGCCCACATTTTTGGTGGAAGAAACTATCTCTATCAGTAGTGGTGTGCGATTGTTTACAAGAGATAATACCTCACTAAGAGAGGGGATTGTATAAGATGTATTTAGTATGTATGTGTGTGGTAGGTCATTTGCAGTCAAATTGTGTAAATATCCATCTTTTTGAGTAAGACGTGAGAGTTGAGAATCAGAAAAAACTACGACAGTGCCATCGCTAATAACATGCACTGTAAAGGATATTGCGTAATTTTGATTTATCGCTTCTTCAAAACTAGGAAGAGTGTTTTCTGGAATGTTGACATTATCGAAAATTCCCTTGTTGGCAATCTGCTTGTCAACTAGCCAAGATTTAAAAATATTCATTATCATACCTCGTGTTTTTTGGTCATTATATCATAAAAAAATTAAAAACGCTACTAAAAATAAGTAAAATATTTGATTTATGTTGCAAATTTAGCATTATTAATGTATAATAAACTCTAGTTTAAGGAGAATAAAATGAGGTCTAGACAAGAAAATATTAGAAATTTTTGCATTGTTGCTCATATAGATCATGGCAAAAGCACGCTAGCAGATAGATTGCTCGAGGCTACTGGGACTGTAGCCAAACGTGATTTGACAGAGCAACTATTAGATAGTATGGATTTAGAGCGTGAAAGAGGAATCACGATAAAACTGACACCTACTAGGATGAAATATACTTACAATGGGCAAGAATATATTCTCAACTTGATAGACACTCCAGGACATGTGGACTTTACTTATGAAGTAAGCCGGTCGCTAGCCGCTTGTGAAGGAGCAATACTCATTGTTGATGCAGGTCAAGGGGTAGAGGCGCAGACACTAGCTAATGTGCATCTAGCATTAGATAACAATCTAGAGATTTTACCAGTTATCAACAAAATTGATCTTCCTAGTGCAGAGCCAGAAAAAGTGAAAAAAGAAATTGAGGATGTTATCGGTATACCAGCTATGCATGCTCCATGTATCTCAGCAAAGGAAGGTATAAATATATCTGATGTGCTGGAAGGGATTATCAAAGAGTTTCCTGCGCCCAAAGGAGATGAAGATGCTCCACTCAAATGCTTAGTGTTTGATAGTTATTATGACAACTTTAAGGGGGCAATTTGTCTAGTAAGAGTGTTTGATGGATCTGTAAAAAAGGGCGACAAAATTATGTTTATGCAGACCGGTAACCAGTTTGAAGTAACCGAAGTAGGCTATTTTGTGCCGAAACCTAGTGAATGTGAGGTGTTACAAGCTGGCGAAGTAGGGTATATTGCTGCTAGTATTAAAAAGGTTAGTGAGGCAAAGGTTGGTGATACTATTACATTAGCAAATAATCCTGCCAAGGTTGCTCTCCCTGGGTACAAGCAAGTGCAACCAGTGGTGTTTAGTGGAATATTCCCTGTAGATGGTAGTAAGTTTGGTGAGTTAAAGGAAGCTTTGGAAAAACTAAAGCTAAACGATAGTTCTCTAGAGTATCAAGCTGAGAATTCTATGGCGCTTGGTTTTGGATTTAGATGTGGCTTTTTGGGACTTTTGCACATGGAAATTATTCAAGAAAGACTCGAAAGAGAATTTAATCTTGATATTATCACCACCGCACCTAGTGTAAGTTATCATATATACAAAACTAATGGCGATATGCTCGAGGTCAGCAACCCTAGCAATTTGCCAGAGCCTAGTTTGATAGACCGCATGGAAGAGCCTTATGTAATCATGCATATCTACACTCCGCCAGAATATATGGGCTCTATTATGGACTTGTGTACAGAGCGAAGGGGCGAAAATCTCGATGTGGATTACCTCGATGAAAAGCGTGTAAGGCTGGATTACTCTATTCCTCTAAATGAAATAATATATGACTTTTTTGATAGTTTGAAGAGTCGTACTCGAGGGTACGCAAGCCTTGATTATGAATTGAGTGAATACAAGGAAAGTAAACTAGTAAAACTGGACATTTTGCTAAAAGGTGAAGTGTGTGATGCATTGAGTCTGATTGTACATCAGGATAAAGCTTATGAGCGTGGAAAGGCTATGGCAGAAAAACTAAAAGAGGTAATTCCTAGACAAATGTTCGAAGTACCAATACAGGCGGCAGTTGGTGGAAAAATTATAGCACGAGAAACAGTAAAAGCTTTTCGAAAAGATGTGCTAGCGAAGTGTTATGGTGGAGATATTACTCGTAAACGCAAACTACTAGAAAAACAAAAAGAAGGAAAAAAGAAAATGCGTAGCATTGGTTCAGTAGAGGTGCCTAGTGATGCCTTTGTGAGCATATTAAAAATTGATTAGGAGTGTGAACGTTGGAAAAGGAATCTATAGCGCTTTACGTACACATTCCTTTTTGTGTACAAAAGTGTTCATATTGTAGTTTTTGCTCATTTGTACCAAAGCCAAAGCAAATAGCACAATATCTAAAATGGTTACTTACAGAAATAGAAATAGTAGGTAGCGTTACTAAAAAATCGCTCTTTTCTATATATATAGGAGGGGGAACACCATCAGTATTGCCATTGGGTACAATTTCTATGATTATGCAAAAGATAAGAGAATGCTTTACTGTTTTGCCTACCGCATCTATAACAATTGAAGCTAATCCCAATTCGTTTGATAAGGAAAAAGCAACAGAGTATTTTTCTTGTGGCATTAGGCGTATTAGTTTTGGATTGCAAAGTGCTAGTGAATCAATACTCAAAACACTCAATAGAGCGCACAACTGGGACGATTTTCTAAAAGCTATCATGGTAGCAAAATCTGTTGGCTTTGATGATATAAATGCTGATATTATGCTGGGCGTACCCGATCAAAAATTGGCTGATGTAGTAGATGTTATCGAAAAAATCACCGCTTTGCCCATTACTCACGTATCAGCATATGGGCTAATATTGGAAGAAACGACTCCATTATGTGATAAGGTAAAATTAGGAGAGTTGAGTTTGCCTAGTGATGATGAAACAGTGGATATGTATGATTATGTAGTAGCAGCCTTAGAGCAAAAAGGGTTCTTTAGGTACGAAATAAGTAATTTTGCTCAAAAGGGCTATGAGTCAGTGCATAATCAAAATTATTGGGCTCGAGGTGAGTTTGTCGGTATTGGGTTAAATGCCTATTCGTTTGTAGATGGGGTACATTATCAAAATACTGACAACTTTACAAAATATTGTGAAACGTTAGCAAAAGGTAAACTTCCTAAAGAGCAAGAGGAGCAAGAAAGTCCTACCACTGCTCAAAATGAAACAATTATGCTAGCACTTCGCACTACAAAAGGCCTAGATATTGCTAAGTTTAATGCTCAATTTGGTATGGATTTTTGTGATAAATATCATGCGGTTTTGGACAAACTTTTAAAAAACGGTTTGGTAGCAATTGAAGATGGTTTTTTACGAATAAAAAATTTGTATATTTCCAATGCAATTATTGCAGAGTTTTTTGAATAGCTATTGTTTGACATTTAGCATTTTTAGTGTTAAACTAAATTGAAAACAAGAGAGAAAAAAGGAATAGGTAAATGGAAAAAATATATCTAGATAATGCAGCTACTACGCCACTTAGTAGCGAAGTGCTAAATGAGATGATGCCGTATCTTACGGCTAATTTTGGTAATCCAAATAGTATCCATTCATTTGGAAGGACTGCCAAGGCTGGTATTGACAAGGCGAGGATGCGGGTAGCCACAGCTCTAGGGTGTAATCCCGACGAGGTATATTTTACTAGTGGGGCGACAGAGAGTAATAATTGGTTTATAAGAGAATATGCCCACACTAACGAAAAGCGTGGTAAACACATTATTACTACTAAGATTGAGCATCCTAGTGTGCTAGAACCCTGTAAAAAGCTGGAGGCAGAAGGATATAGAGTGACATATCTAGATGTAGATAAATCAGGACTAGTAAAGATTGAGCAATTACTAGATTGCATATCCAAAGATACGATCTTGATTGCGGTAATGGCGGCAAATAATGAAATAGGTACGGTTCAAAATATACAGGCTATTTCTAATATCGCTGATGAACATGGAATTGCTTTTTTTACAGATGCGACTCAGGCTGTAGGTGCTATAAATATAAATATGAAAGAGATGGGAATCGAGGCTCTATCATTTAGTGCTCACAAACTAAATGGTCCCAAAGGCGTGGGAGCCTTGTGTATTCGTTCTGGTGTAAAAATTGGCTCATTTTTGCTGGGGGGAGAGCAGGAAAGTGGCTTGCGTGCTGGGACAAGCAATGTGGCAGGCATTGTTGGCCTTGGAAAAGCGGTAGAGTTGGCTTGTCGGGATGTGGCAATAAATGCTAAAAAACTAAGAGTGATGCGTGATTACCTGATAAAAAACATCATGGAAAAGATAGATGTAGTAAAGTTGAATGGACACCCAAAGCAACGCTTGCCAAATAATGTAAATATTTCATTTGGAATGGTGGATGGTGAAAGTTTGACCTGTCTACTTGACACATTTGGTATAGCTGTAAGCACTGGTTCAGCGTGTTCTTCAGGATTAACTGCTCCAAGTTATGTATTACAAGCGATCGGATTAAGTAGTGATCTCGTAAAGGGAGCGGTGAGGTTTTCACTTGGAGTAGGGATAACTAAGGCAGAACTTGATTATGTAGTTACTAAATTAATTGAAAGTGTATCCAAATTAAGGAAAATATCACCCAAGAATAAAAAACAGGTAGGTAAATTGTAATGGATAATAATGAAAAGTTGATTGACGCATTTAAAAATCCTAAAAATGTAGGCATTTTGCGAGGAGCTAATGCAATAGGGAGGGCTGTAGATGATGAGCGCAGTGATATGTTGCGAGTATACTTAAAAATTGACAAGAAAAAAATAGTGGAGGCTAAATTTAAGGCTTTTGGTAGCTCTTCACTTATTGCTGTTGGTTCGATAGCAACTACAATGCTTATTGGTAAACCTGTTGAAATCTTAGAGAATTTTGATATCAGTTTGATTGAAAATGAAATTGGAGAATTGGCACCTCATAGTAAGTATTGTCTGGATATGCTAAAAGAAGCTTTGTCTAATGCTAGGGCAAATTATCACAAATAAATTTTCCAACTTTTTACTCTATTATTTTATTTCTATTTGGACAATATAATAGTAGGGAGGAGAATTTTATGAATGATGGTGTGATATTAGGCATGATTTTAGGAGCAGTGGCAGGTGCTGTGCTGGTGCAAACATGTAAGCCTGTGCGTGACGCTATAGAAAAGGGTAAACAAAAGTTTAAAGAAAAAGTTGCAAAAATGTAAGATGAGAAAATTCTCATCTTTTATTTATATATTATATATAATATTATATAGGAAGTAAAATAGTAAAAAAATAGTATTTTGCGCATAGTTTGGACTTAAATATATTAAGTTTTAAGTTCGTTTTTTAAGGGGTAAGTAGGCTATAATTGGTGAAAATTTTTAATTAAAACATAAAAAATAACGTTTTAACGCAAAAACTATGCGCAAAACGTTATTTTTGTGGAGCTGGTGATGGGACTCGAACCCACGATCTGTTGATTACGAATCAACTGCTCTACCAACTGAGCCACACCAGCAGATAAAACGTATCTTTTAGATATGTATGAGATGTATTTTATCACATAACCAAAAAATTATCAACTGATTGAAATGATTTTATCAAACAAGTGTCCAAGCAAGAGCATAGACTGGTTATGGGGGTAGAATAAATTTTTAGGAGAAAGTCATGTTTGAAAATTTTTGTAAGTGTAGACATGAAAATAGAGGTACGAGTAATTGTGCTCAGCAGTTTGGTATAGTGGAGCCATTTTTTTGTCCTAGACTAAATAGTGTTGTGTTACGTGGACCAAGAGGATTGCCTGGGCCTAGGGGGCCACAAGGTTTACCTGGGGTGAGTGCAATTTCAAATTTTGGAAATTTTGTTTCTGATGCTGGGCAGACTGTCGTTGCTAGTGGAACTGTAAACTTTGATACCATTGCTATCTTGGTGGGGGATGCTATTTCTCCACAACAGAGAACTAGTGGATTTGGTTTGGTGCCTGGTACGTATATGATTTGTGGAAATATGAGTGGATATGCCGTAGCTGACTGCACTGTTTCTTTTGGGCTAAGTGTTGGAAAGCAGAGTATTTGTTTTATGACTCAAAGCAATGTAAAGGCAAGTGTGCCGCTATGTATGGGGGGAAACACAATAATTAGGGTAGAGGAGGATGGGGTGCTTTTTGTAGTAAACCAATTGGCTGTGCCAATAACAGTACAAAACTTTTCTATGAGTATTGTAAAACTTGTTTGAATTAGTTGCTAAAATTTTTGAAATTAGTTATACTAATATCAAAGGAGTGGGCGATAGATGAGTGAAACAAATGAAAACGAAAAGGCGAATGAACTAGATAACGAAAACTTGGGTAGCAAAAGTTTTGAAAATACAAAATCACGTAGAATTGTGTTAGATGATAGTAAACTAGAGCCAGTCGAAACTGCGGTAATTTTAAACTCTAGCCACAAAGGTAGAATTCAAAAGCCAAAGCCTAAGACAATCGAGTTTGTAGAGAAAGAAGAGCAAGAAGAACACATCGAAAAACCCCAAAAGACAAGTCTAGTAACTTCGGTATTGGGGATAAAGTTGATTTCTGCATTGAGTTACCTATGTTTCTTTTTGCCTTTGATATTTTGTAGACATGAGCCATATGCAATATTTCATGCAAATCAATCACTAATACTGTGGCTGATTGTTTCGGTTCTTTATGTAATATTTTGGCTTGTTTCTATCAATGTACTCGTACTACTTGCAGTAATGATTTTCCATATACTAGGTGTTTTCTTTGGAGTTTACAACGCTTTGCACAATCGCGCCAGGAGCTTTTTTGGAACAAACAAACTATATGTTTTTCGTCCATGATTTGACTATAGAGTGTGCTGTTATTGCATACTCTTAGTTTTGCCTTTTTAGAGCGTTTGTAAATTGCGGAAATTTATGGCTTTTTTTAAAAAACACGCAAAATTATTTGACTTTATTATATTTTAGTAATATAATAATTAAAAATTGGGCTAAAAAAATGAGGAGGTTAATTGTGGCGAAGCGGAATGTTGCTGTGCTTGATTTTGGTTCAAATCATATTTCAGTGCTAATTGGCGAGAAAAGTGTAAATGATACTTTTGCTGTAAAAGGGTATTCAAAGAGCTTTTACGGAGGCTTTTTAGAAGGTGAAATACTTGAACCAGAAAACTTAGAAGAGGTTTTGTGTAAAACTATTACTACAGCAGAAGGTAATGCGCACACTCACATCACACACTTGTACATTGGGGCTCCAGCAGAATTTTGCATTTGTGAAGTATGTACCAAGGTAATTCGCTTTTCTAGGCGTAAGAAAATATCTGAGCGTGATGTACAAGATTTGTTTAACAAAGCAAACGAATTTTATAGTAATCCTACGCATAAAGTTTTGCAAACGAGTGCAATTTGCTTTGAATTGGACAATGGTGAGCAAGTAATAGATGCTGTGGGATGCACATCTTCTATGTTGAGAGCTACTATTTCATTTACCTTGTGTGAAAGAAGGTTTTTGGGGACCGTACTTAGGGCTATTGATAGATTGCGTATACCCAATATCGAGTTTGTTTGTGAGCCACTTGCTGAGGCTCTCCATTTGATAGAACCTGCAAAGAGGGATAGTAGTGCGATTTTGGTTGATTGTGGATACCTTACTACTTCGGTTTCTGTCATAGTGGGAGATGGAATAGTGTTTATGCGAAGTTTTTCGCTAGGTGGTGGACACATTGCAAAAGATATTGCAGAATATCTCAAATTACCATTTCCTGTGGCTGAGGCGGTAAAAAAGAAATTGGTTTTGACAGGTAAACCAATGGAAAATGAAAATCTAATGATAAAGGCAAATTCGCAAAATATCAAGGTAGATGCTGCAGCGTGCTACGATATAGCTGTTACAAAAGTGCGTCAGATAGGTAAAATGATACAAAAATGCCTAGATGGATGTGAAATAAATTATTTGGAAGATGTGCCAATTTGCTTGACTGGTGGAGGAATTAGTTATCTAAAAGGGGTAACGAATTTACTCGAGCAAGTATTAGGCAAAAAAATAATAATAGTAGGTCCAGAAGTGCCACAGATGGCCGAACCTGTAAATAGTGCAATACTTGGATTACTGGATTATGCATTGAAAAGAAGTCGGGCTGAAAGTCCGTTTTGGATAAAAATATTTAGCAATTAAAGGGGAGAAAAGTATGGAAACATATAATAATTTTGGAATGGGGTCCTCTAGAGGGGATATAAATCCAGTTGTTAAGATAAAAGTAATTGGTGTCGGCGGTGGTGGTAACAATGCAGTAAATCGTATGATAGATGCTGGCGTTAGTGGAGTAGAGTTTATAGCTGTAAACACAGATAAGCAAGCTTTGCAGATAAGTAAGGCTGATTATCGTATCCAGATTGGATCGAAACTTACCAAAGGATGGGGGGCTGGTGCTGACCCTGCTATTGGTTGTCAAGCCGCAGAAGAAAATATAGAAGAACTCACTCAAGCGGTAAGCGATGCAGACCTTGTGTTTATTACTGCTGGAATGGGTGGTGGTACTGGTACTGGTGCTGCTCCAATGATAGCAGGCCTTACCAAAGACAAAGAGATACTCACTATTGCTGTCGTTACCAAGCCATTTAATTTCGAGGGGAGACATCGTATGGAGAATGCTGAAAAAGGAATCGAGGCACTACGTAAAGTGGTAGATTCTTTGGTTATCATTCCCAATGAAAAGTTATTTAAGCTCGTACCTAAGGGGACAAGTATAGTAGAGACATTTAAGTGTGCAGATGATGTATTGCGTCAAGGAGTGCAAGGTATTTCTAACCTAATTATCGAGAACTCACTCATTAACCTAGACTTTGCTGATGTGCGTGCTACAATGAAAAATAAAGGGCTAGCACACATGGGAATAGGTCGAGCAAAAGGTGACAGGCGTATCTTTGAGGCACTAAGTCAGGCTGTATCTAGTCCGCTATTGGAAACCACTATAGAAGGGGCAACAGGTATCATATTTAACGTAAAAGGTGGCACAAGTTTGCCTATTGATCAGGTACATGAGGCTGCTGATTTGATGCGTGAGATTGTGGATCCCAATTGTAACATTATCTTTGGTGCAAGTATTGATGAATCGCTTGATGATACTGTAGAGATTACAGTAATCGCTACTGGGTTTAAGGATGGCGGAGTGATAAATTCGGACCTTGGTCAAGATGAAGGTGAAAACCAAAAGTATGCAGACTTTTTGTCCAACAGAGTGGGGACTAGATATGGTGAGTCAGATGAGAGTAGTGCTGAAAACTCTGGTTCTAGCAGAATGTCAGTAGACTTTGATGAGGCTGATATTCCTGCATTTGTAAAAAAGATGAAAAAGTAAATATAAATAATGACTTTTGTGCAAAATAGTATAGAATTTCTATGCTATTTTATTTTTAACTACAGGGGGTTTTTGGTTGACTTTAAAAAAGCTTTCTTATATAATTATTTTTGAGTATAGGGGGAGTTACTAATGAAAAATAACATACTTACTGCAATGTTGTTTTTTTGTGCTGTTTTGTTTGGCGCTTTGGGGGTGGCTGGCTGTGGTTGTGGTACAAAAACAAGCATAAAATTTAATTGCGATTCTGAATTAGTATTAGTGGTAAACTCTCTAGATAGTTCTACAGCGGATGCAAAGTTACTCAGTAACGACGATATAACGAATGTGGATTTATATTATGATAGCGATGTGATTGAGTATAATATTTCTACTGGTAGAATAGTGGCTGTAGGCGAGGGGGAGACTATTTTGCGAGCAAAACTTGGTGGAGCTGAAGCAATAGTCAGTGTAAAAGTGCTAAAGAATTACTTTTGTACAAACTTTGAGATAAGACAAAATGCTGCGTACTTGCTAAGAGAAAATGGTGCTAACCCAGTTTCATTCAACCTGTTAGAAAAACTAAAATCCGACTTTGAGTCATTGCAAAATTACAATATGGGCTACAATTTTAGCGTAATAGAAGGGCAAGATGTAGTACGGGTAGACAGCACAACTGGTGTAGTAACTCCGCTAAAGAGTGGCCAAGCCAAGATTGCTATTACTGTTGTTTCAGGTATTAAAAATGGCGAATATACTTACAAAACAGAGTACATTACTATCGATGTAAAAGCTCCTTGTACGGAACTGAATATGGATATTTTGTATCAAGATGGGACTGCGCTAGATTATGAAACCGAAAATGATGGATATGTGCGCAAATATGTTTTGGATAAAAATGCATGGTATGACGTAAGGATTAGCTCAGATAGTCAGCTTTTTTATGGTAATAATGCTCTGATAAATGAAACTTATTACGATTCCGCTGATATGGCGACTCCACTAGAAGACAGCGGGTGTACCAATATAGATGGATTATTAAGTTCTAGTCTACACAATCATTCTAAGGATAAGACTAGTGAAACATATACAATTTACCCGCTAAGAGCCTTTTGCTGGA
>JAEEGL015384140.1_pt1 | contig 15008 bp, 12 predicted proteins | sample 9134231 | NCBI WGS metagenome assembly JAEEGL01 (sample SAMN16246548, study PRJNA631951) | gut metagenome | biome: gut microbiome; feature: rumen; material: fiber-attached | host: Bos | place: Iran: Karaj | collected 2018-10 | reverse complement strand
TTCTTACAGGCACACCTTCCAAAAAATGTTTTACCTGTCCCAGGTGCCAGTACGGCCCGGGAATGCCCCACAAGTGTGTTGCAAAGCTTTCATGATGACTGGTGGATGCGCGGTGAGTGGCAAGGAGATAACCGATGGTTAAAGCAGTGATCTTTGATATGTTTGAAACCCTTGTTTCATTGTTTCATGGAAAGACATACTTCAGTGAAGATATTGCATCTGATATAGGTATAGATTTAGGCGCATACCGCGGACCCTGGCATGATACAGAGGATGACAGAACACTGGGACGTATGAGTATAGAAGAGGGGATTGGGTACGCACTTCGGGCAATTGATATGTATTCTGAAGCCGAAGTGGAGATGATCGCCGGAAAACGCCGTGGATCACTGGCTGATACTTTTTCTATGATACCGGAGGAAACTGTTCAGCTTTTGCAGGGTTTACATGATAGAGGCATCAAGATCGGTCTTATCAGCAATTGTTTTTCCGATGAAGCGGAAATGATAAAAAACAGCAGGATTTATCCGTTGTTTGATGTCGCGCTGCTTTCTTACGAGCAGGGAGTGGCGAAACCGGATCCGGCGATTTATAAGCGTATGATTGAGCGACTTGGCGTGAATGCGGATGAGTGTATCTATGTCGGAGACGGAGGGTCGAGAGAACTCTTTACAGCAAGGGAAGTTGGCATGAAACCCATACAAGTCCTGTGGTTCAGACCCATAATGCTTGAAAATCATGTTCCCAGCCCGGTTTATGAGGAATTCCCCCACGCAGAGAAACAAGCAGATGTGTTAAATTATCTGGACTTCTAAATGTAAGAGGTTATTACGAGAGGATATTACGATATCCTCTTTTATTTTGCTGAAATAAAACTATATTCTCGTGTGAAACAGGATGGTAAAATATTTTTGAAAAAGGGGTTAAGCAGCTACGGAGGTGTATATGAAGGGGTACGAAAATTTTGAGGTTTCGGCATATGTATGGGCGTATTATCTAAACCGGAGCGACGAGAAAAAGATCCGCGAAGATCTTGAGAAGGTACTTGAGAAGGGACCTGTCACCAAGGTTTATATTGAAAACCACAGAGGCAGGAGCGATGTGCCTGTAGACAAGCTTGTCATGGCTAAGAAGGTGTTTGAAGAAAAGGGGATTAAGACCGCCGGAGGTATCACCTCCACTGTTTTTGAGGGTGAGAGAAAACCGGCGATAATGGACGTATTCTGCTATACCGAAAAATCACACAGGGACAGATATTTAAAGATTGTAGAAGACCTTGCCGGAGTATTTGATGAGATAATCCTGGATGATTATTTCTTTACATCCTGCCGCTGTGAAAAATGTATTAAGGCAAAGGGAAAGATGACATGGGCAGAGTATCGCACAAAGCTCATGACGGATTTTTCAAAGCAGATCGTAGATCTTGCCCACAGTATCAATCCCGATCTCAAGTTTGTGATAAAGTATCCCAACTGGTATGAGAGCTTTGCTGAAAACGGATATGCTCCCGGAACTCAGAAGGATATCTTTGACGGAATATTCACGGGAACGGAAAGCAGAACTCCCTTATGGTCTCAGCAGCATCTGCAGGCTTATATGTCATACTCAAACGTGAGGCTTTTGGAGAATACCGCACCCGGCAGAAACGGAGGAGGATGGATCGATCCCGGCGGATCGGCGGACAACGCAAGTGTATGGGTCAATCAGGCGGATCTCACCCTGTACGCCAAAGCAAAGGAACTCATGCTGTTTAACTTTGAATGGATGATAGGAAATCCTCTTCTTTCACTTCTTTCCGAGTCTTTAAGAAGGACGGATAACGTCCTGAAACGGCTTGGAACCCCCATAGGAGTTAAGGCGTACGAGCCCTATGACGGAGAGGGAGAAGACCAGCTGTATAACTACCTTGGAATGATCGGTATTCCTATTGAACCCGTAAGGGAGTTTGATACCAAAGCTCCTCTTATGTTCCTTGCAGCCAATTCACTTATTGATGAAAATGTATTTGATAAACTGGAAAGCTATGTACGGGGCGGAGGAAATGCTGTAATAACCGGCGGCTTCTTTAAGAAAGTGCTTGATAAAGGCATATTTGACATGACTTCACTGAAAACTACGGGAAGATATATTTCCGGTAGTGAGTTCATGGTCGGAAACCGGAATTTTAATGTTGAATCGAATGCTGTTTCGTCAAGAGAAATTGCATTCGAAGCTTTTCAGTACAAGACAAATTCAACGTGGGCGGATATTTCCGTTCAGTGCGGAGAAGATAATTATCCAGTGCTCACTGAAGATGATTATGGCAAGGGCAGGTTGTTCATATTGAATATCCCCGAGAACTTTGCGGATCTGTATTTGCTTCCGGCTGTGATAAGAGAGAACATCTCGAAGCATCTGACCATGGGACTTCAGGCATATATCGGACCGGATCCAAATGTGTGTATCGCTGATAAGGGAAGCAGGGGAGCAGGAAAGGCAAGCCTTCTTTCATATGACAACGGTGTATACGGAATAGTGAACTATGACGAAAGATCACAGAGTGTGCGTCTTATTATAAGGGGAGAGATGTACGGAGACGATGAAAATAAATGGTACGGAGACCAGACCGATATCGAACCCGGAGATCTTTCTGGGGCAGGCATGGCTACGAAGACGGACAAGAAGACCAATAAGCCCGTAGGCGCAGTTGATATAGAGAGCGGGAAGAGATATGAGAGTGTGACTTTGCTCCCGAAACCCGCATGGCATCTTGACAGTACCACCATAATCCCCGAGCCGTTGGAATATGCCATAAATATTCCTGTCGGCCCCGGAGGCATCAAGTTCATAAGAATCGAATGGTGATCGGATAACAAAGATCCCCGGGCAGGTAAAACCATTGCCCGGGGTTTTCTTTGTTCCTATATTGAAGTATATTTACGAATTAAATCTGTACGAATTTGTCAACTTCGGAGTACATTTGTGCTGATGATACCGATGTTTCTTTCGATAACAACGTTTTCTTCAGCCAGCTGGTCTGCTGCGTTTCCGATGGAACAAATGAAAGAAATATGTAACCATTATAACACATTTCCTAATATTGTTAAGGATAAGTTAAGGTTTATAAGTTTTAACAGAAAGGTTCATATTGTAACATTGGAAAAGTGGAAACGGTAAAATGGTCTTTTAAGGAGAAACCAATGTCAGAACTGATTGAGATCAAAGAGATGTCAAAGATATATAATCCCGGAGAAAACGAGGTCAGGGCTCTTAACAATATTTCTCTCTCCATCGGAGAAAAAGAATTTGTTGCCATTATCGGACAGTCCGGGTCGGGAAAATCCACCTTAATGAATATGCTTGGATGCCTGGATGTTCCCACTTCGGGAACCTATATGCTGGGCGGAAGAGATGTGGCGGAGCTGATGGATGATGAACTTTCCGATATCAGGAACAAGGAGATAGGATTTATCTTCCAGGGATTTAACCTGATCCCTTCCCTTACGGCCTTGGAAAATGTGGAGCTTCCACTCATATACAGAGGTGTATCAAAAAGCAAGAGAGTTCAGCTTGCAAAGGATGCCCTCACAAAGGTTGGGCTGGAAAACAGAATGACCCACAAGCCATCCGAAATGTCCGGTGGTCAGCAGCAACGAGTGGCCATAGCGAGAGCCATTGCCCAGGCACCACCCATAATCCTGGCGGATGAGCCTACCGGAAACCTGGATTCCCACTCCAGTGTGGAAATAATGGAGATCCTGAAAAAACTCCATCAGGACGGCAGGACGGTAATAATCATCACACATGATCCTGTCATAGCCTCCAAGGCTGAGAGAATCATTCATATAATGGACGGAGAAATATACAAAGATGAAAAGAACGTTGCCGGAGACGTGGGTGAAGAAGCAATCAGAGACGAACTGAAACAGGCTCAGGAAAACGTAACCACAAAGGTGAAAGGATAAGGTCACAGATATGTCTGCAAAATCAAAAGAAACAAAGGAACTTACTTCACAGGAAAAACTTGAACTCAAAAAGAAAAAGAAGAAGAAAAGAACGGTCCTTATAGTGGTGCTCAGTATAGTCGGTGCACTGATAATTCTGTTTATATTGATCGTATTGGGGGCCAGAAAGGCAATGAAGTCAATGATGAACGGAACGGTTTCATTGGCAAATCCCGAAAGAGGTGAATTAGTCAGCGAGGTCACCATATCCGGTGTTGTGGAAAGTGAAAGGACGATCCATTATAACGCTCCCGAATCAATACTGATCGATATGATAAAGCCTGCGGGCAGTTACGTTAAGAAGGGAGAAAGGATCCTTGAATTTGATGAAGAGTCTTATAATACCGCTCTTAAGGTGGCGGAATTAAAATCCGAATCCGGTAAGAGTTCATATGAGAATTCGGTTGAAAAAAATGCGGACACGGAAACCAAATATAAAAATGCCCAGGGAAGATATTGGAAATATTCCAAACTTGTGGATGAGCAGCAGGCTATCGTGGATCAGTTAAATGTGGAGATTACCGACAACAACGCATATTCCTCTGCGGCGCTGAATCGTCAGATAGAAATATCAACCAAAGAATTAGAGGATTATCAGCACAACAATAAAGAAAAGCTGGAATCTTTGTCCGGCATTGGATATGAGCCTACGGACGAAGAGAAACAGTGGCTTAAAGAATATAACGAATATATTTACAAACAGCAGCAATTACTTACGAACCTAAATAATCAGTTAAAGGATCTTTCCACATCAGCGTTGGCATATGACAACCAGAAAAAATTAAGCGATGCAACTGCGCTTCTTGCTGAATATAAGGCTGAAAAGCAGGCAGCCGAATCTGAAATGAAGAGTTATCAGGGGGCTGTTGCAAGTGAGTACGACAAGGAACTTCTTGACATAAACAATGAACTCAGCGGTATTGAAAACGATAAGTATTACAGTGCCATTGCCGAGTATGCGGACGGCTTGATCGCACCCTTTGACGGAGTGGTGACCATGGCCGGATATACCAAGGATGACACAACAACCTATGGTTCACCCCTTATCACATTTTCAAGCCTTGATGATGTGTATGTAAATGTGGGTGTTAACAAGACTGATCTGGAAAACCTGAAGGAAGGCCAAAAGGCAGTCATAAAGATACTTGGAAACACATATAACGGAACCGTTAAGACCATAAACCGTATGGTTACATCTACAGGTAACAGTTCACAGGTTATGGTCACGGTTTCCATCAACGATCCCGACGATAATATGTATCTGGGTATCGACGCAAAGTGTACCATCGAACTTGCTTCCATCGACGATTGTTTAAGAGTTCCTGTTGAGTGTGTAAATGTAGATAATCAGGGAGAGTTCGTTTATACAATGGATCCTTCCACAATGGTCATCGGAAAGAAATACGTGGAGAGCGGAGTATCATCTGATTTCTATATTGAGATACTTTCGGGAATAGATGAAAGTGATATTGTAGTTACCACATACACCGGAACAATCACCGAGGGAATGCCTGCAATGGTTTCACCTGAATCAGCAAGCCTTTTGATAACGAGTAACGAATAATGGGACAGATTTTTGAATATATAAAAATCTCATTAAAGAGCATATTGAGTAATCGAATGAGATCGATCCTTACGATGCTGGGCATCATTATCGGTATCAGCTCGGTCATTATGATCGTATCCGTTGGAAACGGTGTGCGAAATTCCGTCTCGGGTCAGCTAAACTCTGCTTTCGGAGGCCAGACATACATCATGGCCGGTGACCTTTTGGGACAGGCTTATCCCGAAGCATATTTTACCGAAGGTGATATGGACGCGATCAGGGACAGGGTGGATCATGTCAAAACACTGGATATGGAAGAGTCGGGATACGGAAGCACTTTTTCGAAAAAAGGTGAGAAAAGAACGTTTTTCTATGCGGTAACTCCCGAATACATTCTGGCAAATCCCAAGCCCTTTACCTGCGGACGATATTTTACCCGGGAAGAATATGATGCGGCATCGAAGGTATGCGTTATCACAGAGAACGGAGCCAAAAATCTTTTCGGACATACAGATGTGTTAGGGCAGACGGTTAATTTTGAACTGTATGGTCGTACTATTGATCTTGTGATCGTGGGAGTGAAGGGTAAATCAGAATCCGAGCTTTTCGAGATGATGTATATGGAGGATGATGTGGAGTTTGATATGCCCTACACCACATATAAGAATTTTGCCGGTATAGAAGATCAGAAGTTTCCCCAGATGCTCTTTATGGCTGATTCCGCAGAGGAAGCCGAAGGCGCCATAAAAAGGATAATCACATTGCTTGAAGCCAGAAAATCTCTTCGCGGAGAAAAGAAGATCACTTATGTTTCCTTTACATCCTATCTGGATAATATTATGAAGGTGATAAATTATATTACGATATTCATCGCCTTTGTTGCGGCAATTTCTCTGGTGGTGGGCGGTGTCGGTGTGATGAACATCATGCTGGTATCCGTCACGGAGAGGACAAAGGAGATCGGTATCCGAAAGTCCCTGGGGGCAAAAACGTCTTCCATCATGATACAGTTCCTTGCGGAGGCAGCAGTTCTCACCATTTTAGGAGGATTGTTCGGAATACTCTTCGGATATCTCGGCGGTGAACTTATCTGCTTTATCATGAGTAAAGTTATCAAGATAAGCATAGTAGCATCGGTGGGCCCGGGATTGGTGGCTGCGGTTGTGCTCTTTTCAGCGGCCATCGGTATTTTCTTCGGAATATATCCGGCAAAGAAAGCAGCAAAGTTAAGCCCCATAGAGGCACTCAGAGATTTTTGATTTATAGGAGTTAAAAGTGGGTATTTTTCTGGATTATTGGAAAATGGCATTTTTTAATATACGCTCGAACAAAGTGCGGGCCTTTCTGACAATGCTTGGCATCATAATCGGTGTCTCATCGGTTGTGGCCATCCTGTCCATCGGTAACGGCATGAGTAAATTTATCTCAGGTTCCTTGAGTTCCATGGCCGGTTCTTATTTTGAGGTATATACAAACGGAACAACAAAGAGTTTTTCCAGGGGAGTTCTGGATAATACGGTGGAGAAGTTTGACAGTATCACGGGTTATTCGGAAGTCTTGAGTTTAAGAGCGACTGTAAGCGGGATAAAAGGTGATGTTGATGCGATAATCGATTCCGGAAACGAACAGATAGAGAGTAAGAACTCAAATGAACTCATTGCCGGAAGATATTTTGATCACAGTGAGTACGAAATGGGCAAGGCAGTATGCGTGATAGACCAGAATGCGGCAAAAGATATCTTCGGGATGGAAGATGTGGTTGGAAAGACCATCAATGTTGTGGCATACGGAAGAGAATTCTCCGCAAAAGTGGTGGGCCTCAGAAAGGCTGCTTCGTCCTTACAAAGCTTTCTTTTCGGGGGCGGAAGCGCAAAGATAGAAATGCCCTCCACGTTTATTTACAATCTTTTTGGAATGGACAGTGAGTCGGTATATGATGTCCTCATGTTTGTGGACACTCCCGAACATGCCGTGGAAATGTCGGTAAAGGCAAAGCAGTATATTGCAGCGGCTATGAACGAAAGAGGAACGGATGCAGTAATGGCATATGAACTCAATTCCGGTATCTCGTCCTTTTCGTCGATCCTTACCGGTGTAACCGCATTTGTCATGCTGGTAGCCGCCATCTCCCTGTTTGTAGGAGGCGTGGGAGTAATGAATATAATGCTGGTATCCGTTGCGGAGAGGACCAGAGAGATAGGAATCAGGAAATCCCTGGGAGCAAAGACCCTGGCGATCCTATGGCAGTTTTTGATCGAATCCGGTCTTATATCGCTGACAGGCGGGGTCATAGGAATTGTTCTGGGATACTTATTTTCTCTTTTGATAAGTGCTATTATAAAAGTAGCGGGTGGTGTTACGGTATTGCCGGAATTTAACATCATCATGATCTTTGCAGTGGCGGCTTTTTCCATGGGAATAGGCATATTCTTCGGATGGTATCCCGCAAGAAAAGCTGCTAAGATGAACCCAATCGATGCACTAAGAATGTAGAGACTTTAGGTATATGATCGATATTTCCAAGGCACCGGAAATTGTATATTTCGCAACATATGTAGCGCTTTCGGATAACAGGCTCTACGACCGTGAATGGTACAGGATAGAGAAGTTCATTCAGAAGAATGGCATGGATGAAAGCGTAAGGAATGCTGCAATTGACATCATCAAGGGGAGCGACGAAAAGATACCCCTTGATGTTGTGCTGTCTAATCTTGCCCAGATGTCATCCGAACACAGGAAAAAGGCGCTCCTTCTGGCATATAAGGTCGCTCTTGAAGACGGGGAGATAAGCGAGCATGAAGAGAAACTTTTCAGGTCATACAGGATAAAGCTGGGGATAGAAAAGAGGCTCTCTGATGCAATTTACAAGGAGGCTGTGGAAGCCGCAAAAAGGCTTGACGATGCGCCTGAAGGCAATAATCCTCTGGAACTTCGATATGATAAAACACTTTTTTCGGAGCGATCCTATGCAAAACTTATAGAGAATATTTCAGCTAATGCTTCGGCAGACATCGGTTTTGTGGGAGACAGGTTGGAGAGAATTTCCGAACTTTTCAGCGTTTATCCCGATATATTAAGATCCGAGGCAAATAAGGTGATCCGCACCGAGAGCCACCTGGGAAACGGTGAAGAGAAGAAAAAACTTTCTGATTTTCTTTCAAAGCTCAACGATAAATTGGAAGATTCCTTAAAGGGAGAGGAAGAAATTTTGGAAAGGCTGCGGGGAAAGCAGTCTTCCGCACTAAGGTCTTATACCATCTCCTTTATGGGAAGAACAAAGGCGGGAAAAAGTACCCTTCACTCCGTGCTTCTGGGCGGAATAAATAATGACTTTATCGGTAAAGGTTCAGAGCGTACTACCAGATATAATTATGTATATGATTTTCGCGGGCTTCGTATCATCGATACTCCCGGTATAGGAGCTCCCGGCGGCGGTGATGATGTAGATATAGCAAGAGAGGTTCTGGATGAGAGCGATCTTATATGTTATGTGGTTACCAGCGACAGTATCCAGGAGACCGAGTTCAATTTCCTGAAGGAATTAAAGGAAAGAAATAAGCCGGTTCTGATCCTTTTGAACAAAAAGGATAATTTCCTCAGGAGTTCAAAAAAGAAAGAAGCATTTCTTGAAAATCCTCTTGCATGGTATGAGAGCGATGGAGAGGATTCCATAAAAGGACATATAGACAGGATCAATACCTACGTTAAGATCAATCATGATTTTCACAATTACAGTATTGTTCCTGTTCATCTTCTGGCGGCAAGATTATCACTGTCGGAAAATGATCCTACGGTTAGGGAAAAGCTGCTTGAAGGTTCAAGAATAATGGAGTTCCTTAAGGCTTTAAGCGAGACCGTCAGCAAGTACGGGCTCTTATTAAAATCCCAGACCATATATAATTCCGCAGCATTTCATCTCGAGCAGGAGATCAGAAACACAAAGGTTCAGATCGAGTCGGTCCGCACTCTGAAAAACGAGATCAGAAAGAATTGCGACAGAGGTTTTTCGCAGATAGAAAGCTACGGCGCTAAGATGCGAAACGAGCTTATAGATAACTTCAATTCCGCTTTCAGTTCATTCACATCGGAGGAAGTGAGACTATTTGCCAACGAAAACTATGGCGCACGAAAGAAAGATATAAAGAGTGCCTGGAACGAATTTGTAAAGGATTCCGGGATAGAGAATAAGCTCAAGCAATCATACGAAAAGACTTGGGAACAGTACACATCCAAGGTTGAAGATGTGCTGTCGGATATAGAAGAGGATATTAATTTCAGCATAGATTTCGGTGAACTCTCAAAGGTTAAACTGGGAGCGGTATTCGATGTAAAGACTCTTCTTGGATCCATCGGGGCGGCAGCAGGTATTGTGGGACTTTTCTTTGTGGCAACGCCTGTCGGATGGGTATTACTGGGTGTCAGTGCTGTGATGGAGGTAGCCGGTATCTTTGTTAAGTCAAAGAAAAAGCAGATAGAGGAGTCACAGTTAAAACTCTATGACAGTCTTCTTCTTGATCTTGAGGATATGAGAAGAAAGAATCTGGAAAAAGTTCTTTCCGAGTATGATTCATCCAGAAACAAGATCCTTGAGAAAACCAAGAGCTATTATGAGGTTATCGAAAAGAGCCTTGAAAAGCTGGGAGAGAAGCTGGAGGAATTGTTAAAGAGCCAGGAGAGAGCACTTGATGAGATAAACCGTGCTTATGCAATGAGGATAGCCGGATTCATGACGGGATCACAGGAATACGATATCAGGAACAAGGAAGTTCTTGACAGAGTGAAATGTGAGAGAGAATTCGGAAAAGAGATGATCATCAGAGACCCGGGACTGTATATACAACCTGCTAGGGTTTCTGCGGAAGAGATCAGTGATTGTCTTCAGGAAAGCATCAAGATAGATATGTTAAGGCAGTAGATTTTGGGAGGCTTCGGACTATGGATAACGAACTGGTTTTTTATAAATTATCGGAAAGGGAGGCAGTTCTTGAGAAGAGACTTAAGGAACAGCTTTCCGCCGGTTTTCCCGATATTTGGAAGGAAACAGAGGAAAAACTGAAGGAGGCCAAGGGGGAAAGCAGATTGAAGCTTGCTTTCGTCGGCCAGCATAACGCGGGCAAATCCACGATCATATCCGCACTCACCGGTGACAGATCCATAAAGATCAGCAGCAATGTTGAAACCGACTCTACTTCAGCTTATGAGTGGGGAGATGTGCTTTTGTATGATACTCCGGGTCTGTTTGCGGGAGTTAAGACTTCCCATGATGAAGAGGCATATAAAGCCATTGAAGAGTCGGACTTTATAGTTTTTTGTATTACTTCATCCCTTTTTGACAATCTGCTTATCGAAGACTTTGTTAATCTGGCATACAAGAGAGCATACAAGAATAAGATCATCCTGGTGGTAAACAAAATGTCCCAGGAGGATGGGGAATTTGAAGAACTTGTTGAAAATTACAGGAAGACTCTTCGTAAGACCTTTGAGGAACAGGGAGGGGACCCTGACGATTTCCCTACTGTGTTCATAGATGCAAAGGATTATAAGGACGGTATAGCCGACGGGGACGATGAACTTGTGGAGATCAGCAATTTTGCAGGTTTTGTGGATCTTTTGAATGAAAGGATCAGTGCAGGAGGGCTCTGCGCAAAACTCGTCACAGAGTGTAATATACTTACCGACACCATTGCACGGGTGACCGCTCTTTCCGGAAGCGAAACGGACAGGAGTTTTCTTACTGTTCTTTCAAGGCTTGAGAGAACGATCCGCAGTTATAAGCGGGATATGAGATACATGATGTTGAACAAGGAGAGTTCTCTCAGATCACAGATCATGGAGATCGGAGACGAACTTATTATGATCATCGGAGCAAGAGAGATAAACGATGATGATACGGAAAGCGTTAATCTCAAGATAAAGAAGGCTACCGAAGATGCCATAGACGATATAGAAAAAGAACTGTCCAAAGTGAACCGTGACTTAGTGGAAGAAATCGGAGATGTGCTCTCAACCGACATGGCATTGTACGTGTTCGAAGATATCAACAGTGAGAAATATGTTGCGGATTCTCTTTCGGCGGTGGGATTCAACAATTTCCTGCAAAAGTACGGAGCCTATGAAAAGATGGTGAAAAACGGAGGAGAAGCTTTTTCAAGGATAGCTTTTCCCGGAGGAACACCGGAATCAAACGAACTGGCTTTAAAGAGCGGTGCTACCCTTTCGCAGGCAATTATCCAGATGGGTTATTATTTCGGAAAGAGTTTTAAACCCGTGGAATTGGCCGGGTCCGCAGGTAAGATCGCCAAGATAGGAAAAGTGGTGGGTCCCGTTATGGCTGCTGTAGATGTAGCACTTGTAATAGCGGACAAAGCCATCGAAGAAGGAAAGATCCGTGAGATCAGAGATGCCAAGAAGAGATGCTTTAATGCGATATCCGCTGTGGCTTCGGATATCATAAAGGAGCTGGAGAAGCAGTACTTTGTTATGGAAAGCGAAGTCTTTGAGGCTAAAACGGCTGAGATAGCGGAGATTAAGAGCAATATCATAAAAGAGAGTGAAACCAACGAGGAACTTTCAAAAAATCTGAAGGAGATAGATGCAGTATTAAGGGGGCTTCTCGAGGAAACTCATGGGTGATAAAGGCCTTTACAAACAGCAAAATAGGAATGTTTATTTCGCGTTTTAATATATTTATGATATACTTTACATCGGCTAATATATTATCAGCGGAAACACAAGCCGTAATATATTGGAAAGAGAGGATTTGAAAAATGGATTCAGATAACATTTACGGAACAGTAACACCCACACCGGTTGATGATCAGGCAAATAACTCACAGCCTGCCGGTCAGCAGACGGTGTATCAGCAACAGAATTATCAGCAGGCGGGATATCAGCAAACAGTATATCAGCAGCCGGTATCACAGCCCATGTATCAGCAGCCGGTGGATTCAAACGTGGTTAAATGCCCCGGAAAAGAAATCACAGGTATGGTCCTTGGGATCAACTCCCTGGTTTGGAGCGTATTTGGAATCATGTTCTGCTGGATGCCTTTTTACGGTATCATTTTCGGAATTATCTACGGACTTATGGGAATCGGATGCGGAATCGCAACCAATGTTCTTCACAAAAAGGTTCTTGAAACGGCTACTCTTATCACAAACAAGATCCGCAGGGGCAAGGGCATGGCAACGGCAGGTATCATCATCGGAGCTATAGGCATCGGTTTGGCCATCGTATTCTGCATCGTTTGGGTTGCAGCCGGAATCGGTTTATCCAAGTACGGAATCGGAAGACACAGTTATTACTATTGATCAAGGAGACGTTATGGGAACCGCGGTTACAGGAATTGTGCCAATAATCATATTTGTCATCATCGGTTTGGTGGCAGTATTTATAGTGGTTAAGATCGTGAGCAAGATAGCGGGAGCTACAAAAGAGATAGCTTCCACCATATCCGATGTGGCAGAGCTTGCAAAGGCAGTTAAGGAATCCGGAGTTACAAAGGCAGATATGCTTGAACAGCCTCCGAAATCCGTATCCGGAGTCACCGGCATTATTCTTCCCAGCATCATAAGGGAGTTCCCGGATTTTAACTACGAAGAAGCCAAGGCCAGGGCTGAAGCGGTTCTCATTTCCTACCTGAAAGCCATAACCGATCAGGATACTGAAGTGCTCAGCGAAGGATACGACGAGCTGCGGTCCAAGCTGGAAAATCACATCAGAGAACTTCGCAACTACAACAAAAAAGAGTATTTCAACAACATTAAGATCCATCGTACCGAGATCAACCAATACAATAAGTCCAAGGGCAGATGTATAATCACCTTCCAGACCGCTGTTGAGTATATCCATTATATCAAGGATGAGGAAGGCAAAAAGGTTGAAGGCGACGAGGAGATCAAGTGCCAGACCAAGTACAATATCGATATGATATATGTGCAGGACCGGGATGCGGGGGATAACAATTATCAGGCCGGAATGGGAGTCAATTGTCCCAATTGTGGTGCACCCCTTAAGATGCTGGGAGCAAAAAAGTGTTCTTACTGCGGAACTCCCATAGTGGAACTCAACATTAAGTCATGGAATTTCAGCGACGTTAAGGAAATGTACTAGTACGCGAGCGGTCTGTCCGAGGGGGATTTAGTCTATTGACAGATAAATTCGTTAAGGGTAGAATTTATCTATATATGCATAGTTAGTGATACTATGCCATCTAATCCCGAGGATAAAAAATGGCTAAGATACTTGTTATCAGAGAGGGCAAGAAGTACCTCACTTCTTCGCTTTTGGATTACATTAAAAATTACGGCCATGATATCATCGAAATAGAACCGGATCTTAAAGCGTTATCTTCCCTGAATGAGACACCTGAACTTGTTATGTTCATCGTGGAGAGTTCCATGAGCGAGCAGTCTCAGGCACTGGTGTTCATGAGGGATATGGCTATTGAAAAAGACATTCCCATCTTTCTGCTGGGATATCCCATAGATATTGAGGGAATCAGGAACATCATCACTTCAGCAGCCATTCAGGAAGAGATATTCAGACCTTTCGATATTAAAGAGATCGCGGCGCATATAGATGATTATCTGGCGCGAAAAAAGAATACGATAAAAAAGAAGATACTTGTTGTTGACGACTCCGGAGTTATGCTCAGAAATGTTAAAAATCTTCTGGGAGACAAATATCAGGTGATACTTGCCAATTCCGGTGCAATGGCAGTTAAGTACCTCAGCTTGGATAAACCCGACCTGGTGCTTTTGGACTACGAGATGCCTGTCATCAACGGAAAGCAGGTTCTTGAGATCGTGCGTACGGAACAGGATTTTTCGGGAGTACCCGTTATATTCCTTACCGGAAAGAACGACAGGAATACGGTCATGGATGTTATGGGACTCAAACCTGACGGATATCTTCTTAAGTCGATGTCATCCGATGCATTTGTGCAGTCGATAGATGATTTCTTTGAAAAGAAGAGAATACTCGGTAATTAATGATTCAAAGAGGCAGTTACTGTTCGATCATATTGAATGGTAGCTGCTTTTATATTTTGAGGATAAAAGGAGAATAGATATGATACTTTCAGAGATCATGAAAAATGCCGGTGCAGAGAAACTGTTCGGAGAGGGAGATCCGCAGATAACTGCCCTTGTATATGATTCAAGAAAAGTAGTACCCGGCTGCGTGTTCGTCTGCATCAAGGGAGAGAAATTTGACGGTCACGATGCAGCTTTGGAGGCTGTGGAAAAAGGCGCATCTGCCGTAGTTGTTCAGAGGCAGGTTGAGGGTCTTGATAAGACCGGCTGCGTATGTTATATCTGCGGCGATACCAGATACGCACTTGCTTTTATGTCAGCCAATTGGTTCGGAAATCCTGCATCAAAATTAAAGACCATAGGTATCACAGGAACAAAGGGAAAGACCACAACGAATTATCTCATAAAATCTATACTCGAGCATGCCGGCAGGAAGGTGGGACT
>JAEEGL015010609.1_pt1 | contig 15008 bp, 6 predicted proteins | sample 9134231 | NCBI WGS metagenome assembly JAEEGL01 (sample SAMN16246548, study PRJNA631951) | gut metagenome | biome: gut microbiome; feature: rumen; material: fiber-attached | host: Bos | place: Iran: Karaj | collected 2018-10 | reverse complement strand
GCAATTCCGACAGAATTCAATGAAGACGGGTCCGTCAGGCAAAAGAAAGTGTCCATGTACGGATACATGAGTAAGATGGTGGATTGTTACAATTCCTTCCTCCCTGATGCGAACGGCCCGGACAGAATCGAAGTTCCGTTCAAGGGAACGGTTTCCGATAAGGTGAAGGAACTCGCCGGCCAGGGATTGGTCGAGATCGATGAAACCGGAAAGCGAGTCATTTATAAGGGGTTCGACCGTGCGAATTCTCTGAAGCGCAGTGTACTGCAGCGAAACGTAATGCGGATCCAGAATTACATGGCATTCGGCGCACCGATGAAACTTGCCAAACGCGCGTAGGCATTGCCGGTCTGAGGACCGACCTGAATAATAAAGAGCCCCGCGGGGAACAGTGAGACACTGGATCCCGCGGGGTATTCCTATCTTATATTAGTCAAGCAATCTCTATGTGGATTGCTGATAGACTTTCGGTGTTACGCCGTATTTCTGACGGAAGCAATCAATAAAATAGCTTTCGGACGCGAAATGAAAACGTTCCGACACTTCTTTGACGGAAACCGAGGAATTGCGAAGCAGAAATGCAGCCCGTTCCAGCCGCATATCGCGGATATGCTGTTTGACGGAGATGCCGACCTCGTTCCGGAATCTGCGGGAGAGATAGTATTCCGTATATCCCAGTTCAGCTGCGATTTGTTTCAGCTGGATCTCTGCCTCCAGATGCAGTTCGATAAAATCGATCATAGCCTGAATGGGCTTTGTGTATCCTTGCTGATGCCGGAGTTTATGGACCCGGGTGACAAAATCTTCCTGCATCATCCCTGTGATCTCTCCGATCTCATGAAAGGACTTGCAAGCTTCCACTGCCTGGAAATACCGGTCTGTAAGCGTCATCGCCGTGTCAGGATACAGTCCGCCATCGATCGCGGCGCGGGAAAAAAGGACGATCCCCACCAGAGTGGTGTTTTTGATCTGCCGAAGCGGTTCGGAATTGGTGTTTGCAAGAATTCCGACTCTGCTCAGTTCAAATTTGCGAAGATAATCGAAAAGACGAAGATCACCGTTGCGCACCATATCCAGCATCTGTTTTTCGGCGTCATATGTGCCGTGATATGTGACAGTTTCTCCGTTTTCTTCCTTTGGAATGGCAGGGGATGAAGCGTCTTTGTGATGCAGGTCGACATAACTGATCTTTTCTCCGGTGATCGCGTAGTGGATCATAATGGCATAGTTCATTGCAGTCGCAAAGGGGATCACAGACACCTTGGGGAGCTGTTCGAGCATCATTCGTTTCTCCGGTGATGAGAGTCCTGCTGCCCGTATCTCCGACTTTATCTCGGATTTAGGATAAGAATCCATGTAAAACGGTCCGAATGCATAGAGCCGGTCCGGTCCATCCGATATCCGCAGCGAATCTATGATCCACGTGCAGTGATAGGCTCCGGAAACGATGGAAGGCTTTGAGAATGCGGTCGCGTAACGGACCGCAATCCTGCCTACGCCGGAGAAGACCGAACTGTTAACAAAACGATGATCCGGCTGATCTGACGTTAAAAGCGTACCGTCCCGGTCAAATTCAAACAGCGCAATAGGATGAACGGAGGAGATACAGTCTACAATAGAGCGGAGTTTGTCGTTCATTTCGAATTCCTTTCCGGCTCAGCGGTTATCCGGTTTGGGTATAGTTGCACAGTATCGGAGCTGAGATCCGCTTGGAAAATAGAAAAAATCGATAATATATCCTAAATTATTATATACAAAACAAATTATTTGTACCATAGTTGAAGACTGTAAAATTATAATTAGCATGCACAAACAAAAAATGATTAATTGGGAGAGGAAAAATGGCGAAAAAAGAGAAAAAGGTCAAGGGGCCGGAGAGTATCGGATTTAAAGAAATCTTCGGCGCAACAGCTCTTTCGACTAACAACGGTCTTGCAGCTGTCTTCATGTCATCGATGTTTATGTCTTACATGACAGACTATGCTGGGTTGGGGACCTGGGGCGCTACGCTTGCAACGGCTCTGCTTCTGGCTGCCCGGATCATCGATGCAGTGGATGACCCGATCCAGGGATTTATCATGGACAAGGGCAAGGTAGGCAAGCACGGGAAGTATAAACCTTTCTTCATGCTTTCCATCATTATGACGCTTGTTGGCACCGTAGCACTGTATGCACTGCCGGACGCCATCACCAAAGCGCCAGTTATTGTTACCGTCTGGGTCATTCTGTTTTATCTGGTATACGATATCGGCACTTCGTTCTACAACCAGAACCTGCTTTTCCGTACGATGACGAATGATCCGGAAGAGCGCTCCAAACTTCTGGTCGGACCCAGACTTTGGGTCATGGTCCTCGGCATGATGGGCGCTGCAATGGGCACCATCGTGGTCGGTATTCAGGCTGCGACAGGAAGCTATAAGACCGCTTATACCGTTCTGGCAACTGTAGCGATGGGCATTGCTTCCGCACTTTCCATCCTCGGCTGGTTCCTCGTCAAGGAGCGTCATATCGTCGAGCAGGAAGAGGGCGAAGAGGTCAGGATGGCCGATTTCTTTGAGCTGGTCAAGACCAACAAGCCCATGAGAATCGACCTGCTGAAGAACCTCTTTACCGGATTCATCTGGACATTCCTTTTCGCGGCTCCATCCTACTATGTCAAATACGCATATTGCACGGATCTCGCGACCGGTGAAGTCGACATGGCAAAGATGGGCTCCATGAGTCTCATCGTTTCCCTGATGATGCTGTTCCCGCTGCTGATCGGCACGGTCATCGCAAACCCGATCCTGAAGGCGTTCAAGGGCGACATCGTCAAGATGCAGAAATTTGACTATGCGATGCAGGGCATCGGCGGACTTGCCATGTATCTCGGACAGATTGCCGGACTGCTTCAGAAGGTTCCCGCACTGTTCTTCGGTTCGATGTTCCTGATCGCGATGTTCGTCGGTATCGACTTCATCCCCGGCTCCGGAATCGGAATGGAATTGATGGACTACACCATCTACAGCACAGGGAAAGACCGTTCCGCCCTGACAGGCGTACTCGGGCAATTCCTGTCGAAGGCGCAGACCGCCGTATCCAGTGCGATCGTCGGCGCAGTCCTGATCGCCATCGGCTATCAGGTCGACTCCGTCACCGGCAACTATGTCGGAGACCTGGCGCAGATGCCCAGACTTCTGAACGGCATGATCCTTGTGACCGGACTGATTCCTGCCATCATGGCTGTGATCGGAATCATCATCCTGAACCATTATCCGATCGACCACGAACTGAGACTGAAGATCCAGGAATACATCAAGAACCACGAGATCCATAAGAATCAGGAGTAATTAGAAATATAATGGTAAAGGGACTCTACAACTGCATTCGAGTAGCGTGTGGAGTCCCTTTTTGTATGCAGCTTTTCCTGCTTCATTGAAGGAATAGTTTAAATGCAGGACCAGTTCTAGGAGGTATACATGAAAAGAATTATTTCCGGAAATTATGACGATAAAGTAACGCAGCTTGAAAAAGATAATGCTCAGGTCGCTTACCTGGCTGCGCTGGAATCTTTTGTACTGCTGAAAAACAACGGCGCGCTTCCGGTCAAGGGAGAAGTCGCGCTGTTCGGCGTCGGAGCGAGCCACACGATCAAGGGTGGAACAGGGTCCGGGGAAGTGAATAACCGGCATTCCGTCTCCATATATGAGGGACTGGCAAAGGCAGGTGTGAAGATCTCTTCGGAAAAATGGATCGATGAGTATATTGCACTTGAACAGGAAAGCCATGACAAGTGGATCAAGGACAATACCGGTATGCCTTCCGAGAAGAGTTTGTCCAATACCTACAGTCTGCCCAGCGGCAGGATGCTCAATGAGAACGATCTGGCGCAGAGTGACCGGAAAACAGCGATCTATGTCGTTTCCAGGCAGTCCGGAGAGGCTGCGGACAAAAAGATCGAGAAAGGGGATTTCAATCTGCTCCCCAATGAGACCAGCGATATTCAGTTCCTGTACAAACGGTTTGAAAAAGTAATTCTGGTGATCAATTCCGGCGCTCAGCTGGATCTGTCTCCGGTAGACGGTCTGGATCTTGCTGTCGTGTTCTACGGGCAGGCAGGACAGGAGGGCGGCAGGGCTTTTGCGGATGTTCTCACCGGGAAAGTCAATTTTACCGGGAAGCTGACCAACACCTGGGTTAGACAGTATGCGGATATCCCTTTCGGCAGCGAGTTCTCCTATATCAATGGCGACCTGAATAACGAGTACTACAAAGAAGGGATCTATGTAGGGTATCGCTATTTTGATACTTTCGGTGTTGAACCGCGATTCCATTTTGGATACGGCCTTTCATATACATCATTTTCGCTGGATACGGTCAGCGCACACCTTGAAGGGCGCGAGACGGTACTTCATGTAAAAGTCCGCAATACGGGCAGCTGCAGCGGAAAGGAGACCGTTCAGGTCTATGCTGGCCTGCCTTCAGGAAAACTGGATAAAGAATATCAGCGGCTCGTTGCGTTCGCTAAAACTGCGGAACTTGAAGCCGGAGAAGAGGAGATCCTGACGATCCGCTTTGATGCCGGACGGCTTGCGTCTTATGATGAAGCCTCCGCATCGTATATCCTGGAAAAAGGGGATTATGTCATCAAGGTAGGCAATGCTTCCGACAGCGGCGTTCCGGTGTTTGTAATCAGGACCGAGGAGGAACTAGTCCTTTCCAGACATGACAATGTGTTTTCTGCAGACGCCGAATTTGAGGAACTGAAAAATACCAATCCTGCCTCCTGGGATCTGACAGGTCTTCCCGTTGAAGTCCTGAGAAAAGACGAAATCGTCACGGAAGTATTCTGTTACGGGAAACCGGATCGGTTTTCGGATGAGAAGGTGGATGCGATTCTCGACAGGCTGGATGTGAAGGACATGATCGATGTCTGTATGGGCATCGGAATGCTCGGCATGATGGATACCAATGCGTTCTGCACACCCGGTGTCGCGGGTAAGACGACCCAGAAACTGTTTGAAAAAGGTCTGCTTTCTGTTACGCTGGCAGACGGCCCAGCTGGGCTGCGGATCGTCCGCAGGGCAGCGGTCTCGCCAAAGGGCAGGATCCGCATGTTCAAGGGAGATTATCTGCTGGGGTTCATGGAGATCATGCCGAACTGGGTCCTTTCCCTTCTGAAACCGCGGAAGGGAGATATCGTCTTCTATCAGTACGCTACCGCGTTCCCGATCGGAACGAATCTTGCACAGACCTGGAATGAAGATCTGGTAAAGAAGGTCGGCAGAGCAGTGAGTGATGAGATGGACAAGTTCAACGTGACTTACTGGCTGGCTCCCGGTATGAATATTCAGCGTAATCCGCTGTGCGGAAGAAACTTTGAGTATTATTCCGAGGATCCGCTTCTTTCCGGGAAGATCTCTGCAGCGATGACCAGAGGAGTCCAAGAGATCGAAGGCAACTATACGACGATCAAGCATTTTGCCTGCAACAATGCGGAAGACAACCGCCAGTTCTCCAACTCCCATGTTTCCGAACGGGCGCTCAGAGAGATCTATCTGAAAGGCTTTGAGATCAATATCAAGGAAGCCGGTTCCGTTTCCGTAATGACCGCATACAATCTGATCAACGGCATCTATACGCCGGACAGTTACGATCTCTGCACAAAGGTTCTGAGAAATGAATGGGGATTTGAGGGCGTCGTTATGACCGACTGGTCATCCACCAAGAAAGGTCAGGGAGACAGCGGTCAGGCGGTCGCGGTAGGCAATGACCTCATCATGCCCGGAGACAGGAACGAGCGTAAGGAGATCATGGCGGCGCTCAAGAACGGTACGCTCAAGACAGAGGATCTGAAACGTGCGTCCGCGAACATCATCCGGAGCATAGTTTATTCGAATGTCGCAAAGAAATATACAACCGAGGACTTCCTCGATAAAAAGGAAGGATAAGTATCAATGAGAAAACAGCTTTTTAATGACAATTGGATCCTGAACGGCCGGAAGGTCACTCTTCCCAGAGATGAGATGCTTCTTGCTGGGAGAGCGGAAAAAGCACCTTCCGGAGATGCCCAAGGGTTCTTCATCGGTGGAAAATACACATATGAGAAGGAACTCGGCTTCGAGGCGGCGAATGCCTGGCTGAAATTTGATGGTGTCTACCGCAACGCAAAGGTATTTCTCAACGGGGAAGAAAAACTTTCCGTTCCATATGGCTACAGCCCCTTTACGGTCGAATTGGGCAGCGTGAAAAAGAGTGATATTGTCCGGGTGGACTGTGACAATCAGGATCAGCCGGATTCCAGATGGTACACCGGTGCTGGAATCTATCGCGACGTTTATCTGTATACCGCGGACGGCGCGCATATCCTTCCCGGCGGTGTCCGTGTGGACACGCTGGATTACGCGTCTGGTCTGATCCGCGTCCGCGTCAATACAAGTGAAGGTGAGGCAGAGGTTGAGATCCTGGACGGGGAAACAACTGTTGCCAAGGCTAAAGGAAACGATATTCAGATCCACGTCCCCGGAGCAAAACTGTGGGACGATGAACATCCGAACCTCTATTCCTGCAGAGTCCGTCTCGGTTCAGACGAGGAAGTGACCAGATTCGGTATCCGTCAGATCGAAAAAGGAAAAGACGGAATTTATGTCAACGGTGTAAAGCGCCTTTTCCGGGGAGGTTGTGTCCATCACGACAACGGCCTCCTGGGATCCGCAACGTTTGCCAAGAGTGAATACCGCCGTGTCCGGATCCTGAAAGAAGCCGGTTTCAACGCCATCCGCAGCGCGCATAATCCCACTTCCGACGAATTGCTGAATGCCTGCGATGAACTGGGCATGTACGTCATGGATGAGACCTGGGACATGTGGTACAACCACAAGAGCAAATTCGACTATGCGTCGGTCTGGCAGGATCATTACCGTGACGATGTCGCTAGACTGGTGGCAAGGGATTACAACCATCCTTCTGTAGTGATGTATTCCATCGGAAATGAAGTCAGCGAACCCGCTGCCCAGCGCGGTATCGACGCCACCAAAGAGATGGTCGATCTGTTCCATGAACTGGACGGCAGCCGTCTGGTGACAGGCGGATTCAACCTGATGATCATCACCACATCCCATAAGGGAAAAGGAATCTATAACGCAGAAGAAGGCGGAAGGACCACCGATGACGGAAAGCAGCAGGGTGGTATGAACTCTACATTGTTCAACCTGATGACTTCTTTTGTCGGTTCCGGCATGAACAAAGCGGCAAATTCCAAGAAAAGTGACGAAATCTGCTCACCCTCTTTGGATCTGCTGGATGTCGCCGGATACAACTATGCTTCCGGCAGATATCCGCTGGACGCGAAACTGCATCCCGGCCGCCTGATCCTTGGATCAGAGACCATGCCTTATGACATCGCCAAGAACTGGCGGATGGTGGAGAGCTTGGATAATCTCTGCGGCGACTTCATGTGGACTGCCTGGGATTATGCCGGAGAAAACGGGATCGGCGCATGGGCGTACACTAAAGACGGCGGCGGGTTCTCCAAACCGTACCCGTGGTGGCTGGCGGATACCGGTGCTTTTGACATCATCGGGACACCGAACGCGGAAGCACACTGGGCCTCCGCGACCTGGCATGCCACAGACCGGCCGCTCATCGATGTTCAGCCGATGAACCATGCCACGAAAGTGACGAAGGCGATCTGGCGCGGAACCAACGGCATGCCTTCATACAGCTGGAGAGGCTGTGCGGGCAGAAAGACTGTTATCGAGGTCTTTTTCGACTGCCATCACGTCGATCTGTACCAGAACGGACGCAAGGTGAAGTCTGCGAAAGTAAAAGACAACCGTGCCGTGTTCAAAGTCGGTTATATCCCCGGCACTCTGGAAGCGGTGGCATGTGACAGGAACGGAAAGGAACTGGCGAGAAATAGGCTGGTGACCGCATCCGATGACCTGAGGGCAGTCCTGCGTCCTGAAGACAAGGAAATCCGGGTCGGCGATATCGTTTACGTGAATGTCACGATCGAGGACGGCAACGGCATCGTGGAATCCAACGCGGACCGTAAACTGGAAGTAAAGGTGGAGAACGGGGAACTGCTGGCGTTCGGCAGCGCAAATCCCCGTCTCACGGAGGATTTCCATTCCGGAGAATACACGACCTACTATGGGCGTGCCCTTGCGATCGTGCGTGCAACACAGCCTGGCACTATCCGGGTCTCCATCGGTGGAAACATTGCTGAAATCAAAGCAACAGAAAAATAAAGGATAGATGAACCTGCCCCCGCCGGCACTTGTGCCGGCAGGGGCATTTTCCCCTGATATCACAATCAGGAATTGAAATTCTTTTTTTTCTTGCGGTATTCTTTTATTAGAACAATTGCGAGGTGGATCCATGAAAGCGATAAATCTGAAGATCGACCGGCTCAGAGATCCGATCGGCATGCAGAACAGGATGCCGAGGTTATCCTGGAACTGCGAGGGCGGAAAAGAACAGACAGCATATGAATACCGGATGATTGTGGACGGTTCGGAAGTCTATGATTCCGGAAAAATGGAAACAGCTCAGATGTGGACGGTTCTGCCTGCGAAGGCGCATGACAGAGACTGTGTTCATATCTCGCTCGTCCTATGGGATGAGAACGGAATGCCTGGGGAAGAAAGCACTGCTTCTTACGAGATTGGTATCAGCGAGTGGAAAGCGCGCTGGATCGATCCGGAACTCTCGGCAATGAAGGAACGCCGGCCAGCTGCCTACCTGAAACGGGACTTCAGCCTTGATGAGACCGGACGATCCAGACTGTACAGCACTTGCCACGGTCTTTATGAAGCATTCATCAACGGAAAACGTGTCGGGGACTTCGTCCTCGCACCCGGAACCGATGATTATAATCACCGTCTTCAGTATCAGGTGTACGATGTCTCGGAACTGCTGATCAAAGGAAGCAACCGCATCGATGTTACCATCGGGGATGGCTGGTACCGGGGGAATAACGGTATCGAGGGGGATCACCACCTGTTCGGCGATGACCTTGCGTTGCTGTGTCAGCTGGAAGTTGACGGAAAGATCGTCATGATGTCGGATGAAGGCTGGTTTGCTTCTCAATCCGGTCCGATCCGGTTTTCGGATCTGGAGATCGGAGAAGTCTACGACGCTAATTTGGATGAGATTACGGAATGGCATGATGTCCGGATCGTGGATCATGACAAATCCAAACTGGTCTGTTCCGATGAGGTATATATCAAAGAACATGAACAGTTCGACGGCAAACGGATTGAAACGCCCGACGGAGCAATCGTCTATGATTTCGGCCAGAATCTTGCCGGCTATTCTTTCTTCGAATTGTCTGCGCAAAAAGGTCAGAAACTGACGATCTGGCACGGCGAGACGCTGGACAAAGACGGGAATTTCACACAGATAAATATTGACCCGGGTCCGCGGAACAAGAATGGGGGGATTCCCCAGAAGGTCGAGTACATCTGCAAGGAAGGTCTCAACGTGTACAAGCCTTCTTTCAGCATTTTCGGATTCCGTTATATCAAGGTGGAAACCGATGCGGATCTGTCTGATGCAAAGTTCCATTCTGTCGCTGTCTATTCCGATATGGATCTTACGGCAGCTTTCGAATGCAGCAATCCCGAAGTGAATCAGCTGTTTCACAATTCTGTCTGGTCTATGAAATCCAATTTCGTGGATATTCCCACAGACTGTCCGCACCGTGAGCGCAGCGGATGGACAGGGGATGCGGGCGTGTTCGTGCGGACCGGCAGCATCCTGCATGATTCCTATTCCGTATTCCGGAAGTGGCTGACGGAATGCAGGATCGCTCAAAAGAAGAACGGGCTTGTCCGGAATATCGCTCCTCGGATCAACGACCCGGATAAAGGATATTCACGCATTCTGGATGGATCTACGGGATGGGGGGATGCCATCGTTATCGTTCCGTACACCCTGTACCGTATGTTCGGGGATATCGGTATTCTCCGCGAGAACTATGACGCCATGGTGAAGTGGGTAGGATTCGAGCAGAATCTCGCAAAAAAGAACAGAGTAAAAGGGATATTCAAAAAAGATCCACACCGGAGATATGTGATCGAGAAAGGCTTCCACTGGGGCGAGTGGTGTCAGCCCGATGTGGACAATACGCAGGAACTGACGAACAATTTTACGAAGGGTGCGCCAAAGTCCGCGACAGCATATTACTTCTACAGCGCAAAACTGATATCTGAAATTGCAGAGGTCCTCGGAAAGAAGGAAGACGCTGTCAGGTATCTTGAACTTGCCGGGAAGATCAAAAGTGCCTACCTGTCGTGGTTTACAGACAATGGCATTGTCGAGAGTGACCGTCAGTGCGACTATGTGCGCCCGCTGGCTTTTGGGCTGCTGGACAAGCAGGAAGAAAATGCCGCGAAGCTGAACGAACTTGTCATTCGCAACGGCTATCACCTGAACACCGGATTCCTTTCGACGCCATTCCTGTGCCCGGTTCTGTGCCGGTACGGTTATGTGGACACGGCATACAGGCTTCTTCTTCAGGAGACGAATCCTTCCTGGCTCTATCAGGTGCGTAAAGGCGCAACGACGATCTGGGAGAGTTGGAACGGACTCGAGGATGGCGGGAACGCTTCCCTCAATCACTACTCATACGGTGCAGTCTCCGGATGGCTCGTGTCTGGTATCTGCGGGATCCTGACGGACGGCGGGAAACTGACTCTTCAGCCGTGCCCGGATCCGCAGCTGAGTTATGCGAAAGCCCGGTATGACAGCCCGCTGGGAACGGTATATTCTTCCTGGCGGTATGAAGGGGAACGCGTGGAGTATGAGTTTGAGATCCCTGCCAATGTCCGGGCGGATCTTATCCTGCCTGACGGATCGCACAGAACGCTGACGAGCGGAAAACATATAGTGACGGCTTAAGACCGGCTCGAGAAAACGAGGTAGATTCAAATGAATAATACTGTTAAGGAATTGCTGAAGGGATACAGCGGAGATTATATCTTCCCGTTCTTCTGGCAGCACGGCGAGGACGAGGATACGCTCAGAAAAATGATGAAGGTCATCCACGAGAGCGGATGCGGTTCCGTCTGTATCGAATCCCGACCGCACCCGGATTTCTGCGGTCCCAAGTGGTGGACCGATATGGATGTCATTCTGGATGAAGCAAGGACCAGAGGAATGAAGGTCTGGATCCTGGATGATTCTCATTTCCCGACCGGCTTCGCCAACGGCGCAATGAAGAATGCTCCGCTGGAGCTGCACCGCCAGTCCATCGCCTCTTCCCATAAGACCTACAAGGGAAAAGAACAGGAGATCGTCCTGAACCTCACGAAGATGTTCCCTCCGAAGATCTCCTTTAAGAATTTCGCTGCTGTCTCAGCGACAAAGTTTATGTCCAAGGGAGCCCCGACTTTCCCGGACGACCGGATCCTGTCCGTCACGGCAGTCGATGCAGCGGGCAATCTCACCGATATCCCCGTTGGGAATACCGGTACCGTCCGCTGGAAGAAACCTGCCGGAACTTATGACATCTATGTCACCGGACTGAGCAGAAACCTCGGAACCCACCGGGAATACATCAACATGATGTCCATGGAGTCCTGCAGGATCCTCATCGACACCGTGTACGAACCTCATTTCGAACACTATAAGGACGACTTCGGTAAAACGATCCAGGGATTTTTCTCCGATGAACCTGAGTTAGGAAACGGCATGTACATGACAGGAGCCAATGGGATGGGGACGGAAACGGACTTCCCCTTCTCGGACGAACTGGAGGCGGAACTGGAACAGAGGCTGGGACCGGATTGGAAAAATAAGATGGTCTACCTCTGGAAGAACGGACTTCCGGAAAAAGCGGCTCCGGTGCGTTTCGCGTTCATGGACGCAGTCACAAAACTGGTGAGAAAGGATTTCTCCGAACAGATCGGAACCTGGTGCCGCGACCACGGTGTACGTTATATCGGACATCTGATCGAGGACAACAACTCCCACACCAAGACCGGTATGTCGCTGGGTCACTATTTCCGCGGCCTGAACGGACAGGATATGTCCGGAATCGATGATATCGGCGGTCAGGTGTACCCGCAGGGGGAGGACCTCAAGATGAAGTCCTTCTTCGGAGAGCGCGACGGCGAATTTTTCCATTTCGCGCTGGGCAACCTCGCTGCAAGCGCTGCTGCCATCGAACCGGCAAAGCACGGAGATTCCATGTGCGAGATCTTTGGAAACTACGGATGGTCCGAAGGAGTCCGGCTTGAGAAATATCTTGCCGAGCACTTTATGGTGCGCGGCGTGAATCATTTCGTCCCCCATGCGTTTACAGGCAAAGCGTTCCCGGATCCGGACTGCCCGCCTCATTTCTATGCTCAGGGAAACAACCCCCAGTACAGACATTTCGGCAGCATCGTCCGGTATATGAACAGGGTCTGTACTCTGATCTCCGGAGGACACCGGGATTCCCGTGTCGCTGTCCTGTATAACGCGGAGTTTGAGTGGATGGGCGGCGGAATGCAGGTTCAGAAACCGCTGAGGAAGCTGTATGAGGCACAGATCCAGGCGGATACCATCCCGATGGACGCATTTACGGAAACGGAACGCTATCAGACCGAGTTCCTGGAAGATGAACTGATAGTCAACGGTCAGGAATACAGGGTTCTGGTGGTGCCGTATACCCAGTTTCTCCGCAGAGACATGGCGGACGTTCTTGCAAAGGTCCGCATTCCGATTCTTTTCACGGACGTGAAGCCCTCTGTTCTGGGCGGTGTGCGCGTCGTGAACGGGCGCGCCGTTCCTCTTGCTGCCCTTGCATTCGAGGTGCGCAAGCTGATCAGCGATCTGCCCAGGATCGAACCCGCTTCGAAACATGTCCGCATACTGGAATACACAAAAGAAAATAAGCTTTACTATCTCTTCAACGAAGACAGCAAAGCCTATCACGGAACACTCGGACTGGACCCGGATGCGGAATATTATGAGTATGACGCATGGAACAATAAGATCTACCGTTTTGAGGGAAACAGCATCATCCTGGAGCCCAACAAAGGAATGATCATTCTGAAAGATACTCCGGACGAGGAACTGCTGTCCGGACGGATCGAACTGAAGGGAGAAAAACGCACCCTCAGCAATTTCAGAAGGAGCGTCTGCACGGCTCTGAATTATCCGGATTTCGGCGCAGTGGAATCTGCGGTTCTTCCGGACAACTACGGAATGACCGACAAGAGTTTCTCCGGATTCATCCGCTATGAAAAGGCGCTCGAAGTCGGCGGCCCGGTAAAAGCGGTTCTGGAGATCACGGACGCATATGAAGGCGTCGAGGTCTTTGTAAACGGAGAGTCCCTGGGGATCCAGGTCGTGCCTTCATTCGTTTACGATCTCACAGATCATCTTGTTCTCGGGAAGAATACGCTGACTATCGAAGTTGCGACTACTCTGGAGCGGCAGATGAGCAAGGATAAGACATCGTTTTTCCGTAACCTCGCTTTGGGCATGCGCAAGAAAGAGATGGCGCCGACAGGTCTTACCGGTGAAGTTCGATTATATCTGGAGCGGCTCATCTGAAAAAGGGACAGATCATCAGATACTGAAACAAGAATAAACAGGAGCGAGCCAGTTATGAGCAAAGAATACTGCAACCCGATCGATTTGGAATACAAGTATCAGCACTATTCCGGCAATGCGCACCGCGAGGCGGCGGATCCGACGATGGTTCTGTTCAAAGGAATGTATTACTTGTTTGCGTCCATGTCCGCCGGATTTTTCTACTCGGACGATATGGTCAACTGGAAATGGCACGAGAACAGAAATCTGGATATGTACCGTTATGCGCCGGATGTGAGACAGGTAGGGGATTATCTCTATTTCTCCGCATCTACAAGGAATACGCCTTCCACGATCTGGCGCAGCAAAGACCCTCTCTCGGACGATTTTGAGAAGGTCTCCGAGCCTTTTCCGTTCTGGGATCCGGACCTGTTCTGCGACGATGACGGAAGAGTCTATTTCTACTGGGGTTGCGGCAATGTGGAGCCGATCTGGGGCATCGAACTGGATCCGGAAACGATGCTGCCCATAGGGGAGAAGGTCGCCTGCTTCGATCAGAACAAAGACGTGCACGGATGGGAGCGTTTCAATTATCCCGGGAAAGAAAAATCAGCGAGGAAAGGACTCATCGCACTGGCGATGGCTTTCCTGAACAGAAAAGGACGTCCCTATATGGAAGGCGCTTTCATGAACAAATGGAACGGGAAATACTACCTGCAATATGCGGCTCCGGGCACGGAGTTCCCTGTTTACGGTGACGGCTGCTACGTTTCGGACAAACCGCTCGGGCCGTTCACATTTATGCCCAACACGCCGTTTTCCTTAAAACCATCCGGATTTATCACCGGAGCTGGCCACGGATCCACCATTGAGGACAGGGACGGTAATATCGTCCATGTTTCCACGATGCGGATCTCCCGCAACCAGAACTTCGAACGCCGGATTGGAATCTTCCCCGCAGGGCTGGATGAGGATGGGCTGCTTTTCTGTAATCAGAATTTCGCGGATTATCCGGTCGTGCTGCCGGAAGGAAAGTTCGACGCAAGAGATCTGAAACCCCAGTATTTTCTCCTCTCCTATAAGAAAAAGGCGCAGGCGTCCTCCAGCAAGGAAGGGCATGGACCTGAGCTCGCGCTGAACGAGGATATCCGTTCATGGTGGGCGGCAAAAGAGACAGATGGCTGGTACTGTCTGGACCTCGGCGCCGTATACCGACCGCATTCCGTTCAGATCAATTTCGCGGATGAGGGCGTCCCTGAACTTGACATAGACAAGAATTTGCGTTCGGATCTGTTCACGAACAGCCGGTATATCGATTCTTCCGCGGAACTGCGCACGCGCTTTACTCTGGAAGGGAGCCTGGACGGAAAGGAATGGTTCATGCTCTGCGATGCTTCCGGCAGGAATGATGACCGACCGCATCCCTACATCATCCTCGACGAAAAGTATGAAGTGCGGTACCTGAAGGTCACTGCGTTGGAACTGCCCTACGGCAAGGCGTT
>JAEEGL012280374.1_pt1 | contig 15008 bp, 2 predicted proteins | sample 9134231 | NCBI WGS metagenome assembly JAEEGL01 (sample SAMN16246548, study PRJNA631951) | gut metagenome | biome: gut microbiome; feature: rumen; material: fiber-attached | host: Bos | place: Iran: Karaj | collected 2018-10 | reverse complement strand
TTACGGTTCGGTAGGTACTATCACTACAGGTAGTGTAACTTATGTCCCGGGAATAGCTTCTGTTACGGCGATGCCTACAGCATGGGCTGAGAATACTGGTAAAGCTGAAGTCTATGTCTATGGCGGTACCATAGGTTTGGATGGTGATGAGAATGGTATGGTATTCGCCTCTTCTCGCGGTGATGTGGGTACACCAGAAGATGGTGTTGATCCTAACAACCGCTTGGCATGGGTACATGACACGAAGTTGGTGATTGGCGGTGAAGGAAAGAGTCTAATCATTAAGGGTTCTGTCTATGGTAGTGGTGAGAACGGACACGTCTTCACCAATGCATCGGTTGAGATTCATAATGGTACAATCGGTGTTACTACCGATGATGATTTGGGCGGTCCTAATTATCGTTTGCGTGGTAACGTCTACGGTGGAGGATGTGGTGAGGATACCTATCCAGAAACAGACGATTTTAACCCATTGGCAGGTATTGTGCTCGTTGATACAAATGTCTCAATTGATGGTGGACAAGTGGTTCATAATGTCTATGGTGCAGGTGCCTTAGGCTCTGTTGTTGGAAAGACCACTGTTACTATTACTGGCAATGCCACTATTGGTGTTAAAGATGGAGAAGGCGGTAACGTCTTTGGCGCAGCCCGAGGTAAGGAGGGCATCACCGTTCCCGGTTCTAATCTGGCCAACTCACCAGTGACCGAGGTGAATATCAATGGCGGACAGGTCTGGAATAGCGTCTATGGCGGCGGTGAGGCTGGATATGTCAAGCAAAATGTGGTTGTCAATATGAATGGCGGTGTCGTGGCCAAGGATGTCTATGGCGGCGGTGCACTGGCTGATACGAATACGGACAACTGGGATGCCACGAAGAACGATGGTGCCGGTGGCTGGGCAACAGGTAAGGTGGACGCTGATGGCAAGACGACCTATAATACTACTGTCAACCTCTTTGGCGGTATGATTAAGGGTGATGCCTACGGTGGTGGACTGGGACGACTGGAATCAGGAACGTCAGGTCAAACCGGATATGTTGCTCCTATCGAGGCTAAGGTCTATGGTGATGTGTTCGTGAATCAGGGTAAGGAAAATGACGAATCAAAAATCACAGCTTACACCATTACATACTTAAACACAAAAGACTTACAGAAGGATGCAAATGGTAATACGATAGAGGGTAAGTATGTCCAAGTGGTGAACAGCGGCCGTATTTTCGGCTGTAACAACCTGAATGGTTCGCCTATAGGTAATGTAACTGTGACGGTCAATGGAACGACGACCGGTAAAGATGGCGCTGGTAATGATATTAGCAGGACATCCATTACCCGTGATGAGACAACCAAAGAAGTAACAAGCGTCGATACTCCCCATACCTATGAGGTGGCTGCTGTCTATGGTGGTGGTAACCTGGCTGACTATACTCCAACAGGAGGTGCCGTAAAGGTCATCATCAACAGTTGTAATGTCAGCGTCGAGGAAGTTTATGGCGGCGGTAATGCTGCTATGGTTCCTGGGACAGATGTCCTTGTGAATGGTGCCCATGAGATTGAACAAGTGTTTGGCGGTGGTAATGGTGCGGATAAATTTACCCTTGATGGTGGTACCACATGGAAAGAGAATCCCGGTGCAAATGTCAATGGCGATGCAAACACGATGCTGAAGGGCGGTCTTATCCATGAGGCTTACGGTGGTAGTAATGAGAAGGGTACCATCACCGGAAATATTACCATCGATACCGGAACTGGTGGTCTGGCAGATTGTCCAGTACAAGTGGATAAACTGGTCGGTGCCGGTAAAAATGCCGATGTGAATGGTGATTTGATCATGATCTTAGGCTGTAAAAATGGCCTAAAGATTCCTTTAGTTTATGGTGGTGCTGATAATGCAAATGTGAATGGTAACGTAGAGTTGACCGTTACCAGCGGAAACTTTGGTCAGGTCTTCGGTGGAAACAACGAAGGCGGTGCTATCTTGGGACATATCATCCTGAATATTGAGGAAACCAGTGAGTGTGAACCAATCAATATAGAAGAACTCTATCTCGGCGGTAACAATGCTTCCTACTCGAGATATGGTTATTATGTGGAAACAACAAAAACTGGTGGAACTCCTGTAGGTGCTCCCGATGAGGATGCTGTATTAGTTAATGATAAACTCCACCTTATTCCAAGAGAATCAGCAAGCGATACTCACAAGCCAGTGAAGTCATATTCTTATGATACAGAACACAGCAAATGGACATGGGAAGTCTATCCAATTACTGGAGAAGGGGCATTTATACCATATGCAGAGCCAGAACTGAACGTTGTTTCCTGCACCAGCGTTGGAACTGTATTCGGTGGCGGTTATGGTGAAGGTGGTGATATGTATGCGAATCCGACGGTGAACATCAATATGATTCCAGGTCGCCATGCTGACAGTGTTCCTACCGTTATGACAGCGAAGGGGCTGGCGACTGCAGATAACCCCAAGAATCTGGGTATTATTGGCGATGTCTTTGGTGGTGGTAATGCTGCTGATGTCAACGGTAATCCAACGGTGAATATCGGTACTGGACAGACAGTCTTGTTACATAAAGCATATAATGCCTCTACAAAGGAATATACTACCGAAGAAAAGGATGTTGATGGTGCCTACATCACAGGTAACGTCTTTGGTGGTGGTAAGTTGGCCAATGTGGGTAAAACTCATTTGGAGACTGAAGACGGCACAACGGTTGATAAGATTGATATAAAAGGTAGCACCCATGTGAACATCGCTGCCAGGTATAATGAGACTACCACGAAGTGGGAAAGCGTTGACGGACTTGCCATCACTATTGGCGGTAATGTCTATGGCGGTGGCCAGGGTGAAGCTTTAGAGAGTGGTGACGGCGCATTCAGGTGCGGAAAGGCCATGATAACCGAAAGCACAAATGTCACCATTGGAAACGGTACGGTGGAAGGTACCGTCTATGGCGGCGGTAAGGTGGGCCGTGTTGAAGAGAATACGACGGTAACGGTAGGTATTAAACTCGGAGACAATGAAACGTCATCCACCAGTGTACCCGTTATCTATGGTAACGTCTTCGGTGCCGGTGCGGGTGTCAATACGCATGGCTACGCAGCACTGGTGCGTGGAACCAGCACGGTTACCGTTCAGGGCGGTGCTCAGGTGAAGCAGAGCGTCTATGGCGGTGGCGAGATTGCATCGGTGGGCCGATATGCCGTTGCTGATGAGGCTTATCATACAGCACATCCTGCAGTAGAAGAAGGTCTTCCGTATTCATTGGCAGATCCTGACAACGTTGAAAGCGGAATGTGTATAGTCAATGTTTGGGATAAAGCCGTCATCGGTCCTGACTACAAAATGGAGATGAAGAAAGATGGCGGCCCTGATGACATAGGCCATGTCTTTGGTGCCGGTAAGGGTGTCCTGCCATACGAAGGTTATACTCATGATGCAGTTGCCTGGCGTATGCAACCTAACAATACTAAGGAGACTTATTTGTCATGGAACCAAGCTGAAAGTGGTACAAGTGAGACCGCTTACCTTAAGTTTATTGAGTCGATGGCCTTGGCCACCGAGACCTACGTGACTATCGGTGGAGATGCCTTTGTTAAGGGTTCCGTCTATGGCGGTAGCGAGAATGGACACGTGCAATACAGTACGCATGTGACGATTCAAGATAACTGTCAGATTGGTAGTGGTAAGAACACGACAGAGCGTCATCCTGCTGCTGTTTGGGAGGCTGACTATTCCGTCTCAGAGGGAACTGATCTGGAATGTGCCAGCTGGGATTATGATGCATCGAGCGGTGCACCTTACGACATGTTCGCGAAATATTCTCAGACGGTAGACGGAAAGGTTAAGTATTATTATGATGCAAGTTATACAAAATCTGCTGAGGGTGGTTACTATATTGCCAAGGATGGCCATACCTACTACGGCAACGTGTTTGGTGGCGGTAGCGGTGTTATTCCTTATCGTCCTGGCAAGTGGCACCGTGAGGCAGGTTCCGTAGGTCGCAATACCACGGTGAACATCACGGGCGGACACATCTTGACTTCTGTCTATGGTGGCAACGAGCAGACCGATGTGGGTGCTTACACCTTGGATAATGGTCAGCCTACCAAACCTGCACATGATGGCAAATGTACCGTCAATATGGTAGGTGGTACGCTGGGTGTACCTCGCACCTTGGCCCAGATTGCCGCTCATCCTGTCACCTGCTACCTCTTCGGAGCAGGTAAGGGTGACCAGCGTATCTTCTTCAACACCTGGACAAACGTTATTGAGACCGAAGTGAACATCTCGGGTAATGCCCATATCTATGGCTCTACCTTCGGTGGTGGTGAGGATGGTCACGTCATAAAGAATGCCGTGACAAACATCGGTCGTGAAGTGACCATTGGTACTGGCACCGCCGCTAAGACATACACGGAAAATGGTGTCCTCATAGGAACCACCGGTACTTCTTACGTGGATGGTAACATCTTCGGTGGTGGCCGTGGTTTCGGCGGTGAAGCACAAACGGCCGGTACCGTTGGTGGTAACATTGAGGTAAACATCGAGAAAGGTAAGATACTCGGTAGTATCTACGGTGGTGGCCGTCTAGCCTCAGTCGGAACCATGTTCACAAATCCTGAAAGTGAATCTTATGGTCAGTTTAAGGAAGACGATGCTAATGGCACTTACGGTCATGTCAATATCAATATCAGTGGCGGTACCATTGGTAATGATGCTGAAGACATTAAGCCAGAATCATCGAATATTCCAAATACCATTACAGAGAGTGATATTAGAAAATGGACTGATGATGACTGGAAGAAGTGGAAGACACATAATGGTGTTCCTCAGACATTGTTTGATAAAACTACCGGATTGCTTTCTCACTCAACGGGTGGTAACGTGTTCGGTGGCTCTATGGGACGTCTCACTCTTCTCAATGGAGAAATAAACCCGCTTTGGCCGAAGTTGGCTCAGGTGAAGACCAGTACGATCGAGATCTCCGGCGGTACTATTAAGCACAATGTCTATGGCGGTGGCGAGTTGGGTACGGTGCGTGAAGATGCCAAAGTTACGATTACAGATGGTATCATAGGCCGCGACGTCTATGGTGGTGGTTATGGTAGTGACGACTACAAGACTCATACACCTATCACTGTAGCGGGCTACGCTCAAACAGACTATACCTTCACGCCGATGCAATGGGCTGGTTGTGTGGGTGGCGATTCCTATGTCACCATCAGTAAAGGTCAGGTTAGGAAGAACGTTTATGGTGGCGGTGAGATGGCCTCTGTGGGTATCATCAACTATACCAAAGCCGTCAAGAATGACGATGCAGGGAATGGCTTCGTCTTGAGTTGGCCCTATAAAGTAGAGTACATACCTTATTTAGATGGTAAACCCGTCGGTGGTGCAACGCATGTCAATATTACTGGCGGACGTATCGGTGCCAAAACAGGTGATCCCGCTATTGATACTGACAACGGAGATGTGTATGGTGCAGGTAAGGGTATTGCAGGCGACTACAATGACTATGTATTCTGTGCTAACGTCCGTTCTACCGAAGTTACTATCAATATCAACAGCGATGGTGTCACTCCAAAGAACTTTGAGGATGGCGGAAACTGTGTTACCGGTGCTGTCTATGGCGGTGGTGAGAACGGCCACGTCATGGAGGATACGAAGTTGACCATATCCAATGGCTTTGTGGGTCACTCTATCTATGGCGGTGGTAGTGGTAAAGGAACCTTCTCGAAAAAGCTATTGAAGATTGGTAAGACTGTCGGCTCTACGAATGAGGACGATTACTATACCCGCGACATTTACAGTATCACGGCTGGTAAAGTGTTCGGTAATACTAAAGTTATCGTGGAAGGCGGTCATATTGTGCGCAATGTCTATGGCGGCGGTAATATGGGTTCTGTCGGTAAGGGTAACTATGCCGGTGGTGCCGACGACTACTCTGAAGCAGGCTATGGCGAGAAAGTCTCCGGCAATCTGTGGGATGGCGAGAGTGAGTTTAGTAAGGCCTTCCTGAACAGTGGTAAGTGTATCGTTAATATTACCGGTGGTACTATCGGCTACATTGACGAAAGTAATCCTTCGAACAGTATGTATCCTTGGAATTCTACTGCCAGTCTGCCATACGGTAACGTATTCGGTGGTTGTCGCGGTGAGTCTGCACCAAACATTTCGGAGTCGCCACGCTATCTCTATAGTCCAGAGTTCTTCGTAGGCTATGCCAACGAAACATTGGTGACTATCGAAGGTGATAACACCAAGATTCTGGGTTCTGTCTATGGTGGCGGTATGGACGGTCACCTCCGTCGAGATGCCCACGTGATTATCAACGGTGGTGAAATCGGACTACCTTTCACAGATGCTAACAAAGGCATTTTGGGTACCGATCCCAATAATCTCCAGTGGCTGGCTCGTGGTAATGTCTATGGCGCTGGCTCTGGTATCGGTAAGTACAAGTATGACTTCAATTATGACGAGGACTATGATGATGAGGTTACCTATAATGGAAAGCTAACCAAAGAAGAGGACTACAGTACCTCTGCCGGTTCCGTGACCCGCTTCACGAAGGTTGAGGTTCAGGATGGTATCATCCACCGTAACGTCTATGGTGGTGGTTCTTTGGCAAGTGTGGGTGCACCGAAGATTGGTCAGAAGTATGATGAGTACCGCAAGGGTGATACTACCGAAGGCCATGGCCAAGGTAAGCAGACCTTGAACGAGGTCATCATTTCCGGTGGTCATATCGGTGATGCTGATGCTAATGCATCAAGCTATGATGCTAATGACTTCCACGTATATGGCGGTATGGTCTATGGTGGTAGCCGTGGTGACATAAGTCTGAGCAATCGCTTCTCAACAGCCCTCTATACATCAATGAGCATTACTGGCGATGCTGATATCAAGGGTGATGTCTATGGTGGCGGTGAGGCCGGTATCGTGAAGGGTGATGTGGATGTCAAGATGACTGGTGGTAACGTACGTCATGATGTCTATGGCGGTGGTGCTTTGGCCGACACCCAGACCAGCAACTGGAATGCAACCGGTGGAACTGACGGAAATGGCGACTGGGCAGATGCAACGAAGAAATCTGCTCTGCACAAGACTACCGTTAGCCTCCTTGGCGGAACCATCAGCGGTGATGCTTATGGTGGCGGATTGGGACGACTTGAAGTGAAATCTGGTGAGACAGTTACGACAACGGGTATCGAGGCTAAGGTCTTTGGCGATGTGAAGGTTGAACTGAACAATAATAATAATGGAGGTGATGCTGATGACAGCCAGCCAGGCTGTGCTGTGACCCGTATCTTCGGCTGTAACAACCTAAACGGTACACCGAAAGGTAAAGTCCAGGTAAATGTATATGCTACACAAAAGAAAGGTGAGTCGAGCATTTCTGTTAAAGCGGAAAAGGGTACAGGTGCTTACGATGTCCAGGCCGTTTATGGTGGTGGCAACTTGGCTAAATACGAACCTGTGGATGCCCTCTTGGAATATAATGGGACAAACAAGGCGAAGGTCGACGCTGCCCGTCCGGAAGTCTATATCGATGGTTGTAAAGTGACCAGCATCAAGCAGGTGTATGGTGGTGGTAATGCAGCACCTGTTCCTGCCACATACGTGGAGATCAAACGTGCCTACGAGATCGACGAGGTGTTCGGCGGTGGTAATGGCTATGATAACTACTCATTGCAGGAAGGTAATACATCAGTATGGTATCAGAATCCTGGTGCTAACGTTGGTTATTATACATATGCAACTCATCCTAAGGGAACAGGTCAGGGATCTGGTTCGCAAGCGGATCCCTATCAAGCTGTTGAGATTACTAAATTCTCTGGAGGATCAGAGAATAAGGAGAATCGTTTATCAACAACTGATCCGGATGCAATAGCCTTACGATACGGTTCTGGTATCGCCACATTGGTGGTGAAAGGCGGAACGATTTATACCTCATTCGGTGGCAGTAATTCGAAAGGAAATGTCAGAACGTTGCTTTCGTCAACCTATTCTGCTATGTTTGATGATTGCCCGATGTCAGTGGGTAAATCTTATGGTGGCGGTAAGGATGCTTATAGCGATGCAGACGCTAACATGGTAGCGGATTGTGCTAAGGGCGTCAAGGAGATGTTCGGTGGCTCAGAGAATGCCGATTTCACTGGTGAGATCAATATGCACATTACTAATGGCTCGTCATTGGAACGTGTGTTTGGTGGCAATAATACCAGTGGAGCCGTCAATGGTTCTATCACCATCACCATCGAAGAGGGCGGTTGTGAGCCAATCAAAATCGGCGAACTATATGCTGGTGGCTTCCTGGCACCTTACTCGGTCTATGGATATGAAAACGGTACAGAGGAAGTGGCTTATATTGACACGGATGGCACGACAAAAACACATACTCAGCGTAAACTGAAGGAAAGTGGTAAACGCCTTTATAACGATCCGCGCATCAATGTAATCTCTGCTACCTATATTGGCAATATCTTTGGAGGTGGCTATCAGGCCAAACTCGTAGGTAATCCGCATATCAATGTCAACATGACAAATGGTTTCGTGAATGTGACGAAGACGGAGAAAGACGCAAGTGACCAGACCACATATCCGTATGAATTCACAGAGGATGGTAAAACCTATATTTATAAAGATGTTGCCGGCAATACATACGACAAAAATAAGGTGACGATTCCTGATGAAGAAAAGCCAACGGAGTTTATCGCAACGACTGATTTGGGTTCCATCGGTAATATATATGGTGGTGGTAACATGGCTGATATCGTCGGCGATACGTATGTAGAGATTGGTACGGGTACATGGGTGACTTCTTGGGATGCCGATGGCAAGGCTGTGTATACACCGATTACTCCAGCCCGCAATGCTGCGACAATTACTGGTAATGTGTTCGGCGGCGGTAAGGGTAAAGCTGACGATTTCAAGTGTGAAAAAGCCATGGTGGGTGTTGAAGACCAAGGCTTCGGTAGTACCAATGTCATCATCGGTAATGGTACGATAGGAACCATCCTTGAGGATGGGACGCTAAAGGCTGGTACTGGTAACGTCTATGGCGGCGGTGAGTTGGGCCGAGTGGAAGCGAATACGAATGTGACGATAGGACTTGAACCTAAAGAAGGGGAAGAGGTTACAGATGCTCCAGTTATTTCGGGCAACGTATTCGGTGCCGGTGCTGGCGTAGCGACACATGGATACTCGGCTCTGGTGCGTGGCAACAGTACTGTCACCGTTCAGGGCAAAGCCAAGGTTGAAAAGAGTGTCTATGGCGGTGGCGAGATTGCTACCGTGGGCAGATACAAAGTCGTTGATGGATTACCGACAGATCCGGTAAGCGGTGGTGAATGTACCATCGTGATCAAAGACAATGCTGAAATCGTGAAAGACGTCTTTGGTGCGGGTAAGGGTGTTGATCCAATTTATGATGCAAACAATAAGCCCAAGAAGATGAATGCTTCCAGCGGTTGGGATATACTTGATTCTGAGGATGCTTATCTCTCATTCCTTGAAACTCTGGCTCTTACCAGCAAAACAGATGTGACTATCGACGGAAGTGCTTCTGTCAAGGGTAATGTCTATGGTGGTAGTGAGAGTGGATTTGTACATGACAATACCTCTGTAACGATTCAGGGTAACAGCGAGATCGGTACAGCAGACGCTGATAGTAAAGATGTTGATGGTAATGTCTTTGGTGGCGGAAAGGGTCTCGCGTCATTCTTCTCAGCCGGACGTGTACTTGGAAACACTAACCTCCTACTCAAAGGTGGTACCATGCATGGCACGGTCTATGGTGGCGGTGAGTTAGGCTATGTCGGTAAAGTGACCGTTTCTCCTGACTACAGGACGTTCACATGGGTAGAAGGTACTGGCGTATCTAATGTGACGATGAATGGTAGTACGGCCAACGTCAAGGGGCATGTCTTCGGCGCCGGCAAGGGTCTTGAAGATTCCTTCTGGTGTGAAAAGGGTATTGTATATGGCTCGAATGTCAACATCAGCAACGGTACGGTGAACGGTAACGTCTATGGTGGTGGTGAAGTGGGTCGTGTTGAAACTCATGCAGTGGTGAAGATAGGTCCCGATTCAGGAACGGGCGCACCCGTTGTCAAAGGTAACGTGTTCGGCGCTGGTGCTGGTAAGGAGACACACGGCTACTCGGCTTTGGTACGTGGTAACACTGAAGTCACCATTCAGGGCGACGCAAAGGTAGAAAAGAATGTCTATGGCGGTGGTGAGATTGCTGCGGTGGGCAAATATTACCTTGTGGACGCTCAGTATAAGCAAGACCATCCTGAATCAAAACTGGAAATCGGAATGCCGTATTCGTTGGTTGATGACGGTTTAGGAATATGTCACGTCACCGTTAAGGGAAATGCCGAAATCAATGAAAACGTCTTTGGCGCCGGTGAAGGACTTGTGCCTCGTGACTATACCTTCGCAGATAATGCTCATAGACCTAAACGTATGATGAGTTACAATACAGCGCTCTTTACTGAAGATAATAAGGCTATTTGGGAATTTGCTGATGCTAACGAAAAGTATGTTTGGGAGTATTTCGATACCAAGCCTAAGTATCTGACGTTTATTGAGACCTTGGCTTTAACCACCCAGTCTATCGTGAATATCGACGGAAATGCCAAAGTCAAAGGCAATGTCTATGGCGGTAGTGAGAGTGGATTTGTACATGCTAATACTTCTGTAACTGTTCAGGGTAACAGCACGATTGGTACAACAGACACGAATGGCAATAACATTGATGGTAACGTCTTTGGCGGCGGACTTGGCCTTGCTTCATTTGCAGAAGCCGGACGAGTGAGTGGGAACACCATTGTTAATGTCAATGGTGGTACCATGAAAGGTAATGTCTATGGTGGTGGAAGCTTAGGTGATGTGGGAACAATCACGAAGAATACAACCGATTACAATTATAAATGGACTGACCAAGATGGCAAAGCCAATGGCACTAACATTGCCAAGAATACTGGTGTTTGTACTGTTAATATTACTGATGGTGAAATCGCGGGTCATGTGTTCGGAGCTGGCAAGGGTCTTGATGACACCTTCTGGTGTGAGAAAGCTATGGCGTACAGCACGAATATCAGCATCAGCAACGGAAAGGTGAACGGTAACGTCTATGGCGGTGGTCAGTTAGGCCGCGTGGAAAACGATGCGGTGGTAACGATAGGAGAAGGAACAAACGAACCCGTTATCAAAGGCAATGTATTCGGTGCCGGTGCCGGTGTGGCAACACATGGCTATTCGGCTCTGGTACGTGGCGACGCTACTGTGACCGTTCAGGGTAAAGCTAAGGTTGGAAAGAGTGTCTATGGCGGTGGTGAGACTGCTTCGGTGGGACGATTTAAGGTCGTTAATTCATTGCCGACAGAACCGCTAAGTGGTGGAACATGTACCGTCAAAATCCAGGGCAATGCCGAGATTGGTTCAGAAGGCGAAGGATACGTCTTCGGTGCCTGTAAGGGTGTCGATCCTGATTATGAACATAATGAGGGTCATGTGATCAATACTGGTGAAAGTAAGGCTTTTGCTAATGAGGCAGAATACCTCGCGTTCCTGAAGACTCTGGCTTTAACCAGCAATACCCATGTGACTATCGGTGGAAATGCTTCTGTCAATGGCTCTGTGTTTGGCGGTGGTCAGAGAGGTATCGCCTTAGGTAATGTGGATGTCAATATGACTGGCGGCACAGTGACCAAAGATGTCTATGGCGGCGGTGCTCTGGCTGATACAAATACCGGTAATGCAACAGGCTATGATACTTCTGATGAGACCATCAGTTCTACTTCTACCTATACCACAACAGTCAACCTGCTTGGTGGAACCATCGGCGGTGAAGCCTTTGGTGGCGGTCTGGGCGAGAAGACTGGCGTAAACGATGCGACAAGCGATGTGGAGGCTATCGTCTATGGCGATGTGCTGGTGGAACTGAATAAGGGAGTGGCTGAAGATGCCAAGGGTTGTATTGTTGACAAGATCTTCGGTGCGAACAACATCAACGGTACGCCGAAGGGACATGTCACGGTACATGTATATGCCACACAGAACAAGGATTTGGCAGACATCGGAACTAAATCGACGGTAGATGGAGTATACGATGTGTCTTACGTCTTTGGTGGTGGTAATGCAGCCGACTATGTGCCTGCCGCTGCCGATACGAAGCAGAGCACCGAGGTGATCATTGAGGGTTGCGATCTGACAAGCATCCAGGAGGTCTATGGCGGTGGCTATGGTGCTGCAACGCCTGCTACGTCTATCCTTGTAAAGGGTACTAAGATTATTGATAATGTGTATGGTGGCGGTTATGGTGCCGGCACGGATAATCCTGGTGCTAACGTCGGTTACAAGACTAAGAGTCGTTCTGAATATGGATCTGGTAAGGCCGTCGTTCAGCTGATGGCAGGAACTATCAACAATGTCTATGGCGGTAGTAACACCAAGGGTGACATCCGTGACGGTTCTTCTGTAACCAATGTTACCAATGATGGTGGTCCTGGCTGCTGTGAAAAGTTGTCGGTTGAGGAGATCTATGGTGGCGGTAAGAGTGCCGATATGTATGGCGGTGCCGAGATCTGCTTGAGTTGTATGCCTAACGACTGGATTGGTGCCATCTATGCCGGTGCGGAGAAAGCTGACGTTGGAAATGACATCAGTCTGACGCTCACCAGTGGTAAGTTCGAACGCGTTTATGGTGGTAACAAGTCGGGTGGAAAGATCGATGGCTACATTGAGGTGAATATCGAAGAGAATCCTGAGTGTTCGACACCTATCATCATCGGTGAACTTTATGGTGGTGGTAATGAGGCTTCTTATGAATATTCAAATCTTGCAAAAGATCCTGACTATCCTTCTCCAAGAGTCAATGTCCGAGCCTTCACCAGTATTGGTACGATTTATGGCGGTGGCTATGGTAAGACCGCGACAGTGACAGGTAACCCGACGGTGAACATCAATGTCGTTGAAGGTGGCAGGGAGTATGCTGGAGACACCCGAGACTTGGAAGATGGTTCAAAGGTTACTCTTTATGCCCGTTCTAAAGACGGCAAGATTGGTGTCATCGGCAATGTCTTCGGTGGTGGTAATGCTGCCGAAGTGAAGGGTAATACCACTGTGAACATCGGTACGACAACTGAGGAACAGATGGTATCGCTCCAGACGACAGACGAACAGGGTAATGTGATCATCGTTAAGAAACCGGTTGTCGGTGCTGATATCCGTGGTAACGTCTATGGCGGCGGTAACAATGCCGGTGTGTCGGGTAATACGAACGTTGTCGTCGGTAAGAAGACAGAAGAATGAGAAGACTGTTGTTATTGATGTTTGTGGCGATGGTGGCTGTGCCGGGGATGGCACAGGCCACCATCGTTACCTCCTCAGATATGCTGCAGTGGCATCCGTGGAAAGGAAAACGGGTGGCTTACTTCGGTGACTCGATCACCGATCCGAGGAACAACGGGTCGAAGAAGAAATACTGGGGATTCCTGGAGGACTGGCTCGGCATCACACCGTATGTCTATGGCGTGAGTGGCCGGCAGTGGAACGATATCCCCCGACAGGCACAGAAGCTCCAGGAGGAGCATGGCGACAGTGTGGATGCCATCCTCATCTTCATCGGTACGAACGACTATAATGCGGGCGTTCCCATCGGTGAGTGGTTCGAGGAGAAGGAGGAACAGGTGATGGCGGGTATCCATGAGCCGAAGCATTTGGTGGACCGTAGGCACCGCTATCCGGTGATGAGCGACTCGACGTATCGGGGACGTATCAACCAGGCACTGGACTGCGTGAAACGGATGTATCCCCGGAAGCAGATCGTGCTGTTGACACCCATCCACCGGGCGGAGTTCTATGCCAACGAGAAGAACTGGCAGCCGAGGGAGGACTATACAAACAAGTGCGGTGAGTATATCGATGCGTATGTGCAGTCGGTGAAGGAGGCGGGGAATCTGTGGGCAGTGCCTGTGATTGATCTCAACGCGTTATGCGGTCTCTATCCGCTGATGGACGAGATGGCGCAGTACTTTAAGAGTGCGGAGAACGACCGCCTGCATCCCAATGATGAGGGACACAGACGGATGGCACTGACCATTATGCAGCAGTTGTTGGCACTGCCGGTTTTCTGACGTAGTCGACAAACGAATAGGGGAAGTCGTGGCGGTCATCGATGGGATGGTCTTCACGACTTTCTTCTTGCCAGTCGTCTTCGTAGGGCGGGAAGAAGGTGTCGGCCTCGGCGGGAGTGTCGTCGATCTCCGTCAGACAGAGACGGTCTGCCAGGGGCAGGGCCTGACGATAGACCGAGGCACCGCCGATGATGTAGATATCTTCGTCGGGGGCGCAGTGCTGCAGGGCCGATTCGAGGGAGGGGAAAACATCACAACCGGGATAGAGGTCGTTCGGGTTAATTACACTATGGCCGTTCTTCAGACCACCCCGTCCTTCGGCCCCCCCTCCTAACTCAGGAGGGGAAACAAAGGCGCTACGGGTGAGGACGATGTTCCTCCGGTTGGGAAGGGCTCCCTTGGGGAGGGAGAGGAAGGTGTTACGACCCATGATGATGGTGTGGCCCGTGGTGAGGGCCTTGAAACGCTTCAGGTCGTTAGGCAACCAGTATATCAGTTTGTTCTTGAATCCAATGGCTCTGTTCTTGGCCACTGCCGCTATTATAGTAATCATATCTTTTTTTTGTTTACTGTTTATTGTTTATAGTTTATTGTTTACTGTTTATTGTTTATAGTTTATAGTTTATAGTTTATAGATGATTACCTAGCAAGCCCTTCATGATTATCTTCGCTATTGTGATCTGCCTTTAGAAGTAATCAACTATAAACTATAAACAATAAACAGTAAACTATTAAACACTTACTTCGGCTTTGATGTGGGGATGGGGATCGTAGCCGACGAGTTCGAAGTCCTCGTACTGGAAATCGAAGAGTGACTTGACATCGGGGTTGATCTTCATGGTGGGCAGGGGCCG
>JAEEGL012061394.1_pt1 | contig 15008 bp, 12 predicted proteins | sample 9134231 | NCBI WGS metagenome assembly JAEEGL01 (sample SAMN16246548, study PRJNA631951) | gut metagenome | biome: gut microbiome; feature: rumen; material: fiber-attached | host: Bos | place: Iran: Karaj | collected 2018-10 | reverse complement strand
TCACTTACGAGGACGGTTTCAACAAGTATTATGATGCCGACCAGACAGCCGCCCATCAGGAATTCTATGTGCTGAGCGGCACGGTTAAAACCTATTATGAACCCGAAGATGGATTCTTCTTTGAGGAACCGTTGGAGGTGGAAAACGGTAATATCAAACTCTATATTGACTCGTCCGAGATTGTCTATGTTGCTGACAGTGACCCCGCCGATGTGCGCTATCGCCCTTATAAGATGGGCTTCCTGGAAGAAACGTGGGTAACACCCGACGAGTATGGATATGGTAAGTCGGCCTATGACGAGAGCGGCAATCTGTTGGTGGATCTCCAGCATATATTGGACATACCCACCTGGATCTCCATTGCCTATATCGGTGCCGAGGATGCGCTCTACGTCAATGGCACCCTGTATTACAGGCAATAGATGAATGGGGTGGTGCCTGTTGTCGTTATTGGAATCAATAATGGGGTATATAGAAAGCGAAAGTGCACTTTTTCACAAAAGCACACCATCTTCATAACCAAAATTCAAGTATATATGTTCTTGTTGTTTGTTGCCTGTTTTAATCTTGGCATTGCAAGGGAAATGGGTTTCCCTCATTTGCTGTTGCAAAGGTAATATGATTTTTTGACACCTCCAAATCTTATTTGTATAAATATTCTTTATATTTAAATGTAGGATTCAATAATGCATTGATTGTGAACAAATTAGGCGCTAAAAATTTTTTAGCGCCTAAACTTGTAAATGTCTCTTGAGAGCCTTATTTCTCACGGAAGAACAGGTTGATGGGTGTTCCGTGCAGGTTCCAGTGCTCGCGTATCTTGTTCTCAAGGTAGCGCTTGTAGGGGTCTCTAATCCACTGCGGCAGGTTGCAGAAGAAGATGAACGTGGGCACATAGGCGCCCTTGAGCATGGTGATATACTTGATTTTGACATATTTCCCCTTGACGGCAGGCGGCGGGAATGCCGTGATGTCGGCTTGCAGCGTGTTGTTCAGCTGAGATGTGGGGATGGTCGTGCGGCGGTTGTTGTTCACCTCGATGGCCGTCTGCAGCACCTTGTGGATGCGCTGCTTGGTGAGCGCCGACCCGAAGATGATGGGGAAGTCGGTGAACGGGGCGAAGCGCTCGCGGATTGTAGCCTCGAAGTGGTCAAAAGCACGCTGAGATTTGTCCTGAGCTACATCCCACTTGTTGACGAGCACGACGAGTCCCTTGCGGTTCTTCTGTATGATGGAGAAGATGTTGACATCCTGGGACTCGATGCCGCGGGTGGCGTCAATGAGCAGAATGCACACGTCGCTGTTCTCGATGGCACGTATGGAGCGCAGCACCGAGTAGTACTCGATGTCCTCGTTGACCTTGTTTTTCTTGCGGATGCCTGCGGTGTCTACCAGGTAGAAGTCAAATCCGAACTTGTTGTAACGCGAGTAGATGCTGTCGCGTGTTGTGCCGGCAATGTCGGTGACGATGTTGCGCTGCTCGTCCATGAGAGAGTTCACGAGCGATGACTTGCCGGCGTTGGGCCTGCCAACGATGGCGAATCGGGGCAGTTCTTCCTCGAGCTTCTCCTCGGACTTGGCGGGCATACGCTTGACGACCTCGTCGAGCAGGTCACCCGTTCCGTTGCCGTTGGCTGCCGAGATGGAGAATGGCTGTCCCAGTCCCAGTGCGTAGAACTCAGCCTCGGCATACATGCTCTGGTTGTTGTCGTCCTTGTTGGCAACTACGATGACAGGCTTGGAAGTGCGGCGCAGGATGTCGGCGACATGGTCGTCGAGGTCGGTGATGCCGTTCTTGATGTCCACGACAAAGAGGATGACATCGGCCTCGTCGATGGCCAGATGCACCTGCTTGTTGATTTCCTCCTCAAAGATGTCCTCGCTGTTGACCACCCATCCTCCGGTGTCCACGACCGACATTTCCATGCCGTTCCACTCCATCTTGCCGTACTGGCGGTCGCGAGTGGTGCCGCTGGTGTCGTTGACGATGGCTGCCCGGGTCTGGGTCAGGCGGTTAAACAGTGTTGACTTGCCCACGTTGGGCCTTCCCACGATTGCTACTAGTCGTCCCATATTCAGTTGTCTGTTGTTAGTTTTCAGTTTTCAGTTGTTTACTCGATGTAGCCGAAGGCGCGCAGTTTGTTTTCCTGGTTGCGCCAGTCCTTCTCTACCTTCACATAGAGTTCGAGGAACACTTTTTTCTCAAAGAATTTCTCGATATCCTTGCGTGCCTCGGTACCTACACGCTTCAGCATCTTGCCCTGATGGCCGATGATGATGCCTTTCTGGGTGTCGCGCTCGACATAGATGACCGCCATGATGTGGATGGCCTTGTCGCTCTCGTCAAATTTCTCGACGATGACCTGGGTGGCATAGGGCACCTCCTTGTCATAGGTCATCAGAATTTTCTCCCTGACGATTTCGGTGACAAAGAAACGGCTGCTGCGGTCGGTCAGTGCGTCCTTGCCGAAGTAGGGCGGACTCTCGGGCAGCAACTCGACGATGCGCTTCATGATGTTGTCCACATTGAAGTTCTCGAGTGCACTGGTGGGGAATACCTCGGCGTTGGGTAGCAGTTGCTTCCACTGCTCGATGATGCGTACCAGGTCGTCGTTGCCCTTCAAGAGGTCAATCTTGTTGATGATCAGCAGGATGGGGATTTTCTCCTTGGCAACACGGTCGAGGTAATCCTGATTCTTGGTCGGACTCTCGATAACGTCGGTGACATAGAGGAGCACATCGGCGTCGATGAGGGCACCGGTCGAGTATTCCAGCATGCTCTGCTGCAAGCGGAACTTGGGCTTGAGCACTCCAGGGGTGTCGCTGAAGACGATTTGGTAATCCTCGCCGTTGACGATTCCCATGATGCGGTGGCGTGTGGTCTGTGCCTTGCTGGTGATGATGGACAGGCGCTCACCCACCAGGCGGTTGCTCAGTGTCGATTTACCCACGTTGGGGTTGCCCACGATGTTTACAAATCCTGCTCGATGCATTTTAGTTTCTAGTTTTTAGTCCCTGGTTTCTAGTGTTTTTATTCAAGAAGCATCGCTACTCGTGTTGTTTCCGTTTGGAGTAGTGATGCTTCATGTGATATGTCCGGGCGCTTTACAGCGACCAGATGAGGTACATGGCGCCCCAGGTGAATCCTGCACCAAAGGCCGTGAGAACGAGTTTGTCACCTTTCTTGATGCGGTGCTTGTTCTCGTCGAGGCACAGGGGGATGCTGGCGGCACTCGTGTTGCCACGGTGCTCGATGTTGACCAGTACCTTGCTTTCGTCGATTCCCAGACGCTGGCCAACGGCCTCGATGATGCGCAGGTTGGCCTGGTGAGGCACAAACCACTGAATGTTCTCGTTGGTGAGGTTGTTGCGCTTCATTATGTCCTTGCTCGAGGTGAGCATGTCGATAACGGCATGACGATAAACGGCGCGGCCTTCCTGATAAACACAGTGGTAATTGGCATCAACGGTCTCGTGGCTGGTGCGCAGTGCCGAACCACCGGCCTTGTAAACCAGGTGCTCGAGTCCCGAACCGTCAACGTGGAAAATACCGTCCATGATGCCGATGGGCTCCTCGGTGGGTTCCAGCAACATGCATGCCGCAGCGTCACCAAAGAGCGGACAGGTGGCACGGTCGTTGTAATCCACCATACTCGACATCTTCTCGGCCGACACGACGATGACTTTCTTGTAGATGCCCGCACGGATAAAAGCGGTGGCCTCATAAAGGCCTACGAGGAAGCCCGCGCAAGCAGCCTGGATGTCATAGGCATAGCACTTTTTCTCGATACCCGTTGCGTGGGCAATAATAGATGCCGTTGACGGGAAACGATGGTCGGGATTGGAGGTCGGACAGATGAGCAGGTCGATGTCGTTGCGGTCGGTGCCAGTTTCCTCGAGCAGCTTGTTGACTGCCTGGATGCCCATCCACGATGAGCCGACGGGCTTGTTGAGAATACGACGCTCCTTGACTCCCACGCGAGTAGTGATCCACTCGTCGTTGGTGTCCACCATCTTTGAGAGCATCTCGTTGTCCAGCACATCGTCGGGAATATAAGATGCGATGCCGGTAATTTTTGCGTTCAGCATAAGCTTGAAAGCGTGTTTTTTACGATAGATGAAAAAGCCTTGTTGTTTTTAAATGCAATATCCCAAATGAGGATGAAAACACTGTGGATCCAGCCCATTCAGGATATCTTGTCGCTTGAATCTCATGACGTTGCGTGCTGATTGCCGCAACACGCACGGGATTTAGGCTTCCTCCTTGCCCATCACATTCTTGCCACGGTAGTAACCGCACTCGGGGCATACGGTGTGATAAACATGCCATGCGCCACAATTGGTGCACTGAGCGATGGTCGGGGCCACAGCCACGTCGTGGGTGCGGCGCTTAGCGGTACGAGTCTTAGACTGTCTTCTTTTAGGATGTGCCATTTTCTTTTGTTATTTAAAAATTATTGTTCTTTCAGTTTTTTAAGCGCCTCCCATCTGGGGTCGGTGCCGGTTGTTTCACTCTGCTGGTCGTCATCGCCGTCGGGGACGGCCTCGGCGCGATGGCTGTCGAGCACGTCAAGCACGTCGGGATTGCAATCCTCCTCGTTCTCATGACAATGCGTCATCGGCATAGCGAGCAGCACGGTGTCGCGCACTAGGGGCGCGGCATCCAGTTCTCGCCAGTCCGATGGCACAATCAGGAGCTCGTCATTGCTGTCGTCGAGCTCGGTGCCCATTTGCTCCACGTTCAGGCGGTAGTCCACATCCACCGGCAAATCCAGATCATCGAGGCAACGGTCACATGCGGTTGTCACAGTTCCGTGGCACGAGATCTCCAGGCGGTAGGTGTTTTCGCTCTTGCGTGTCACCTGCACGGTGACATCTACATCGGCGCGACGCACCTCGTTCTGCTCATCGAGATTGAAAAACGATTCGTCCACATGACATTCAACCGTGTGAGTGCCAAATGGTAACGTCTTGATTTTCAACTTCAAAGCATCTACCATCTCCTGATTTTTTCGTTAAAGCGCCACAAAGGTATAACATTTCCCGCTAATAATCAACGATTTTCCACTTTTTTTTCCTTTTTCGGCGTTTCGGAATTGGTTTTGCAAGTCGTTTGCTGGTGATGAAGTAAGGTGGACTGAATGCATTGGAGAAGAATAACAAGGACACGCCACACGACATGGCGTGTCCTCGCTATGGTAGGGAACTTGATGCTGAAAAAATCAATTCAACATCAAGTCGATGAGTGTTGACAAGTCCTCGATGTCTACAAAGCCGTCACAGTTGACATCGGCATTGATGGCGCTGACTCCCTGCGTAGCGGGGTTCATCAGGTAATCTATCAGCATAGTGACGTCGTCGATGGTGATTGCCAGGTCGCTGTTGACATCGCCAGGCATCTCAAATTCCTGTTTTAATTGATTATAGATGAAGTCGGCACGGGTCCTGATCCACGTTGATGCCCATGAGGCTTGTTGGGAGTAATTGGTATAATCGCCTGCAACGGTCGTGTTCTTGGACAGCGATGGCTTGGCATACTTGTAATAGTCCTTGCAGAATTCGCACAGTTCGTCAAGCCCCTCGGTGATGAAGTTGTTCCACAACTCATAGATGCGGTGTCTCACCGTCATGTCCTTGCCCAGATTGCCCAGAAACTGGTAGTTGGGCACCGCTGTACCCTCATTATAGTAGTCGTAATAGATATTATTGTTGAAGTAGCTCTTGTTGCTTGACCCATCGAAGCCGAAAGACCAGTCCAAGTCCCATACAGGGCCAAAGATGAAACGGCTATTGTCATCGAGCAGGTTCTCGTTGTAGCAAAAGACACTCTTGGGGTGCAGCAGTTCCCTGTTGCAGATGAGTTCGTTGACCATCAGGTAGCGGGCCAGGAAGTCAATGTCGGCATGGTCAGCAAGATTGCCGTTGTTGTAGATGGCCTCAGCCAAACCGTTGAATCGCTGCTCGACATCGTCAAGAGTCAGCACCGTGGCATCGGCGCTGAAATCGGGTTCCTTGATATTGACAGGCAACTCCATGGGGTTGGACATGAACTTCTGCCCTTCGCCCTCGTCGTAATGGGTGTCCAATTCCAACAGTGTTGCTGCTCCTTCGTCATCGATGTCCACGCTGTTGCTGGCAAAGCCCACATTTTCGGTGAAGTTGTAACTGCCCTTGTAGGTGCCGTTGATATACAGGTCAACAGGGATGATATGGTTTGCCGCAGGAGTACCTATCAGGCTTGCCGCCTTCATGCCGATGGCATTGGTCATCATGGAGCCACTGTGTTTGTTGTTGAGCAGCACCCAGCTTTTCCCCTTGGCAAGGCCCAGAGGCTTCACTTTGTTGTCAAACTTCAGGCGGTAAGGGTTCTTGGCTTTCGGGTTATTTGACCATGACGAGTTTCCTCTGCCCTTGATCTTTACCGAGTCGGTCATTGAGGGGAACACACCAGCACCGTCAATGATGATTTCGGCATCGACGTAATACTCCTTGCTCGTGATGTTCACGCCACCCACGGTGTTGATGTCGATGCGTGGCACCGTTGTACTGTGGTCGGTCAGGAAATCCACTTTCACGCTGTACTCCCTGCCGTAGGGCATCATTGTGTAATCTCCTGCCGCCGTTTGGGCGAGGACCAGGTCGTCAGGATAGCCCACGGTGTATACCCTGTCGTCCTCAAAACGCAGGCGGCTCACGGTGCTGTGCTGCTCCACGCCATCGACGTATGCCCGTGCGGCATCGTCTGACAGGGTGAACGTCGCTGTCAGTCGCTTGCCGATGCCCGCCACCGTGGCGTTAATCGAGTCGCCTTCGATGACTCCGGTAGCGTCTGCTGCGAGCTGGTAGTTGTTCTTTTTCTGGAATTTGAAAGACATGAAAACCGGCAAATCCCGTGGGGAGGACTGCTGGCTGATTGTCTTGATGTCGGCGAGAGAATAAGTATAGACTTTTCCGTCAACAGCCGTAAAAGAGATGACCCCATCTCGCTGAGTCATGGCTTTTACCGACGTGGAGGGGAAGACAAGCATGTGCCCGTCGTTGAAGGTGATGTAATGTGTTGCCGACGCCATCTGAGACGTCAACATGAATACCGCTATTGTTGCCAGTAAGATAAAGCGGCCGCTGTTGCAAAAACATTTTTTCATAGACTTGGAGATATTAATGGCTATTGGGTTGAATAATCAGTCTGGCAGAGAGGCACGTTTTCAAGCGGGAGAATTGGCGCTCCCGATTAGAAAATCGTGTCGTAGATGAGCTTGGTGCCACCCAAGTGGGACTGGATGTAATCGCCAGCTGTCTTGCCGCACTTGAGGCGCAGAGGCTCGTTTTCGAGTAGGGGGTCCATTGCTGCCGAGAACGAGTCGGCATCGTGGATGCTCATGGCGCCGTCCAGACTGATGAGGTCGCTCGCTTCCTGGAACTTGTGGTACTTGGGACCGAAGATGACTGGTATGCCATAGACGGCGGCCTCGTTGATATTGTGGATGCCGGCACCGAATCCGCCTCCCACGTATGCCGCTTGGCCATATCGGTAGAGCGATGACAGCAGACCGAAACTGTCGATGATGAGGCAGTCGGCACTCTCGATGTTCTGAGGAGTGGCTTCGCTATAGAAACGTGCGGGACGGGATAGTTTGGACATGAGGATGTGCAGGCGGTGGCGGTCAAACTCATGGGGTGCGATGATGAGTTTCATCTCGCGGTGAGCGTTGAAGTATGGGATGACGATATCCTCGTCAGGAGGCCAGGAACTGCCCATCACGAGGGTGAAACGTGACTTCTCGACAAACTTTGCCACGAGCGGGAATTCGCGGGCGGCAGCACGCACGTCGGCCACGCGGTCAAAGCGGGTATCACCGGCAACAATGACATTCTTGATGCCGATTTTCTCCAGCAGTTGGCGTGATTCTTCGTTCTGGACAAACAAGGTGTCGAAGCACTTGAGCATCTTGCGGAACATTCCTCCCCAAGGACGGAAGAAAATCTGCTTGGGACGGAAAATCGCCGAGATGATGTAGGTGGGGATACTGCGGCGCTTGAGCCCCTGCAGGTAGTTGCCCCAAAACTCGTACTTGACAAATATCGCCATTGAGGGCTTGACGATATCCAGGAATTTCTTGACGTTATTGGGCAGGTCAAAAGGCAAATAGACTACGGTATCCACCTTGCTGAAGTTCTTGCGCACCTCGTAGCCCGACGGAGAGAAGAACGTGAGCAGGATGCGGGCATCGGGCTGCTCGCGTTTGATCATCTCGATGAGAGGACGGCCCTGTTCAAACTCGCCCAGTGATGAAGCGTGAATCCAGATGTAGCCCCCCGCAGGGTCGAGTTTACGTTGAAGCGTGCGGAAACAACGGCGTTGACCGCGGATGAGCAGTTTAGCCTTGCGTTTGCGCACGGCAGCCAGCCTGACGGCATTGCGATAGGTGGCGACACCAAAGTTATATAATGGATCCATGATTCGTTGTCTTTAATCTTAATTATATCGTTAGTAGAGAGGGGCCAGATGTCCGCTACGCAGGTAGTCCTTGTCGTGACGACGTTTCCACAGGCTGCTGTCGATGTAAAAGCGGCAGGCAATCTGTTGCCAGAATCCTGTTATGTGCTCGTTGACATGCAGGGATAGTGCACCCGTCAGGTCAACAAAGCGATTGCTCACAATGTGGAAGGTGAGGTCGGTGCGGCTATAGGTCTTGCTGTGATAATACGGGTCACCCAGGATGAGCTGGCTGCCGAACTTGGTGTAAAGAGGCATCAGCTCCTGGCCGGTGTAAAATGTTTCGTCGAGCTGAAGCCAGCGCCATCGGGCGGTCGCCGTGGCAACAAACCCGGCAGGGGATTCCCATTTGTCGGTGCTTCGGTCGCGCTCCATATCGATGAGGGCGCCAGCGGCAAATCTGAGCGAGTCGAGAGGGGTGTGGCGTGAAAGGTCAACCGTGACCATTGGGTTGACGAGCACGTTGTCGTTGACGTGTTGCTCCTCGATGTGGTGACGTGTCATCGCCAAGTGGTTGTACTGCAGGTGCCCACCCAACCTCAACGGTCCGTGGATGCGCCAGTCGGTATTGAGCATGAAGGTGAAAGCCTCGCGCTTGCGTTCGGTCTGCATCTGTCGCCAGTCCACTGCAATCTCGGCAAATCCTGCGGGCTTGATGAACTGTACCATGATGCCGCGCAGGTTGGGCTGGCAGTAGTTCAACGAGTCGCACCACAAGTAGGTCGGTTGGCGCTCAACCATGAGCGTCCGGGGCATCATTCCTGCCGTCACATGCCATCCGTCATTGCGGTTGTAACGGTAGTATAGCGTGGGCAACACTTTGTAACCCTGCAGGTTGTCACACATGGGTTGGTACCACACCACGCCGCCCTTGAGGACATGCTCACCGTTGAACATCGAGATGCCCATTTCTGGCGCCAAACGCGTGAAGAGATTGGTCTGGTCAGGTGTGGAACTGTCCTGTCCGCCCTCACGGTTGTTGAACAGCACGCTTGCATCAACGCTCCATTCCACCTCCTGGGCTTCAAGAGGTGGAATGCAGAGCAATAGGGTCAATATGGCAAACAGCCAATTATGCATCAACAGGAAGCTTGATGTTCTCGATGCCGGCATTGATGCGTGCCAGCGTCTCGTCACGGCCCAGCAGACGGGTGATGTCAAACATGTGCGGGCCACGGCACTCGCCGACGACGGTGAGGCGGAAAGCGTTCATCACGTTGCCCTTGTGGTAGCCGTTATTGTCAATCCAGTCCATCACCAGTTTCTCGGTGTCCTCGGCATCTTCCATATCGGCATTGTCGAGCAGGGCCACGAGCTGGCGCATGAGTTCAGGCGTCTCGGGTTTCCAGCGTTTGCGGATGTCCTTCTCGCTGTAGGAAGTGGGTCGAACGAAGAAGAAATTGGCCTGGTCCCACAGGTCGCCCACAAAGTTGATGCGGCTCTTGACAAGCGCCACAACCTCGGTGATGTACTCGTCACTGAAGTCGGCCACGTTGACGCCATGCTGCTCCAGCACGGGTTTGAACAGCTGAGCCAAATCGTGGTCATCCATGTTGATGAGGTACTCGTGGTTGAACCACTTGCCCTTCTCGAAGTCAAATTTGGCGCCCTTGCGGGAGCAGTGGTCGATGCTGAATTCCTTGATGAGCTCGTCCATCGAGAAAATCTCGCGGTCGTCGCCGGGATTCCAGCCGAGCAGTGCGAGGAAGTTGATTACCGCCTGAGGCAGATATCCTTTCTCCCTATAGCCGCTGGAGTGCTCACCGCTCTTGGGGTCGTCCCAGTCGAGGGGGAACACAGGGAAACCAAGGCGGTCACCGTCACGCTTGCTCAGTTTGCCCTTGCCGTCGGGCTTGAGCAGCAACGGCAGGTGTACAAATCCGGGCATCGTGTCTTCCCAACCGAAGGCCTTATACAGCAGCACGTGCAACGGAGCGCTGGGGAGCCATTCTTCACCACGGATAACGTGTGAAACCTCCATCAAGTGGTCATCGACAATGTTGGCCAGGTGATAGGTGGGCAGGTCATCGGCACTCTTATAGAGCACCTTGTCATCGAGAATCGACGAGTTGATGGTCACATCACCGCGCAACAGGTCGTGAACCACGACATCCTGGTCGGGGTCGATGCGGAAACGCACCACCCATTTTGCACCGCTGTCCATGAGGGCCTTGACCTCGTCGGCGGGCAATGACAGTGAGTTGCGCATCATGCCGCGGGTGCGGGCATCATACTGGAAATTCTTGATTTCCTGACGCTTGGCTTCAAGTTCCTCGGCCGTGTCAAAGGCGTAGTAGGCCTTGCCGTCATCGATGAGCTGCTGGGTGTACTTGCGGTAAAGGTCGCGGCGCTCGCTCTGCTTGTAAGGGCCGTAGTTGCCGCCCTCGTGTACGCCTTCGTCAATACCGATGCCCAACCACTGCAGGGCTTCATTGATATATTCTTCGGCACCGGGAACAAAGCGGGTGCTGTCGGTGTCCTCGATGCGCAGAATCATATCGCCCCCGTGCTGGCGGGCAAACAGGTAGTTAAACAGTGCTGTGCGCACGCCGCCAATGTGCAGCGGGCCAGTGGGTGATGGTGCGAAGCGCACTCTTACTCGTCTTTCCATGATGTCTTTTCTATTATATATTGGTTAATGTATTGTCTAGTGTCCGTTTATAGCAACAAATCGTTGATGGCATCGATTGAAGCATGGTCGGTCTGATCGATGTGGCACGGCGTGACCGTTGCATACTGGCGTCGCAGCCAGTACATGTCTGTGCGGTCATCGTTCTCGTCCTGCATCTCGTAGTCGCCAGTCATCCAGTAGTACTCGCCGCCCATGGGGTGGCTGCGTTTTTCCCACTCGTTGACCCAGCGGCCCAGGTCGCTGGTGGTGACCTTCAGCCCCTTGACGGGTCCCTCGCTGAAAGGCGGAATGTTCACATTGAGGCAAACATCCTTGGGCAGACCTTTCTCCAGCACGCGTTGCAGCACCTGTTCAACCAGTGGCTCGCAGGGTGCGGTGTCGGCATTGCGGGTGAACACTCCATAGGAGAATGCCACCGACGGCACACCATGCATAATGCCCTCATATACACACGCCATGGTGCCGCTGTAGAGCGAGCTGATGCCCATGTTGTAACCGTGGTTGATGCCGGCAAGCACAAGGTCAGGCTGGCGGTCGGCCATGAGTTGGCTGATGGCGAGTTTGACACAGTCGGCAGGAGTGCCACTCACCTCAAATGCCGTGTACCCCTCACGCTTTTCCACAAGGTGGGCGCGCACAGGACGGTCCAGTGAAATGGCGCTCGACTTGCCGCTCTGGTGCTCGGCTGGTGCCGCTACGAACACGTCGCCGTAGCGCTGTGCCACCTTGATGAGCGAGTGGATGCCATTGTAGTGGTAACCGTCATCGTTGCTGATGAGAATGAGGGGTCGCTTGTTGTCCATACGATTTGTTTAGTTGATTTTGACCGCAAAGTTACAATTTTTTGCGGAGATTTCACAGATTTGAAGTAACTTTGCCCCAAGATAGATAAATCTAATCAAAATCAAGAATTATGAGACTTATTATTGAACCGGATTACGAGCATGTATCAAAGTGGGCTGCTAATTTTGTCGCAGGGCGCATCAACGCTGCCAATCCCACACCTGAGAAGCCGTTTAAACTGGGTTGCCCCACGGGAAGTTCACCGCTGGGCATGTACCGTGAACTGATTGCCATGAACAAGGCTGGCAAGGTGTCGTTCCAGAATGTCATCACCTTTAACATGGACGAGTATTGCAATCTTCCCGAGGAACACCCCGAGAGTTACCACTCGTTCATGTGGAACAACTTTTTCTCCCATATTGATATCAAGCCCGAAAATGTGAATATCCTTAACGGCAATGCTGCCGACCTGGTGAAGGAGTGTGCCGACTATGAGGCACGTATCCAGGCTGCAGGCGGCATTGACCTGTTTATGGGCGGTGTGGGCCCCGACGGTCATATCGCCTTTAATGAACCTGGCTCGTCTCTCACATCACGCACGCGTCAGAAGACCCTCACCCAGGACACCATTATCGCCAATAGCCGCTTCTTTGATGGCGACTTGAATAAGGTGCCCAAGACGGCTCTCACCGTGGGCGTCGGCACCGTGATGGATGCCCGCGAGGTGATGATTATTGTCAATGGCCATGCCAAGGCGCGTGCCCTGCAGCAGGCTATCGAGGGTGGCGTGTCCCACATGTGCACACTGAGTGCCCTGCAGATGCATCCCCATGCTGTCATCATCGCCGACGAAGCCGCCGTCGATGAACTCAAGGTGAGCACCTACCGTTACTTCAAGGATATCGAGAAGGACAACCTGTAAACATAACAGAAATCACAAGACAAAAACATTCACCCTATAGCGGCTATAGTAAACTATAGAAGCTATAGGGTGAAATGTTTATGATGGTGCGCTAAAGCGCAAAAAAGAAAGCTGCTCGAGCCTATCGGCGGGAACAGCTTCAAACGTTTTTGCTTGTAAGAGCTCTTGCTTACTTAGCCTCCTCAGCGGGAGCCTCGGGAGCAGCCTCAACAGCAGCGCTGTCAACAACGGCAGCAGCACTGTCAACAACAGCAGCGGTGGTGTCAACAACCTCCTCAACAACGGTGGTGGTGTCCTCAGCAACCTCAGCCTGCTCGGCGTTGTTGTTGGTGCAGGAAATCATGCTAACGCTAGCGATAACGGCAAGAGCCAAAACTAACTTCTTCATTTTCTTAAGTACTTTTAAATAATAAAACAATTAATTTTCTGTTGTTAAAATCGGGTGCAAAATTATAACAAATATTTCACCTGCAAACTTTTTGGGGAATTTTTTTTGACTTTGTTTTTTAACAAAATCAGATTTAGGTGATGGTTTTCACTTGTTAGATGTTGATAATCAGCTAGATAAAGAAACGAATGTGTGGGAAAACACATTCGTTAAATTTTGTTAAGAAGGGGTGCTAATCTTGAAAAACACACTCTTTTTGGCGCCGAAATCAGTTACTGTAGAGGTAGCGTTTGATGCTGCGCTTTGGCGTTTTGTCAAACTCCGTTGCCATTAACTGGATTCTTGAGATGCGCTCGTAGGGAGCTACCAGTTTATTCAGCTCATTGCGGATTTCCTCCATCAGTTCAGGCAGCTTGTCGCGGGTTACGCCCAACTGGTCCATGGCGTCATAATCGGGATAAACGAGCGCTACGAGTTTGCCTTCTCGCATGACCACAAGGCTCTCGCTCACATAGAGCATGTTGTTCAGCTTCGCCTCGATTTCCTCGGGATAGATGTTCTGTCCGCTGGAACTCAGCAGCATGGTCTTGAGCCTGCCCCTTATAAATAATGTGCCATCGGCATTCAGCGTACCCATGTCGCCCGTGTGTAGCCACCCATCCTCGTGCAGCACCTTGTCGGTAGCCTCGCTGTTGTGGAAGTAGCCTTGCATGACGTTCTCGCCGCGTACGCAGATTTCGCCAGGGATATTCTCAGGGTCATCGCTCAGAATCTTACATTCCATAATGCCCGGCAGGATGCGGCCTGCGCTGTGGGGCACGAACTCGCGCCACGGTGTGTGGCTCACCAGTGGTCCGCACTCGGTCATGCCATAGCCCACGGTAAAGGGGAATTTGATTTTATACAGGAAGTCCTCGACCTCGGCGTTGAAGGGGGCACCGCCCACGATGACTTCTTCAAACTCGCCACCGAAAGCCTCGATGAGCTTGTCGCGAATCTTGTCATAGATGCGCCTGTCGAGATAGGGTACGGCCAACGCCCAGCGCAGGGCACCCTTACTGATCATGGGCACAATCATCTTGCTGTAAATCTTTTCCAGAACCAGGGGCACCGTGAAAACCACGTTGGGTTTGACTTCGGCCATGGCCTTAACCAGAATCTTGGGTGACGGGATGCGTCCCAGCAGGGTGATATGAGCGCCAACGGCAAGCGCCGTGAGCATATCAAAGGCACATCCGAAAGCGTGTGCCAGCGGCAAGAAAGCCAAGTCTCTAGACCCCTTGAAGTGCAGGCCTGAGTTGATACCGTAGACGACGTTACCCGCCAGATTGTTGGCTGAGAGCATAACGCCCTTGCTGAATCCCGTTGTGCCGGAAGTGTAGTTAATCTCAACAAGCGCGTCGTTGGGTACGTCGGCATAGTGGATATCGTTACGATAGAAGCCCTCGCCGTGCAATGCGTTGAAGGCGTCTTCTATTCCGTCTTTGGCTTTAACGATAATGTCCTCACCATCCTTTACGGCCAGCAACTTTTTGTCCTCGAGCTGGAAAACGGCACGCACGCGCGGCATCTTGTCAAACTCCAGGTTTTCCCAAATACTCTTGCTGATGAACAGCATGGTTGCCTCGCTGTGGTTGATGATGTGCTGGGCATCGGCGGGGTTAAACTCCTGCAGGATGGGAACGATGACGGCGCCATAGGTGATGGTGCCCATGAACACGGTCACCCAGTTGGGGATGTTCTTGCCGATGAGGGCGATGCGGTCGCCTTGCTTCACACCGATATT
>JAEEGL011451964.1_pt1 | contig 15008 bp, 12 predicted proteins | sample 9134231 | NCBI WGS metagenome assembly JAEEGL01 (sample SAMN16246548, study PRJNA631951) | gut metagenome | biome: gut microbiome; feature: rumen; material: fiber-attached | host: Bos | place: Iran: Karaj | collected 2018-10 | reverse complement strand
CTTGGTGATGAAACTGACAGGAGAATAAGCGCCCATACCACCGGTATTTGGACCCTCATCATGATCAAAAGCGCGCTTATGATCCTGAGAGAGTTCCAAAGGATAGACGTTCTTTCCATCCACAAAGCATAAGAAAGAGAATTCTGGTCCTTCTAGATATTCTTCAATGACGACTTTATCCTTGCCATACTTGTCATCAACAAGCATATCCTTTAAGGCGGCTTCTGCCTCAGATAAAGTCAGAGCGACAACAACACCCTTACCAGCGGCTAAGCCGTCATACTTGATAACAATTGGGGCTCCTTTTTCTCTGACATAAGCTAACGCTTCATCATAATCGGAGAAGGACTTAAACTCAGCCGTAGGAATATGATATTTCTTCATCAGTTCCTTAGCATATTCCTTAGAGGATTCAATTCTGGCGGCTTTTTTATCAGGGCCAAAGATTCTCAATCCCTTAGCCTTGAAGGCGTCAACAACACCAGCGGCTAGAGAGACTTCCGGTCCAACGACAGTCAGATCAATGTTCTTATCAAGAGCAAAAGCGACCAAAGCCTCAACATCTGTATCGCCGATGGCAACAAGTTCGGCTTGCTTAGCCATGCCGTCATTACCCGGAGCGGCATAGATTTTATCGACAAAAGGAGAGGCGCTCAATTTATCGATGATGGCATGTTCTCTGCCACCGCTACCAATCACTAAGACCTTCATGATAACTACCTGATTAATGACGGAAATGTCTCATGCCGGTGAAGATCATACTAATGCCAAGTTCATCGCACTTCTTGATGGAATCTTCATCGCGGATGGATCCGCCTGGTTGGATGATGGCAGTAACACCATACTTGCTAGCCAAAGTGACAGTATCATCAAATGGGAAGAAAGCATCAGAGGCAAGGACAAGACTAGTCTTACCCTGTTTCTTAGCCCATTCTAAGGAAATCTCAGCAGAACCGACACGGTTCATCTGACCAGCACCAACACCAGCGATAGTTTGATCATGAGCAACCAATATGGCGTTAGATTTGACATGCTTGACGCACTTCATAGCAAAAAGAAGATCTTTCTTTTCTTCTTCGGTTGGCTGCTTCTTGGTAACCACCTTCAAATCTTCATCTTTCCAGATATCCAAATCAAGATCCTGATAGAGAAGACCGCCGTTGATGGTCAAAGCCATCTTCTTATCCTTAAATGGAGTGGTCATATCGACTTCCATGATACGGCAATTCTTTTTCTTGGCTAAGATTTCCATGGCTTCAGGAGTATAGGATGGAGCCATAATGATTTCTAAGAAGACCTTTTTGTCCATGATGGCAGAAGCGAGAGTAGCATCCACTGGTCTATTGAAAGCAACAATACCACCATAGATAGAAACAGGATCAGCTTCATAAGCCTTATCCCAAGCTTCATAGATATCCTTGGCGGAAGCGGCACCACATGGATTCATGTGCTTTAAAGCGATGGCAGTTGGTTCTTCAAACTCCATGAGGAGGTTTAAACAGGCGTTGCCATCCTGAATGTTGTTATAAGATAATTCCTTACCCTGGAGTTGTTTGGCGTGAACCAAGGACCAGGAAGTGTATGGGCCTTTATATAAGGCAGCATTCTGATGTGGGTTTTCGCCATAGCGAAGAGACTGAGCAAGTTCATAAGAAAGAGTCAGAGTCTCATTGAATTCAGAACCGACAAGATTAGATAAATAAGAAGAAATCATGGCATCATAATTGGCGGTGGTTCTGAAAGCCTTGGCAGCAAGATAGGTTCTGGTTTCTAAGGTAGTATCGCCAAGTTCTTCAAATTCCTTGATGACCTTAGCAAAATCGCTAGGATCAGTGACGATGGTGACAGCCTTATAGTTCTTGGAAGCAGAGCGAACCATGGATGGACCACCGATATCGATGTTTTCGATGACTTCATCAAGAGGAGCACCACTTTCAACAGTCTTCTTGAATGGATAGAGGTTGACACAGACAAGGTCGATAGGCTTGATATCATGTTCCTTGATGGTATCCATATGTTCCTTTAAATCACGTCTGGCAAGAAGACCACCGTGAACCTTTGGATGAAGGGTCTTGACTCTGCCATCAAGGATTTCTGGAAAACCTGTGACATCCTCAATGGAGATAGTTTTGACACCAGCGGCATCCAAGGCTTTCTTGGTACCACCAGTAGAGATGATTTCAAAATCGAGGGCTTCTAACTTCTTAGCAAATTCGACAACACCAGTCTTATCGGAAACACTGATCAATGCTCTTCTCATTTACTCTTCCTCCTTGATGAGCTTTTCAATCGTACTTGGATATAACTCATGCTCAACAGCATGAATCTTGCTTTCTAATTCGTCGACATCTGAGCCATAATACTCAAAGGCTTTCTGGGCAATGATTTTGCCGCCATCAAGTTCGGCGGAAACATAATGAATGGTAACACCAAAGACTTTGCATCCATAATCAAAGGCATCCTGAATTCCGTGTGCCCCTTTAAAGGAAGGAAGCAGGGCGGGATGAATATTGATGATCTTATCCGGATAGGCTTCTAATAGGACGTTGCTGACAATCTTCATATATCCGGCTAAGCAGATGAGGTCAACCTCATTCTGTCTCAGTAAAGAAAGAATGTGCTCTTCATATTCTTTCTTGGAAGCAAAGTTCTTCAAGAGAACGACTTCATAAGGAATATGATGATTCTTGGCTCTGGTAATGGCATAAGCATCTTCATGATCCACAATCAAAAGTTTAATTGTGGCATGATGAATTCTTCCTTCTTCCACAGCCTTGCAGATCGCTTCGAAGTTCGTTCCGTTTCCACTGGCAAATATGGCTAAATTCATACGTTTACCTACTTTAACAATTCAATTTCAACGCCAGGGTTAGCTGTGACCTTACCGATGACATAAGTCTTGCGGTTGGCCTTAGCTAAGATTTCCTGAGCCTTAGCAACATCGGCTTCATCGATGGCTAAGATCATACCGATACCCATGTTGTAGATGTTGAACATTTCTCTATGTTCAATCTTGCCCTTCTTCTCAAGGAACTGGAAGACTTTTAAGATTGGCCAGGTTCCTTCCTTGACATAGATACCCTGACCTTCACATAAGATACGAGGGATATTTTCATCAAAGCCACCACCGGTGATATGGGCAACACCGTGAACTGGTAAAGCGCGGATGACTTCCAAGACTTCCTTACAATAGATGTTGGTTGGAGTAAGCAAGACTTCACCTAAAGTCTTGTTTTCATCCAATTCAGGATAGACTTCCTTTAAATCGAGGTTGGCATCTTTGACGATCTTTCTAACCAAAGAGAAACCGTTGGAATGAACACCGCTAGATTCAATACCTAACAAGACATCACCGACCTTGACCTTGGTGCCATCGATGAGTTTGGACTTTTCAACAACACCAGTGGTATAACCAGCGATATCATATTCGCCATTGCCATACATACCTGGCATTTCGGCAGTCTCACCACCAACAAGGGCACAACCCGCTTGTCTGCAGCCTTCGGCAACACCAGCGACGATGGCTTCTACCTTGGCTGGTTCATTCTTGCCGACCGCGACATAGTCGAGGAAGAAAAGTGGTTCAGCACCCTGGGCAAGAACATCATTGACGCACATAGCAACAGCATCGATACCGATGGTATCGTGCTTATCCATCTCAAAAGCAATCTTCAACTTGGTACCAACACCATCGGTACCAGAGACAAGAATCGGTTCCTTGATATTCAAGGCAGTCAAATCAAACATACCGCCAAAGGAACCAATTCCACCCATGGAACCGACTCTTCTGGTAGAGTTGACGTGTTTCTTGATACGTCTGACAACATCATAACCTGCTTCTAGACTAACGCCTGCTTTTTCATAATCAATAGCCATATTATTTACCTCTAAAATTTATGATCTTTATTCGCGTCTTCAATGGAGGAGTAGAGTTCTGTTGGATACTTACCTGTGAAACAAGCAACACATAACTGCAAACGATGAGAAACTTCAAAGAGAGATTCTTTACTTAAGAAGGCTAAGGAATCCGCCCCGATCATCTCTTTGACTTCCTCGATGGTATGATGAGCGGAAATCAGTTCATCATAAGTGGAGATATCAACACCATAGAAACAAGGAGAGATAATCTGCGGAGAAGCGATACGCATATGGACTTCCTTGGCGCCTGCATCGCGTAACATCTTAATGATTCTTCGACTGGTTGTTCCACGAACAATCGAATCATCAATCAAGACAACACGTTTATCTTTGACGATGCTGATAACCGGAGACAATTTCAATTTGACGGCCTTTTCACGCATCTCTTGGTTCGGTTGAATGAACGATCTTCCAATATATTTGTTCTTCACCAAGCCAAGTTCATAAGGAATATGACTTTCCTCAGCATAACCAATGGCCGCAGACAAGGAAGAATCTGGAACACCGATGACGATATCTGCATCCACTGGAGCCTGACGATAAAGTGCCTTACCCGATTCCTTACGGAAGGCGTGGACATTCAAGCCTTCAATATCGCTGTCTGGTCTAGAGAAATAGATATATTCCATCGCACACATATAGTGGCGTTTGTATTTGGAGTATTCATAAGAATGAAGACCTTCTTCATCGATGGTGACAACCTCACCTGGTTTGACATCTCTTAAGAAGGTGGCGCCAACCGCATGTAAGGCACAAGTCTCACTAGCCACCACATATCCATCATCAAGCTTGCCAAGTGACAAAGGTCTAAGACCATATTTATCACGACAGGCATAAAGACGATCCTTAGTGACGATCAAGAAGGCAAAGGCACCTTCAAGAAGATTTAATGCGTTGATGATAACGTCGACACGCTTAGTTCCTGGGTTATCCTTTTTGATCAAGTGAGCCAAGATTTCCGAGTCGGAGGTCGACTGGAAGATGGAGCCCTGATCTTCAAGATAGGATTTCAGTTCAGCGGAGTTGACCAGGTTACCATTATGGGCAAGACCAAAGTCACCACCGTGATGACGAAAGAGGAATGGTTGAACGTTCTCGATACCACCACCGCCTGAAGTCGCATAACGAACATGGCCGATACCGGTCTTTCCAGGAAGACTATCCAGTCTTTCTTGGGTGAAGATTTCACTGACCAGGCCTTCGCCTTTGACGCGAGCAAGTTTACCCTCGTCACTGACGACAACCATGCCACATCCTTCCTGACCGCGGTGCTGTAAGGAGTGTAGGCCAAAGTACATGTTCTGGGCGGCGTTAGCAACGTTATAAACGCCAAAGACACCACATTCCTCATGCAAGCCTTTTAATATCTCAATATTTTCCATATAACCTTACTTTCTGTTTTTTAATCTATCCAACACCTGCTGATAAGCCTGAATGACATCACCTAAATCTCTTCTGAAGCGATCCTTATCTAAGATTTCCTTGGTGGTCTTATCCCACAAGCGGCAGGAGTCTGGTGAAATTTCATCCGCCAGGATGATATTTCCTTCCTTGTCCTTACCAAATTCAATCTTGAAATCAACCAAGGTGATGTTGACGCTATCAAATAACTTCTTCAGCGCCTGGTTGATCTTGATGGTCTCTTCCATCATCTTATCCAAGTCCTCATAGGTGGCAAGATGAAGGGCGACAGCATGGTGACGATTGAGAAGTGGATCACCAAGTTTATCGTTCTTGAGACATAACTCATAGATGGTGTTATCAATCGCTTCGCCTTCTTTGAGATTTAAGCGTTTAGCCATCGAACCGGAGATGACGTTTCTGACTACAATCTCAAGAGGAATGATATCTAGTTTCTTGGCTAGCATATCGCGGTCATTCAGACGCTTGATGAAGTGAGAGGAAATGTTTTCTTTTGCTAATTCCTGGAAGATGATCTCAGAGATTTCATTATTGATGATACCCTTGTTCTTGATACGAGCTTTCTTGATTCCGTTGAAGGCAGAGGCGTCATCCTTGAAATGAATGATGATGAGATCCGGATCATCCGTGTGATAGATCTTCTTCGCCTTACCTTCATAAAACAAATCCAATTGTTGCATGATTCGGATCTCCTTGATTACTTCTTTCTGAAATAGTTCACGGCGTTGCGGAAGATATTCTGATCCTTGTCGCCATAGATATTCTTGAAGTTGTTGGTTTCGTAACGTTCGGAATGGCCCATCTTACCCAAGATGAGACCATCTTCAGAGATGATACCTTCAATGGCATAGGTGGAACCGTTGTAGTTATAGGTGCTATCGGTAGCGATATTTCCTTCTGGATCGCAATACTGGAAGGCGACCATACCTCTGTCAAACAAGGATTTTGCCATCTCTTCAGAACAGACAAACTTACCTTCACCATGAGAAATAGCAACCTGGTGAACATCACCAGTCTTAAAGCCTTTCAACCATGGAGAGTTGATATTGCAGACTCTGGTAGAAGCGATGTGAGAGATATGACGGTTGATATCGTTTCTGAAGAGAGTCGGGGAATCTTTGCTTAAAGCATCGAATTTACCATAAGGAAGTAAACCGCACTTGATCAAAGCCTGGAAACCATTGCAGATACCTAAGATCAAACCTTTTCTTTCTAAAAGGCGAGTCAGGGCTTGTTTGATTTCCACGTTGTTTAGGATGTTGGCGATGAACTTACCAGAACCATCTGGTTCATCAGCAGCCGAGAAACCACCAGCGAGCATAAAGATGTTGGCGTTGTCGATCCATTTCTTCATCTCCTTGATGGAGTTGTGGACATCACGACTGGTCTGGTTCTTGAAGACCGTCGTCTTGACCTTGGCGCCAGCCTTGATGAAGGCTTTGCTGGAATCATAGTCGCAGTTGGTACCTGGGAAGACAGGGATGTAGACAAGAGGTTTGTTGATGGCATCAAATGGATATGTGGCAACTGGTTTGACCACTTCCTTGCTATAGGCTTCATTATGAGCATCGGTACTAATCTTATAGACCTTGGTATAGACATTGAAGTTAGCCTGATAGAGTTCATCAAAGCTGAACTTGGTATTGTTGATACGATAGCAGTTCTTCTTGGTCTTACCTAAGAAAATGGCATTTGGATAATCAAGTTCCGTCTTGGATTCAACAAGGATGGAACCATAAGATTTATCTAAGACTTTGTCTTCATCATAGGAAACATTAAAACCGATACGAGAGCCCAAGGAACATTTGACCAAGGCTTCAAGTAAGCCGCCAAAGCCTAAAGCAAAACCAGAGACGATGGTCTTATCCAAAATCTTGGAATGGACATATTCGAAGTTGGCTTTCAAGCCTTCGACATCAGGCATCTGATGGGCGAGTGGATTATGCTTGATGAGATATAAGTAGTTACCGGTTTTCTTGAAGTCGGTAGAGATGACATCTCTAGCATCCACCATGGTGATACCAAAAGCCATGAGCATCGGTGGAACATGGAGGTTATCAAAGGAACCGGACATGGAATCCTTACCGCCGATAGAAGCAAGCTTGAAATCGTTCTGTGCCTTGATAGCACCAAGCAAACTCTCAAATGGCTTACCGAAGGTTTCTGGGCAGGTCATCTTTTCAAAGTATTCCTGATAGGAATAACGCATCTTCTCATAAGAGGCACCAGCGGCGACAACCTTGGCGATAGAATCGATCACGGCATATTGGGCACCTAAGAATGGAGAAATCTCAGAGACAAATGGATCATAACCATAGGCCATGATAGAAGCGTCGGTAGTGTTCTTGTTGTTGCCGACAGGAAGCTTCTGACAAGAGACCTGGGTTTCAGACAACTGATACTTACCACCATAAGGCATCAAGACGGTAGAACGTCCAATGGTGGCATCAAACATTTCCACCAAACCCTTCTGGGAAGCGACATTCTTGTCGGCAAGAAGAGCAAGGCCGTCCTTCTTAAGATTGCTAGTTTCACGATGGAAGATATCTTTTTCTTCACGTGCGACAAGATGACATTTGGAAGTGTGCTTAGCACCAGCAGAGTCGATGAAGCTGCGCTTGATGTTGACAAATAAGGTGTCGTGATAATACATCTTCAAGACAGGTTCAGCGATGACTTCAGCAACATGAGTGACTTCGATATTTTCTTCGTGACAATATTTAACAAATTTGGCTTCATCCTTTGGTTCAACGACAACAGCCATTCTTTCCTGAGATTCGGAAATGGCAAGTTCAGTGGCGTTTAAGCCAGTATATTTGACTGGAACTCTGTCAAGATAGATGACCAAGCCTGGAGCAAGTTCACCAATGGCGACAGAAACACCGCCAGCACCAAAGTCATTGGACTTCTTGATGAGTCGGCAGACTTCTTCTCTTCTGAAGAGATGTTCGATTTTTCTTTCTTCTGGAGCGTTGCCCTTCTGGACTTCGCTAGAACAGGTTTCAATCGAGTGGATGTTATGTTTCTTACTAGAACCAGTAGCACCACCAATACCATCACGACCGGTTCTTCCACCAAGCATCAGGATGACATCGCCAGCTTCTGGAGATTCTCTTCTGACATCCTTGGCTCTGACAGCGCCGACAACAGCGCCGACTTCAAGACGCTTAGCCACATAGCCATCATGATAGATTTCCTTGACGTGAGTGGTGGCTAAACCGATCTGGTTACCATAACTGGAATAACCCTGGGCAGCCTTGGTAGAGATAACGCTCTGAGGAAGTTTACCTTCTAAAGTATCCTCATAAGACTGATAGATATCACCAGAACCGGTGACTCTCATAGCCTGATAGACATAGGATCTACCAGAAAGTGGGTCACGGATGGCACCGCCAAGACAAGTGGAAGCACCACCAAATGGTTCGATTTCAGTTGGGTGATTGTGCGTTTCGTTCTTGAACTGTAAAAGCCATTTGACTTCTTCGTTGTTTTCATGAACATTGACATAGATAGAACAGGCATTGTTTTCTTCGCTGACTTCAAGATCATCCAAAAAGCCGTGCTTTCTTAAGTACTTGGCAGCGATGGTAGCCATATCCATCAAACAGACATCTTTATCTTTTCTTCCTAAATCTTCTCTCATCTTGAGATAGAGATCATAGGCTTCATTCAATTCCTTGGAAATGAAGGATTCATCGATAGTGATCTCAGTCAATTTGGTGGTGAAGGTGGTATGACGGCAGTGATCAGACCAATAGGTATCTAAGATTCTCAGTTCGGTTTCAAATGGATCACGACCTTCGTTGTTGAAGTAGTCGATGACGCACTGTAAGTCATCTCTGTTCATGGCTAAACCATATTCTTTGATGAACTCATCTAATTCTTCGCCTTTCAGCTTGCGAAGATTGCTCAAGATCTTGACTTCCTTGATTTCAGGCTGACTGAATTCATTGAAAGCCTTCATGACCTTGACTCTGGATTCGACCGCGTTGACATAATAGTTGGTGATCTTGGCTAAATCCGCATCGGAAACATCCTTATCGAAAATAACAAGTTTGGCAGATTTGATTCTGGCTCTGCACTTAGGGTCGATCAACTTCAAACAGGCTTCTGCCTGAGCGGCTCTCTGGTCAAACTGACCTGGGAGATATTCGACCGCTAAATACTTTTCCTTCTTTAAATCAATCTTCTCGAACACTTCATCAGTGACGATTTCACCAAAGACGGAATAAAGAGATTTTTCTAATAAATCAGGATTGATATTGAAAATATCATAGATGTTGATGAATCTGAGATTCTTCAACTGCAGACCTAAGTTAGAATTCAACTCTTCTAAAAGAGAACTCGCCTCAACACGGAAACCTTCTTTCTTTTCGACAAAGATTCTTTTTTTCATGTTTAATCCTCGATATTTAACTTTTCTTTATAAGATAGATATTCGTCTAACGTCAGGTTTGTATAAGTGATATGACCTAATTTTCTTAATGGTCTTTCTTCACTCTTGTGGTACATATGAAGATGACTAGAAGGAATTTCTTCTAACTTGGCAAGATTCTTCATATCGCGACCTAGAATGTTCTTCATCAGGGTAGGAGCAAGAAGCTGAGGTTCATCCATCTTTTTGCCAATCAGGAATTTATCCAATTCCCTGAACTGATTGGTATTACATCCTTCAATGGTGTAGTGCCCGCTGTTGTGAGGGCGAGGGGCCATCTCATTGAAATAGAACTTGTCATCCTTGACGAAGTATTCAATCGTCAATATGCCATAATAATCAGCACTGATCATGAAGTCTTCGCTCTTCTTGATCATCTCATCTAATGTGTCCCTACTTACATCGAGAGGGACAGCTGAGATATCAAGAATGCCATCTTTATGAATGTTCCTTCCTACTGGGAAGTGAATAATCTGATCTTTAGAACGAATCATGATCAAGGAACATTCATAATCAAAGGCAAGTTTTTCTTCTACGATGCCTAAGACATGATTCTCTAGATAAGGAAGTACCTTCTTGATATCCTCGTCACTTTTCAAGACGACCTGGCCATGACCATCATAACCATCTCTTCTCGTTTTATAGATCAATGGATAATGAAGTTCAGCAATAGCCTTATTTAAGTCAGATAGGCTGTCAATCTTTCTATATCCGACAGTGGGAAGACCATGTCTATTGGCATTATCTTTTTCTCTTAAGCGATCTTGTGAATCAAGAAGTGGCATGATTCCTTGCGGAATATGGTATTTACCATGAAGCATCTCCAGGGCCTTACCATCCACATTTTCAAATTCATAACTGAGGAGGTCAGCTTTTTGTCCTAGTTCATCAAGCTTAGCGATGTCGTTATATTCGCCAACGATGAGTTCATCTGCAACAGTGGAGCAAGGACAATCACTGCTAGGATCAAGAACGATGGTGGTTAAGCCAAGCTTCTTAGCCTCCTCACACATCATCATTCCCAATTGTCCGCCACCGATGATGCCAATGTTATAAGACACTTTCCAATACATCCTTTGTCTGTTGATTGCGGAAGTCTTCTAATTTCTTGGACAGTTCTTCATCAGATAAAGCCAAAATGGAGACAGTATATAAAGCCGCATTCTTGCTACCGTTGATCGCCATGGTACCAACAGGAATACCCGCAGGCATCTGGGCGATAGAAAGAAGAGAGTCCCAACCGGAGAGATTAGAAGATTTCACCGGAACAGCCACCACAGGGAGAATGGTCATAGCCGCAGTCATACCAGGTAGATGAGCAGCTCCACCGGCACCAGCGATGATGACCTTGATACCACGAGATTTTGCACTCTTGGCATATTCCACCATATATTCGGGAGTGCGATGTGCAGAGACAATTTTCTTTTCGTATTCAACGCCGAAGAAATCCAACATCTCACAAGCACCCTTCATGACTTCATAATCACTCTTTGAGCCCATAATGACACCGACTTTAACCATTGTATTTTCCTCCTAGAACACAAAAAAAGGCAGGGTCCTACTAAGGGCTCTGTCTTGATGGTTTCGATTCATGCGAAAGCAAGGAATAATAGCGCTGAGACGTCCTTGTTTCTGTTTTTTTCTCATTGTGATGTACCATCCGTTTTGATGGATAAGCCCAAAAAGAAAAAAACACAAAAAAGTTTTCATCTTTTTGATCTCATAGTCTCTCAATTTACGGTCAAGAGGTAGAAACTTGCTTACCACATTTAAGCTATTATATAAGAACCAACGATGTTAAAAAACGACACTAGTATCTTACCATAAGGAAAGAAATTTACTGATAGTAAAATCAAGAAAGAGGTTTCAATGCGTTTTTCTTTGTTTCTAGCATCCGTTTTGACAGCACAATCTTTCTCTAGGAACGTTTCTTTTTATTTAGAAAGAGTTACAATATAGCCACAAATAATAATAGGTACTGAATATGTATGCGATGAAAATTCAATATCTCGGAATGGTATTTCTCTATCCCATCAAAGATGAAAATGTAACCTGGTATGATTTAGATGGCGTGGAATCACGTTGTGGTTCTGCCATCATGAAGTTGCATACCAAAGAAACCGTCTTTGCTTCCATCTCCATTTTAGGTGAAATCATTTATGGCTATATTCAGTCCAAAGGTCAGAAGAACGTCGAAAAAGACGCCGATGTCCATAACAATGAGATATTCCAATTCGTCACCTCAAGTGAAATCAGTCAAAGCTTAGATCAACCATCTTTCCTATAATTGTTTCTCTTACCTTTCTCAAATGGGTAAAAAACACATAAAATTTTAAACTTTTTTCAATCTTTGTTATCAAACCCACTTTGCACTTTTCCGTGGTATCGCTTTCTTGTTTTCTAAATTTATTTTTTTGAACATTCATATTTTTCCAATACAATGTGTTGTGTTACACTTTATTCCGTATTTTTTAAAAAGGAGGCCGTTTAAATATGGACTATGTCGAGCGTGTGTTGTCGCATTTGAAAGAGCAGAACGCAGACCAGCCGGAGTTTATCGAAGCAGCTACTGAAATCCTCACTTCTTTAAAGCCTATCATTGATCAGCATCCTGAATACGAAGCAGCCAGTTTACTTGAAAGATACGTTGAACCAACCAGAATCATCATGTTCTCTGTCCCATGGGTTGACAGAAATGGTAAGATTCAGGTCAATCGCGGTTACCGCATCCAGTTCAACAATGCAATTGGCCCTTACAAGGGTGGCCTTCGTTTTCACCCATCCGTCAATCTCTCCATCTTGAAATTCTTAGCTTTTGAACAGATCTTGAAGAACTCCCTTACCGGTCTTCCTATCGGTGGCGGCAAAGGCGGTTCCGACTTTGATCCAAAAGGCAAAACAGATTTAGAAGTCATGAATTTCTGCCAGTCCTTCATGACCGAATTATATAAATATATCGGCCCAGATACTGATGTCCCAGCTGGTGATATCGGTGTCGGTGCCAGAGAAATCGGTTATCTCTTTGGTCAGTATAAGAGACTTACCGATACTCATACCGCTGTCTTGACCGGTCGCGGATTAAGCTATGGTGGTTCTTTGATTCGTACCGAAGCTACCGGTTATGGTCTTGTCTATATCACCGAAGAAGCCATGAAGGTCAGAAATGATTCCTTCAAAGGTAAGACTGTCGTCATCTCCGGTTCTGGCAATGTCGCCATCTTCGCCGCTGAAAAGGTCAATCAGTTAGGCGGTAAGGTTGTCGCCATGTACGACTCCAACGGCTACATCTATGATCCAGAAGGTATCAAGTTAGATATCATCAAGGATATCAAGCTTGGACACAGAGGCAGAATCAAAGAATATCTCGATAAGGTTCCAACTGCCACCTATGATGAAAACATCAAGGGTATCTGGAAGATCAAGTGCGATGTCGCCTTACCATGCGCCACTCAGAATGAAATCGACGAAGAATCCGCCAAGGCTCTTGTTGCCAATGGCGTCAAATATGTCGCTGAGGGTGCCAACATGCCATCTACCTTAGAAGCCATCGCTGTCTATCAGGCTGCGGGTATTGTCTTCCTTCCAGCCAAGGCTGCCAACGCTGGTGGCGTCGCCACTTCCGCTTTGGAAATGGCTCAGTCTTCTCAGAGACTCTTCTGGACGAGAGAAGAAGTCGATGCCAAGTTAAAAGGCATCATGGTCAACATCTATCACAATATTGATAATGCTGCCAAGAAATATGGTCACGAAGGCAATTATGTCTTAGGTGCCAACATCGCCGGTTTCGAAAAAGTCGCCGATGCGATGATGTTCCACGGTATCATCTAAATAAACCAAGCTCTCTTCGGAGAGCTTTTATAAAATCATTTTAGGAGAATAGATATGAGTATCAAATTAGCAATTATGGGATATGGCAATCTTGGTAAAGGTGTTGAGATTGCTGCAAATGCCGCCAAGGATATAAAGCTTGTGGCCGTCTTCACTAGAAGAGATCCCAAATCCTTACACATCTTAAGTAAGGACGTTCCAGTCCTCGCGGTTGATGAGATTGAATCCTTTAAAGACAAGATAGATGTTCTTGTCATCTGTGGTGGTTCAGCCACCGATCTTCCTATCATCACGCCACGCTATGCAAAAGACTTCAATGTCGTGGATAGTTTTGATACTCATGCCAGAATCCCTGAGCACTTTGAAAACGTCAATAAGGCTAGCAAGGAAGGTGGAAAGATTTCTGTCATCTCCGCCGGTTGGGACCCCGGCATGTTCTCGCTTGCCAGAGTCTATGCTAATGCCATCTTGCCAGATGGCAAAGATTATACCTTCTGGGGTAAAGGCGTCTCCCAGGGACATTCTGATGCCATTAGAAGAATCAAGGGTGTCAAAAACGCCAAGCAGTACACCATCCCGGTTCCATCCGCTTTAGATGCTGTCCGTTCTGGTAAGAATCCAGAGCTCACCACCCGAGAAAAGCACACCAGAGAATGCTTTGTCGTCCTTGAAGAAGGTGCCGATGCCGCTTTGATTGAAAAAGAAATCAAAGAGATGCCAAACTACTTCGCAGATTATGACACTATCGTTCATTTCATCTCCGAAGAAGAATTCATGAAGAACCACACCGGCATGGCCCATGGTGGCTTTGTCTTCCGCACTGGCAAGACTGGTGTTGATAAAGAACATAATCACATCATCGAATACAGTCTGAAGTTAGATTCCAATCCGGAATTCACCGCCAGCGTCCTTGTCGCAATAGCCAGAGCCGCATATCGTATGAACAAGGAAGGAATGAGCGGATGTAAGACTATCCTTGATATTCCACCTTCTTACTTATCTGAAAAATCGGCTGAAGAATTAAGAGCACATTTGCTGTAAAAAATGACGCAACCTAGAAAGGTTGCGTCCATTTTATTTCTTCTTGTTTTTGTTTTTCTTGGCAGCACGACGAGCTGCTCTGTTGCTACCTTCGGATTGCTTCTTGCTATCCGCAACATCATAACGATCTTCCGGAAGAGCGGCAGCAGCCTGAGCTCTGGCGGTTTCGTATTTCTGATGGAATTCTTCAAGGGAAGCATTCTCGTCTACTCTTTTGCGTCTGATCCATTCCAAAGCCATGGCGCTATCCCAGAAATTTTCCTCAAGAGCCTGTAAGGCTTCTTTCTTGGAGACTTCTTCACCTGCCATCGTTCTTAACAGACTCAATCTTGCTCTTTGATCTTTATTTAACATTGTTGTGACT
>JAEEGL011415430.1_pt1 | contig 15008 bp, 4 predicted proteins | sample 9134231 | NCBI WGS metagenome assembly JAEEGL01 (sample SAMN16246548, study PRJNA631951) | gut metagenome | biome: gut microbiome; feature: rumen; material: fiber-attached | host: Bos | place: Iran: Karaj | collected 2018-10 | reverse complement strand
TCAAAATCAGATATATATATTTTTGCAGATTTTTCCTGCTTTTTGATTTTCTCACTCAACTCCTTTGTAAATGCGTCATTATCACTGATTATAAAAAAGTTCATAATTTATAATAAGTCGACTTTTAAAAAAGGGCAAGGGAAAAAATAATGCACAATGAAGAATGCATAATTCATAATGCAGAATTATAAATATAATATAAATAACAAAATATTATATTTTCTATAACGATAAAGTTTGCAAAATCGGGAATTCTAAATTAAAATTCATTTAGTTTTTTAAAATATAAGTATATTCACTAAAGTCTTTTTATATACAATCCAAAGTTCAATTTTTAAAGGGGGTATTTATGAATTTTACCCAAAAGTCTAAATCCGTTATTTTTACGGGTTTTGTATTGTTGTCTGTGCTGATTGCATTCAGTGCTTGTAAACCTGATATAAGTGTAGTTAATACCTTTTATGTTACATACGATGCTAACGCTGGCGAAAATACAGTAACCGGCAGCGTAGAAAAACAGTCAGCAAAAGAAGGTGAATCTGTAACAGTTGCTGAAAATGCTTTTGAAATTGAAGACAAAGTTTTTATTGAATGGAATACAAAAGCAGACGGGTCTGGAGATTCATATAAACCTGGAGATTCAATCACTCTTAATTCTGATATAACTCTTTTTGCACAGTGGCAGGATAAAAAGACTTATACTGTTAAATTCTTTCCAAATGTAGCCGACAACGAACAGTGTTCTGGTGAGATGCCTGAGCAAGCATATATGGAAGAAGAATATAAAACTCTTGCTCCAAATACTTTTACCCGAATTGGCTTTGTTTTTACGGGTTGGAATACAAAACCTGATGGAACTGGTACAGCTTATACTGATGCTCAGTCAATTCTTTGTACTCAAGATTTAGATTTATATGCACAGTGGGAAAAAGAAGTTCCTGTTTATACCCTTAAATTTAATCTGAAAGATGGTACTGGAAGCATAAATGACCAAAGAATTAAAGAAAATCAGAAAGCAAGTCAACCTGAGTCAAAGCCTGAAAAATTAGGTTCATCTTTCGAAGGTTGGTTTACTTCAGATGATGATGGCCTGACTCTTTCTGACGCTCCTTTCGATTTTGATACTCCAATTACTGGTGATATTATCCTTTATGCAAAGTGGAAACTGGAAACTTATACAGTTACCTTTAATCCAAATGCTGGTTCAGATACAGTTACAGGTTCAATGCCTTCTCAAATCTTTACTTACGGCCTTGAACAGAATCTTTTTACGAATACTTTTGAACGTTCCGGTTATCTTTTTGGAGGTTGGAATACCCTTGCAGCTCCAACAGACGGAAATCCTGGTACAAAATATTCAGATGGGCAGAGACTTTCTGTTACACAAAATCTTGTACTTTATGCACAATGGCAGCTTCCTCCTCCAAACTCATATACAGTTTCATTTGATTCAAATGGAGGAAGCTCTGTAGCTTATCAGTTTATTACAGAAGATAATTTTGCTCAAAAACCAGCTCCTGATCCAGTTAAAAACGGATATATTTTTGAAGGCTGGTACACAGGAACAAAAGCTTCTGACGGTACAATAACATATGCTTCACCTTTCAGTTTTACAGATACAGCAATTACAGCAGATATTATTTTATATGCAAAGTGGAGACCAGAAAATTGTATTGTTACTTTCGATTCTAACGGTGGTAGTTCTGTTGTAAATCCACAGCAGGTAGAGTTTGATACAAAGGCTCAATTGCCTGCTGATGAACCAAAAAGAACTGGCTATGAGTTTGACGGCTGGTTCCGTGGCACAAAAGCAGCTGACGGTAAAGTAACTCTTTCTGATACTAAGTTTGATTTTGAAAATACAAGTATTACTGCTTCAATCACGCTTTATGCAAAGTGGACTCCAATTACTTATACCGTTTATTTTATGGATGGTACAAGTATAAAAGATTATAGAGATGCGGATTATGATTCATTCATAACTCGACCGGATAATCCTACAAAGACTGGTGCAACTTTTGATGACTGGTATGCAGATTCTTCTTTTGTTACAAAGTTTGATTTTACTAAACCTATTACCGGCGATACAAATATATATATGCGCTGGAAATATACAGTTACTTTTGAAACAAACGGTGGAAGTGCTGTTGAATCAGTTATAGTAAAAGACGGCGAACAGTTAGCTAAGCCGGCAGATCCTGCAAAAACCGGATTAGTTGTTTATGGCTGGTATAAAGATTCCGGATTGACAGAAAAACTTGATTTCCCTGCAACAATTACAACCGATACAACGTTGTATGCATGCTGGGCCTCTGAAATCACCTTTGACTCTAAAGGCGGAACAGACGTCGAAAAACTTCTTGTTCCTGAGGGAGAAAAACCAATTTGTCCTGCAGAACCAACTAAAAATGGCTATGCATTTATTGACTGGTATACATCATCTGACGGCGGAAATACTCTTTCTGACAAGTTTGATTTTGATGCAGTAATTACTGCTTCTGTAACATTGTATGCTCGCTGGAAGATTATTGTTGCATTTAATTCTATGGGTGGAAGTGCGGTTGAACGTCAGCTTCTTGAACTTAACGAAAAAGCTGTAAAACCTGCTGAAGATCCAGAAAGAGACTGTTTCCTCTTTGACGGCTGGCATGTTTCATCAGACAACGGTACAACCCTTGCAGAAGATAATTTTGACTTTGATACAGAAATAACTGCTCCTGTAACTTTATATGCAAGATGGATTCAGTATACATTCTGTATTAGTGACAATGGTGATGATACTAGTGGAAGTGGAGTTACAGATAAACCTTACAAAACAATGGAAAAAGCTCTTACTGCTATTTGTGCTGTAGATAAAAAACTAGACTTTATAATTAAGGTAAATGGCCTTGTGACAGGACAAAATATTATTTCAAATGAATTGCTTCCAGATACTAAAGCACTGTCTTTATTGATTTGTGGTGCAAGCAGTAATGCTGTAGACAAACTTGATGGAAATAAATGTAATTCAGTTGTTGAAATTACTACTAATGTGCCAGTTACTTTCAAGAATATTACAATAACTGCTGGTGAGGTCTCAGTAGAAGGTTATGGTGGCGGCGTTACGCTAAGAAATTCTGAAGAAATTGTAACCTTTGGAAGCGGTACTCTTATTACTGGAAATAAAGGAGCATCTTCTAGTTATAAAACTGGAGGCGGTGTATATGTAGTTCAGGGAACATTGATACTGGAAGATGGTTCAAAAATTTCAAATAATACTTCTTTTTCTGGTGGTGGCATAAGTATTGCTGATAGTTCTGCACATGTTATTATGAATGGCGGTGAAATCAGTGATAATACAGCTACAGATAATGCAAGCACCTACTATGGAGGTGGTGGAATATATAGTCGTGGTGGTGTTGGAGCAGTAAAAATGAATGGTGGAATAATCACCAGAAATAAAGCTGCCTTCTATGGCAGTGCTGTTGCAATTGTATCTGGTGAATTCTGTATTAGTGGAAATGCCTATATTCCTGTCGAAGAAGATGGCAGTAATACTGTATTCTTAAATCCTTCCTATGACGGTAAAATTTTAGTTTCAAATAATTTGACAGCAGAAACTCCTGTTGCCACTATAAAACCAGACAAATATACCATAGGTCAGCAAGTAATTTATGGTGCTACAGATTCCGAAGGCAATACAATACCTCTTACAGAAACAATATGTAATAAGTTAGCAATATTACAACAGACAAATATAGACAGATGGTATATAGATACAGACGGTAAACTTGCACTTCCTGTTTATAATATTTCTTACAAAGATAAAAATGGTGCTGCATTAAGCGGAGTGAATCCAGAAGAAACAAAGTTTACTCATACTTACGGCTATGATACAGTCCTTTTGGAGCCTGTTCGTGAAAATTATATCTTCCAGGGCTGGCACTTACGGCCGGATTGTTCTGATCCTGTAATTACAAAACTTGGTGCTAAAGACTATACCGATAACATTACTCTTTATGCACGCTGGAGTAAGGCTGTTGTTCTGTTTACTATCAATAATGAGTCTATAAAACTTACAAAAACCGAAAGTGACAGTGGTGTAATAACTATTACAGCAGATAATGGCTACACAGACTATCGTTGGAAAATTGACGAGCTTTCTCCTGCTTCAGCAATCACTGGAGCAACAGTCAGTGCAGATGGAAAAACTCTTACCTTCAGCAAGAACAATATGATTAAAGGTATGAGTTATCTTATATCCCTAACTGCAAAGAACTCTAACGGTATTGTTCTTCGTTCAGCAGTTACTGCTAAAAAACAGGAGGCAGAGTAATGAAACTTAAAATAAGAAATAATTTACATAAAGCACTTGGTCTTTTTACCTGTGCAGCAATCTTACTTTTGACCGCCTGTTCCGCTGTTACAGGCAGTCAGATTAAAAAGGCAGGTGAAAGGGCTTCTATACGCATTGCAATTGATGATATAGAACGTACTGCTTTACCTGATATTAAAAAAGATGATTTCAGTTCATTCAAACTTGTTTGGACAGACAGCAATGGTAGTTCGTATGTTAAGCAGTGGATTTCTGATGACCTTTCAAATCAAACAGCTTATCAAATTATGAATAACGAGATTTTTACTTTGCCTGTTGGAACATATACTTTTGTTTTAACTGCTACAGAATTATATGGAGCAATTTATAAGGCAACCTTGGAAAATCAGACAGTTTCAGCTGATTCAATTTTGACATTCAAACTGGAGCTCGCAGCTGTTTCAAAAAATACTAATTTTTTAAATTATGTTAATATAAGCCTTAATATTCCTAATCAAAATGTAAAGAATGTTGTATTAACATATTATAAATCTATTGATGAGGATAATTACAAGACAACTACAGGAACAAGTGAAAGAGTATATATTTCCAACGGACTGTATACTGCAACTCCACGTCTTACTACGGGTGCTTATATTTTTGAGTTTTTATTCTATGGTGGAGAATCAAGTACAAATGCCGATGTTCTTTTAGGTAAATGGCTTGAATATGTTTATGTTACGGAAGGACGAAGTAGTAAAAGTGACATTACAATAGATTCTTTGGACGATATTTATACAATCACTTATAAAAATGCTGATGATGCAGACTTTGATACAAAACCTCTTTACTTTACTTCTCACAGTAATATTACTCTGCCTGAACCAGAAAAAGAAGGCTATGAGTTTGACGGCTGGTATACATCAACTGATGATGGACAAACTCTTTCTGATTCCCCAATATCCGGCTGGAACGCTGGAGAACAGACAGAGAATATTACGCTTTATGCAAATTGGATAAAAGACACATATTCGGTAACTTTCTATACTGATCTGTATTCAGATAATGAAAATGATGAGATTTATGAGACTCTAGAGAATGTTGAATATGGTGAAACTATAACTGCTCCTGCTGATCCGACAAAAACAGGTTATACTTTTGTTCATTGGACAGATGATGATGAAAACGGCACTGCTTTTGACTTTGAGAATACGGAAATTACATGCGAAACAATTTTGTATGCTGTCTGGAGTTATGATGTAACATTTAATTCAAATGGCGGAACAGGTTCAATGCCTGCTCAGACTATTTACAGCAGTTTTAACTGGAGAGATTTTGAAAATCTTCCTGCAAATACCTTTGAACGCGACGGTTATAGCTTCCTCGGTTGGGCAGACAGTGCAGATAAAACTCAGGTAGATTATGCAGACCGTTGTGATTTAAACTATGTTATTTACTGGAGAGACACCCCGACTACTTTATATGCAGTCTGGCATGATGATTCGACTGGTTATGTAATTAACTTTGATACAAGATGTTACCATGCAATAAATCCACAGGTTGTAGAAGCTGGTGAAACTGCTGATGAACCGGAAGAACCTACTTATCCTGACTTCCGTCTTATAGGCTGGTTTACTTCTGAAGATGATGGAGTAACACTTTCTGATTCTCCTTTTGACTTTGATAATACCGAAGTGACTTCAAATCTTACCCTTTATGCAAAATGGCTTAGACATATATATTATGTAAGTGAAAATGGAAGTGACACTGAAGGGGATGGTTCTGAAGAAAATCCTTATGCAACAGTTGCGGCTGCTCTTAGAACTATAAAAGCCAATGGAAATGAAAACTTTGGTTTCCAAATTGAAGTAAGCGGTGAAATTAAAGAGAATATTGTTATTGGAACTGACTTTACAAGCGATATGGCAGCGTCGCTTTTGTTGTGCGGTTACACAGATAGCAGTACCGACATAATCAACGGAGATAAAAAAGATACAGTTCTCACTATTAGAACCCCAGTTCAAGTTGCTTTGCAGAATATTACAATTACAAATGGATATGTGCCTTCTCAAACTTATACAGGTGCAGGTATTACAATTTATAATTCAGATGCAAATGTATATCTTGGAACCGATGCTGTAATCACCAAAAACAAACATGGCGTTGACAGTTCATTTGTAGCTGGTGGTGTTTTTGTTCGCAGAGGCACACTCTACATAGAAGAGGATTCAAAAATTACAGGCAATGAAGCTGGTTCTGTTGGTGGTGTTGGTCTTGATGAATATGGTTATGCCTATATGAATGGTGGTGAAATCAGCAATAATACTTCCCTATATACTACTACTAATAATATTGGTGGAGGTGGTGTATACATTAATAATTACGGTACTTTCATCATGAACGGAGGTTCAATAAATAATAATACAGCAAGAAGAAACGGTGGTGGTATATATATTTGTTCAAATGCTGATTTTATAATTACTGCCGGTGAAATATGCAATAATAATGCTGGTTACTATGGTGGTGGTATATATAATAAGGCAGGATATGCAACTGGAACCATATGTAAAACTATAATCGAAGGTGGAATTATTAGTGGAAATACCGCTAATCTTGACGGTGGTGCTATTTACAACTACGAAAAGAGTAGTATATCTATGAGTGGCGGAAAAATCTGCAATAATACAGCGACTGGAAATGGTGGTGCGGTATATAACAGTCCTCAAGGAAAATTCTATATGAGTGGCAGTGCTTATATTCCTGCTGGTGATAGTGGAAAAAATGATGTGTATCTTTCTTACTCACAAAGCTATGACTCGTATATCAACGTCGACGGAGTATTAGAAGCTTTAGATGAGAATAGTGACTGGGCAGTTCCTGTAGCAACTATTACTCCTCAGGATTATGGTAAAAATGTATTGTGTGTAGAAAACAATATGGTAATTCAGGATGTTCTTGATTTCTTTGCACTTACTCCGTTTAATGGTGTTGACGTTCCAATTATTATTAATACTAACTCTAGCTCTTATAAATATGCTCGTCCAAATATGCCATCGTATAGTATTACTTACAAAGATAAAGGAAACAAAAACTTTAGTGGAACCTTCTCTAGTACACCAGCCTCTACTTATTTACTTGGCAGTTCTAAAGATTTACCTGTTCCTTCAAAAGAAGGTTATATTTTTGAAGGCTGGTACACCACAGAAAATTGCACTGGCCAGCCAGTTACAAGTTTTACAGAGTTAAACGGTGACACATGTTTGTATGCCTCCTGGTATATACCTGCAATGAGTATAACAATAGAATCTGGTGATATCAGTATAAGTCAGAGCGAAACAGAAACTACGGTTACTCTTACTGCTGCTGATGGATTTACAGATTATACATGGTTTATAGAAGGAAATGCTGCAACAGAAATGATTTTTGGTTCAAGCATAAGTAGTGATGGTAAATCATTTACCTTTAGTAAAGCGTCTCTGCTTGCAGAGTATGTATATTTCATTCGTGTTGTAGCTAAGAATAAAAATGGTTTACCATGCAGTGCATCTGTAAGGATTCAGAAGTAGGAGGGGTAAAGAAATGAAACAATCGATTAAATATATTAGAAATATTACAACTTTAAGTATAACCTTATTTGCTCTTCTGTTTGCTTCTTGTAAGGATATACATATTGATGAAGAAAATCTTCCTGTAGAGAATGGACAGAAAGTTTCAGTTAGCATCAGATGTGAAGCTCCAGTACGTTCTGCCTTCCCGGAAATTGCTATGGAAGATTTTGTAAGCTTCGTTCTGGAATGTGATGGCCTTCGTACCAATATGTGGACATACGATGAAGAAACAGAACAGTCTGCATATCAGATGATGACTAGTGTAAAGGTTGAATTGCCTGCGGGAGAACATGATTTTGTTTTGACAGGCTTTTTAAAGACCAAAGAAAATTATCAGGCAGCTGTTACTCAAACAATACAAGAGAACAGTGTACTTGTTTTTAAACTTATTCCTGCTTCTTTTTCTGGTACAGGAACTGGATCTTTCTCTCCTTCATATTCAGCTTCTTCTGAAAGCGCTAAATCATGGAAAATGGCACTTTATTCTACAGAAGATGGAAAAACTCATGCTGAAACGCCTTATTGTACTCAAGAAGGCACAAACAATAGATTATTTATTGGTCTATATAGTATTCCTTCTGGACTTTATATTTTAATTGTTACTTTCTATGCAAATAATGATTACACTTTGCCTGTTTATGAAGACGAAGAAATTGTTGCTATTGTAAGTGGAAAAAATACAAGTGTTTCTAAAGCCGATGTACCATTACAAAAGGTTGGTATCATAAAATATTATCCAAACGGTGGTATGGTATATCCTCAAAACAAAAAGTATACACCTTATATGGATGTAGAACTTGAAATACCTGTTAAACAGAAGCTTGACTTTGGCGGCTGGTACAGAAATCAGGAATGCACGGGCGCAGAAGTAACCGATTGGACTGCACGTACTTATGTCGGCGATATCGATTTGTATGCAAAGTGGAATTATACAGTTTCCTTTGACGGTAATGGTTCAGAAGCGGAACCTGTAGAAGGCCAGACTGCCAGTGTTGTCGGACAAGAGAATCATGCAGTTACATTAACTAAAAATGGTTTTACCCGCGAAGGTTATCTATTTGAAGGCTGGACTTTATCCAAAGATGGAACCGGTACACTTTATGAAGACTCTTCATCTTCTTTTAAGGCTTCTACACATGTTACTTTGTATGCAAACTGGAAGGCTCACGAAGCAGATAAAGTTGCTGTTTCCTTCCGTTCAAATGGTGGTGGTTTAGTAAATATTCAGCAGGTAGCAAGCGGTTCAACTGTTACAGAGCCGACTGTTTCTCGAACCGGCTACAAATTAGATGGCTGGTACACAACAGAAAACTTTACTTCCGGCACAAAAGTTGATTTTACAACTTATAAACCAGAAGATGATGTAATTCTTTACGCAAAATGGACTGCAGAAAACTATAACATTATCTATCTTGATTCCGGAAACACTGATTTTAGCGGTACTCATGAATCAGGTTATGCGACAATCCATTCTTATGATACAGATACTCTTCTTGATATTCCAACAAAGAATGATTTTGTATTTGGCGGTTGGTATTTGACTTCCGATGCTTCTGGTGAGGCAATTAAAACTCTTGATGCACTGGCATATACTGATGAAATAACCTTGTATGCAAAATGGGTACGTCAAGTTTACCATGTAAGTGCTGAAGGTTTAAGTACTGGTGACGGATCTTCTGAACAGCCATATGCAACTATATCATCTGCTGTAAGTGCTATCCAGAGTGCCGCTTCAAAACTTGATTATACAATTCTTGTAAGTGGCCGTATTATTGGTAGTTCTTCAATTATATCCAGCAATTTAGCAGCAGAAAATGCAAAGTCCCTTACAATTAGAGGCGTCTCAAATAACGAAACTGATATTCTTGATGGTAATGAAAACAATTATGTTCTTCAGATTGGAACTGCGGTTCCAGTTACCTTAAAAGATATAAAAATTACAAAGGGTAAATCCTCATATGCAGGAGGTATTTATATAGGCGATTCATCTACTCAAGTTACCCTGGCAAGTGGTGTACTTGTGACAGAAAATACATGTACTAATACTACTACCACATCAAGATATGGTGGAGGTATAACCTTTAATTCTGGCTCTCTTATAATTGAAGAAGGAGCTAAAATTACAAATAACACTTCAAAATATGGTGGCGGTATAAGTATTTATGGTAATAATACACTGTTGGCTAAACTCATAATGAAGGGTGGTGAAATAAGCGGTAATACAGTCTCTGTCAATGGTGGCGGTGTATATATTAATAGTAATTCAATTTTTACAATGAATGGTGGAAAAATTACTAATAACACAACCGCTTCTTATTCTGGTGGTGGTGTTAGTGTATCTGCAAGTAGTGGAATATTTATTATGAATGATGGAGAAATCAGTGAGAATACAGCAGGTCAATATGGCGGTGGTGTTGAAATTGATTCTTCAGGTACCTTCACAATGAATGGCGGTATAATCAAAAATAATGTTGCTGGATACGGTGGTGGTGTATCAAATTACGGTGGTTCATTTACTATTACAGGTGCAGCCTATATTCCTGTGGGAGAAGATAATAAAAATGATGTATTCCTGAATTATGATGGTGGCTATATGGGCAGTTCTGGTTTGAATAAGTGTATTTCCATTACAGAAGAATTGACTGCACCAACTCCTGTTGCAACTATTACTTCGAGACAGATGATTGAAAATAAATACATTTTGTATTCAAGTGATATTTCTTTGCTTGAACATGCAAAAGACAAGTTTGCATATAATACAAATGATGGCACACCTTGGAATGTCGAGATATCAGGAAATTATGTTATGCTGAAGAGACCTGTATATAACATCACTTATCTGGAAAAGGGCGGTGATGAATTGCAGGAAACTCTAAAGCCAACAGATAATGTTACACACAAATACGGTACAAAAACAAAACTTCCTTTATTGACAAAACCTGGTTATGTATTCCTTGGCTGGTATACGGCATCTGACTGCTCTGGTATACGTCTTACAGAACTTGCAGAAAACAGCTTTACATCAGACATTACACTGTACGCAGATTGGGAAGAAGAATTGATTACAATTACTGTTCTGTCTGATGATATTTCAATTACAAAACGTGAAGATTCAGAAAACGGTACGATTACACTTGTTCCTGCAGCAGGATTTACAGATTATACATGGACAATTAATGGAGCTGCGGCAACTTCTGTAATTGAAGGTGCAACCCTTAGTTCAACAGATTCAAGTCTGACCTTTAGTAAGGCTAATCTTACAAAAGGCAGAAGTTATTCTATAGTTCTTACTGCAAAGAATGCTAATGGTAAGACCTTTATGACAGTAATTTCAATTAAGAAATAAGGGAGGAGACGGAATGAAAACATATAACAAATCTTTGACTATAAATAAACTTTTTGCATTGCTGTGCCTACTGCCTCTTCTTCTGCTTACTGCATGTAAAGGCATACATCAAGCACCTGTCGTAAATGAAAGCGATACTGCACTTATACGAATTGCTTTGGCAGATGAAACTCGTACGGCATTTCCTATGCTCACAGCAAATGATTTTGTTCGTTATAAACTAACCATGGACGGACGAATGCTTGCTGAATGGGCAAGAAATTCAGACAAGAATATTTCTGCATATGAAGCTATGAATGGAGATCCTCTGATAGTAACCAAGGCAGAACATACCTTTGTTTTAACTGCTACAGAGTCAAACGGTGCAAGCTATGCAGGTTCTGTAACAAAAAATATTACAGAAGATTATGTTCAGATTAATTTTACGCTGGAACTTTCTTCGGTATCGCCGGAAGGAACTGGAAGAATTAATATTACCGTAAATTATCCTGTTAGAAACGTAAAAAATGTTACTGGAACCGTCTATAAATCTACTGATTTAGAAAATTACAGGTCAGCAGATAAAGTTGCTACATCAGAAAGTTCTACGATACTCGGAACCTTTACGTTTACTGCAAATAATATAGATATTCCTGTAGGTGAGTATATCGTTGCTTTTGATTTTTATGGTGGCGATGAAATTATAATAGGAACATGGCTTGAATATGTGTATATAACCAGCAGCCTTACAGCTACATCTGTTTGTAATATTTCAAGTTTTGATGATGTTTACAGTATCATTTACGATTCACAATCAACACAAGGTGCTGTATTTACTTCAAAACCTCTTTATTACAGCTGGCAGAGTGACATTGAATTGCCGGAGCCGACAAAAACTGGAAAAGATTTTACCGGCTGGTATGAAGAAATAGATGAAAATGGTGACGGTATTGGAGGGCAGGTAACTAGAATTAATGGTACAGAACGCTCTGGAAGTGTAAAATTATATGCTACTTGGGACGATACGGTTTATACAGTCATCTTTAATGAAAACGGTGGAACTTCTGATATTGCAGTACAGCAAAAACTTTATAATGAATACGCGGATTGTCCGGAAGAAGAACCTCTTTATGATGGCTTTGACTTTGCCGGCTGGTATACTTCTACAGATAATGGCGTAACTCTTTCCGGCCAGGCTTATGATTTTGAAAATACTCCAATCAATAGTAATCTGATATTGTATGCCCGATGGAAGTACACTGTTTCTTATTCTGCTAATTCAGAAACAGCAACTGGTGATATGTCTGAAGAAAGCTTTGAACGTTACAAAGAAGATACAAGTTCTGTAGTTCTTGTTCCTAATGTATATGAAAATGCAGGATACACTTTCTTAGGATGGGCTACTCAGAGTGATGCAACAGCAGCTGTTTATGGAGATGAAGGTATTGTTCCTGCATCGGCTTTTGCAAATGGTAATACAACAATGTATGCAATCTGGCATAGCGATGAGGATTCAAACTTTGTCGTATCATTTGAAACTTTTGGTACTAATGGTATTGCTTCTCAGGTTCTTGCTAATGGAGAAAAGGCAACAGAACCTCCAATACCTGTAAAAGAAGGCTTTACTTTCCTTGGCTGGTTCAAGTCTGAGGATGGCGGCCAGACTCTTGCAGAAAATGAATACGATTTTAAGATTATTGTAAAATCAAATATGACACTGTACGCAAAGTGGGTACAGACTGGTTACTTTGTAAGTCCTTCTCCTTTAGGTTCAGACATTGATGGCGATGGAACTAAAGAAAGACCGTTTGAGTCTATAACAGAAGCCCTTACAAAAATAAGACTTGCTGCAAATCAGCGTGATTACGAAATAGTTATTAGTGGAAAACTTGTTGGAAATGTAACTGTTGATGATTTAGCAACAAGCGATATTAATTCGCTTACTATCCGTGGTTCGGACGGCAACGAAACTGATATTCTGGATGGTAATGCAAACGGTTCTGTTCTTACAATAAATACAAATGTTCCAGTTATTTTGCGGGATATAAAGATTACAAACGGATTTATAAGCAATAGCGCTGCAGGTAAATATAAAGGTGGTGCCATTTCAATAGGTAGTGCAAATTATTATTCTACTGTTCTCAAACTCCAAAGCGGTACACTTATTACAGGTAATATCAGTCAATATGGTCAAAACAGTAATGGAGCTATTCATTCAGCAGCTGGTATTTATTGTTACTCAGGAACAATTTATATAGAAGACGGTGCAAAAGTTATAAATAATATTGCTAAAAAAGCTTATAACAATTCATATACATACTTATATGCTGCCGGTGGTATAAAAGGTGATAATGTAATTATGAATGGTGGTGAAGTTAGTAATAACACTACTGCTTCTTCTGGTGGTGGTATATATGCTTATAGACTGACAATGAATGGTGGCAAAATAAGCAGTAATAGTGCAAGTTATTATGGCGGTGTATATGTTTCTAATAGCTTTACTTTGAATGATGGTTTGATTTCTGGTAATAATAGTTACGCTATAACTATACCATCGGGGGGTACCTTTACAATGAATGGAGGTATCATTAAAGACAACTCTACTTTTGGTGTTTACAATAATGGTACTTTTATAATGAAAGACGGTGAAATAAGTAACAACAATGGTGGAGGAGTTTACAATTACAATAATGGTAAATTCACTATGGAAGGAGGTATCATTACTGGAAATTTAGCTTCTTATGGTGGTGCTATATATAATTTTGGTACTTTAAAAATGACTGGCGGTGAGATTTCTGGTAACAGAGCCATATATAGTGGCGGTGGAATAAATATTGCAAATGGTACTTTCACATTGGAATCTGGTACTATCAGTGACAATACGGCTCCTTATGGTGGCGCTGTTTATAATAGTTCAACCTTTATTATAAACGGTAATATAAATATTCCTGCTGGTTCAGATGGAAAGCATGATGTTTATTTATCTGATCCATCATATATAACTGTAACAGCTGCATTGACTTCAGATAATGTTGCAACCATTACACCATCTAAGTATGAAGTTCGCCTTCCTTTGATTTATGCTTCTGGTGTTGCAATGAGCGAGGAACTTATTGATAAATTTATACTTACACCAGAATATGGCTCAAACTGGGTTGTTGAAATAGATGGAAATTATGCAGAAATTCGCGGTGAACGTTATAACATTACTTATAAAGATATTGGTGATGGTGATTTTAGCGGTTCTCTTCCAGATGATGCACCTGCAGCACATGAGTTTGGTATAGAAACTGAATTGCCGGTACCTGAAAAAACTGGATACGTATTTATCGGATGGTTTATAGGCTGGTACGAAAGAAACGGTCAGACTCTTACAGAAGGAAGTGCTATTACTTCATTAAAACCAAAAGCCTATAGAGACGATATCACTTTGTATGCTAAGTGGGTAAAAGAATCAAGTACAGTTGAAGTAAATACAGATGATATTGCGATAACTTATGACAGTGATTTGTATAAGCTTACTGCAAGTGACGGCTTTACAGATTATGTATGGTATGTAAACGGAACAGAAATAGCTCAAAATAATAGTGTTTGGTCAGTAAGTGATGATGGTAAAGTTCTTACTTATGATAATGACAGCTTGCTTGCTGGTTGTACTTATTTTGTTAAAGTTTGTGCATTCAATAAAAACGGTGTACTTTTCACAACAAGTAAGACAATTATAAGGCAATAGGCGGGGAGGTAAGGGAATATGAAAAACTTTAAACAAAATAATAAATTA
>JAEEGL013670882.1_pt1 | contig 15009 bp, 16 predicted proteins | sample 9134231 | NCBI WGS metagenome assembly JAEEGL01 (sample SAMN16246548, study PRJNA631951) | gut metagenome | biome: gut microbiome; feature: rumen; material: fiber-attached | host: Bos | place: Iran: Karaj | collected 2018-10 | reverse complement strand
AATATTCTTCATTTCTTCACGAGACAGTTCCTCGTGGTTCAGCATCCTGTTCAGGATGTCTTTCATTGTCTGTGCCATATCAATTTACTATTTGACGATTTACTATTTACAATTTAAAGGAAGAGCCAGTTTTGCAGCATCTTTCTGCCGTCGGGAGTCAGCACACTCTCAGGGTGGAACTGGATGCCGCGGACGTTCAACTCACGATGACGCAGGGCCATAATCTGTCCTTCATCGCTGACGGCGGTTATCTCCAGACAGTCGGGCAGTCCTTCATTCGAGACCACCCACGAATGGTAGCGCCCGATGGTGATGTCGCGCTCGATGCCACTGAAGATGGGATCGTCGGCAATGATGTGGCAAGGCGTGGCTACTCCGTGAAAGACGTCACTCAGGTTCTCTAACTTCGCACCAAATACCTCACCAATGGCCTGATGACCCAGGCAGACGCCCAAGATAGGTTTCTTACCAGCGTAGGTCTTAATGACATCCAACAGCAGGCCTGCCTCAGAGGGGATGCCGGGACCTGGCGAGAGGATAATCTTACTGAACTGTTCCAGGTCTTCGAGTTCAAACTGGTCGTTGCGCACCACGGTGACCTCTGCGCCTAGCTCTTTCACTAAATGACTCAGGTTATAAGTAAACGAGTCGTAATTATCGATGATGACTATTTTCATAATTCAGCTGCTTTAATGATGGCCTTGCGTAAGGCACCGAGTTTGTTGTTCACTTCCTGTAATTCATACTCCACGTCGCTCTTGGCCACGATGCCACCACCAGCCTGGAACCACAGTTCGCCGTTTCGCGAGACGAACGTGCGGATGGTGATGGCCTGATTCAGGCTTCCGTCCAGTCCGATGATGCCGATGCATCCGCCGTAGGCACCGCGGTTGTGCGGCTCGTATTCAGAAATCAGTTGCATGGCGCGAACTTTCGGCGCACCACTCAATGTACCTGCAGGGAACGTGTCGATGAACGCCTTGATGGGGTCAGCACCCTCGTCAAGTTCACCACTGACGCGAGAGACGAGGTGGATGACGTGACTGTAGTACTGCAAGTCTTTATAGAAATCGACCTTCACACCATGACAGTTGCGGCTCAGGTCATTACGAGCGAGGTCCACCAGCATCACGTGCTCGGCATTCTCCTTCGGGTCGTTGCGGAGATACTCGGCACCCTTGCGGTCGGCCTCCGCATCGCCTGTACGCTTGGTGGTGCCGGCAATAGGGTCGATATATGCTTTCTTGCCTTCAATCCTGCAGTGAGTCTCAGGACTTGAACCGAAGATTCTGAAGCCGCCAAAGTCGAAATAGAAGAGATACGGGCTGGGATTGATGCTTCTTAGCGCACGGTAGAGTTTGAAGTCATCGCCCTCATACTTCTGGATGAAGCGACGCGAGAGCACTATCTGGAACACGTCGCCACGCAAACAGTGTTGGATACCCTTACGGATGTTTGCACGGTGCTCGTCATCCGTCAGCGTCGAACGCACATCACCCACGGGATGGAAGTCGTAAGCCTGTACGTTAGCCTTGTTCATCGCCTTCAGTACGGCATCGATGTCTGCAGCGTCGCCCAGCGTCACTACTTTCAGCATATTGTTATGATGGTCGAACACAATCACCACCTTATATAATATATAGAGTACGTCGGGGGCATCGTTCTTCGCCTGCGTCTCGTCCTTCACGGCGATATCCTCGAAATAGCGCACGGCATTGAACGACGTGTAACCGAAAAGTCCGCAGACTTCCGCGTCATCACCCTCTACTTGAATGTTATCGATGAGGGCATGTATGGCTTTATCCGAGCGGTAGTCTTTGTTCACCTCATGCTGGAGGGTCGTCCCGTCAGGATAGGTAACAGTAGCAATGCCGTGACCGATGGCCACGCTGGCAATCGGGTTGATGCCGATGAACGAGTGCGAGTTATTGGCATCGTGATAATCCGAACTCTCCATCAGTGCACTCTGTGGATACAGGTCGCGCAGTCTCATATAGACACCTACTGGGGTGTACAGGTCCGCCAGAATGGTCTTGCTGGTTGTCGTATATTTAAAAGTTTCCATATTCTCCTGCCATTTGTTTGTTGTTCAGATAGGTTTCTACGTCTTTGTCGCCACGACCGCTGACGGTCAGCACCACCACGTCGTCCTTTTTGAAGGTCATCTTCTGCAGTGCTGCAATGGCGTGGGCACTCTCCAAAGCGGGGATGATGCCCTCCATGCGTGTCAGTTCATAGGCAGCGCGGACGGCTTCGTCATCGTTGATGCTATAGACGGTAGCGCGGTGCTGGCTGGCCAGGTTGGCATGCATGGGGCCGATTCCTGGGTAGTCGAGACCTGCTGAGATGCTCTCGGCCTCGATGATTTGTCCGTCAGGAGTCTGCATGACAAGCGTCTTTGCTCCGTGCAGGATGCCCAGTCGGCCGGCATGGATGGTGGCTGCTGTGTGTCCGGTGTCGGCACCTTGTCCACCAGCTTCCGCCAGGACAATCTTCACACGCTCGTCATCGATATAATGGTAGATGGTACCGGCGGCATTCGAACCACCACCGACGCAAGCCATCAGATAGTCGGGATAGTCGCGGCCAATCTTCTCCTGTAATTGTTCCTTGATTTCCTTAGAGATGATGCTCTGCAGGCGTGCCACCATATCGGGGTAGGGGTGTGGGCCTACTGTGCTACCGATAATGTAAAACGTGTCACTAGGATGACAGCACCAGTCACGAATGGCCTCGTTGGTGGCGTCTTTCAGTGTCCAGTTGCCAGTCTTCACGGGACGAACCTCAGCACCCAACATCTTCATACGCTCTACGTTGACATGCTGGCGCTCCACGTCCAGAGCTCCCTGATAGACCACGCATGGCATATCCATCAGTGCACAGACAGTAGCTGTTGCCACGCCGTGCTGACCTGCGCCAGTCTCAGCAATGATGCGCTTCTTGCCCATCTTCTTTGCCAACAGAATCTGTCCAATGGTGTTGTTAATCTTGTGCGCACCGGTGTGGTTCAGATCCTCGCGCTTCAGATACAACTGGCAACCATACTTCTCGCTCATTCTGCGAGCGAAATACAGGGGTGATGGTCTGCCGACATAGTCACGCAGCAGTTGCATGTACTCCTGCTGAAACTCCTCTGACTCGATGATGGGCAGGTATTCTTCCTGCAACTTACGTACGGTGGCGTAGAGAATCTCTGGAACGTATGCTCCACCGAACTCACCGTAAAATCCTTTGTCATCTACTAAGTAACTCATATATTTCTTGTCTTTTTGTTGGTTTGCTATTATTTGTGTATATGTTGCCTTGCGAAATAGAAAAGAGGCTCGTCGCGTTAACGACGAGCCTCTTTGTATCTTGTACTAAACTATACCATACGGCTACGTACCTCGCGACTATTTGAATCTCGAGATGCGCCACCAATAAGTATTGTTCATTGACTGTTTCATTGTCTTTTTGTTTCTATTTCGGTGGCAAAAGTACACACATTATTTTAAATATGCAAATGTTTCCGTAGAAAAATTTAATAAATGATAGAAAAAGTGCTATTTTACTATCAAATTGCTACCGCCAACGAAAAAAGTAGGCGAAAAATTTGCATTTTATCTGATTATTGTCTATATTTGCCCCCGATAAGCCTTACGTAGGCATTTGCCACGACACTTATCACATATTTATAGTCGAGGTTGGTAGCGTCCTGCACCAACCTCTTTTTTTTTATACCTCCCAGCCGATGGCCGAAGCACCCAGCACAGCAGCGGAGGCTCCGTCGAGTCCACTTACCAGAAACTGAGCCTTGCCCTTATAGACATTCATCACGTGTTCGTCGTAGGCACGACGGATAGGATCCATAATCAGGTCGCCGGCTTTAATCATACCACCAAAGAAGATGAATGCCTCTGGCGAGCAGAAAGTGGCAAAGTCTGCACATGCCTCTCCCAGCATCTTGCCTGTAAACTCGTAAATCTCCTTGGCCAGTTCATCACCCTTGGACGCTGCGATAGATACATCAAGAGAGGTGATGTCCTCTGGCTTGATGTCGCGCAGCAATGATGGACGACTGGTCTTGTCAAGCAATTCACGAGCGGTACGAGCCACACCGGTTGCAGAGCAGTATGTCTCCAGGCAACCCTTGCGACCACAGCCACACATACGACCTTCCTCGCCACGTACCATGGTGACATGACCTAACTCACCAGCAAAACCATCAGAGCCATATACCAGTTGCCCGTTGACGACAATGCCTGAACCGACACCTGTGCCCAAGGTGAGAACGATGAAGTTCTTCATACCACGAGCCACACCATAGACCATCTCACCGATGGCTGCTGCATTAGCATCGTTAGTGACGGCCACAGGGATGCCACCCAGTTTGTCGCTGAACATCTGGCCAAGGGGCACTACACAGTCGTGTGCCCATTTAATGTTAGGGGCAATCTCAATGGTACCGTTGTAGTAGTTGCCGTTTGGTGCTCCTACACCCATTGACCTGATTTTGTCGAGACCGCCAACCTGTTCGATGATTGGCTGCAGGGCATTGACAGATGCTTCAATGAAGGCTTCGGCCGTATCATACTGCTGGGTTTTGATAGCTGTTGTGGCCTTGATGTCGCCACGCTGGTCAACAATGCCAAAGACGGCATTGGTACCACCTAAGTCTAATCCGATGACATAGGGTTTGATTCCTTGCTGATCGCTCATAGTAATATTTTTATTCTGTTTGTTGCTTTTAATACGATGCAAAGATAGTCATTTCTTCATAAAACTCACCCTGTTTAACTCCCTTTAACTTAATGCAATGATTTATGTCAATAATAAATTGTACCTTTGCACTCAGATATGCCATTTCCACTACATATAAATATCGTTGACCTGGTGTTTAAGGGTATGCTGATAGGCATGGTGGCCTCTGCACCGATGGGACCGGTTGGCATCCTTTGTGTACAGCGCACGCTGAACAAAGGACGCTGGTATGGTTTTGTTACGGGTATAGGTGCTGCTGTCAGCGATATCATCTATGCAGGTATCACTGGCTTTGGTATGGCCTTTGTCATGGACTTTGTCAATAACGACCAAAACAAGTTCTATCTGCAGATTATCGGTTCGGCATTGTTGTTGGGCTTTGGTGTGTATACCTGGCGTAGCGACCCCACAAAGAATATGCGTAAGTCGGGCATGCAACGAGGAACGTTCTGGTACAACACCTGGACAGCATTCTTGGTGACGTTCTCCAATCCGCTGATTATCTTCCTCTTTATGGCACTCTTTGCTCAGTTTGCATTTGTCATTCCCGATCATCCGTTTGAGATGTTTGTAGGTTTCGCCAGCATTGTGGGTGGTGCCTTGCTGTGGTGGTATGGCCTGTCGTGGCTGGTGGACAAGGTGCGCACCATCTTTGATGCCCAAGGCATTCGCATCATCAATCGTGTCATTGGTGCCGTGGTCATCATTTTTTCTGTCGTGTCGCTGTTTGGCACGGTAACGAATCTGTTTAGGTTCTTTTGATTTCTAACGTGTAACGTTATAACGTAATAACGACAAGATACAATGTTTATAGCTAACGAATTACGCAAGACAAATATTGCCGAGTACCTGTTGTATATGTGGCAGGTGGAGGATACCATCCGTGCCTTTGAGTGCTCTATCAGTCGCATCCGTCGCGAGTATATCGACCGCTTCGACTATACCGATGAGCAGAAAGAAGACGAGACCGACTGGTTTGGCAACCTCATTCGTATGATGAACCAGGAAGGTTGTCGCGAACAGGGACACCTGCAGATCAATAAGGTGACTATGCAGACGCTCTCAGAACTGCATGCCCAGTTGTTGGCTTCTCCAAAGTTCCCTTTCTATAATGCGGAGTACTACAAGGTGTTGCCATTTATTGTGGAGTTACGCAACCATGGTGCCAATAAAAAAGAGAATGAGATAGAGACCTGCTTCAACGCCCTTTATGGCACAATGATGCTTCGTCTGCAGAAAAAGGAGATTACTGCCAATACGCAGGCTGCTGTCAAGGAGATTACGACCTTTATCGGTATGCTCTCTGATTACTACAAGAAAGATAAGGAAGAAGGACTGAAATTTGAATAGATGAATATTCTGATTACCGGCTGTAATGGCCAATTGGGAAACGAGATGCAGCTGTTGGAACAGGAGAATCCACAGCACACCTATTATAATACGGATGTCGCTGAGTTGGATATCACTAATCAGACGGCTATCGAACAGTTTGTCAATGATAACCATATTGACGGCATTGTCAACTGTGCCGCCTATACCGCTGTCGATAAAGCAGAGGACAACGAGGAACTCTGTCAGAAACTGAATGCTGAGGCTCCAGCTTATCTGGCTCATGCCATTGGTAAGTGTGGTGGCTGGATGATACAGATTTCCACCGATTATGTATTTGACGGTACAAACCACACCCCCTATACGGAGGATGAGGATACCTGTCCCAATAGTGTCTATGGTCGCACGAAGCTTGTTGGCGAACTGAATGTGCAGAAACTTTGCGAGCGTTCGATGATTATCCGTACGGCATGGCTTTATAGCACTTTTGGCAATAACTTCGTGAAGACGATGATACGCCTCGGCAATGAGAAACCCGAACTGGGTGTCATCTTCGACCAGATTGGTACGCCGACCTATGCTCGCGATTTGGCCCGTGTCATTATGGTTGCCATCAACAAAGGTATTGTCCCTGGCATCTATCATTTCTCTAACGAGGGCGTCATCTCGTGGTACGACTTTACGAAGGCCATCCATCGTATTGCCGGCATCACCACGTGTCATGTCCGTCCGTTGCATACCTCTGAATACCCCACTCCCGCAGCCCGTCCGCATTATTCCGTCCTCGACAAGACGAAGATCAAGCAGACCTACGACATCGAGGTTCCCTATTGGGAGGAGTCGTTGCGTGAGTGTATCGCTAAACTATGAAGACAGCAGTCGTTGGTGGCGGAGCAGCCGGTTTCTTTCTGGCTGTCAATCTAAAGGAGATGATGCCTGCTATGGAGGTGGTCATCTTTGAGCGTAGCCACCATGTGCTGGCAAAGGTGGAGGTCAGTGGTGGCGGACGCTGCAACTGCACCAACTCTTTTGACTCGGTTACCGACCTTTCACATGTCTATCCGCGTGGTCATCGTTTGTTGAAACGGTTGTTCAACAATTTCGACTATCAGGATGCTTATCGATGGTTCGAACAGCATGGGGTGCCTTTGGTGACACAGGATGACGATTGCGTATTTCCTCAGGCGCAAGATTCACATGCCATCATCGACTGTTTCTTGTCGTTGGCACGTCGCTCCCATATTGAGATTCGTAAGGGGGTACGTGTGGGTTCCCTCGATCAGTTGAGGGATTTCGATAATGTTGTCGTTACAACGGGTGGTTCTCCCAAGGGGGACGGCTTGCGCTGGTTGGCGGTTTTAGGACACGAGATAGAGACTCCTGTGCCCTCGCTCTTTACCTTCTCTATTGCTGACGAACACCTGCATGCCCTGCAGGGAACCGTCGTCAATGATGTTACGGCTATGCTTGTCGGTACGAAAATCCGTGCTACAGGCCCCTTGCTGATTACTCACTGGGGTGTTAGCGGTCCTGCCATTCTGAAACTGTCGAGCCACGGTGCCCGTTATCTGGCAGAGCATAACTATCAGTCCCCAATGAGCATTCGTTGGTTGCCTATGCAGGATGAGGAGGTTGCTGCCCTCCTGTATGAACAGGGTGTGAAGCAACCCAAGAAACAATTGACAACCTATAATCCCTTTGGACTGCAACAGCGCCTGTGGACATATCTGGTAGAAAAGGCATTAGCCTCACGTGCTCAGATACGTTGGACGGAACTGAACAAGAAGGACGTCAACCGTTTGGTCAACGTCCTCTTGAATGATACTTATCAGTTAGCGGGTCGTGCTCCCTTCAAGGATGAGTTTGTCACTTGTGGTGGCGTCTCCTTGAAAGCCGTCAACCCTGCAACTTTGGAGAGCCGTCATGTGCCCCATCTGTATTTTGCTGGTGAAGTGCTGGACATCGACGGCGTTACCGGCGGCTTCAATTTTCAGGCCGCATGGACGACAGCCTATACTGTGGCTATGTCAATAACCAATAACCGTTAACCAATAACCATTAACCGTTATCCGTCTTGTTCTGCTTCAGCGACTCCACAAACTGACTAATCTTGCTTAATTCGCGAGGAATGCGGATGCTCTGCGGACAGTGGGGTTCACACTGGCCACAGCCGATGCAGTGGTCAGCCTGACGCATGCGGGGTACGGCACGGTCAAGACCTATCAGGTAGTTGCGGCGCAGTTTGTAGTACTCGTCATCCATCTTCAGGCGTGGCAGCGTGCCCTCGTTCTTACATTTATTATAATGTACGAAGATAGCAGGGATGTCGATGCCGTAGGGGCAAGGCATGCAGTACTTGCAGTCATTGCAGGGAATATTCTCCAGACCGACGATACGCTCAGCAACATTGTGGTCGAGGAATTCCTGTTGGGTCTCGGTGAGTGGCACCAACGGACAGTAGGAGAGAAGGTTGTCCTTCAGGTGTTCCATATAGGTCATACCGCTGAGTACGGTGAGCACCCCTTTGGGAGTACCTGCATAGCGGAAGGCCCACGATGCTACGCTGCGCTCCGGGTCGCGCTGTTTCAGTTCAGTGGCTAGGTACTGTGGCAGATTCGCCAGACGGCCACCCAACAGCGGCTCCATAATCACAGCAGGTATGTTCTTCTTCTGCAGTTCTGCATACAGGTAACTGGCATCCACGTTGCGCGAGTTAATCTCGTTGGCATAGTCCCAGTCCAAATAGTTCAGCTCTATCTGCACAAAGTCCCAATGGTACTTGTCGTCCATGGCTAGCACTTGGTCGAAGACCTCCTTGAAGCCGTGAAACGAGAATCCGAGGTTGCGGATGCGACCGGCCTCGCGTTCCTTCATCAGAAAGTCCATTATGCCATTGTCCACATAGCGTTTGTTGAACTCGTCCATACCACCTCCGATGGCGTGCAGCAGGTAGTAGTCTATGTAGTCCACCTGTAGTTCTTTCATCGACTTTTGGTACATGGCTATGCTAGCTTCGCGGCTGTGTGTCGAGGGATGAAAGTTCGACAGTTTGGTGGCCACGAAGTACTCGGAGCGCTTGTGGCGGCTCAGGGCGATGCCTGTACAACGCTCCGACTTACCCTGACAATAGACGGGTGACGTGTCGATATAGTTGAGGCCATGCTCTAGGGCATAGTCTATCTGGCGGTTGATCATCTCCTGATCGTAGTCGTCCTGGTTCTCTGTCTTCGACGGCAGACGCATCATGCCGTATCCCAGAATAGATACCTTGTCGCCATTCTTCGGATTGGTGCGGTAGGTCATCTTTCCCACGGGGGGCTCCACCTGTTTTTTGTATTCCTCGACGGCTTTGCTGTCAGTCTTCGACTTGCAACCTGTCAGCACAGCAGTAGTAGCAACAGCGCCACCACCCAATATCTTGAGGAAATTTCTTCGGGTTATATTTTTCATTGTCGTTTTCGTTATGTCGTTATAACGTTATATCGTTATTACGAAAAATTAAACTTCTTTGTGTTGTTCGTGGCCTTCTACGTAGATGGCTGAGAAGGGACGTGCAGGACACAGATACTCGCAGGCACCACAGCCGATGCAGCGAGCCTCGTTGACAGCGGGAACATAAGGAGACTCCTCGTCGTCGGGGTTGCTGGGCACCATCTCGATAGCACCTACGGGACAGTGGCGTGCACAATTGCCGCACTCCACACCATCGGTCAATGGGACACAATTCTTCTTAATCCATACTGCATGGCCCAATTGCGTCGAAGCCTTGTCTTCTGCCTTGATGGGCAGGATAGCTCCTGCAGGACAAACCTCTGAGCAGCGGTTACACTCCGGACGGCAGTAGCCACGCTCATACGACATGGTGGGCTGCATCAAGTGCCACAAATCGCTGCTGGGACGTAACACCTCGTTGGGGCACTCAGAGATACACAGCTGACAGCCGGTACACTTCTTTTCGAAGTTTGCCTTCGAGCGAGAGCCCGGCGGCATGATGGGTGTCTGGCGCTCAGGGGCAACCTTGTCCTCTATCTCTGCCAGTCCGCCATCCATAATCTTGTCCTTGTTCTGGGCCATAGCGGCAGTAGCCAACAAAGCGGAAGAGAGCAGGAAGGAGCGACGACCAGACTCACCCCCATCCCCTCTCTGGTCAGAGAGGGGAGTAGATGCTTTCTGTCCATGAGTATACTTCAGCGCCCCAAACTTGCAACTGTCTATGCAGTCGCCACAGACCACGCAGCGCAAGGGGTCAACAGTGTGCGTCTTGTAGTCAATGCAGGCGGCCTTACAGTTCTTTGTACACAGTGAGCAGTTCTTACACTTGTCCACATCGAAGTGAATCTTCAGCCACGAGAACTTAGCGAAGACACTCAGTAGCGTGCCAACGGGACAGATGGTGTTGCAATACGTGCGACCATTGCGCCAGGCGAGCACAGCCAGTATGACCAGCGTCACGATGCTGATGATGAGGCTCGGCAGGGCACGCATCCAGATATTCGTCTGGTAGAACGCATAGCTGTCGTACTGCTCGGCAATGGCTGCCAGCACGTTGTTGCCTGCCATCCATACGGGTTGCAACAGGTTGGTGCAGATGCGTCCGAAAGCAGAGTAGGGGGCTAGCAACTGTACAATGGTACCGCCTCCCAACACGATGGAAATCAGCATCATTACAAAGAAGATGATGCGCAGGGCGTGCTTCTGTTTGGAATACGTGTAGCGGTTCTTCTTGGCCTTTTTGCCCAACCATCCGAAGATGTCCTGCATGATGCCTAACGGACAAATAACCGAGCAGTAGATGCGTCCGAAGACGAGCGTCAGCACGAGGAGTGCCACGATGACCACGACATTCAGCGCTAATACAGCCTCCAGGAACTGTAGCTTGGGCATCCAACTCACCCAGTGGTGCATGGTGCCAGTGAAGTCGAGGAACAACAGCGTGATGCCTATAAACATCACGGTTGCCAGTGCAATTCTGATTTTTCTTATCATAAAGTATTGTTTAGTTTCAGTTAGTTACTTTGACTATTTGTATGCTCAACTCATAGAGCAAATAGATGGGCAGTGCCACCACGAAGAGGGTAAAGACATCAGTCGTTGGCGTGATGATGGCTGCCACGACGAGGATGGCTACGATGGCATGACGGCGGAATTGTGACATCATGTGGCTGTTGATGAGTCCCATGCGCCCCATCAGTCCGCAGACTACCGGCAATTCAAAGACCACTCCCATGACCAGACTCATTCCCAGCAGGGTGTCGATATACGACTGCAGGGTCAGCATGTTGGCTACGTCGGGCGACACCTGATAGGTGCCCAGGAAGCGAACCGTTAGCGGAAATACCACGAAATAGTTCACCAGTGTGCCCATGAGGAACATCAGGTAGGCCGCTCCCACTATCCAGACGGCATAGCGCCGCTCGTTCTGGTAGAGTGCTGGTGACACGAAGCGGAACAACTCATATAATATATAAGGTGAAGCCAGCAACAGTCCTGCATAGATGGCCGTCCGCATGTGTATCATGAACTGCTCCGTCAGTCCGGTATTCATCAGGTTGATGTGGAAGGCATCGACGCCCAGCAACTGGTAGGTTATGAAGTCGCTACTTCTTGGTGCCAGCACCACACTGAACAGCAGGTCCTTCATCGCGAAGGCAACAATAGCTAAAATCACTATCGCCACGCCCATCCGTATTAGCGACGAGCGCAATACATCCAAATGGTCCCAGAAAGTGAGGGCATTCGTTCCTTCGTCCATTTGTCTCAACTATTCGTCCTTCTTCGTTTCGTCCTTCGTACTTTCGTCAACATCCTTCATGCCGTCCTTGAAACTCTTGACACCTTTGCCGAGTCCTTTCATCAGTTCAGGAATCTTCTTTCCTCCGAACAGCAATAGGATAATCAGTGCGATGACGATGATTTCCTGCATTCCTAATCCAAACATGTTTTTGTCGTTTTTTGGTTATAATCTTTGCAAAGATACGAAAAAAACATTATCTTTGCACTCAAATAAACAACATTTAACTATGGAGTACGAATTTATTCTACGAATTTTCGTCGCATCGCTGCTTGGCGGAATCATTGGTCTTGAACGTGAGTATCGTGCCAAGGAGGCTGGTTTCCGCACTCATTTCCTCGTTGCACTGGGTTCTGCCGTGTTTATGATAGTGTCGGCCTATGGCTTTGGCGAGGTTACGATGGACGGTATGACCTCTCGTTGGGATGTGTCGCGTGTGGCTGCCCAGGTGGTTAGCGGCATCGGTTTCATAGGTGCTGGTACCATCATCTTCCGCAAACAGGAGAATATGGTCAGTGGTCTGACCACAGCAGCAGGCTTGTGGGTCACGGCTGCCATAGGTCTGGCGTGTGGTGGTGGCATGTATGTGTTGGCAATAGCGGCCTCCATTTTGGTGTTGGTGGGATTGGAGGCCTTCAACTTCTTCCTACACAAGATGGACAAGCACCGCAAAGAGCAATAATACACAAAGCGGGAGGACCTCAGGTTCTCCCGCTTTTGCTTGTTATTGTTTATTGTTTAACGTTTATTGTTTACAGGTGTCTGTTGCGCAGGGTGTTCAGCATGATGCGCATGTAGAGTCCAAACTGCTTCTCGTTCAGCACGTCCTTCATCTTGCTGGCGTCCTTTCTTACTGCCTGATGCACCAGGTGTCTCTGGATGGGTCCTCTTACTGAGGCCAGTGACTGCAACTCAGTGTTGAAACTGTTGTGGATAGCCTCTACGGCATCTGTCTGCTCCTCGTCCAGTGCGAGCACCTCAGCCAGACGGTCCATGTTGCAACTTACGTCAAAACGTCTGTCAACCTTGTTACTGTTAGTTTCTGCAAAACTAAATGTTACTGCCATCATGGCAACCAGTGTTACGATAATCTTTTTCATACCTTTAATTTTTTAAGTTGTTATTATTTTTGTTTTTTGTTTTCGTTGTTCTTTGCTTCTTTGACGTAATAAAGGCATGAAATGTTTAACCGTCCGTTGAGTGGTTTCAACGAACGGTTAGTTTTATTCAGCGAACTGCCGAATATCGTATAACAAGTTTGAAACTTATGATGTGCCCAGTTTCTTACACTCCAGATACAGACATGTCGAGAAGATGGCTTCTATAATCATCATCAGGGCTGCCAACACGTATGGCGGATACATCAGCCCGATGATGAGCGACAGAATCGGTATGACAATGGAGAATACCATGTAACTCTTTGACTGATAAAGCCATGAGAAAGGCATCAGGTGGGCACCGAATATCATGGCATAGACCATCAGCATCTTTTCAGGCATGGCTGACAACACCCACATGGCTATCAGAATGTACAACATCTGGTTGATGCTGAACAGGATGCCAGCCTTCGACAGCGGATTGCCTTTTCCTTCAAAGTCAATCTTCAAAACCTTCGATAGCATCCAGGCTAGGGGGAACAATACGGCAGAACAGCAGAAGGTGAGGATGTCTTTCAGTTCTATGTTCAAATCAGTGAGGTGCAATGCCAGTATCAATGCCCATATCACGATGGATGCCACAATAAAGTGCATTCCCTTCTTCTGTTTCTGTGAACAGTCTTTTATCAGTTCTTCGAGTTCCATAAATTCTCAATATTGCCTGATGCGGCTTTGTTCTTGTTAAAGTTTATTATGCAAATGCAAAGATAGGTATATTCTTTCTAACTCACAAGTTTTTGGGAACTATTTTACAATTTATTGATGTTCTTTTATCCTCCAACAACGAGGGGGCACTTTACGGTCGTTCCGACGTCATCTTGCGGTTGTTCCACAGTCATCTACGACCCGTTCCGATGATACTTTAGGGGGGTAAAGTATCATCGGAACGACCGCAAAGTGCCATCGGAACGGGTGGAAGGAACGTCAGGAACTACCCGAAAACAACGTCACTTTCCCTGACCTGAAAATCAGAGAAAGTGACGGTATGTAAGTCGAAGAAGCTCTTAGTGTTTGTAGCTGAGTGCAGCACCGATGGCAGTGCAGAACTCAGCATATTTGGGAATGTGGAAATGGACGTTGTAGAGCTTTTCCAGCATAGGATAGATATCCTTGCACTGGGGCAGGAGCGTCAAGTTGCCGATGAGCACAAAGTCCTTGATGCCAGAATTGAGGGCGGCAAGGATGGATGCGGAACCTATTGACTGTAGCACCATGGTGATGATACCCAGCGCAACATCCTCCTTGGGCGCATCATACTGAGCCTTAGAGAATAGTGAGGCTGTGGCATCCATAGGCAGTCCTGGCAGCGGGTGGGTAGAGATGTCGCCAATCAGCAGGTTGATATTGCGAATGTCGCCCTGCAGGGCCAGACTCTGAATTTGCTTGGGGTCACGGGTGTTCAGCATGACGCGGCTCAGTCCCTGCAGGGTGCCGCCTCCGATGCCGATACCTCCGATGTGGCGGATGTTGTCGCCATCGCATTGTACAAAACTGGTACCTGTACCCATGGACACGACAATGGCCTTGTTGAGGCCGGACTCGAAGCGGGCGCCCAGACCATCGGCAATGAATTCATCGACCTTCTGGGTGGGTATGCCATAGATGGGCTCGTCGATATAGGCTGAGCCCACACCCGTCACCATGACCTGCTCTACGTCTTTCAACTCAATCTTGTTGTCGTGTAGATACTTGCCGAAAGCACCATAGAGTGATGTAATCTGGTCAACGGCAGTGATGCGGATGGGTGACACTACGCGACCTTCGCGCAGCCCTACAATCTTTGTGGTCGAAATGCCAACGTCAATACCAATAACTATTCCCATATCTTGTTGTTTTAGTTGCTTCTATTCATAGAAAAACCCCTGCTAGAGAAATCTCTAAGACAGGGGTTCATAATGAAAGGAGGAGTGGTACCTCCAGGAATCGAACCGGGGACACACGGATTTTCAGTCCGATGCTCTACCAACTGAGCTAAGGCACCATCATTATGTT
>JAEEGL013396768.1_pt1 | contig 15009 bp, 17 predicted proteins | sample 9134231 | NCBI WGS metagenome assembly JAEEGL01 (sample SAMN16246548, study PRJNA631951) | gut metagenome | biome: gut microbiome; feature: rumen; material: fiber-attached | host: Bos | place: Iran: Karaj | collected 2018-10 | reverse complement strand
TCAAGCTCTACAAGGGCAACATCATTAAAGCAGGTACTACTTCTCCATACTCACTCTACTCTGAATCACTGGCAAGCTTCACAACAGGTGACCTTTACGACCACCACGACGCCGAAGGCTTCATAACACTCTTTGGCCTTCCACTAAAGGTACGTGCGATGAAGATGCAGGAAAATAAGAAATAAAAAAAGACCTAGGCTCTAAAAAGCCTAGGTTTTTTTTATTCTTCCTCAGCATTAAGCGCTGCATCAATTATAGACATAAGTTCCATGGCGCTACGGAAGTTTATTTTCTCGTCGCGGTCAGCCCATGTAACCTGGCCCTGCCAAGTATCGTTTTCGCATTTATTTACATGCACAACAAATGTACCTTCTTTATTCTCTTTCATTTGAGCACACCTCCAAACACTTTTCTTTATAATACCACATAAAACGTTATATGAAGCATTATTTTTTCATTACCATTTTGGCATTGTTATAAGAAAAGTTGAATTTTCTAAAGCCGGTATACTCTTCTGGGCTATAATTATTAAAGCCATGATCAGCGAATCGCTTTAGCAGGTTTTCATCAGTTGTGAGCGCATCTATGGCATCAAAAGATAAAGAATACAATATATATGAAGATATTTCTTCATATTCTTCTTCATTATTTTTTGCAAATTCCATATCATATTTAGCAATTTGATACTCAGGGTTGCAATAAACAAATCCTATGAATGCAACAGTTATAGCAACCATTGATGCCCTAAATACAGGAAAACTCTTTACATAAAGACTTGCAATTAAAAATGCCAGCCAAATACATAGCACTACCAAAAACCATAGCACAAATAATCTAAGGAAGGTTAAATGGTATACGCTTACATAGAGAATCATTCTCATTGCCGATGATGCAATCATTATATAAGTACATGCTGCAATGACAGTAAGAATTGTTCTAAGTACAATAGACTCCTTAAACATTCGCTGGCAAATAGAAACCATAGCAATATTTATTAAGCATACAGTAAGCAGCTGATAAAACCCCTCATGGGCATAGTCCGCATAGGTATAAACATCTGGCAACTTCATACTTCTTGTAAACAGAAAAACAACCTGTATTCCACAAAAGACTATATAAACCAGTCCAATTAAGCTTGTAAATGTAATGGCAACAACAGGATTTTCTTTGTCTCGCTGATTAGCCTTAAGCTTAAGCTCTCCCTTTGAAAGAAATCTAGGTAACGTATAAGCGAACCAGAAAGCTATAGCTGTCATAAAAATAATTCGGATTATCTCACCAATATTATCTGGTATAAATATATAATCTCCAATATTTGCAAACATATTAGCAAAAACAATATCTGCTGAATATAAAAGAGAAATAATAATCATAAGAAGTGGAATTGCTATTATTATGCCAAGCAATACCGCTCTTCTGTTAGATTTTGCAGTATCATCCATTTCTCCCTGACGGCTTTTAATAAAGCATGAAAAATCCGAAATAGGAGCTCCAATATGCTGAAGTGGCTTAAGTACTGTAATACAAATGCTTAATAACCAAGCTAACACATCAAAGCTTGTTGTGTCGCAATACAGATATACGATAAAACTAAATAGCAATAAAAAGCATGCCAGACCCTCTAGGAAAAATAAGTCGCTACTTACAGTCAAGCATCTATGAATACCCAGAAGCACTAATGAAACTACATAAAAAATGCCAAGCCCCTTCTTGCCATTTCTATCGGAAAGTAATGTAAGGCCATCCTTACCTCTCATAATCTTCAAATTTACAAGAGTAGCAATCATGTAAATAGGATACGTAATACCCCTATGATTTTCGAACAAACAGAAAGTATAAATAATCGCATATACGAATGCTACTAGACTATACTTCTTAAATTCACTTGCCTTTTTCTCGGTTTCAACTTTATCCTTCTCTTCTACTAAATCTACCTTCTCAACTACAATATCATCTCTCATTGTATCCATTATTCTTCCCCCTCAATTGGAACATATTCTAAAATATCTCCAGGTTGACATTCCAAGGCCTCACACAACTTTGCTAGAGTCGATACCTTTAGTGCCTTGGCTTTGCCAGTTTTTAAAACTGACATATTAGCCACTGTAATTCCTACCTTCTCTGCCAGCTCTGTAACAGACATCTTCCGCTTGGCAAGCATTACATCTATGTTAAAAATAATTACACCTTCCATAACTTCCTCCTAAATAGTTAAATCACTTTCTTCCTGAAGATCAGCTGCATTTTTCACAAGTCTTGATAAAACAGCCGCTGCCACACTAATTGATACTCCAATAAAGACAACTATCAAGGAGCAAAGCGTTACTCCAGGGTGGCTCATATTTAGAAGAAGTAAAACTACATTTCCAAGGAAGAAATATGCTGTATCTCCAGCTGCCAACCATGAAATCTGCTTAAAGGCCTCCACGTTAGCTAATGAAAAAGATTTGTTATTACCAATATTAGTAGCAATCTTCCATCCAATAACAAGAACTACATAACATGGAACTCCACTAACCCAAAGAAAGATTAACCAAGGTAGGTAGCAATGACTATAATCCGGATTATTATATGCTATGCTTTCCCCAAATGCTGGAAACAAAACAAAATATAAAACCAATCCACAAATAGCTACACCAAATAAAATAACCTTTAACCATCTTTCCAATGCTTTTAATTCCATAATCATTCCCTCTCTTAGTTTATACTCTAATTACTATATCTATGGTATAGCATTATTCATATTATAATGCAATAACTTTTTATCGTGTTACAGTAAATATTATTCGTAACACAAAAATAGCCCGTCATCTGACGGGCTATAAAATATTCAAAACTATTCAAAATCTAATTCAACTGGACAATGGTCAGAACCAAATATGTCCGTATGAATTTTGGCGTCTTTCATCCTATCCTTCATGTCTTCAGAAACAATAAAGTAATCAATACGCCATCCAGCGTTTTTCTCTCTTGCCTTAAAGCGATATGACCACCAAGAATAGATGTCTGTCATGTCAGGATAGAAATATCTAAAGCTATCTATGAAGCCTGCTGCAAGAAGTTCAGTCATCTTGCCTCTCTCCTCATCAGTGAAGCCTGCATTTCTTCTATTAGTCTTTGGATTCTTAAGATCAATTTCCTCATGAGCAACATTTAAATCGCCACAGAGAATTACCCCCTTCTTCTTGTTAAGCTCACACAAGTATGCCCTGAAATCATCCTCCCAAGTCATACGATAATCAAGCCTTGCCAGCTCATTCTGTGAATTAGGAGTGTAACAAGTGATGAAATAGTAATCCTCAAATTCAAGAGTGATTACGCGGCCCTCATGGTCGTGCTCTTCTATGCCGATGCCATAGCTTACAGAGATAGGCTCTTTCTTTGTAAAAATAGCTGTGCCAGAATATCCCTTCTTTTCGGCGTAGTTCCAGTAAATATGATAGCCTTCCTTTTCGCAATCTAGCTGTCCTTCTGAGAGCTTGATTTCCTGTAAACAGAAAATATCTGCATCTAATTCGTCAAATGTCTCCCAGAAGTTTTTACCTATAACTGCACGTAAGCCATTAACATTCCATGAAATAAATTTTGCCATAAATCCTCCAACTTAATTTGTTCTAAGAGCATCAATTGGATTAAGATTTGCAGCCTGGTGGCTAGGTAAGATACCAAATACGATACCAATAACCATTGAAAAAACTACTGCAATAATCGCTGCTGGCCATGAGATGGCCACTGGTGTGCCACTCATAATAGAAATGATTTGTGCAAGACCGATTCCACTTACAACACCAAGGACTCCTCCTAATGATGTAAGCACTGCAGCCTCTGTTAAGAACTGCCACATAATCTTTCCTTTTCTGGCGCCGATAGCTTTCTTAAGTCCAATTTCAGCTGTTCTTTCAGTTACAGATACCAGCATGATGTTCATAACACCGATACCACCAACTAAAAGTGAAATAGCTGCTATCCATATTAACATAGAATTGGTAGATGAAGAAAGCTGCTGCAGTTGCTGAGCCTGCTCTAACAAATCCTTAGACTGATACTTTATAGAATCATCAGTTGGACTGATATAACCATTCATTAAGTCAGCAGTCTTTTTACCGGCTGCTGTCATATCATCTGTAGATGTAGCTTTTACTAGTACATTTTCTGGCTCATCATAGCTATAGCTAATAGGCCAGTCAGAAAGTGGGATATATACTGTGCCTGACTCCTCCTGATTGTAGGTGTCATAATCTGCACGTGTCTTTATGACAGGTTCAAATGTAGAACGGTCTCTTACAACTCCTACTATAACAAAGGAATCAGAACCAAGCTCTAATACCTTTCCAATAGGATCTTCATTCTGAAGCAAATCCGCAACTAAAGGCTCATCTACTACACAAACCTTTTTAAAGGCCTTTGCCTCATCCGCTGTAAACAAACGACCTTCCTTAACCGTAAGGCTTGCAGTAGTAAAATAATCGCTTTCAACACCTAACACATATCCACCATTCATGGAAGCATTTCCATAATACACACCGTCATAAACTGAACGGCTGGTGTATTTGCTGGCAGATTTAACCTCGTCAATAGCCCTAATAGCATCAAGCTCTTCATCAGTCACCTGATTCACTCCGTATGGTGCCTCGTTATAGCTTAAATCCATAGGCCAGTCATTCTGGTAAAGCTGAATATCTACTGTGTTTGAGCCAGAACCAATCAGGTTTTCTTTAATCTGCTGGTTTGTGCCCTCTATGGTAGATACGATAGCGATGATTGCCGCAATACCAATAATAATTCCAAGCATAGTCAGAAATGACCTAAGCTTATGTGTCCAGATACCCCTAAAGGCCAATCTTAAATTCTCTAACATAGGTCCTCCCTTACTATTCTATATAATCTACAACTTCGCAGGTGACGCCTTCAATGGAGCCATTGCCATATGGGAATGCCAAATAGTCATCCATTGTTACGCCTTCTTTGATTTCAGACATGTATCCCCACAAAGATTTTCCAACCTTTACAGGAACTCGCTCAAGCTGGTTATTTTCGTTCATCTTCATAACATAGCTGCCAGAGCCATCCTTTCTGATGTACATGGATGGAATATAAAAGCCCCCCTGCTCCTGACCTGCTGGTGTAATCTGAATATCAACTGGTGCTCCGATTTCTATGCCGCTACTTCTATCAAAGCTGGCCTTGAACTCGTAGTTGCTGCTGTTAGAATTGCCATTTCCACCATAAAAATTGCTATCTGTGCTAGGCGTATCACTTATAGATGTAATAACAGCATCAGCTGTAGCTCCACTTTCCCAGGAAGAAATAGTAACTGTATCGCCAATGTGTACACTATCTAAATAAAACTCGCCGATGGCACCAGAAATATAATATTCATCAGTAGCTGAAACCACCATAAATGGCTGGGTATTATTAAAGTTATCCTTGCTTTGGCATTTTGAAACTGTTCCAGAAACCTTTGCCAAAATCTCACCATTGTCTGTAGTGTTTTTCATAATATCCAGCTCATTTAGAGTCTTGCGATATTCTAAGTCACTTCTTTTTAATGAAACAGTTTGTTCACTAATCATATTTTGAAGCTCAGAAGGTGTAGGTCCAACTGGTTTACCGTTTCGGATTAGCTTTCCCTCAATATCATATATATCCTCGCCAACAATTTTATAGTTATCAAAATCCCAGTATAAAATCGATTCTAACCAGCTAAAAGTTTCATTACGATCCTTTACTTCGACTTTAGAATTGTCTGGGTCCGATAATTGATTATTAATATAATCCTTAATCTTCTGTATTTTGTCTTTATCCTCATCTAACGTCTCATCATAATAATCTCTACCGTTAGCTTTTAGATAAGATGTAGATGTTTTCTCCCCATTTGAATCAAAATACTCAATAACTAAATAGTCTCCGGCGATGTAATCCCCAACCTCATCGATAGTATCATTTTCTTTTAAAATATATGATTTTTCAGCCAGATAAGTCTTATCCCTATAAACTTCCTGCTGACCCATATGCTCAGGGATAGGCTTAGTATTAAGAAGTCTATCCATCTTTATCTGCTGGACCTTAAGGGCTTGTTCAGCTTTTTGAAGCTGAAGTGTCTTTCCATTAATGTCTTGAGACTGTTTTTTTACAACCATCAGAACATCGCCCTCTTCCACATGGTCACCCTCAGCAACATTTACACTGACGATTTCAGTACCTGAGGCAAGATATGCGCTCTGGGCCTTATCTGAGGTAACAGTTCCATAGCTTTGAATACTGTCTCCCCAGTAGCCGTCCATGCCTTCGTTTGCCATAGCTACTACCTGAGCCACCTTTTTGCCCTGGTTATATTTGTAATAACCAAAAAGTCCGCCTATAACTAGGCCAATTATTACTATTGTTATGATAATAGGTTTAAGCTTCTTCATCTGACGCCTCCTGCTGTAGACCAGAATATAGACGACCATCCACTATTCTATAGGTCTTTTTTGCATGACTGGCAATGCCAGAATCGTGAGTAATCATAATGATTGTAGTGCCTTCGTCATTTAGCTTTTGAAAAAGGTCCATAATGGCAGCACCAGACTTTTGATCAAGGGCTCCTGTAGGCTCGTCGGCTAAAAGTACCTTAGGGTTATTTACAATAGCACGAGCTATAGCCACACGCTGCTTTTGACCACCTGAAAGCTGATCAGGTCTAAATTTTACTCTGTCCGCAAGGCCTACCCTAGTAAGAGCCTCAATAGCTCTTCTTTCACGTTCCTTTTTCGGAACCCCGGCATAGCTAAGGGGAAGGGCCACATTTTCAATAGCATTTTCCTCATTCATAAGATAAAAGCTTTGAAAAACGAAGCCAATAGAATGAAGCCTAAGGTCAGACATCTGTTTGTCCTTAAGCTTAAGCACATCCTTATCTTCGAAGAAATATTCTCCGGAAGTAGGCTTGTCCAGGCATCCTATTACATTCATAAGAGTACTTTTGCCAGAACCGGAAGGTCCCATAATGGCTACATACTCCCCCTTATCAACAGTAAGGCTTACATCGTTGAGAGCAGGTACAGAAGTTTCTGTGCCAGACTCTCCATATACTTTAAAAATATTGTTAAGTCTAACTATCATATTTATTCTCCAGAAACTGTTTTCATACCTTCACTATAGTCGTCCATTGGATAAGCAATCTGTGTATCCTTATCGATTCCAGATACACTGTATACCATCTGCTCTTCATAGTAATCACCAAGAGTAATAGGCTGCTTTGCAAGCTTACCCTTCTTATCTACCCAAACATAGGCTTCCCCATTTTCATCGTAGGCGATGTAATAATCATACAAATAAGTGCCATTTGTAAAATCCATTTCCTCACCATCTGTCTGGCCCAACTCGATATAAAGGTGCTGTCCCATCATAAGGCCTTCGCTATTATCTAAAGTGATATAGAAAGGATATTTTGTAGAAGAATTCTCTGATGAATTATCATTATAACCGTTATTATTATTCTCCTGCTTTGACTCTGTATCAATCTTTGTGATAACACCTGACCAGGTCTTGTCATGGTCCACACGGGAACGAAGTGTAACAGGCTCATCAATATTAATAGCCCATACATTTTGCTCATTAATCTGCCCCTTTACACGCATCTCCTTTGAAGCAAGGATTGTAATAAAGGAACCATCTGTTGTGTACGGATTTGTGTCATCAGCAATCTTTGTGATAGTTCCTGCAACTGGAGATTTCACAGTAGAATTTGCAATCTGCTTTTTATTCTCTTCTATTTTTGCTTTAGTCTGCTCAATAGAGTTAGTAGTAATGGCAATGTCAGTGTGAAGACCATTTATCTGGTTTTGAATATCTTCTCTATTCGTCTTATCTTCCTCGGTCTGACCTTTTATTTTAGCTAAGTCAGCCTCCAGCTTTGTAATCTCTCTGGTGTAATCCTGAATTGTAAGATTATATCCTTCGATATCAAAGCCAAACTGAACAATCTCAGCCTCTAAGCTGTCAGTTTTATAAGAAAACAAAGGAGCGCCCTCTTCAATAGAATCTCCCTCTGCCACAAATATCTGATTCAATTCTCTGTCTGTGCTTTTTGTAATACTAGTAGATTCCTGCCCCTCTACCACACCCATAAATACATCAGGTGAGTAGCTACTACCAGAGCCCATGATTTGGGATAAAGACATTACATAGATTTCTGAAGAATCATCAGTATTTGAAACTGTTTTTTCAAACACTCCAAGCCTCCAGGAAACGATGGCTGCCGCCGCAATAACAGCAGCTATAACTATAGCTACAATTTTCTTTTTCATAGCATTCTTCCTTTCTGGAACAATAAATAACTGTTCTAGTCCCACTAATACAGTTATAACATTATAAAAGAGGCATTGCAAGTATTTACAACGCCTCTTTAAAACTTAATTTTATATTTAATTTTTATGTTAAGCTCTGCAAAATAGGGTTTCTTTGGCAGATATATATTTATCTGCCAAGCAAACTATCCAGGCCTCTCTATTCTTGGGAATCTTGGTGATGTTTAATGGCCACATATGGCTCTCTATTACAGACTGGGTGTGCTTTGTAATTCCAAAATCCTTAATAGCATTATCCTTAGCTGTAGTGGAATGGGAAAACCCATGAAGACCATGGCCTTCATCAGTTAAGTGCCAATCATACAGATAATAATCATGCAAAAAAGCACCAACAGTAAGTACTCTCTCATCGGCCCCAAGATGTAGCCGTTTGTTTAGCCAAAAGCTAAGTCGAGTAACACTTTCAACATGTTCGTATGTGGATATAGTCCCATGCTGAACAAAATCCTTCATTCTCTGAACGCTAGCCTCCTGCCTCAATGGCTCAAGCAGAAGATTTAGCCTTCTTTCCTCTTCAGGTCTAAGCCTCATTAATAAATACCCCTATTACTTATACTACCTATATTTATAGTAGGAATCAGTCCTCCTACCATCATTAAAAGAGCCAAGAACTATAATGTTCCCCTCTTTATTTACCTCAGCAATCCCCTGTTTTGCTGTGTAATCATCTTTGTAAGAAATATAGTACACATATACCTCTTCTGTAAAGAAGTAATCATATCTTTCTTCATCAGAAAGATTATCCTCTACCTCCAGACAACAGTCACCTTTATTTAAAAGGAACCTGCCTACAAATTCTTCTCTAGTCTCAGAATAATAAACAGTGTATCCATCCTCCTCAGGAAAATCCTTTTGAACCTGTAAAAGACCATCCTCTATAGAAGAAACTGCCACAGGCTCAAAATCTGATACTTTGGCCTTTTGCTGCTTATTTCTTGTAGGAATAGAAAACCAAAGGGTCAAAACCCATATTTGGATTAATAAAATCAGGGTTAAACAAAAGATGGCGATATACTGAAATACCTGCTTTAAGGAAAGCTTCCTTTTTTCTGGCTCTTCAACTGTCTCTTTTTTGCCATAATTGCTATCGGAAATAGTTTCCATGCAATGATTGCAAATTACATGGTTTTCGGCCTCTTGGCCACAGATGACGCATTTGCTATCATGAGTCTGTCCTGTCGCTATATCAAAAATACGTCCTTTAAAACGTTTGCCAAATACCGAGGTTAAAATCTGTCTGTCGTTTTCAAGCCTGAGTATTTCCTCAACCACTTCCATTTTTGTAAAATCGTATTTAGAAGTAAGTCGAACCATATAAAACAGTTCTTTTCGTAAATTATCATCTCCCATAGTTTTTGAAGTCCATCCCCTTAAAGCAAAGATATGCAAGTAGCTTGTTATCTCGTTCAATTATGGTTCCAGCATATAAAATATTATTGTGGTCAGCCTCCGCACGGACAATCCTAACTGTAATATCCAAGCTGAAGTCTGAATTTCTAGCCCTATCATCAAAGCTAATTTCAACAACATCGCCGATGGTAACTCTTTTTGCATTTCCTGTGAATGATACGCCACTATCACTTACATTAAGAACTGAAACAGGAAACTTTCTACCATCCTCCATGGATGCCATGCCAGCTTTATTTACCTCAACTCGAACATCTTCTCTTCTTTCGGAGGACGCTGCAATTTTGCCAAAAACCTTAGCATCAATTGCGTAGTAATCAACACCCCTAAAATTCACCACATTAACAGAAACATTTTTCCAAACCACTCTGCCGCCTGTATTTGGATCAATGCAATGCAAACTAAAAGACATACTTTGTGGACTTCCATTCATAAAATCCACCACCTGATTGTTATACACATATGGCTTGATAAGTGCCCCCGTGCCATTATTTGTACCAACAACTTCTGTTTTCAATTCAAATGAGGAGCCGCCAATTAAAACCTCTAAAGTAACCTCCTGGCCGGCCTCCAGCTGCTCGATAGTCATAATCCCTCTCCCTATTGTCCTTTGCTAGTATTTTACCTAATTAATCGGACTTTTGATACAAAAACTTAAGATTGTCTTTTAGCAGCCTCCACAACGTGTTTTACCAATATGCTGGTAGTAACACCGCCTACTCCACCAGGAACAGGAGTAATGGCATCTACTATGGCTTCTGCTTCATCAAATTTCACATCGCCGCAAAGCTTTCCTTTTTCATCGTTCCAGCTGATGCCAACATCAATGACAGTCTGACCTTGTCTTAAATAATCAGCCCCCACACTTTCCATCTGTCCTGATGCCACCACTACAATATCCGCATTTTTAGTAATGGATGGAACATCCTTAGTTTTTGTATGACAAATTGTAACTGTAGCATTTTCATGCATCAAAAGCATAGCAACAGGACGTCCGATTACAAGGGAACGTCCAATTACAACCACATTTTTCCCGGCAACAGGTATATTGTAAAACCTTAAGATTTCCATGGCTGCTTCTGCAGTACATGGGGCAAATCCAATATTTGTATTAGTAAACACTCCAGCTAAAGAAAGGTCTGTGCAGCCATCCACATCCTTTGTAGCCTTAAGGAGCTTTCTAGCCTTTTCTGAATCTATATGCTTTGGAAGTGGTCTAAACATAAGAATTCCATGTATATTTATATCGTCATTTAACTTTTCTAGGGCATCAAAAAAATCATTTTCACTAATATCTGCAGGCAGGGCCACAACCTTAACAGCCACACCTATTAGCTCACATCTTTTTATTGCGCCTCTCTCATAAGATAAATCATCTGGTCTTTCTCCTACACGAAGAATTGCAAGAGTAGGGATAATTCCCTTTTCCTTTAAATCATTTACCTCTGCAATAAGCTTTTCATTTAATGCTTCAACAACATCTTTTCCCTTTAATAATCTAGCCATTAATCCTCCACTGATACAGCATGAGCTGCGCCCCAGTAAACTGTTTCTGCCTTTAGTAAATACTCGTTTACAAGGTCATCTACTTTATCATTTATTTCTTTCGCATACTGTCTGTCTTTCATTAATTTGGTATTTACTCTTACATTTAAGGATGCCCCTTTGATGGCAGCCTGAAGAGCCGCAGCTCCTGTACCTGCATCTGTAATCATAAGAGTAGAGCCTTTTTTCAAAAAACCTTCCTGCAGCTCCACTGCTTCACAAGCCAGCTGTAAAATCTTAAATGGCACTGCTGCAGCATCCCGTAAGCATTTTTCCATTATTTCGTCTCTATCAGGAGCATCCTTAGGAAGTCCATAGGCCTTTGATAATGGCTCAAAAGCTTTAGCATCCTCATCAATGCACTCATTTAGTGCAAGTCTAATGGTTTCAGCCTTCTCCATAAGCTTTTTTATATCTTCTTCATAATCAGCATATTTTTTCTTGCCAAGGGTAAATTGGCCCACCATAGAGCCTAAGGCCACTCCAACGCTACCTATCAAAGCACTAGCACCACCGCCACCTGGAACAGAAGTCTTTGCTGCTAGTAGCTCAGTAAATTCAGCGATTGTCTTGTTATTCATAAGCTTCCTTTCTCCTTGAGTTATTCAAAAAAGACCTTGGGGTATTCCAAGGTCTCATATATCATGATTTCATATAATCAAAAATAGTCATCTGGTTGGAATCTGCGACAAGTATCTCATACTGCTCCTGCTCGGCTGCAGTCATTTCGCGATTTATAACATATTTTTCTTGTCTGATTGTTCCTTCCATATCAAAATACATCTGTCTGTATTTTACAGTTTCGTTTTCAAACATTATCCCGCTGCCCATCGATTTTTATAGTCAAATTTATTCTATCATAATAGGGCAAAACTTCAATTAGTTCTTTCGTCGTTCAAACTCTGTTCTTGAATAAAATTTGGCCTTGTCCGCAAGCATTTTGTCATCTGCATATTTACATAGCTCCTCAGCAGATGCATTTGGATAATCTCTTGATGTAGCAACACCAATGGAAACAGTAAATCCTTCCACGTATTTGCCCTTCCAATTGGAGGATAGCTTGTAAAACTTATCAAAGCGTCTTCTTAGCTCGCTGTCACTTGCAATTAGCATAACTATGAACTCATCGCCACCAATTCTACTAATAACAGATGTTGAACTATCCTCAAAGGCTTCTCTTAGGCAATCAGCTGTTGCTTTAAGCAGCTCATCTCCTGCTCCATGGCCATAATTATCGTTGTAGTATTTGAGACGATTAACATCCAAATATGCCACAGTTGTATCAGGCAAAAGGGTTTTATCAGCCATCATGCTTAATTCTTCGTATAAATATCTTCTGTTTGTAAGATGAGTCAGCTCGTCAGTATATGCAAATTCCTTGGCCTGAACAAGCTCTGCCTCCTGCTCAACCTTTATTGTGATACGTCTATATATAAGTCCTACCTGTGTAGAAATATATATTAGAAGTGCAAATACTATAAGCACGTTGTAAGGACTGTCCAAATCATTAATATACATAGCAATGGCAATAAAACATATTAGCAAAAATCCAATATTGCCTATAGCAATAACACGGCGTTCTGAGAGCCTCTTGGTTTCCCTTATACTTGTATATGAGTAGTAGGAAGCAATAACAAACACAACCAAATCAATAAAATGTCCTACTGTAACAATCTGTCCCCAATCCAATATCCCAACTAAGCAGAAAATAAATAACAGTAAAATTCCTATGGCGATGATTGCATCCACCACATTATCAGTTTTGCTGACTCTGAAATTTGCAGCCCTAATAAGCTCAAAAAACGCAAGCGGCATCATAAGAAATACTATAATTTCTAAGACACCAAAGCCTGTTCCATTTCCAAATATGTTATAAAGTAGCCTGCTTTGGCATATCAACCATATACTTGAAGTAATTTCAAATACTCCAGCATATAACAGTGCTTCAAAGGAAATCTTTCGTACTATTTTAGACTTCTTAAAAATAAAATATGTAGCAAATATAACCTCACATGCACCAACAAAAAATAGCACTACTGCTAATGATAGCTGCAGCCAGTTTTTCTTAAGCAAATAAATGCAATACCCAGATCTAGTTGAAATAAAAGAATGGTAAACTTCAGCTCCATACAAAGAATCCTGCAGATTAAGGTCTATAACTACCTCTTTGCCGGAATACTCCTTCTTCATAGGTACATGAATTTCTTTTTTTCCTACGTCTGAAGTAGCGTTAAAAAGCCTACTTTCCCAAGACCTCATTACCTCTTTACCATCTACATATACAGTATACGTATCGTAAAAGCATGTAAGAATCAGAAACTGGTCTTCGTAAACCACTGGCAAAGTGTTGGTTAATCTAAAGGTGTCAGGTGCATCAAATGGAAAATTTACATCAACGCCATCAAGTGCCCAACCATCATGATATATAATAAAATTTTCCGCAAAATTTCCAGACTCTTGATTTGAGTATGCAAAACCCAACATCTCAATAAATAATATTAATGCTATATAGATAAGAACACATATCTTTTGAATAAAACCCTTATCCATACTCCACCCCGTTATTCCTACTCCTCAGGAATTTCTATTCCAAATTCACTAGGTAAAAATCTTGGACATACGTTGTCAGATGTAACGATAACTGAAGCTGCAAGTGTAGAACCAATCTCACATGCCTCTGCCATAGTCTTACCATAAGTAAGTCCAATGGTAACACCTGCAAAGAATGAATCACCAGCGCCAGTAGTATCCTTTACGTCTACCTTTCTGGCTGGGACAAATCCTGTATTTCCCTCTAAATCAGCATACACAGCACCTTTACCACCAAGTGTGACAATCATCTTTTTAATCTGTGCGCCCTGTACTTTTTTTACAAGAATTTCTTCCATCTCCTCTGGAGTCTTTTCAGAATAATCATCCATGAAAAGAATGCCAGCCTCCTGCTGATTACATACAAAGCACTCTACGTTCTTAAGGAAATCACGACGCTCTACTGCAATGCTCATATTTGATACTGCTGCATATACCTTAAGGTTATACTTTTCGGCATACTTAAACACTCTTTTAATAGTGTCCTTTTCCATATCTATCTCTAGAGCAATGCTGTCTGCATCCTTAAAAATCTCGTCGCCTTCTTCATCAAGAATATTATTGATTTCAGAAAGGTCTGGACGCTTTGAAATAGATGCAACTACATCTCCATGATTATCAAAAACTGCAAGCCACTTTCCCATTCCGTCTGGTGTGCGGCGAACAAATCTAGTATCAACCTTGTGATTCTTAAGCTTGTCCAAAACTCCTGTGCCAATTCCACTGTCGTCTACAAGGCTGACAAATGTAGGTCTAAGCTCTACATTTGCAATATCCTCTACAACATTTCGGCTCACGCCACCGTGGACCTCTTCTACAGTACCAACATTTCTTCCTGCTGGAATATAGCTAGATGTTGAATGTCCTTTAATATCAATAAATACAGCTCCAAGTACTACGATACCCATTAATTCTTTTACTCCTTAATTTAAAAATAATATTAAAGATTATAGCACTCACCGTAATAATAGCAAACAAATGTGTAGTAATTATTGCATTTTATGATAGAATTGTCACATGATAAAAGTAGATTTGATTACAGGATTTTTGGGAAGTGGCAAGACTACATTCCTAAAAAAATATGCAAAATATTATATTGATAAGGGCCAGCGCATCG
>JAEEGL012186294.1_pt1 | contig 15009 bp, 9 predicted proteins | sample 9134231 | NCBI WGS metagenome assembly JAEEGL01 (sample SAMN16246548, study PRJNA631951) | gut metagenome | biome: gut microbiome; feature: rumen; material: fiber-attached | host: Bos | place: Iran: Karaj | collected 2018-10 | reverse complement strand
GGGCCCAATCCCCAATCCCCAATCCCCAATCCCCAATCCCCAATCCCCAATAATTGAATAAATGAAATTTAATTTATTTATTTTTTTGGTTATACAAATTTTAAAAAATCATAATATTTAATAATTATCATTCTCATATTAATCATTAAATATAATGGAAGTTGAAGAAAATGAAAAATTAAAATGTATATATGAAGAAATAGGTTGTGAAGAAGAAATAAAAGATTTAAATAATCATATGAAAGAAAAACAATTAGAGCATTTAAATTTATTTGATAAATATCAATTAGATATAAAAAATCAATTAGAAAAAAGAGAATTAGATTTAAATAACTTAATGAATTCTTTAAATGAAAAATATAAAAAAATATTAGACTTATATTATATAAAAAAGAAAGAAATGGAATTAATACTTTTAAATAATACTGAGAAAAATAATGAAAAACAAAAAAAGAAAAAAAGAGGAAGAAAACCAAAAAAACATATTAAAAAACTAAATAATTATTCATCAAGTGAAGAATATTATGATGATGATGATGATTCATATTACGTTAATGTTTAAAAAATAATTTTTTATAAAATTGAAAAAACTTTTTTTTCAAATAAACAATTAAACATTTTCATTTATTTTTATTTAATTTTAGTATAAAATTCAATATAATATGTGGCCCAAACATCTCTTTTTTATTATATTCTCTATCTTTAAATATTTCTAAAATTAAATTTTATTTATTTTTTAATTAATTAAATACAATTATCAATAATTTAGTAAAAAAATAAATAAAATTTGATACAAAATTTTTTTTACTTTTTAAATATTATAAATAAATAATCTTAAAGATTTTTGAATAACTTTTTAACTAATATTTTTGAGATTGAGTAAATATTTAATTTTATTGTTTTTTTCCATAAAAAAGCTCTTAAATTTACAATATTAATAACTTTTGTATATAATTTGTTTATTAAATATATTTACAAAAAAATTTGATGTGTAATGGTGTGTAGTAAAAAAAGTTAAAATCATTTATCTTCACAAAATTTTTTGATTTTAAACATAATTTCTTTATTAATTAGATATTATTTCCATTGATATTTTGACATAAATTATTTATAATAAGTATAATAATTATAATTATGATATTTCCTTAAGTATAATAATGAAAAATAATTGCATTTAATATTATTACAATCAATTAACTAATCATTAGTTAAAAAAGAACCTTATTCAATTTTTATTTATTATATTACATAAACTTCTGGTGTTAAATAAATAACATTTTTTTTTTCATCTATCATTTGAATTTTATTTAATAGGTTCTTCATTTTTCATTTTTATAATATTATTAGTCGCTTCTGAATAATAATTTAATATTAATTTCATTATTTAAACTTTTTACACTACATATATATTTGAGATTATTATTATTTTGAGGAGAATTACTTCTCTGAATATTATTCCTAAAAATACCATTTGAAGAATTTGTTGATGATTTTTCTTGAGATTTTTTCTTTCTTTTATTTCCTTCTTTATAATAATCATTTAATAATTATTTAAAGGAGATATTAACTTATTTTTCCTATACTTTCTATTATACTTATTATATGAAGTTCTTTTTCTATTAATTTATTTGAAAGAATATCATTCATTTTTTTGAATATTTTTTAATTAATATTTTTATTAATTTAAAAATATTATTTATAATATATAATGGGTATTTTTACTATTTAATTAATATTCATGATTAAATGCGTTTAGAAAGATTTTTAAAAATGAAAATTCGAAAATAATATTTTAAATTGGTACTTACTTAAAATAAATAATTCAAATTATTTTTTTTCATTTTTTTGAAACGCACAAAATCTGTTATAAAATCAATAAAAATAACAATAATTATTTAAATTTTTATTTAATTGTAAAAGATGTTTTCAGAGATTAAAACATCAAATGATAATATTGAATTAAAAAATGATAATTCTCAAACAATAAGTAATGATTATACAAATGATACTCAAAACATAAATGAAAAATCAATACAAAAAAAAAAATTAATTCACAAAAAAAGTATTAATTGTTTAAATAAATGTACTACATATAAATTAAACTTAACGATAAAACAAAATAAAACAATTGTAGGTTATTTATTTAATAATAATAATACATATTTTTTTCCTAATATTTCAAGTAATGAATTATTATTATTATTAAAAAAAAAAGAGGAAACAGAAGGATTTAATATTAATAATAAATTAAATATACAGAAAATAAAAATAAATAATGGTCCAGATAATGAAAAATATTTAGAACAAAAATTATCTTTTCCAATTCAAAATAATAATCAATTGAAAAATGAAATTTCAATTTGGGATGATCCTTCAGTTTCTTTAGTTTTAAACGGAAATGAAAAAACATCATGTATATTAATAGAAATAGATTTAGATAATAATAAAGAACACAATAAATATTTTAAAGAAATTAATAAATCTTTTATTAATAGAGAAATTACTTGTTCTTTAAATGGAATTGTTCATGAAAGTGAATTATTAAAAAATGATATTTCTTTTTCTATTGATTCTAAAAGTTTAATTAAAAGTATTGAGTCTAGAATTGATGATTATAAAAAAGATTATCAAAAATTATGTGGAAATAATAATAAAAAATTATTTAGATATAGAAATACCTTTTTTACTCCTTTAATAAGAAATTCAAATATTGGAATTTTATTTTCAACATATAATAAAAAAGATTTATGTAATTTAGAAAAATTACAAATAAATTTTAATTCAATAACAATGAAAAAATTTACATTAATTAAAATGTTTATTGCAATAAATATTCCTAATTATTTAACAAATCAAATAAAAATTTCAGATGATATTATAAGTTATAGTAATTTATCTCAATCTTCTAAAGGAATTCAAGCATTAAGTATGTATAGTGAAACTGATATTATAAATACTTTTAATTATTTAAATTGTCAATTAAATGCTTCACCTAATTTATCCTTTACTAATTCTTCTTCTAATAATGAAGAAATTAAAGATTTTCAATTTTTAAATAATAGTTTTAATCAATGTTATAATTCTCCTTTTAATAATAAAAATAATTTTATAACTGATAAATTAAGGAAATCTGCTATTAGTTCTTATAATAATAATTATTCAAAAAAAACAATTTATATTAATAAAAGTTATAATTCTCATAAGAATAATTCTATTAATTTTATGGATATTAAAAATGAAAAAAATCAAAATTATTTTGATGAAAATATTAAAATAAAACCAATAATTATTAATAAAAGTGATAAATTTGTTAATATATTATATAAAAAATATAAAACAAAATCAAATTATCTTTCAAATTTCCTTATATTTAAAAAATTAGTAAAAATATCATTTTCAAATCAAAAGTTAATAGAATATATAACATTAGGAGATTTTTTTAAAAGTTTTGAAAGAATTAGTTCATTTGGATTAAAAATTCCATTATTTAAAGAACAAGGAAATTTTTTAGAAGAAACTTATTCACCAACTTTATCTTCATTAGTTTTATATATTAAAAATGTAGAATTATATGAAATAATATCAAATAAATTAAATACGATAAAGCAAAATCAAAATGAAGAAAATTTAATGAATAATTATTATAATGAATATATTTATAATGATAAAGTTAAAACTTCGTTAATTGGACAATATATTTTATTAGAATTTAATGAAAATAAACCTCCTTTTTTAAGGAAATCCTTTATAGAACAAATAAATAATATTTTAAATTCTGTTAACAATTTAAATAATGTTAAAATTAATGATATAGAATTAGAAAGAAGTTATTTTTCTATTTCTTGGAATCCAATAAATTCTTTTCATAATCAAACTTCTTTTCTTTCTTATTATTTATTTAATTCTACTTTAATTGGAATTTTACCAATTAAATTTGATTATAATATATGGTTAGCTAAAATTGGATATGATAATAATGAAATTTTATCAAAAAGAGGAAAAGAATTAATTGATAGTATTATTAAGGTTGAAAATTATTTATATAATTATTCCTTTTCTTATTCTTCTGATTATGATTTTTATTTGAAAAATAAATTTTTGATTCAAAATAAATAAAAAAAAAGTTTAAAAGAGTTTTATATATATTTATTAACTATTATTTTTTATTTATTTATATTAATTTTTTAAAATTAGAATTATTAAACATAAAACTAGTTATTATTTAATTTATATTTGAATTTAAAAAATATTGAAAATCAAAATTTAAAAGAAATTAGATTTTTTTTTTATTTGAAATGGAAATTAAAAATTATTTAATTTATTTATCATATTTATTTTAAAACAATATTAATTAATTATCATTAAAAATAGAATTAAAAGCATCATTAAAATTGAAATTATTCTTTTCTAAATGTAATAATAAATATTCATCATTATAATCTTGACTAGACAAAGAAAATTCTTTTCTAAATTGAATTAATTTCTTTTTTTTTTCAGCAACAATAATTATCTTAATTTTTATTTTCTCTCCATAAATTTTATCTCCAACCATAAAATTTAAATAAGAATAATATTCTCCAGGTTGATTATTTTTTAAATTTTCAAATAGAATAAAGCAAACTATACTTTGATTAGTTTTTAAAGGAGAAATAATAAAAGGTTTACAAATTAAATCAGATATACTTTCATCACAAATTAATTTGGTTATATCTTTTTTATAAGTATATTTACAATTATTGATTAATGTTATTGATACTATAGTTTTAGAAGTATGATGTTCAATTACTTTTTCAATCAGATGAGAATCTACTTTATATGAATATTCGATATTTTCTTCTTCTTCTTCTTCTTCTTTTTTTTTATATGAAAAACTATTGAATTCTGAATTTTCCAATATATTTGATATAATAAAATTACTATATGATAATTTATTTGATTGAGAAGAAATACTACATTCATTTATTTTATTATTATATTTATTTTGATTACTTTGAGGATATGTTTTAATTTTGTCTTTTTGAAGAGATTTTGCCTTATTCATTATTATATTATTTTTTCTTTCTATTATTTCATCTATTTTATTAAATGATTTATGATTATGTTTTATTTTTCCTTTTAGCTTTTCATTATAACATTCTTCACATAAATTATAATCTAAACAAAATTCACAATTATATCTATTTCCTATTATTGGATTTTGTTTACAATTAATACATTCATATCCTTCATGAATTATTTTTTTATTTTCTTCTTCTAAAGTTTGAATTTCATCTTCTTTAAAACTTTTATTATTTTCTTCTATTATTTGATAAAATTTTTTTTTTTGATTTTTTAAAATATTTGTATTAAATTCTATTGATTGAGTTAAAAATGATTGTTGAAACTTTTTAAATTCATTTTCATAATATTCTTTTAATTGATTTGACATTGTTTGAATGTTATTTTCATAGTATTTATTTAATTCTTCTTTATTTTTTATTATTGTTTCTATATTTTTTTTATTTTCTTCTTCATTTTTTATTTCATTTTGTTTTATTTTTTCTTTTAAATCTTCAATTATTTTATTTAATTCATTTTTTTTTTCTTCAAATTCTTTTTCTTTTTCTCTTGTTAAATTTTTTAATTTTAAAGTTAATACTTTCTTTTCTTCTTCTGCTTTTTGTAAATTATTAATATTTTTTTTTGATTCCTTTTTTAATTGATTATTTTCTCTTTTAAGATCATCAATTTTTTTTTTCAAATCTGAAATTTCTTTTTCATATTTCATCAAAGAATATCTAATATTAGTATCATGAGAATTAGAATAAATATTGTTATTATTTTTTTGAGTATCAAAAATTTTATAATTGTTATCATTTTTTTTTTGATTCGGAAAATAATTATCCAATATTTTACTTTGACACACTTGTGATCTTGTTAAATCTTTTATTTCACTAATTTTAACTTTATAACACCGATAATTATTGTATAATTGATTATAATTTTTTTCTTGTAAAATTTGATAATTATTTTGGTTGCAAAAAACAATTTCAAATTTATTCATCCTTAACTGAGGAATTCGCTCAGTTATTTGATTTTTAAAATCATCGAATTTTATAGATAAATCAAACTCATAAGAATTGTTTTTATATTCGACATAAATTTTCTTCATTAAAAAAAAATTAAAGAGTCTTTTTTTTTAAAAAAAAATAAAAATGAGAAAAAAAATTCAAATAATTCAATTTTTTTTTTTCTCAAAAGTAATATCATGGTACACTGGTTGTGATACAGAAGGAAAATGTTTTATAAATGAGCCAATAAAAGCAGAAAAAATATATTTATTTCCAGGTTACTTACCCTTTTATCCATCATATTCAATAATTCCTTTGCAAGGAGATTCAACTTCAAACACAGAAAATTTTACTTTAGAAATTTTTACTGGTTATCCAAAAAAAGGAATATTCAAGAATAGTAAATTTAATTATGAATGCTCAAATGGAATAAATGAATGTATTAATTCTTGTTGTCTAAATGGTTTCTGTAAAGGAAGTCCAAATTTATGTAATAAAAAAATCGATGAAGTTAAAATTATTTTTATTCTTACTTTATCTTTTTTTTATGTTTTTTTTTTATTTTATTGGATTTGTTATTTTATTCTTGGATGTAATTATAATAAATTATTAGATAAAGAAAATATTAATAAAGAAAATGCTGGTTATGGAAATACAATAAAAAATATTCAGAATGCTCATATTAATCATAATTATTCTATTGATCATGAAAATATTTCTCATGGAACTGATCCGGAAGAATATTCTAAACAAAGTGAAGAAAATAGTAAATATAATCAAGAAGAGAAAATTAATAAAGTTGTTAAAAATTTAGATAAGGTTAATAGGAAGAAATTTAACATTGAAGATTAATAAATAGTTTTGATGTAAATTATTATTATTATTATTTATTTTATATTTTTTTTAAAATTTATTTTTAAAAGGGATAATTTATTTTTTAAAATTTTTTATTTTATGATTTTATAAAATTTAAAACATTCAATCTTATTTTAGAAAAATATTTATTATTTTAAATAAATAATAATAAAAATGAGTAATTTATTCTTTCAAAATTATAATTTCAATGATTTTAATTCACAAATAACAACTTCAATTTCATCAAATTCAAATAATCGAAATTTTTCTAATGAAAAAAAAAAATTGCTTAAACAAAAAAGAGGAAGAAACAAAAATGATAAACATGAATATAATGATTTTTTTAATCAAAATTATCTTGAAGATTATTTTGATTGTTATAATAATAGTGATTATTATGATTATTCTCAAAAATCTTCTTCTGAATATCATAAAGATAATATTGATTTTGTAAAATTAAAACAAGATTTAATGCCAAAAAAAAATATATAAATTTTATTACATTTTATAAAATGTTGAATATTTATTTTAGAAAAACTTTTATAATTTATATTTATTTTATTAATAATATGAAAATTTAAATTTGAATAAAAAAAGATTTAGAGAAGTTTGTTTAATTAAAGATTGTTTGAAAAGTTTTTATGTTTATTTTATCATTTTTCAAATAATGCTTTTTCGAATATTTTATATGAAAAAAGAGTTTTTTATATTTATTTAATAAAATATCCTTTAAATTTATTATATTATATTACTAATATTAAATAATAATAACAAACAATTAATATATATTCTTTTATTTTTAAAAAAAAAATTAATTAAAAAATGTAGTGTTAAAATTCAATTTTTTCATTTTCAAATTATTATTAAATAGAAGAAAAATTAAAAAAGAATAGATTACTTTATTAAATGATATTCAAAATGAAGGAGATACTACAGAATTTGTTAAAAATATTCAAAATGATATTTCAACTAAATTATTTTTTGATGTTCTTGATTTTATTGTTGATAATTGTTCTGATAAAACTTTAAATTTAATTAATCAAGATAATTTTTTAAATGATTTTATTTCTCCTCTAATAATAATTATTCCCAACAGAGAACAAAATTCAAGAAAAAAATAAATAATTTCAAGAGATTAATTATTATGATATAAATTAAATCAAAGAAGAAATTATTTTCTACATAAAAATAATAATCAAATTTTTAAATATAGTAACAATAACTCAAATATTAACCAATTTAATATACTAATCCATTTATAAATCAAAATAATAATAATAATAAAAATAATCAATTAAAAAACTCCTTTCAAAATAAAAATCAATTTTCTCAAAACATAACATTTCAATAAATGAAATGAATCAATATGGAAATCCTCACATTCAAAACTCTCAAAATCAATATTCAAATAATTCATATATGTTAAGAATGAATCCAAAAACTTTTGGAAATAATAATAATCAATTTAGAGAAAATCAAAATTTTAATAATCCACAAAAATTAACATATAGTTATAATGATTTAATGATACTCCCCCATTAAATAATCCTTATGTAATAATTTTTGTAAAGTAAATTTGAAAGTACTATGGATAAATTTAAAGCTGGAGTATTTAAAATTGGAAAGGTTATTAAAGAAAAAACTATTGATTTATAGTAATTTTAATAATAATAATAATGATGCAAATTATAGACATTATAGTGATTATAGTTATTATTAAATATTTTTTTTTTAAATATATTATTTTATTTTTAATAAATAAATATTTAATATTGTTATTTTAATGGAAAATTTATTTGAATCTTATAGTCCTATTCAAATTTATTTACCTGGATGTCAAATAAGTTCTCAATATATTTTAGCAACAAATCATTTATATATTGTATATTGTTCTCAAACATCAGTAATAATTTTAGATAAAAAAACAAAAAACATTAAAGGGATAAGAAATTTAGGAGAAAACAGCTTAATAAAAACAATAGGATTAAACAAAGAAGATAAAAAAGAATTAGCAATATATAATAATAATGAAATAATAATTTATAATATTGATAAAGATGAAGATATAAAAAAAATACAATGTGAAAATATAATATATATGGAATTTAATTCAAATGATAAATTAATAGTATTAACATCAAAAGGAGAAATATATTATCATGATTTCTTATTAGTTAAAAATCCAAATGAAGAAATTCCTAATTATACTCAAATTAAAACTAAAAATAAAGCTCTTTGTATAAGAAGTTATCCATTTAATTCAAAAGATTTAGTTTATGTAAATAATAAAAATGAAATATATTTAATTAATATAGAAGAAAAAAAAGATATTTCAAATATTAAATTACCAGTATTTAAAGGAGAAGATTATTCTATTTGTACAATGGAATGGTATGATATTGATGAAAATTATAAATATTTATTACTTGGTTCTAATACAAGTAGAATTTTTTTAGTTGATTTTACTAATGATAATAATCCTATAATTATTAATCAATTTGAAAAAATTGGAAATTCAATTTTAAGTTTAATTTGGTTAATTTTTCAACCTGGTTCTTTTATAACAATAACTTCTAAAAACAATAAAATTTATTTTTTTAATGTTTCAAAAAATAATTATAAAGAAATAAAATCAATTGGTAAAGATTCAATAGATCAATGTATAAAATATGATAAAGAATCAATATTATTCTCAAGTGAATATAATGATTTATTTATATATAATATAAAAGAAAATGATTTTATTTTTTCTGTTCGTTCACCTCATATAAAAAGAATTTTAGATTTAAAATTTAATCCAATTAAAAAAGATATTTTTGCAACGTGTTCTTTAGATGGAAAAGTTAAATTATGGAACATAAAAAAAATGTATCCAATTAATTCAATTATTATTAAAAATATTAGTAATAAAAATGATGAAAATGAGAATATTCAAGTTTATTGTATTAAATGGTCTCCTTTAAATAAAGATTTAATTTCAACTGGAGATTCACTTCTTTATTTAAGAATTTATGATGTGAATAAAAAAAAACAAATCTGTAATTATTTATGCCAAAATAAAAATTATACAGGAGAAAATAATCATATTCAAAGTATTGATTGGAATATAAAAAATAAAATTATAGTTTCTTCACAAAATATAATATATATATTTGATTTTGAAGAAACAGAAAAAAAAGTTAAATTCATTAATTCAATAAACACTGATATAGATATATTTAAAATAATATTTAATCCAAATAAAGAAAATTCATTATTTATTTCTTGTTTAGAAGGTCAAATTAAATTTTATGATTTTATAATGGAAAAGCCCAATATCCAATCTACAAATTTTCAAGGACATAAATATAAAATAAATGATATGAAATTTAATAAATTAAATAAAATTTTAGGAACATCATCCGATGATTTTAGAATTGGAATTTGGGAATATTTAAATGATACTTTAGAAAAGCCAAAATATTTACTTGGACATACTGATAATGTAACTTCAATATTATGGTTAAATAATAATATATTATTAAGTGGAAGTTTTGATAAAACAATTAAAATTTGGAATATTCAAAATTTAATTTGTTTAGATACTATTAAAGAACATCAAAGTTATATTTTTTCTATTGATAATTGTCCTCTTTTTCCTTCTTTGATTTTTACTTCTTCCAACGATAATACTATTAGAAGTTTTAATTATAATAATTTAGTTAAATTAAATGATTTAATTAATATTGATAAAAATATAAATAAAAAAATTGAATTATTTGGTAATATTGAAATTTTAAGTAAAGATAATTTATATGAAAAAGATATTGATGAATTTTTCATTAATATTAAAGAAAGTATTAATTCATTATTTTATCATTATTTAAATAATAAAGGTGATTTAAATGAAGAAATAAAAAATATTTTAAATGAAAAAAATAAAAGATATTTAATTAAAGATAAATTAATGATGAATGATCTAATAAGGAAATGTTTAATTTTAGGTGAATATGAAAAATGTTGTGAATTATTAATATTATTAAATAAATGGGAAGATGCTCTATGTATTGCTCCTCATGTTAGTTTAGATTATTGGAAATATTTAAATAATCAATATACAATTTTTTGTTCTAAAAATTTAAATGAAGAAAAAATAATTTCTGGTTTATTAAGTAATAATTCTCAAATTGTATTAGATGAATTAATTTTAAGAAAAGAATATGAAGATGCTAAATTAGTTTGGTTAAGTAGAATAAATAAAAAAGTAATTGAAAAAAAACCTGAAATTATAAAAGATGATTTAGATAAAAATAATTTTCTTAAAGAACAATTATTTAAAGAAATAAAAGAAAATAAAGATTTATATAATTTAATTATTACTTCTAGTAATATTAATCTTGAAATGGGATTTCCTATTAAATCATGTAATTCTTATTTACTAATTGAAAATTATTTTCAAGCTTTGAAAATTTTAGTTCAATCATGTCAATTTGAAATGGGTTATTTATTCATGAAATTTTATAATATTTTTATATATAATAATGAAATTATTACATATATTTATCATAAAAGAAAAAACGGAACTTCAAAAGAAATTTTAAAAAGTTTTATTAATGAAAGTAAATGTGATTATCATAAATATTGCTTGTTGAAACAATTAAAAGAAAATAATATTGATATTAATAGTGATCATAAATATTTTCAAATGGTTAAAAATAATGATATTAATGGATTAGTTGTTTGCTTTATTGAAGAAAGTGTTAAATTTTTAAATAATATTTTTGAAAATAAAATTGAAAAAAATGAATTAATTAATATAATTGATTTACTTGATATTATTAAATATATGGAAATTCCATATAATATTTTAGAGAAAAATAATCTTAGTAGATTGGTAATTATTGTTATTATTTTAGAAATATTAAATAATAATTATAAAGCAGTTATATGTCTTATTAAAGAATTTATTATAATAAAGAAAATTCAAATTGAAGACAAATTAGATCAAAAAGCTTTAAATTATATATTTAATAATATTAAAGATTTTGAAGAAAAAAAAGAAAATTATTTTTTAGAAGAAAAAGACAAAAATTATATAGAAACTCTTATTGAAAAAAATGATTTAAATCTTAATTTTGATGAATTAAGAAATATTATAAATTCATTTAATGATGAAAAAATATTTAAATATAAATGTGAAAATAAGCAATTTTACTATATTAAAAATGATATTTTTCCAAAATATATTTCTGATAAAAAAATTTCATCTTATTCAAATAAAATAATAAAATCTAAAATTGTTTCTTTAGAATCAGGAAGTATAATTTCTCTTTCTGAATTTTTAGAAATTAATAAATATTTGTATATTGCTTAAAAAATAATATTAAAAAATATGATTTATTTAATAATTTTTAAATTAATTTCTTATTTATTAAATAATAAAATTAAAAAATTTTTTGGGGTCATTTAAAATTACTTGTTCTCTTTTTTTTTTAACTATTAATATTCTTTAATATGTTTATATCTAAATTTCTTGAAAAACCTTCTTTACCATTTTCAAACTTTATTATAACTTAAAAGAATTAGATTAATTATTTCTTCATCTTTTTGAAAGAAAAATTTAAAATTCTATTTAAAAAAATAAAATAATAAATAAAAAAATAAAATTAAATAAAAGAATAATTAATAAAACCTAGAATATCTAAAAGTGAAAAAATGTCTAAAAAAGGAGGAAAGCCAATAGTAAGTGATGAGATGAAATATGTATCAATGAAAGTGGTAGGAGGAGAGGCACCATCAAATGCAGTATTATCATCTAAATTATCTCCATATGGATGTAATCCAAAGAAAGCAGGAGAAACAATATTAAAAGGAACAAAAGAATACACAAATATAAGAATATATGTAAAATTAAGTATTCAATCTCGTGAAATAAAAAATATAGAAGTTTTTCCTACTTGTTCAGCCTATATTATTAAAGCTCTTAAAGAACCTGTTAGACAAAGAAGAAAAGTTAAAGGTGCTGTTTATCAACATAAAGGAAATTTAACTTTGGAACAAATAAAAACTATCGCTAAAAATATGACTGAAAAATCTCTTAGTAGAGAATTAAAAGGTACTGTTAAAGAAGTTCTTGGTACTTGTGTTGCTGTTGGTATTACTGTTGATGGAAAATCACCTAAAGATGTTCAGAAAGAAATTGATGAAGGGAAACATGTAATTTAAATTTTTTAATTTCAAAATTTTTTGAATTTATTTATGATTTATATTTGAAGATTTCAGGTTTTCAATAAAAAAAATTGTTTTTATTTAAATTTTTTTTATTTTTTTAAAATTTATAATTTTTATATTCTAATATACAAATGTTATTTTTTTGAAGTTATTATTTGATTTGCCATTGAAAATCTTTTTATTTCTTTTTTATTTGAAGATTGCTTTTTAAATGTTGATGTTATTTTTTTTATAAAAGAGGATTTTTCATGATGAATACTTTTATTATTATTTAATATAATATGATCTAATTTTTTTCCATAATTATTCTTAATTTGAACACTAATATCAATAATTTCTTCAACATCAAGTTCACTTAAATTTTGAAATTCTTGAACAATATGAAAAAAATCTTTATTAATAATTTTATTTTTTTTATAAGCAACTAAGCCTAAAGAAAAATAATAAACAAAATATAATTTATTATCTTCACAGAAAAAAATATCCCATAATCTTAAAATATCAGGCATTAAAAAATCTTGGCTAAAAAATAAAGTAAACCATCTGAAAGAAATGTGCATAAAACTAACATTATTATTTTTAAATAATTTAAATAATTCAAAATCATAAATTTCAATTAATTTTTCAAATTTATTTACAATTTGAAAAATTCCTCCTTCTTCATTATCTTTTTCTTTCATATATATATTCTTAATATCTTTAATTAAATTACTAAAACACCAAAATGAATCAGCTTCAACATTTTCAATATTGATATTTGTTTCTTCTAAATTATTATCATCTCTAAAAAATGAAAAATATATTGGAGCAATTAATTCATTCATTCCTTGAACATAACCTATATCTTTATTTAATTTTGAATAAATATATAATATTCTTTCTATAACATCAGAATGAGTTTCATTCTTTTTATTTTTTATAAAATCTTTTCTTTTTGAATATATTATTTTAAAATCATTATAAATACAATTTTTTTTTTCTTGAACTAATTTAATTAAATCTTCATTTTTCATTTCATTTTCATTTTGAACTGGTTTTGAAAAAAAATCAAATTGAACATGAGTTCTATTAATATCTTTATTAATAGTTTCTAATAAATTTCTATCAGTTTCATTAGATAATTTTAGTAATTGTTCTTTGTTAATATCATCTTTTGTATTTTCTAATTCTTCAAAAATTTTATATTCTTCTTCTAATCTTAAAACAAAAGCATTTTTAATTTCTTTATATTCTTCTCTTTTCATATATAGAACTTTTTCCCATTTTGAAATATCTTTTGGTAAATATTTTAAATTATATTTCCATACTAATGCTCTTAAACAAGGAATATCATCTGGTAAACCTAAGTAACATTCTTCTTTTAAACTATTTATATCATTATTTTTTATTGATTGTAAAATTTTATTTATTTGCTCCCATATTTCATTACAACATGATTTTTTCACTTTTATTATTATCATTGTTATTAAAGAATTCGATGGAGGAGTTGTTAATATTTTATCAAATATTCTATCATAATTTTTGTTGTCCATTTAATTTTTTTTTTTAATTTTTTTTTTAATTTTTTTTTTTAGTTTTTTTGAAATTTAAATTTTAAATATTTAAATTTTGTTATACGTTTATTTTTTACTTTTTTTCTTAATCAAAATAGGAAATAAAAAAAAACTTAAAATAAATGAATTATTAAATCTTTTAAATTGTTTGATAAAAAGATCAATTAAAAATTAGATATTAAATAGTGAGAATTATTTATTCATTTATTGTCCTTCTTCTCCACCTTCTCCACCTTCATCTTCTTCTCCTTCTTCTCCTTCATCAGAAGATTCAACACCAACTTCTTCATAATCTTTTTCTAAAGCAGCAAGATCTTCTCTAGCTTCTTGGAATTCTCCTT
>JAEEGL010427436.1_pt1 | contig 15009 bp, 19 predicted proteins | sample 9134231 | NCBI WGS metagenome assembly JAEEGL01 (sample SAMN16246548, study PRJNA631951) | gut metagenome | biome: gut microbiome; feature: rumen; material: fiber-attached | host: Bos | place: Iran: Karaj | collected 2018-10 | reverse complement strand
TATCTTATGGAGAATATCGGTTGGTTTTTAGATGAATATGAAATGGATCATGAATATTATGAAGATGTTGAATTAAGTAATTATCTAACTATGATTAGTTCATTAGAGTTTACTCCTGAGATTATTAGATTGTGGAATACTACGATGGTTTCTGAAACTGATGTAATGGAAGATGGGGTAATTGAAGTTTTAGATTATTTGAAAAGTAAAGATAAGAGTTTAGTTGTTTTAACTAATTGGTATAGTCTACCACAAGTAGAAAGATTAAAAAATGCTGGTATTTATGATTACTTTGATGATGTTTTTACTGGTGAATATCAATTAAAACCTCATACTGAAGCATATATTACTGCTATGGGTGATTATAGACCTGGAGAATGCTTAATGATAGGAGATAATATAAGAAAAGATTATATTGGACCTATGATGCATGGTATTGATGCTCTGTTATATGATAAAGAAGATTTACATAATAAAGAGTATAATAAGATAAAAAAGTTAAATGAAATAATAAAAAGATACTAAAGTATCTTTTTTTATGATATTATTAAAATAGAGGAGAAGTAACTATGGAGAATAATGAAAATAATTTAGAAAATGAAAAAGATTTTTCAGCAGAAGAGAATATCCAAGAACCTTCAAATAAAAATCCTGTTCTAGAAGATCAACCACAAGAAAAAAAGAAAAAGGGATTTACTAAAAAGGAAAAAATGATATTATCGATATTTGTAGTATTAATAGGAGTACTTTCTTGTATTTATTTAGGTTTATTAAAAGAAGAAAAATCAAAAACAACTAAGTATGATAATACTGAAGTTGCTGAAGAAAATGTTGGAGAAGAAGTTGAAGAGGAAGAATCTGAAGAAACTGAAGTTGGCAATGATTCCAATGATTATGTACAGCTTGAAAAAGAAGAAGAACAAGGTGATGGAGATACTAGTTATAAGAGAACTTATAATAATCCGTTGACGTCATTAGATATTCGCTTTTTACAATTAGAAAATAATGGTAAAGATAAAGTATATAGTCCACTTTCTATTAAAGTAGCATTAAAGATGTTATCTGATGCGACTAATGGAAAAACTAAATCTCAAATAGATAATATTTTAGGAGATTATAATGTTAATAAATATCCTAATGATAAACGAATGAGTTTTGCTAATTCTATGTTTATAAAAAATTCATTTAAAAATAGTGTTAAGAAGAATTATATTGATTTATTAAAAAATAGATATGATGCTGAAGTTATTTTTGACGAATTTTCTTCGCCAAAAAATATCAATAAATGGATTAGTGATAAAACATTTAATATTATTGATAAAATGTTTAAAGATGATAAAGATATTAGTGAAAAAGATTTCTTTTTGATAAATGCTCTTGCAATTGATTTAAATTGGGTGAATCAAATTCATTGTACAAGTGGAAATAGTAGTGTTCCTTGTGTTAATAATGGAATGTATACTGTAGATTATAAACACGAAAAATTAGATGATAAAGCAACTAGTAGTTATCATGTTGCTGAATATAGTTATAATTCTGATGCTGATTTTACTAAAATTAAATTTGATGGAAAAATGAAAGTACCTACTTCTGAAGTGTTAGCTGATTATAATCGTTATGATATTATTAAAGATTTAGGAGAAAAGAAGATTAAGGATATTGTAAGAGTTGAGTATAAAAAATATCTTGAAAGTAATGCGGGAAAATCTGATGTTAAAAATGGATATGCTGAAACTGATGTAGAAAAATATTTAGATCAATTTGTAAAAGAAATAAAAGAAAACTATGGAAAAGCAGAATATTCTACAGATTTTTATGTTTATGAAGATGGTAATGTAAAAACTTTTGCTAAAAATTTAAAGAAATATAATAATATTCAACTACAATATGTTGGTATTATGCCTAAGACAAAGACTTTAAATAATTATGTTAGAGATCTTTCAATTAATGATGTAAATAATATAATAAAAAATATGAAAAACATGAATATTAAAAATTTTAAAGAAGGATATGCTACTGTTATACGTGGTAATATTCCATTCTTTAAAATTGAATATGAATTGAAAATATTAGAGGATTTACAAAAATTAGGTGTTAAAGATGTTTTTGAAATGGGTAAAGCTGATTTATCAAAATTAACTAGTATCAAAGAAGAGTTTATTGATGAAGTTAATCATAAAGCAGATATTGAGTTTTCAAATTATGGTATTAGAGCTGCAGCTGCAACAAGTGCATCTGGTGCTGGTGCTACTAGTGGAGGATTCGATTACCAATTCAAAATTCCTGTACAAAAAATAGATGTAACATTTAATAAACCATATATGTATATTATTCGTGATAAAGAGTCTGGTGAGGTATGGTTTGCTGGAACAGTATATAATCCAAAAACAAGTATAAATTAAGACTAGATTAGCTAGTCTTTCTTTTTTTAGTCAATTATTCTATAATATAAGTGGTGATTGACATGCAGTTTCAAATAGATAATCAAGTATATGATGTCGTTGTAATAAAAAAGAAATCAACTAAAAGACTATATATAAGAGTAAAAGATGATTTAAAAATATATGTAACTACTTCTAGATGGACTCCTAATTTTGAAATTAGAAGTATTTTAGAAAAGAATTATGATAAGATTGTTAAAATGATTGAAAATCAAAAGATGATAAATAAAAACAACGATGGTTTTAATTATTTGGGTAAAAAATATGAAATTGTTTATGTCGATGAAGGAACAGTTAGAATAGATGGGGATAAAGTCTATATTAAAAGAGGATATGATATAGATAATTGGTATAAAAAGGAAGCTAAAGTTTTATTTCAAACTATGTTAGATGAAAACTATGAAAAATTTACAAGAGATATTCCTAGACCTACACTTACTATTAGAAGAATGAAGAGTAGATGGGGAGTATGTAATATTAAGACACATAGAATAACATTAAATTTAAAATTAATTGAGAGAGATCCAAAATATTTAAATTATGTTATTATGCATGAATTATCTCACTTAATACATGGTGATCATACTAGAAGATTTTGGAATTTAGTTGAAGAAAACTGTCCTGATTATAAAGTAATCGCAAAGGAGATGAAATTGTTTTGATAAATAGTATTAATAATGAAAAGATTAAAGATATTAGTAAATTAAAAGATAAAAAATATCGTGATAAAAGTAATCTCTTTTTAGTTGAAACATATCATCTAGTAGAAGAAGCTTATAAAAATAATTTGTTAGAAGAAGTATTTGTATTAGAAGGAAATGGATTTGATTTAGATATTAAGAGTAGTATAGTTACTGAAAGTGTTATGAAAAAACTTTCATCTACTGATACTATTCCAAGTATTGTTGGAGTTGTTAGAAAAAAAGAAGATAATAAAATCATTGGAAGTAAAGTGTTAATTCTTGATAGAATTCAAGATCCAGGTAACTTAGGTACTATTATTAGAAGTGCTGTTGCGTTTAATGTGGATACTATTATTTTATCTGATGATACTGTAGATTTATATAATTCTAAAGTACTTAGAAGTTGTCAAGGTATGATTTTTCAAACTAATATTTTAAGAGGTAATTTAACTGATTATTTTGAAGAGTTAAAGAATAATAATTTTACTATTTATGGTACTGATGTTAATAATGGAGTTTCTTTAAAAGAAGTTAAAAAAGATTTAGGTGAAAAAATTGCCATAGTAGTAGGTAATGAAGGCAGAGGAATGTCAGAGGAAGTAAGAGTCTTATGTGATAAGAATATCTATATCAATATGAAAGATTCTGTTGATAGTTTAAATGTTGGGGTTGCTTGTAGTATAATACTATATGAAATGAGTGATATTAATGGATAAGATTTATATTGGTAAGATTGTTAATACTCATGGTGTTAAAGGTGAACTTAGAATTAGATCTAATTTTGAGTTTAAAGATAAAGTATTTAAGATTAATAATAAATTAATTATTGGAGATAAAGAATATAATATTAGAAGTTATCGTAAACATAAAACTTTTGATATGGTTTGTTTAGATGATTATACTAATATTAATGATGTTTTGTTTTTAGTTGGTAATAAAGTATATTTTGATAAAGAAAAGTTAGGTTTAAGTAATGATGAAGAAATAGATAAAGATTTATTAGAATATAAAGTTATTATTAAAGATATTGAAGGTAAAGTAAAAGAGATTATGGATACTGGTAATAATAAAGTACTTAGAGTATTTACTGATAGAGAATATTTAGTTCCATATAATGAAGCTTTTGTTAAGATAGATAGAAGTAAAAAAGAGATTAATATTAGTGTGATAGATGGGATGTAATAATATGAAAATTGATATATTAACTTTGTTTCCTGAAATGTTTAAAGGAGTCTTTGAAGAATCAATTATTAAGAGAGCAATCGATGAAAAAAAAGTAGAAATAAACTTAATTAATTTTAGAGATTATAGTACGGATTCACATCATAAAGTTGATGATACACCTTATGGTGGAGGAGCTGGAATGGTCTTAACTTGTCAGCCTATATTTGATTGTGTTAATGATATTAAAACAGATGATTCTAAAGTTATTTTATTAACCCCTAGTGGTATTCCATATAAACAAGAGAAAGCATATGAATTATCAAAAGAAAAACATTTAATTATAATATGTGGTCACTATGAAGGTTTTGATGAGAGAATAAGAACTATAGTAGATTTAGAAATAAGTATAGGAGATTATGTATTAACAGGTGGGGAGTTAGCCTCAATGGTCTTAGTTGACTCTGTTACAAGACTACTGCCTGGTGTTATAACTGAAGCATCTCATATGGATGATTCATTTAATAATAATCTATTAGATTATCCTACTTATACTAAACCTAGAGTTTATAATGGATTAGAAGTACCTGAAGTATTATTATCAGGCGATCATAAGAAAATAGAAGAATATAGAAAAGAAGAAAGTATTAAAAAGACGAAAGAGGTTAGACCAGATTTATTAGGAGATGATTAGATGTATAAAGTTACTGTTAATAAATTAAAAGATAAGATTAATTATGTTAACGACGATATTTATAAATATAAAATACCTAATAAAAAAGGGTTTAATATAAATGGTTGTGATATTAAGAATATAACTGTTTATAATAAGAAAATGGCTAGACCTTTCATCTTAAAAATAGTTAATCATAAATTTGATAAATTAATTGTTAAAATTACTGATGATATGTCTAGTGATAGTGATGATGATGAAACATATAAAAAGATATTAGAAGAAATAGAAATATTTAGGTTATTAATTAGAGATAAATATAGACCGTTCTTAAGAAAAAATGAATTAGAAAAGATGGCTAAAAAGTTAAAGTTTTTAAAAACAGAAGCTATGAGAAGACTACTTAGTATGCATGAAGTTAATGTTATTAGTAAAAATGTTGGTAGAGGTAGTAGATAAAATAATATAATTATAAGAAAAAAGATAAAAAATACATTTTTATCTTTTTTTGATGATGCTTTTATGTTATAATTTTTTATAGAATAGGGACATGGTTAGAGGTGAATCTAATGGCTAAAAATAAGAATGGACAAACTGTTAAAAATAAGAAGTATTATAAGAATAAAAGTAATCCAAATTATAACAGTAAAAAGAAAAAGAAAAATAAATCTAAAAAAATAGAAAATAATGTTTCTATTATTGTGGATAATCAAAAAGAATCTTTAAACTATAATATTGTTGAAGATACTAATATAGTTGAAGAAGAAGTAAAAGAAGAAATTAAGGAAGAAGTTAAAGTAGTTGATGAAGAACCTACAGAAGTTTCTTTAGAAAAAGAAGAAGATGTTGTCCCTAAAATTAAAGAAGAATTAAAAGAAACTTTTGCTCTTGAAGAAGAAACTGATTATAGAGCAAAAAGAGCTAAATTAGATCGTAAGATTAAAACTAATTTTAAAGAAGAGATTTATGAAGAACAACCAATAAGTAACAAGAAAAAGAAAAAGAAGAAAAAGAATAAATCTAATGAAGAAAAACCTATTGTTGTTAATGTAGAGGCTTATAAAAATGTACTTGTTGAAAAAGAAAAAGAAAAATTGAAAACTGATGATTCTGTAGAATTACCATTAAAGATTAGTAAAGACGTTTATGATCAAAATAAAATAGATGAAGATAAGAGTTTAGTAGATAAAGCTTTTGAAGATAATGATAAAGATGTGGGTGATATTGATAAACCTGCGATATTCAAAAATATCAATGTTGAAGAAAGTTCATTTAGAGGATTTGTTATAAAGCTAATTGTTTTATTAGTTATACTTATTTTATCAATATTCTTTGTAATTAATTTTTCTGCTAAATATATGGCTAGTACAACTACACAAGATGTTGGTTACTTTGAAAGTAGTGATATAGATTATAAACTATGTGCTAATGGTAAATGTAATAATAATATTAACTATATTACTAAATATATAAATACTGTTAATATTAAGTTTGATTATGATTTGAGTTTTGATGAGAAGATTAATTTCGAGGGTAAATATAATATAATAGCTAAGTTTAGTATCAATGATAATAAAACAGGTGATATTTTATATACTGAGAATAAAGAGATAAAGAAAGATACTTTTAAAGAGAAGAATATTCAAGACTTTGAAATTAAGGATGACGCTATATTATTATTAGATGATTATAGAAAGTTTTTGAATAAATATAATAAAGATAGAAATGCTAAATATACTGGAGAAGTAAGAGTTAACTTATATGTTGATGGAGTTAATGGTAAGAAAAGAGTTTCATCATTATTAGTTCCATTACAAGAAAGAGCTGAAGTAGAAAAGACTATTATTTCTTATCAAGCAGGAGATGCTTCTATTGAAGATGATGGTTCTCATTATGGAAAAGTATATGTATATTTAATAATAGTTAGTTTAGTATTAGTAGTTGCTGCTAGTATAGGAGTAGTATTATTACTAAGTGGAGCTGAAGATGAAGAGGAATAATATTCCTCTTTTTTTATTAAATACTTGATATTATTAAGTTTTTATTGTATAATTTAACTTGTCAATTAAGCAGGTAATCCGCTTTTATTTATTATTATGATTACTATTAATGCATTTATAGATAGGAAGGAGATTTGATTATGAATATTATTGACAAGATTAATGAGAAACAATTAAATCCTGAAGTTCCTGAATTTAGAGTTGGAGATACTGTTAAAGTAGACGTTAAGATCGTTGAAGGTAAAAGAAGTAGAATCCAAGCTTATGAAGGAATCGTTGTTAAGAAGAAAGGTGGAAGTGTTACTGAAACATTCACTGTTAGAAAAGTATCTAGTGGTGTTGGAGTAGAAAGAACATTCCCAGTTCATTCACCTAAGATCGATAAGATTACTGTTGTTCGTAAAGGTAAAGTAAGAAGAGCTAAACTAAACTTCTTAAAGGATATGAAAGGTACTTATCGTATTAAAGAGAGAGGACAAAAATAAGGTTAACAAAACCTTATTTTTTGTTTATAATATAATTGGTGATTATGATGAGTAAAGAAAAGAAAGAAGAAACTAAAGATTTTAAATATTATGTTAAAGAAATAGTTCCTTATATTTTAGTTATTGTTTTAGTTTTATTAGTAAAGAGATTTATTATATCGCCTGTTAATGTAATTGGTTCTTCAATGTATTCTACATTACATGATAAGGATATTATGATATTAAATGAAACTGCTTATTATTTTAAAGATATTAAAAGATTTGATATTGTTGTTGTTAAAGCTAGGAATGAATTAATTATTAAAAGAGTAATTGGTTTACCTGGAGAAAAGATTAAGTATGAAAAAGGTAAATTATATATAAATGGTAAATATATAGAAGAGAAATTTGATCATGAAGGAACAGATGATTTTGCTGAAGTTAAACTTGGTAAAAATAAATACTTTGTAATGGGAGATAATAGAGATAATTCTATGGATAGTAGATACTTTGGTCCTTTTGATAAGAAGAGTATTAGGGGAAAAACTTCATTTACAGTTTTTCCATTTAACAGGTTTGGTAAGAAAAAATAGTTGTGTTATAATTATTTTAGAATAATTAAGGAGATGTAAGTATGGCTTTTAATTATAAAACAATTGAAGTTGGAAAAGTTTCTTTAGATCAGTTATTTAATAAAGCTAGTGATGCTATTTCTTTTGATGTTAATGATGTTGGTGTGAATACTGAAACTATTAATTTGAGTAATTTGAATTCTAAAATGTCTCCTGAATCTTTTCAATTATCTGATACTGGTTCTAATGGTAATATTGATATTAATAGTATTATTAATAATCAAAAGAATAATATTGATAAAAAATATGAGAATGAAAAACTAAATATAGATTATGATTCAATTGATGATACTAGTTATGATGCTAAGGGTCATAAATTTGTTAACTATTATCAATTTAACTATAATCAACATTATGGTTATGGAACAATTTCTAGTGATGGTTGTGGTCCAACATCAATGGCTATGGTACTTACATATCTTTTGGGTAAAGAAATTGATCCAGTAGAATGTGCTGAGTTTGGAGATGGTCCATATACTGCACCTGAAGGAACATGTTGGAATTATTTTGAAGCAATAGCTGAAAAATATGATGTTGAATGTCATCAAAAAGAAATTTCTGAAAAAAATATAAGAGATGGATTAAAAGATGGTAACCCAGTGATTGTTATTATGGATCAAGGAGACTTTACTACTGGAGGTCATTTTATAGTTCTAAGAAGTATAGATGAAAAGGGACAAATAACTATTGCCGATCCAGCAAGTAAAGAAAGAGAAAGTCATATTTGGGATGTTGAAAAGATTGTCGAACAAGGATTAAAAATATGGGTATTCCCTAAAGAAAAAAGCTTTGAGTTAAACTCATAGCTTTTATTTTATGTTTGTAACAATTGTTTTCATCATTTCAAATAATGATTCATTTAAGTTAGTATCTTGTTTTATAGTCATTGAAGGTTTTAATGATATAGGTGGAGTAATAATACTTATTTGATAGAATATATTATTTGAATCAATTAGATAAGTATTCATCTGTTTAACAATGATATTATCTAGTATGTTATTTTGAATATATATTTTATATTTACCTATGCTTTTATAGAATAAAAGATTTTTTTCAGGATTTTTAATATTATTTTGTTTCATAGCATTTTTTGTTTCAGTAAGAACATGTTGAAGATGAGTGTCAAATTTTTCGTTTTCTTCTAATTTGGTATCTCTTAAAAATTGTTCCATAAAATTATCTTTGTTTTTTGCGATAAAAACGATATTTGGATGATCTATTTTTTCAATTTCAAAGCCACCTAATACTGGAATTGATAATTCAGTGTAATTATCGTTATTTAATTCTTCAGCAATTTTAATTGCTTTTTCTTGATTATTCATATTATCACCTACTATGATTATATAATATTCAAATTGTAAAATCAAAACTATTCTTTGTTTATTTTACTTTTTGTTTATGTTATAATTTAATTGTAAGAATATGAATAATATGAGTGGGTGAGACATATGGCAGTTTTTAGAATGAATACTTCAACTTTAGATAGTGCAATTAGTAGTATTAATGGATACCGCAATAGTATTGAAGAAGCTGTGAGTGCTATAGCAGGTTATGATACTGCTAATGATGACAACTTTGATTTTGGTGGAGCAAAAAAAAGTTTACTTAAGTCGGCTGAGGGTATTTATGATAAAGTATTAAATACTGCAAAGTATATAGAAACTTGTGAAACTTCTCATATGGAATTACAAAAAATGTTAAGTGCTGATATTGCTGCTAGTGAGACACCTGCAGAAGAAGAAAAAACTAGTGAAGAAGAAACTGCTGTTGCTGGAGATACTCCATCAACATCTGGACCAGCTACTGATACAGATACAACTTCTAGTGATAGAGATATAACAGATAATACTAATCCTAAGATTGAAGAACAAGTGGTATCTAATCCATCTGTTTCATCTGGTACGACTCCATCTAAGCCAAAGACTTCTCATCCAAAATCAACACCTAAACAAACTATGAAAACTGGTGTAACTCCTGCTCCAAAAGTAGATGAAGTATCAAAAATTAAGGATACAGTAGTTCCTGCTGTACCTCCAGTTCTTTCAGGGATTGATTATTTAGATTCTATTATCTCAGATGAAGAAGCAGAATCTGATTTAGAACAATTAAAAGAAGAATCTAGCGTACCTGAAACTGATAGTTCAAGTACTGAGGTATTACCTTCTGTAGATAGTAATTTACCTCAGACAATAAATGCTGTAGAGGCTCCTAGTACTATTAGTAACGATTCAGCAAGAGTGTTTGAAGATGATGATTTTTCTTATGATAATCAAGGTTGTGCAAAACTAGGAGATAATTATGTTGTTTCTTGTAATGAGTCTGTTGGTAAAGTTGGAGATGAATTGGTGATTACATCTAGTAATGGTGAATCTGTAAAATGTGTAGTTGGAAATACTATAAATAATAATGATTCAATCAATATGATTGTTGATAAAGGAACTTATTCGTCTAATTCTAGTGCAATTTCTCAAAAATTTAATGGTCATATTTCTAAAATTGAAAATAATGGACAATCAAGTTTATTACCACCTCTTGGAGTAGGTGGAGGAGAAACTACTAATGTTACTCCTAATGTGAATGTAGGAACTACAGATGATAATAATCAAGCGGGAGATGATAATAATGGCTGAGTTAGTATGTGATTTTGAACAAGTTAAAATTGCTGGTGAGGCTTTGAATAGAGCTTCTTATGAATTTGAAGCAGCTATTCGTAATTTTCCAACTAATATTGAATCTGACTTAGCTAGTTGGAAAGGTTCTTCTAAAGATGGTTTTACTGCTGGAGTAGAAAGTCAAGTTAATGTTTCTATGGAAGTTTGTGAGCAAGTACGTTCAGTAGGTGAATTCATCACAAATGCCGCTAATTCGATAGAAGCTATGGAAGAACAGTTGGCTTCTCAATCAATTTAAATGTAAAATTTAACACTAATTTTACACAGTTTAATGAATGTTTAATCAATCAATGATATAATTCAAGTAGATAGGAGGTAAAGTTATGTCAGGATTAAAAGTAGCTGCTGGAGCAATGGATTTAAATGGTAGACAAACAGTTAATTATGCAGAGAATCTAGCAAGTGAATTATCTAGTTTAAAAAATAATGTAGACAATTTAATGGCTATCTGGAAAGGAATATCTGCCAATGAATTTAATGGTTCATATGAAGAGCAAAATGAAAACTTTAGAGCTTTTCAAGAATTATTAAATGAACTTGGTGAAACTATTAGTGTTGCAGCTTCAGATTTAAATCAAACTGAAGAAAACAATGCTGCTGCAGGTAGATCTTTATTTGGATAGGAGGTTATTGTAATGAATGAATTTGAAGAGAAAGATTATGGAGAAGCTAGAAGTTTAGCTGATAATATTTTAGGAAATGCTAACAACATTCTTGATATCTTTAATGGTATAGATCAAGTTATGAAGCAATTATATGGAGAGAATTGGCAAAGTGAAGGAGCTAATGCTGCAAGTGATAGATATAGTCAAATTCGTAAAAATTATGAAGTTTTCTATGAAAAAGTAGTTGCTATGAAAAATCACATTTATGGTATTACTGCTGCCAATGAGGCTGCTGATGCTGCAGCATCTTCATTACTAACTAAAATTTAAAAGTAGAGTAATCTACTTTTTTTTGTTATAATAGATTTGGTGATACTATGAAAAAGATAATTATTATTATATTGGTTATTATTTGTGCTGTTGCAGGCTATTTTGTCTTTATAAAAAAAGATGAAAAAAATATTGAAAAGAAGGAACCTGTTGTTGAAGATTATTATAATGCTCTAATTATAACTACTTCAGAGCAAGATCTTTATGATGAAGATTTTAATAAAGTTGGTATGGTTAATAAAGATGTTAGATTTAATCTAGATACTAAGAAAACTTCAGGTAAGAAGATTTATTATAAGATTAAAGATAGTGATTATTATCTTTTGATTGGTAAATTTGAAAAGATTGAGAGTCTTGATATTAATGATAGATATAAGAAATATGTTAAGTTTAATCAAAATATTGTAGGTAAAGATGTTACTTTATATGATGATAATGGTTATGTATTTAAAATTAATGGAGATTTAAATTTACCTATAATTATTAAAGATAAAAATAAATTATATGTAGAATTTAATAATAGATTATTATTTGTTAATAAAAATGATGTAAAAGTAGTTAATCATAATAATACTAATGAAAAAACTAGGAGTAATATTAGAGTATTTACTTATCATGCTATATATAAAGATGGTGAGCCTTGTAAAAATAAAGAGATTTGTCATCCATATAAACAATTTGATTCTCATATGGGTTATCTAGCTAAAAATAATTATTTAACTTTAACTATGGAAGAATTAGAAATGTTTTTAGATAGAAAAATAAATATTCCTATGAAAAGTACAGTTATTACTTTAGATGATGGTAATCTAGCTAGAAATGCTATAGAGATACTTGATAAGTATGAATTACCAGCTACTTACTTTGTTATTACTGGTAAATATAATGCTTATAAAATAGAAACTAAGTATGTTGATTATCAATCTCATACTGATAATATGCATAATAATTGGAAATGTCCTGGTGGAAATCAAGGAGGACAATTGTTGTGTGCAAGTGAAGAAGATATATTAAAAGATTTAAGGACTTCTCAAAAGAAATTAGGTGGATCTTTCGCAATATCTTATCCGTTCTTTGACTTTAATGATAGGTTAATCGGTATTTTAAAGAAAGCTGGATTTAGATTAGCTTTTATTGGTCAATGGGATACAGATGGTTATTCTGATTTTAATACTGATAGATTCAAATTAAGAAGAAAAACTATCTTTAGTGATGATTCATTAGATACATTTGTTAGTTATTTAAAGTAGGAGGATTTATGAGATTAAAGAAGAGTGTAGTCAGTATTTTATTAGTAGTTTTAAGTATTATATATACGTTATTAGTTAAATATGTAGATGTAAGTAATATAGGTCCTAAAAATAGTAGTGTTGGATTTTCTCATATTAATAAATTATTTAATGGTATATTTGGTTATAATAAAGTAATCTATGTTATAACTGAGGCTCTTGGATACTTAGCTATATTAATAGTATTAATATATGGTTGTATAGGTTTATATCAATTAATAAAGAGAAAATCATTGAAAAAAGTAGATAAAGAGATTATTACTTTAGGAATATTTTATGTAATAGTTATTTGTATATATGTATTCTTTGAAAAAGTTATTATTAATTATAGACCAGTTATAATGGATAGAGTATTAGAAGCATCTTATCCTTCTTCTCATACTTTGTTAGCTCTATTTGTATGTGGAAGTGCTGTACTTGTAAATAATAAGTTATTTAAAGATTTTAATTATAAAAAAGAAATTAATATCTTTTTACTTGTATTATTAGGATTAATAGTAGTTGGAAGATTAATTTCAGGAGTACATTGGTTTAGTGATGTACTTGGTGGAATCATAATAGGTTGTACTGTACTTTATATATTTAATTATATAATTAATAAGAAATAGGTGATAATATGAGAAAAATATGGATATTATTAAAATCATATTTACCAGTATTATTATTAATAGTAAATTGGGGATTATTTTATTTATTAGAAAAAATGGGTCTTAATGCTTTTTCTATATTGATAGTAGCTTTTATTGGGGTAATTGGTACTGCTGTTATAGCTATTAAGAATGAAGAATCATTAATGGCTGGAATAATAATGTTGGTATTTTATTGTATTTTTAATATGAGTATTTTTGGTTTCTTGCATCCTGCAGTTGAAGGTTCACTTGTATCAGAAGCTTGTTATTATTCAATGTATTATATATTCTTTGGAATAGGATTAGAATATTTAATAATACTATTTATTAGGTCTTTATCACAAGATAAGAAAAGATGATATAATCATCTTTTTCTTTATTTTTTAGTAATTTTATGATATAATATGGCCTATTAAAAAGAGGGGATATTATGTATTATAGAAAGTTTATTGAATTCTTAAAAGAACATGGTATATATGATGAAGAAGTAGTTAAATATTATCGTGAGCATTGGGAATTATTTGATTATTTAGATGTTGAAGAAAGAATAAATATGGGGACTTCTTATGTAATTAGAAATGGTCAATTAGAAGAGATAAGACCTGTTGTGCCTATTATGAATAGTGATGTAACAGTACTTATTAATGTTCATGAATATATTCATGTTTTAATGAATTATAAAAAGATTAATCAACATGCAAAGATAAGAACTAAAGATCATGAAGTATTACCAATTTTTTATGAAAAAGTTTATGTTAAAGAAAATCCATCAGAAGAATTAGTAGAATATCATAAGTTTTTAACAGAATGTATTGATGATACTCCAGAAGAGCAATATGTTTTAGCTTTAAATATATCTGATAAATTAATGGAAGATTATGATAATCAAAGTATAGATGAATTAAATCGTAAAACTAAAAAATTAGTATTAAAAGATACTATTCATAAATTTATAAATAAGTAGAGAAATCTACTTTTTTCTGTGTTATAATTTTTGTGTGGAGGATAGAAAATGAAAAAGGGTTTTGATAATGATAAGTATGTTAAAATTCAAAGTGAAAAGATAAGAGAACGATTTAAACTATTTGATAAGTTATATTTAGAAGTAGGAGGTAAGCTATTTGATGATTCTCATGCTTCTAGAGTTTTACCAGGATTCTTAAGTGATTCTAAAATTAATATGTTTTTGGAACTAAAAAAAGATCTTGAAATAATTTATTGTATTAATGCTGGCGATATAGAAAAAAATAAAACTAGAGGTGAATATGGAATAACTTATGATGATGAAATAATCAAGTTAATTAATTTATCTCAAGAGAAGGGTTTTAGTGTTAATAGTGTAGTTATAACTTTATATAATAATCAGATAAGTGTTGATAAATTTATTAATAAATTAAATCGTAATGGAATAAAGACTTATATTCATAGAT
>JAEEGL017221050.1_pt1 | contig 15010 bp, 10 predicted proteins | sample 9134231 | NCBI WGS metagenome assembly JAEEGL01 (sample SAMN16246548, study PRJNA631951) | gut metagenome | biome: gut microbiome; feature: rumen; material: fiber-attached | host: Bos | place: Iran: Karaj | collected 2018-10 | reverse complement strand
GTGGAATGGTGTTACAAATACCGAAGCACAGGAAGAATTCAGGTTCTGTAATGCTTACGCCCGTCCTGACTGCAATGACTGCTGGGCTAAGCTCTACTGTTCAGGTGGATGTGCAGCAAATGCATATCATGCCACAGGTGATGTTAAGGGAATTTACGAATATGGCTGCGAGCTTTTCAGAAAGCGTATGGAATGCGCCATTATGATCCAGGTTGCACATGATGCAGAAGGAATCGTACCAAAGAAGGCAGGTTCGACTGGTGGCCAGGTTTCTAAAGCCAATGCTGGTAGCGACTGCAATGATGATACCGATTGCAATAATTGTTCAACCAACGATTCAGAGGAATTAAGACGCTGTTAGTTTTTCATAATATCGAGGAACCAAATAATGTCAAATAAAGAGAACAAAATCGGAACCCCTATAAATGATTTCACATCGGACTACTCCACTTCAGGCGTAGTCCGTCTTCATATGCCAGGGCACAAAGGTTATGGGGATTTTGGGCAGATAATATTTTCCAACAATGATGATAATTTGGGACGAGGAATGATTTCCTACAATGATGATAATTTGGGACAAGGAATGATTTCCAACTCCCTTGATATCACTGAGATTTCCGGTGCTGATTCTCTTTATGAGGCTGACGGGATAATTCTGGAAAGCGAGAATAATGCCTCCGAACTATTCGGTACAAGACATACATTTTACTCGTGTGGCGGCTCAAGCCAATCTATAAAGTCTATGTGCTATCTGGCACTAAAGCATGCCGCTTCAACACCTAATAACATTGGTATAAAGCATACACCGACAATCCTTGCGGGCAGAAATGCGCACAGGGCTTTTCTTGATGCATGCATGCTTCTAAAGTTCGACGTTGAATGGCTGTATTCCGAGGACGAGACTTCACTTTGCAGAATCTTAATCACCGCGGAAGGATTAGATAAGTGTATACAAGAATTCAAGGAGCAGCATTACGGCGCTCTTCCATCAGCTATCTATGTGACAAGTCCTGATTATCTTGGAAATGTACTGGATATCCGTGGGCTCGCTGAAACGGCTCACAAATATGGCATTCTTCTATTGTGTGATAACGCCCATGGTTCATATCTAAGATTCATATCAACTACGGACACATCAACATGTGAAAACACAGCCACATCAGCATGTGAAAACACAACCACATCAACATGTGGAAACAGTGCGAATATAAATGACCTCCATCCAATCACTCTTGGCGCAGATATTGTATGCGATTCAGCTCACAAGACTCTTCCAGTTCTTACCGGTGGAGCCTATCTTCATGTAAGTAAAAATGCTCCTGAAGGTATAGAAAAAGAAGCAAGACAGGCTATGGTCATGTTCGGTTCCACAAGCCCATCATATCTGATACTTAATTCACTGGATAAAGCGAATAAAATCCTTAGTGAAGATGGTTATAAAATGTACCAGAGCTGTCACAAGAAAATCTCTGAATTAAAAGAAAAACTGACCAAGGATGGCATAATACTCACGGGCGACGAACCGCTGAAGATTACTATCGATGCACAGCGTTCCTTCGGACTTAGTGGAACAACACTTGCTGATATCCTTCGTAAGGGATTATCGTCATCCGATATTGCAGAGAAAGCCAATTCATCCAGCATCGCAGAAAAGGGCAATTCATCCAGCATCACAGATGAAGTCCGAATCGAATGCGAATACGCTGACCGCGACTACCTGGTAACCATGTGGTCTCCTTGCAATCCAGATTCTGATTATGAAGATTTCTATAAGGCGATTATCAGGATCATGGGTCATAGAAATAACATTTCACACGAGGCCAGCGAAATCATACACGGAAAAGACAAAAACAAAACGGAAGATGCTGTTCGCACCTTCCGCTATAATGCTGCAAATAAATACCAGCCATATGAAACTTTATTCATGGACACTGAAACTGTGAAGGTTTCTAAATCCATCTGTGGCCGAATCGCAGCCGATACATCTGTGCACTGCCCTCCGGCTATTCTTCCTATAGTTCCCGGCGAAATGATTGACGAGAACACAGTAGCCATTCTCAAATACAACAACATAAATCAAATCACTGTAATTAGATTATAAAATACAATGCTTAACAGAAAACATTTTTCATGTTACGTATCTTTCTTGCAAATGATACTAAAGCATTAACCACTACCGTATCCCGAAGATTGTGCAAATGAAGCCAGATAACAATTCTCTTTCCCAGACTGACGCCACCATACTTTTTGACCAGGTTATATGACTCTCTTATCTCGTCATTATCCCTCTCTTTCATAGCAATGCTTAGTATGCCATTATACTGTCTTCTGTAGAACTCATCTTTATCATCACCCAACGTCTCAATATCAGCTTCAAACTTATTAAAGAACTTATTTAGGACCGCCTTATACTTTTCATAAGAAGGTACATTTAAATTGGCTCTTGTTGTTTTGACAACCTGGCAGTCTGTTATATATCCTATCTCCCCGCACTTGCAAAGCCTGATCGTGAATTCAATATCGGTTCGTCTCACGAAAGACTCATCATGCATTCCTACCATCTCTGCATATTCACGTCTGATAAATGTATTACTACCAGTTCCCATAGCCATGACATTCATCAGAAGTTCCCTGATTGTGAGATTCTTATCAGGGCGAAGACGAAGTATTTTATATCCATAGCTATCATATACATCAACTCCTGTATATACACCCACATAGGAGTTATGCTCTTCCAAATATTCCACGCAGCGCTTAACTCTTTCATCCAGATAATAATCGTCATCATCCAGAAATGATATATAGTAACCCTTCGCCGCTAATATACCTGTATTCTTTGCTGATGCAATACCACCATTTTGTTCACGCTTTATATATGAGATACATTTATGATCTTTACAGTAGCCACGCAATATCTCTTCTGTTTCTTGTCTTCCCGCGCTTCCCGGATTATTATCATCAACTACGATTATCTCAATATTCTCATAAGTCTGCGACAATGCGCTGTCTATAGCTCTAGGCAATTTGTCGCAGCCCTTGTAGGTTGGGATTATTATAGAAACCAATTTCCCCACAGTATTATCTCCTAACTATTAAAACCTTCTGTTACTTAATCATCTTAATAGCTTCTTTAAATATACTGGTTTTAAAATATACCAGATAATATATAATAACAGTTTCAATCAGCACAAGTGGCAGCTTTATGAGGAAGTTATCAACCATTGTCGAAGTCATATACACAATAGCAGCAATGATCGAAGTAACCAGAAGATAACGGATATGATAAGCAAAATATTTAAATATATTACTTATGCCAAAATAATCCTCAAAAAGAATCGTACCTCCCCAGATATAACTACATATTACTATAGATATGATCGTTGCAAGAATTATACCATGAACTCCCAGCAGCTTTCCTAAAATAACATTTAAAACCACATTTAGAATCGTTTCCACTATGGAGCGCCATCTCAATTTCCACCATAGTCCCCTGGCATTATTATATAGATACTTCATATCTCCCATCTTACGAACATAGAAGTATATACACATAAGGATCACCGCTCCGAAGGACAGCATCAGATTCTCTCCCATCCAGAGCTCCATGAACGGCTGGTATAGGCACAGTAAACAGACAGTACACACCCCTGAAATGACCATATATATAAAATCCAGATTTTTAAGCTCATTGAAATTCTCTTCGGAAGATTTTATAACAACATGATTCCCTATTCCACCCTGAAGAGACGTTTCCACAACAACCATAAGAGAATTAAGGCCGATAATTATAATATAATAGTTATTATAAACCGCAGTAACAGCAAGTCCTAAAAATGCCGATATGCAGATACTATCCAGAGAATTTCTTGTAACAGTGCAAGCCTTCTGTATAAAGGTTCCTGCAATCATCTGCTTTATCTCCTTAAGAGTATCAGCCTCGATATCCCCTTCAGCTTTCGCGTCAGGATACATTTTACTTGTAATCATTCCTATCCACAGATTATTAATAATCGTGAAAACCGGAAGGCATATAGTATATAGCAGATAATCTCCGGTAAATATAAGTAAAATGATCTGCACCGCTATCAGTCCGGACTGAACAACCAAATTTATTATAGAATTAACATCCTCCCTCTGATAAGCTGCAAGAATCGACTGCTTATAACCAAAAAGGAAGTAACTGATCGATGTATTAATAATATAGATCAGGAATAACAGATGGATGCTTATATCCGATGGGTAGTCCCCCTTTATAAGCTTCGGAAGAAAAGGCAAAATAATAAGGCCTATCATAATAGTGATACACCCAATTATTCTGTACGACTTCTTATATATTTTTAATAACGTATTAAGGGTTCTCTGATCATCCTCAGCTATAGGCTTGTACATATGATAAACCATCGCCGAGCCAAGGCCCAGTTCAGAAAGAGAAAGAACCTGAAGAATTGAAGAAAAAAGACTATTAAGACCTAGATACTCCACCCCTACTTTGCTAACCAGAACAGTTCTTAATACAAATGGCAGAATAAGCATAACAACCTTATTTATTATACCTATAGCAACATTTCTTTTAGTATTCTTTTTTACCTGAATTGTATTCACTATTCTTACTCTTCACAGAACGAAGAACGTTCATATCCACGCCCTGATTTTCTGCCTGCACTAACAATGCATCCACATCCTTTGGGAGACATTTTCCAGCATAGCCTCTCGCATCCGGATATACAAATGTGTGGCTTCGACCCATTCTTTCATCCATTAGCCAAGTTTCCCGAAGCTTCGTATAGCTGACCCCCATCTTCTCAGCCAGGTCATAAAACTCATTGCAGAATATAACCTTTGTGGCAAGAAAGCAGTTCTCCATATACTTAGCAAGCTCCGCTGTCTTACTATCAACTATATTTATAATAATATCCGATGAACAAACCTGGTGATAAGCATTCACAACCTTTTCAGCAGCAGGATCACTGCCTCCCAGAGTAATCCATTTTCTCTGAGACAGATCAACATATGGATGTCCTACCGTTTCTCCGCAGTACTCCGGTTGAAAAACAATACTCTTTTTATACTTTTTAATCATCGAATCAGTAAACCCAACCGGAACTGTAGAACGGATCACTATAACTTCTGTTTCCAGCCAGTCGATCACCTCTTCAACTATATGAGTATCACACTCACCTGATTCACCTTCCGGGGTAGGAACACATACGAAGGCTATGTCACATGCATTGACATCCTTTTTACTTCCTATCCCCTTCGGTTCATCATATATGACTGCATCCGGAAAAAGCTTTTCCATAGCAGCACCAACATAACCATTTCCAATAATAGCTATCTTCAACCGATTCCTCCATCATAAAAATATCTCATTGTTCTCACATTACAACCATCTGCCGGTGATACGAGCATGACAGTAGCCCCTTACAGGTTCTATGCCTCTGCCCTTCATCTTGGCCATGCAGAGTGTCTCGTGTGAATGGATCATCGGAATCAGTTCCTCATCAAAATCCAACTTCTTAGGAATAGCACCCATTATAAGGTGCACATCCAATTCTCTTACATAGAAATCAAGTTTCAGTGGACCCGGTTTTTTATAGAATTCCACAATCTGGCTGGCAACCAGAGGACACATGATATTCTTCTGAATACCATCAGTTTTTATGAACTTGGCCCAGCCACGTTCAACGCCCTCTACGCAGTTCATCCAGATCATTGCCTTCGCGCCATTTTCAAATACAAAATAGAATCTAGCCCATGCAACCTTGGCATTCTTATCAGGTCTTTCTGCCGCAATCCTTCTGGTTGGGAGCAGGCTGAATCTGGATGCCGCCTTTCCATACCATTCTCTACCAACCCAGGACGTAGCCTTAATCTCCGTACTAACATTTCCCAGCGTTATAGTTCCGCCGGTATATGTTCCCGGATATGTAAAGTTGTACATAGCCGAATCATTTAACGATGCCTCTCCGGAATCAGTCAGACACAGAGGTAATCCCTGCGGTCTGAGGTTGATATCAAGAGAAACTCCGTCCATTCTGGCATGGATCTGAATTCTATCTATGTTGCCTGACACTTCACTGTCAGGTGTCCTTGCAAGAAATGCATTAGCGGACACCATGACTTCTTTTTCATCATAATAATGGACTTCGTCTATGAATTCCTTCTTAGTCTGATCCGCAAGCACAAAATACGTGCCTATCTTGATCTCCTTACCTGGCAGTTCAACTGCCATTATATGGTACAGATAGTCCATCTTGTGTCCTTCCAGATCGAAAGTACCACTGGCGTAAAATGAATTAAATATATAATTACGTTTAAAGATTAAATCCATCGTCGGATTAACCTTAATAATACCATCACGCAATTCTATAACCCCACGAAAATGTCACTTTATAAATCTACTTCTACTTTCTTAAGCTTCCAGATGTCCTTTACATACTCTTCGATAGTTCTATCTGATGAGAACTTGCCGGAGCATGCTGTGTTCATCATAGCCATACGAGCCCAGCCTTCCTGGTCACGATATGCAGCATCAACTCTCTGCTGTGCCTCTGCATAAGAATCAAAATCCTTAAGGATGAAGTAAACATCTTCCTTGGTAAGTGAATCATACAGATCTCTGAAGAGCTCTGTATCCTCGTTAAATGTACCGTTGATGAGCTGTGTAAGTACTCTTCTTACATTCTGATTAGAATTGAAGATGTCCATAGGATTATATCCACCCTCACGCTCATACTTCATAACTTCATCAGCTGAAAGGCCAAAGATAAATGCATTTTCTATACCAACTTCTTCAACGATCTCTACGTTAGCACCATCCATAGTACCAAGAGTAGGAGCACCATTGATCATGAACTTCATGTTACCTGTACCTGAAGCCTCACGGGAAGCTGTAGATATCTGCTCAGAAACATCAGCAGCAGCAAAGATGATCTCACCATTTGATACACGGTAATCCTCGATGAAGACAACCTTGATCTTGTTCTCGATAGCCGGATCATTATTAACTACGTCTGCAACTGAATTGATGAGCTTGATCGTAAGCTTAGCTCTCTTATATCCTGCAGCTGCCTTTGCACCGAAGATAAATGTTCTTGGGTACATATCGAAATCAGGATTCTCTTTTAATTCATTGTAGAGATGCATTACATGGAGTATGTTGAGAAGCTGTCTCTTGTACTCATGAAGTCTCTTAACCTGAACATCAAAGATTGAGTTAGGATCAACGTCAATGCCGTTGTTCTCCTTGATATATTTAGCAAGTCTCAGCTTGTTCTGATATTTGATATTCATGAACTCCTGCTGATACTTCTTATCATCAACATATGTCTTGAGCTTAGCCATCTGAGAGAAGTCTGTGATCCAGTCTTCTCCGATCTTCTCATTAAGCCATTTAGCAAGAAGTGGATTAGCATGAGCAAGGAATCTTCTCTGTGTAACACCATTTGTCTTGTTATTAAATGACTTAGGATTCATTTCATAGAAGTCCTTAAGCTCTCTCTTCTTCAGGATCTCAGTATGGAGTCTTGCAACACCATTTACAGAGAATGAACCTGCGATAGCAAGGTGAGCCATCTTAACCTGTCCATCATAAAGGATAGCCATATTTCTAACCTTATCAGGATCGTTTGGATACTTCTCCTGAATCTTGATCACATATCTACGGTTGATCTCTTCTACGATCTGATATACACGTGGAAGAAGTCTGGAGAAGAGCTCGATAGGCCATTTCTCAAGAGCCTCAGACATGATTGTGTGGTTTGTATAAGCACAGCACTTAGTTGTGATTGCCCATGCCTCATCCCACTCAAGACCTTCTACATCCATGAGGATACGCATAAGCTCTGCTACTGTAAGTGTAGGATGTGTATCATTCATCTGGAATACAACCTTCTTAGGCAGATCCTGAATCTTCTTGTTGTTCTCCTTGAACTTAAGGATAGCTCTCTGAAGTGATGCAGATACGAAGAAGTACTGCTGCTTCAGACGAAGCTCCTTACCTGAATAATGATTATCATTTGGATAAAGTACTTCGCAGATATTCTTAGCCAGGTTCTGCTGCTCAACAGCCTTCTCATATTCACCCTTATCAAATGAATTGAGGTTGAACTCCTGAATAGCCTCAGCATCCCAGATACGAAGTGTATTAACTACGTTGTTGCCATAACCAACGATTGGCATATCATATGGTACGGCACGTACAGACTGATAACCCTCCTGTATGAAGTGATTACGTCCATCTCTGTTCTCAACTCTTACATATCCACCGAACTTAACTTCAACGGCATACTCTGCACGCTTTACTTCAAATGGGAATCCATTTCTTAACCAGTCATCTGGCTCCTCAAGCTGATAGCCATCAACGATAGCCTGCTTGAACATACCATACTTATATCTGATACCGCATCCATATGCAGGGTATCCAAGAGTTGAAAGAGAATCCAGGAAACATGCAGCGAGACGGCCCAGACCACCATTGCCAAGTGCAGGGTCTCTCTCCTGATCCTCTATAAAGTTTATATCAAGTCCCATCTCTTCAAGAGCCTTCTTGATCTCTGGATAATATCCTAAGTTAAGAAGGTTATTTCCGAGCGCTCTACCCATCAGGAATTCCATTGAGAGGTAGTAAACTTTCTTAACATTCTGATCCTTGTAAACCTTATGTGTTGCAATCCATCTGTCAATAATGTCGTCCTTACATGCGTAGCTGACAGCCTGGAAAATCTCCTGTGGATTAGCCTCCTCTAAAGGCTTTCTGTACAGGGTCTTAATATTCGCAGCAACCTGTTTTTTGAAACTCTTCTTGTCAAATTTTGCAACTTTCTTCATACGGGGTTTCCTCCTTTATTTATGCTTTGGTTATCTTGCGACTCCCAAAGTTACATCCTCGCCATTGATGTCCCACTCCTTAGTGAAGCCGGCCATACTTCCAACCATAATGTGGTCAGCAAGAACAGCAGCCTTGATCTTATCATCATTTCTGATGATGATCTCAGCGATCTTGTCATTATTGTCCACATACAGATTGATTCTGTCAGTTACCTCGAAATCAGCTTCCTTTCTCATTGACTGAACCTTGGAAATGATCTCTCTTACGAAACCTTCCTCAATCAGTTCAGGAGTAAGTCTTGTGTCGATTACAACTGAAACGCTGTTATCACCTTCAGTTGCATAATCCTTGCTCTGAGCAACCTCTATGAGGAGATCCTCCTCAGCAAGCTCAACCTCCTGACCGGAAACTTCAAACTTCAGTGAACCTTCAGCCTTCAGAGTTTCCATAGCCTTATTACCATCTTCGATATTAGCCAGGTACTCTCTGATTCCGCCAACGATCTTTCCATACTTAGGTCCAACCGTTCTAAGCTGTGGCTTGAATGTGTATGATGAGAAGGATGATACATCATCCTTAAACTCAACTGATTTGATATTCAGCTCATCCTTAACGATGTCAACGAAGAAGTCATCCAGTTTCTTCTCTGCCTTGATGTACATATTTGCAATTGGCTGACGATTCTTGATGTTAGCCTGATTACGTGCAGCACTACCAAAGGTCTTGATCTTCAGAACTTCTTCCATTGCTTCCTCAAGTTCAGGATCAATATAATCCTCATTAACTTCAGGGAAGTCACACAGATGAATACTGATAGGTGCATCCTTGTCTACATTTCTTACCAGATTCTGATAGATAGCCTCTGTAAGGAATGGAACCATAGGTGCAGCAGTCTTACAGATAGTCACGATAGCTGTGTACAGAGTCATGTAAGCATTGATCTTATCCTGCTCCATGCCCTTAGCCCAGTAACGATCACGACAACGTCTTACATACCAGTTACTCATCTCATCCACAAACTCTGAAAGAGCTGCAGCTGATTCAGGAATCTTGTAAGCACTCATATTCTGGTCAAATGTTCTGACTGCGGAATTAAGCTTCGACAGCAGCCACTTATCCATAACTGAAAGCTTATCATATTCCAGAGTATACTTAGTAGGATCGAACTGATCTATATCTGCGTATAATACGTAAAATGCATATGTATTCCAAAGTGTTCCCATGAACTTACGCTGTCCTTCAAGAACTGCATCCTCATGGAATCTGTTCGGAAGCCATGGCTGTGAGTTAGTATAGAAATACCATCTGATGGAGTCAGCTCCGAACTTCTCAAGAGCCTCCATAGGATCAACAGCATTTCCCTTGGACTTACTCATCTTCTGTCCGTCCTTATCCTGAACGTGACCGAGAACGATTACATTCTTGTAAGGAGCCTTATCAAACAGAAGTGTTGATATAGCCATAAGTGAATAGAACCAACCACGAGTCTGGTCTACTGCTTCAGAAATGAAATCAGCAGGGAAGTTCTCGTTGAAGATGTCCTCATTCTCAAATGGATAATGCCACTGTGCAAATGGCATTGCACCTGAGTCGAACCAGCAGTCAATAACTTCAGGAACTCTGTGCATTGGCTTGCCGCAGTCAGGACATTTAATAACAACTCCATCAACAAATGGTCTGTGAAGCTCGATATCCTCAGGAACCTGGCTTCCATCTTCCATCGTACCTCTCTCACGGAGTTCAGCTATGCTGCCGATGGCATCTCTCTTACCGCAGTCTGGGCACTCCCATACATTAAGTGGTGTTCCCCAATATCTGTCACGGCTGAGACCCCAGTCCTGAACGTTCTTCAGCCACTCGCCGAAACGTCCCTGACCGATACCCTCAGGTATCCAGTTAACTGTATTATTGTTAGCAACCATGCGGTCACTCACTTCTGTCATCTTGATGAACCATGACTCTCTAGCATAGTAGATAAGTGGTGTATCGCATCTCCAGCAGAATGGATAGTCATGTTCGAACTTAGGTGCTGAGAAAAGAAGCTCTCTTGAATCAAGATCTACAAGAACCTTCGGATCAGCATCCTTTACGAAAAGTCCTGCAAATGGTGTTTCTGCAGTCATGTTACCTTCAGCATCAACGAACTGTACAAAAGGAAGATCATATTTACGACCAACACGTCCATCGTCTTCACCGAAAGCAGGTGCTATATGAACTATACCAGTACCATCTGACATAGTTACATAGTCATCAGCTACTATGTAATGGCCCTTCTTATGCTGCTTAGCAGCTACATCTCCAGCTGCAGCATAGAGTGGCTCATATTCTCTGTATTCCAGATCCTTACCTACATAAGACTCAAGCACTACATATGCCTTTCCATCGGTAGCATCTGTGCTGTACTTAAGTACCATCTCTCCATCATCATTCTTTACCTTCTCTTCTGCAAGAGGTCCAAGAACTGTATCAAGGAGTGCATCTGCCATTATGTATGTATAACCATCGCAAGCCTTAACCTTGCTGTACTTCTCTTCAGGATTTACACAAAGTCCTACATTTGAAGGAAGTGTCCATGGAGTTGTTGTCCATGCCAGGAAATAGTACTGTTCTTCGCCCTCAGCAACCTTAGCCTTGAAACGAACTACTGCTGAACGCTCCTTAACAGATTTATATCCCTGTGCAACCTCATGAGATGAAAGTGGAGTACCACAACGAGGGCAGTATGGAACTACCTTGAAGCCCTTGTAGAGAAGACCCATGTCCCAGATCTTCTTAAGTGCCCACCACTCTGACTCTATGTAATCATTATGATATGTAACATAAGGATCATCCATATCAGCCCAGAAGCCAACCTTGCCGGAGAATTCTTCCCACATGCCCTTGTACTTCCAAACGGATTCCTTACATTTGCCAATAAAAGGTTCAATACCGTACTCTTCAATCTGTTCCTTGCCGTCGATACCGATCTCCTTCTCAACTTCCAGCTCTACAGGAAGTCCGTGAGTATCCCAGCCGGCCTTACGGATTATCTTGTGACCCTTCATGGTCTGATAACGTGGAACCATATCCTTGATAACACGTGTAAGAACGTGTCCGATATGAGGCTTTCCGTTAGCTGTTGGAGGGCCATCGTAAAATGTATAGACTGGGAGATCCTTCTTCTCATCTATACTCTTTTCAAATACATCATTTTCATTCCAAAACTTTAATACTTCATTTTCGTTCTCAACGAAATTGAGCTTTGGTGATACCTTGTTATACATTAGTCTATATGTCCTTTCATAGGTTATCTTATGTTATGACAGTTTATGCCTCGTCCTTCTTGTCTTCATCCTTATTCTGTCCAGGAATTCCCAGAGTCTGTGTCAGGAAGTCATTTACAACCTTGGCAACATCATCTGTCTCAAGTCCATGAACAGCACACGCCTGTTCAAGAGTCTCAAACTGAGAAACACCACAGGATATGCAATGCATACCACATTTCATGAGAACAAGTGCTGCATCCGGATACCATGCGATCATATCGCCTATGAGCATATCCTTATTCACATATTCTACAATTCCATCCTCATCAATTCTGAGGTTTTCTGCTTCTGGTTTCTCCGGAACTCCGCCGTATGTCATTTCTTCAGACATTTCTATATCTCCTATTCTATATCTATTTCCCCGCCATAAAATACATATAACCTTACTTAGCCATGCATGTCTATCAAAATATCCATTTTTGCATAGCAAATCAGTGTCCATTATACCATAATTGTAGGATTTAGTACAACTTATATATAACAAAAAACTCCCGTGCCTGAAGCACGGGAATATTCTTTATTTTATCTGAACTTATTTACGAAATTAGCAAGTGGTTCAACCACATCTCCCAGATCTTTGATAGCCTGATTCAGTTCATCAAAATTGATGCTGTTAAGGTTCTCCATAGCCTGTTCCAGGGATTCTGTATTATCAAGTACAAGATCATTTACGTTAGTGATCATTCCATCAATTTCCGAAAGCGACTGCTCTGCTGATGCAACTAGCGTTTCAGTTCTTGCAACCGCATCGTTTACATTGTCCAGAGTTGTTATAACCTTTGGAACAAGAATTCCAAGTGAGATACATACTGCAACGCATATAACCACTGCTGCTACAGCAACGATCCTGGTTCCCAGAAGAGTTCTCTTCTGTGTTTTAAGAATCTCTTCCAACAATTGCTTTTCGCTTAATGAATCTGTTTTCGCCATTTCTTACCCTCCAACACTACTTCACAAATACCTTAATATGATTACTACTGTCATTCTCCACCTTCAGGTCCTTGATACCGCAGATGAATTTATACAGAGTTGAATATCCATATTCCTTGACGTTGAAGTCCGGGAACTGAGAATGTATCTTCTGCCCCAGAAGTCCCAGCTCGATACCCTTGGTTCCACTCTCTGCAACAACATCAAGTGTGAATTCCTTAACCTTCTTCTTGGTATTCTTATCTGTATGGATAGACACGAACATAGTTCCGTCCTTCTTCTTTACATCAAAGCCTGCAGTCTCAACTATAAATGTTGAAAGTGAACTGTAGCCATAATTACGTACATCAAAGTCGGAATACCTCTTCTGAAGTCTGCTTCCCAGTTCTCCAAGTCCGGTCTCACGACCCTTGTTATCATTTTCTGTAATGATTTCAATGATAGCATCTTCAACAGCCTTCTGGCTCAGTGCATTCTTAGCTTTGGACTTCTTCTTAGCTGAAGATCCGCCCTTGCCGGTTGAAGTTGTCTCATCCTCTGACTGATCCATAAGGAGCTCCAGATCAGTGAAGATGGTACAGGCTGCTCTGAAGGATCTAGGAGTCTTATTCTCTCCCATTCCTATTACATGCATTCCGGATTCTCTGAGTCTGCTGGCAAGTCTGGTAAAGTCTCCATCACTGGATACTATACAGAAGCCATCCACCTTATCCTCATATAATATATCCATCGCATCGATAATGAGCGTTGAATCCGTAGCATTCTTTCCAACGGTATTCCTGAACTGCTGTATAGGCGTAATGGAATTCTCCATAAGTTCCTTCTTCCATTTATTAGCCTGAGTGCTGGTCCAGTCACCATAGATTCTCTTATAAGTTACAACCCCATATTTTGTCATCTCATCCAGTATATTTGACAGGTATTTGGATGAAATGTTGTCCGAATCGATCAGTACTGCATATTTCTTATCTTCCATGCTCCCCCATTTCCTCCTATCTATGCCTCGATCTGCCGGTTCCAAATATCATCAAAACTTATAATACAACACTTCTCATATATCTACAAAGAAAAATTACTTATCCTCACTTGTTATTACGATCTTGCCATCTTCAATATCTATCTTTACACGATTGGAATTGATTCCTGCCGCCTTACGCATTTCATCAGACAGTTTTACTCGTCCGGCCTTATCAAGAATGGAGAATTCCTCGTGGCTGTCATTAGGATTGAATCCCAGCTGTTCACCATTTGCATCGCTGCTTCCCCATGCAGCACCTTCAACGAAGTTTTCTCCGGCTTCAATCGCCTTCTCATACTGTTCCTTCAGAATTCTCTCGCTGCTGATCTTGCCGTCAGAGATCATTACAACTCTGTCCACACGGTCAGCCAGTCCTATATCATGAGTAACTATAATTATAGTTATGCCAAGTTTTCTATTGATATCCCTGAACATATCCTGAAGCATTATGGATGTCTTCCTGTCCACAGCACCTGTCGGCTCATCCATCAGAAGAAGCTCAGGTTCATTAGCCAGTGCAACAGCTATGGCAACTCTCTGCTGCTCACCACCGGACAACATGGCCGGGAAGGAATTCTCCTTATCAGCGAGGCCCACCGCATCCAGAAGATAGCGCGCTCTCTCCCTCTTCTCCTTACGTGACATTTTGGTAAACATCAGAGGCATCTCTATATTTTCAGCAACTGTAAGATAGAAAAGCAGGTTGTCAGAATTCTTCTGCCACACGAAACCTATATGGTCATTTCTGAACTTGGCCAATTGCTTATTCGACAGGTCATTCAGGCAGACTCCATCGTAATAAACGCCACCAACACTAGGTCTGTCCATGGCGCCAAGAAGCCCCAGAAGTGTCGACTTACCACTTCCGGACTTACCGATTATCGCCATGAGCTCACCCTTCTCAACTTCCAGATCAAGTCCCTGAAG
>JAEEGL013848469.1_pt1 | contig 15010 bp, 10 predicted proteins | sample 9134231 | NCBI WGS metagenome assembly JAEEGL01 (sample SAMN16246548, study PRJNA631951) | gut metagenome | biome: gut microbiome; feature: rumen; material: fiber-attached | host: Bos | place: Iran: Karaj | collected 2018-10 | reverse complement strand
GACTGTTGAACACCTTAAAACTGTTCATAACTGTAAGAAAATCGGTTTTCTGTCTGCTAATTCAACAAACTCAAGAGAAGCATTTGAACGCTTTGACGCATTTAAGGAAGCACTTGCCGATAACGGACTTGAATTTTATCCGGATTTAGTGTGGGACGGCGGATTTACAGATTTTAATGCAGAAAAAGCGTTTGGAGAAAAAATCAAATCACGAAAGGATGTTACTTTTGATGCGATTGTTTCTGCAAACGATATGATGGCAATTGGCTGTATGCGCGTGCTTGAAAAAATTGGTATAAGGGTTCCTGGAGAGCTTAAAATTATAGGTTTTGACGACTCTCTTGTAGCAACTCTTTCAAAACCAAAGCTTTCTACAGTCAATCAGCAGATTATGAATCAGGGATACGAGGCTGCAGAAATGGCCTGGGATCTTGTATGTGATGTTTCAGTTCCAAAAATCCATTATACACAGCTTTCTGCAAAGTACAGACAATCCTGTGGTTGTGTTCCAATGACAAATCAACTTTGTGAATACAAGGATTCCCGTGGAATTACCTGTGGAGAAGTAGACCGTAACAGTACAAACCTCTTTAAGTTTGTAAACGATCTGGATTACAAAAACAATCTCATAACTATTATGGATATGCTTAAGGGTGCAAATACACTGCGTCAGCTTTTCTACAATCTTAAGTTTATTATCCGTGAGATTGATTTTTCTTCAATATCACTTAATTTCTACCGAGAACCTATTTTCCTTGATTCCACAGATGATATTGTATTGCCAAAAGAAATGGAAATGTTTATGTTCTCCGACAGAGATAATGACAAAGATTATTTCCGTCCGGGCATTTTCTTTAATCCAATGGAAAAGCTTTTTGCAACGAACGAGTTTTCCGATATTCCTGGTGTTTATGTTTTCCAGCCGATTTTCTGCGGTGAGTCGAATTACGGATTTATGATTTGTCGTGTTACTGGAGTTGAGTTTGCAAATTATAACGTGTACTTAAAAATTATAAGTACATCGGTTTCTCAGGCCTTTGAGTATACCGAGCGCATTAACGAAACCGAACAGCTCGAAACCGAAAATGCAAAGCTTATGCAGGAAACAAAGCTGGACGAGCTTACCGGAATCAGAAACAGACGGGGCTTCTACGAGGCAGGTCAGCAGACTCTCGATATTATGCAGGAAAAGAGCTCTGCCGGTATTGTTTTCTTTATGGATGTAGATAACCTTAAGACAATAAACGATACCTATGGTCACGAAATGGGAGACCGGGCACTTAAGCTTCAGGCACAGGTTCTAAAAGAAGTTTTTGGTGCATCCGATGTGATTGGAAGAATTGGCGGTGATGAATTTGGTGTTGTTGCTCTTGGTCTTTTAAAGGAACAGGTTGAAGAGGTTAAACAAAAGATTGAAGAGGCAGATAAAAAAGCTGCCGAAAAAGAGAGTCTTCCGTTTACGCTTTCAATTAGTGTAGGTGCTGCCGACCTTGAAGCTTCAACTGTTCTTAAAAAGCTGCTTACCGTTGCAGACAAAGAGATGTACAAAGAAAAGAGAAAAAAGCATGGAAAACAGTGAAAGCTCTGCTGAAAAGGATATTGAACAATATCTTTCCGTGCTGAACGAAGAACAGCTTGCTGCAGTTACTCACGAAGGAAATCCACTGCTCATTCTGGCTGGAGCCGGCTCCGGAAAAACACGCGTAATTACAACAAAAATTGCTTATCTCATAAATCAGAAAAATGTAAATCCATATTCAATTCTTTCGGTAACGTTTACTAAAAAAGCCGCCGACGAAATGCGTACCCGTGCAGTTGCCATGGATGAACGTGCTGCCTATTCTCAGATCAGAACCTTCCATTCTTTCGGTTCCTGGTTTTTGCGCCGTTATTACGAAGAAGCCGGGCTTGTTCCCTCGTTTACAGTTTATGATGATGATGATATGGCGATTCTTGTAAAAAAGGCTGTTCCCGCTCTTTCAAAAAAAGAAGCTCAGGCAGCAGCCCGCGAGATTTCTCTTGCCAAGGATTACTGTCTTTTGCCAGAGGATGATTTAACCTTTATTGGCAGTCAGTTTGATTTAAACGATATTTATTCCCGCTATGAAAAACGATTGCGTTCTACAGGAAACGTAGATTTTGGCGACCTTATTATGCTGCCGGTAAGAGTTATGCAGTCAGAACCAGTTACAGTTCAGGCAATTCATAACCGCTTTAAGGTAATAATGGTTGATGAGTATCAGGACTCTAACATAGCGCAGTATAAGCTTTTACAGACAGTTTCAGGAGCAGCGGAAGGTAACGATTCTTATGTTTGTGTTGTCGGTGATGATGACCAGTCAATCTATCATTTCCGTGGAGCCGAGGTTCAGAATATTCTGTCTTTTCCGGAAAAGTTTAAAGGTACAGACATTATCAGACTGGAAAAAAATTACCGTTCAACAACACATATTCTAAAGGCTGCCTCACTTGTTGTAAGCAATAATCAGGACAGACTTGGAAAAAATCTTATAGCGGCCAGAGGCGACGGCGGAATGCCTGTTTTAGCTTTTGTTGGCGACCAGAATGAAGAAGCTGTCTTTTGCAGCAGTCTTATAACAAAATCACTGGAGAAAGACGGACATTATTCCGACTGGGCAATTCTTTACAGGACAAATGCGCAGTCACTCAGCTTTGAAAAAGAGTTTTTACGCAAACGGATTCCTTATGTTGTAGTTGGTTCTTTAAAGTTTTACGAGCGTGAAGAAATAAAGGATGCTTTGTCGTATCTGGCATTGTTTGCAAATAATAAGGATGAGATTTCGTTCAGAAGAATTGTAAATAAGCCACCACGCGGACTTGGAGAAAAAACTCAGGACAGAATCCGCGAAAATGCTGTTGGCGAAAACGAAAATACAGATACTCAGACCATTTCAATGCTAGAGAGTATGGAACAGCTTTTGCCGGAGCTTTCCAAAAAGGCCAAGGAAGGAGCAGAGACCTTCTTAAAATTATACAAGGAGCTTTCTGAGTTTCTTAATAAAGCTGATGAGGAGTCTGATAAGGCTTCTGCTAAAAAGGACGGCAGAAAAAAGCTTTCTGATTTTATTGAACGGGTTATAAATGAAACGGGCCTTCTTGAATATCACAAAGCTGGAGATGAAATTGAAGGAACTCAAAGAACTGCAAACCTTCAGGAGCTTGTAAACAGTGCAGTTCCTTATGATTTTTCTATGGAAGGACTTCTTGCTTTTCTTGATTCAATCAATCTTGACCGTTCACTTGAACTCCAGAGCGACAAAAAAAATGAGGATGCAGTTACCTTAATCACCCTTCATAACACAAAAGGTCTTGAATATAACCGCGTTATAATTACCGGACTTGAAGAAGGCATTTTTCCGCGGCAGGATAAAGCTGGAGCCGACCTTGAAGAAGAAAGAAGACTTTTTTATGTAGGAATTACCCGAGCCAGAAATGAACTATATGTTACGTCGGCAGCACAGAGAATAATGTACGGTTCAATTCAATATATGCGGCCAAGCCCATTTTTATACGAAGCAGCTTCAGCTTTTAAAATTATTGGCAGGTGTCCGTATGGCTTTTCTGCAAAGGTTCATGGGAATGGGCAAACTGGAGGACCTGGTGGCACAGCTTCGTGGGGCACCAGTACTGAAGAAGACAAATGGGGCGACAAGGCAGAAATTGCGAAAAAATGGAAGAAAGGCGAGAAGGTGTACCACGATGACTACGGTTACGGCGTAATTTCTTCCTGTGAACTGGTAAACGAAGAGTATAAAATCACTGTCACCTTTGAAAACGGCGGCAAAAAAGCCTTTTTACCCGAGTATCAGGGGCATTCTTTAATGATAGTCAAAGAATAATAACCGAAAAAACATAATGTGTTAAATGTTTGGTGACAAATCGCATATTTGGATTTATAATTATATACTATGGGTGTTAGGAAAAAGAGAATAGGGCTCCTTATAGACTATCTCGTTTCTGAATATTGCGAAAATCTCGTAGATGGAATCTCGTCTTATTGTAAGGATAACGATATAGAATTGCTGCTCTTCGTTATTGGAGAGATTTATTCTTCTGCCCCTAAAACCTATAATTATCAGTATGTTGCAACAACAGCCCATATCAGAGAAGCTAACGTAGACGGCTTTGTAATTGTTTCCGGAACGCAGATGCACACAATGTCGCAAAAAGAGTTTCTTTCTTATCTGCGTTCCTATAAATCGCTCCCGATTGTAAATATTTCAATGGAGCTGCCGGATATTCCTTCTATAATTGTCGACTGTACACAGGCCTTCAGTTCAATGATTCAATATCTTATAACAGAACAGAAATGCCGAAAGTTTGCTTTAATGGGTGTAGACAGTAAATCCTATGATGTAAAAACAAGAACCAGAATCTTTAAGGAAGTACTCAGAAAAAACGAAATCTCCGTAAAGAATACAGTTTTCTGGAAATCTAATTTTGAATATGAGCGTACTTATCAGATTCTGCAGGACTATCACAAAAAGGGTAAAACCTTTGATTTTGATGCAATTGTTGCCCTTAATGATAACATGGCCTTTGCCTGCATGGATTTTTGCCAGAAGCAGCTTGGCTTAAAGGTTCCTGATGATATTATCATCACCGGTTTTGACGACATTAACCGTGCTTCTTTTTTTACACCATCTCTTACAACTATAAACCAGCATGTTGAATATCAGGGAATGAAGGCAGCAGAAACCTTGTCTAAGCTTATTGATAAGAAAAAGGTTCCAATGCTGCAGGTTGTAAATGCCGAAGCTGTAGTCAGACAATCTTCGAATAGAATAAAATCGGAAGAAGTTAACACCAAGCTGCTTAAGTTTGAAACAGAGCTCGACTCCCGTTTTGCAGTAACTGAATGGTATAACAGACGAACACAGATTTATCATGCGGCTCAGTTTTATTCCGGCATGCATTATGATGTTGATGTTACACGGGTTGGAAAGCTTTTAACAAATGAGCTTATTCAATTCGGTTTTGAATCTTTTGCAATTATTGTTTATGAAAACCCTATAGAAATGCTTTATCCTTATGAGTATTTTAATCTTCCGCAAAAAGCCTATTTGATAAGTGGCTATGATAATATTACCGGCTTTAATTTTGTAGAAAAAAACATTGATGTGGAGTTTAATCCTAACGAGTGCATAATTCCTGAAGGATACATGCAGTTTACAGGAGACGGTACTATAATTCTTTCTGTTTACCATAATACAATTCAGTATGGCTATTTAATTGTAAAGCACAGCGATTATGATTTAGGTGTATACGATCTTATTGCAAAGGCAATTGCAAATCAGCTGGCTTCCAGCTCTACCTACACCCAGATGGTAAAGGAACGTTCTGCCATTTCAGACAGATTCCGAAAACTCGATGTAATTGCCCATACCGATGAACTTACCGGTCTTAAGAACAGACGTGGCTTTATGGAGCTTGGTCAGGCTACAATGAACTTTGCAGAAACAATAGGGCAGAGTGGTCTTGTAATTTACTGCGATATGGACGGACTTAAGAAAATCAATGACAACTATGGTCACGAAGCCGGCGATAAAGCAATTATAGCTCAGGGAACAATTCTCAGAAATAATTTCCGTTCAAACGACATTGTAGGACGAATTGGCGGCGATGAGTTCTGTATTATTAGTCCTAACCTTAAAGAAGAAGATTTTAAGCATATTCGCGAAAAAATAATGAATGACTGTGTAAAATGGACGGAAGAAAATAAATCTCCTTATGCACTTTCAATAAGTATGGGATATATTTCATATCCTGATGAAGATATTGGCTTCAATCTTAATCAATTGCTGGCAGATGCGGATTCTTCTTTGTATGTAGAAAAAAGAAGAAAAAAGGCAGAAAAGGCACAGGAAGAAAAAAACAGAAGGCTCCGCTGATATGGGAAATAGAATTAGGATTGGTTTACTCGTAGATTATCTTGTCTCAGAATATTCAGAGTTTCTTATTGAAGGTGCAAAAGCGTGCTGCGATAAGGTAGGTGCGGACCTCTATATTTTTCAGATGGGTGTGCTTCAGGACCGCTCTCAGAGCTTTAATTATCAATATGCTGCAAGTACAGCTTTTCTTTCAAGCAATAACATAGACGGACTTATTTTTTGTTCTACAACTCAAACCCATTATATGGATTTTGATTCGTATGTTTCCTACCTTAATTCCTATTATCCGCTGCCAATTGTAAACATCGGTTGTATGATACCGGGTATTCCTTCTGTAGATGTAAATTACGAGGAAGCATTCCGTGCGCTTGTAGAACATGTTGTAAGAGATATTGGTGTTAAGAAAATAGGACTTATGTCTGTAGACAGTAAGTCGGAAGAGGTTGTGCTAAGAGAAAAAATCTTCTGGCAGGTAATGAAGGAATACGGTATTCCATTTAGTGCTGTTACTGTATGGAAGGCAAAGTTCAGTTATACGACAGCTATATATGAGCTTACAAATTATGCAAAGCCTGGTGTTCCGTTTGATTTTGATGCAATTGTTTCTCTTAATGATGATATGGCAATTGCCTGTATAGATTTTGCTAAGCAGAAGGGCCTTTCTGTTCCAGAGCAGATTGTTATAACAGGCTTTGATAATTTAAGAAAGGCTTCTTTTTCTGAGCCTTCGCTTTCTACTGTAAACCAGATGATTTTTCAGCAGGGCTATATTGCCGCCAGAACCTTATACGACAAAATAAATGGCAAGGATGTTCCGACTTATCAGACTATAGATGCAAAGGCAATTCTGAGAAGCTCAACTGGAGCAGCTGATTATTTTAACAAGGTGCGCAACAATAATTTTATAGAAATAGACAGGGTTGCTTTGGCTGATATAAGCGACAATTTTTCTGCGTCGGAATGGTATCATAAAAGAACTCAGGTTTATTCTGTATCTAAGCTGTATATGGAAATGCAGGCAAATATTACCGAAGAAGAGATGATAAATCATCTGACTTATAATATTACGTCGCTTGGCATTCCATACCTTTTTGTAGCTGCTTACAATGAGCCTGTGGAAACAGATGGTCCTTTTGATTATTTCCATCTTCCGCACGAGGCTTCTGTTCTTTGCTGTTATGATGAAACGCAGGGTGTAATAATAAACACTTATTCTCCAAAGTATTATTTTGATCCTAATGAAGTTATGGTTCCTCAGGATCTGCTTTCTAAATCTGAAAATCCTGTAATTGTTATGTCGCTTTTCAACGGCAAGCTTCAGTATGGCTATATGCTTATAGAAAAAACTGACTTTGATATTGCGGTTTTTGATACCTTACGAAATACAATTTCTCTGCTGCTTACTTCCGTTCAGAACTTTAAGAATCTTGGTATTGACGAGAAGCTTATGAAAGAAAGATACGCAATGCTCGATAAAATTGCTCATACCGACGAGCTTACGGGGCTTATGAACAGGCGTGGTCTTTATGATTTTGGACAGAAGGCACTGGAGCTTGCACAGTCTATGCAGCAGAAGGGGCTTGTTATTTATGGTGATTTAGACGGGCTTAAGAGTATAAACGACAACTTTGGTCACGAGTCTGGAGACAGAGCTATTATGGCAGCTGCTTCCATCTTAAAATCAAGCTTCCGCAGTACAGATTTTGTTGCCAGAGTAAGCGGCGATGAGTTCATAATCATAAGCAATGGACTTTCAAAAGGAATGTTCGACGGCATTAAACAGAAGATTCAGGAGCGCTGCATCGAATGGACTACAAAAACTAATTCTCTGTTCCTGCTTTCTATGAGTATTGGCTGTGTAGAGTTCCCTTACGAAGGCAACTACGACTTGAATATGCTCATGTCCATTGCCGACACCGAGTTGTACGAAGAAAAGAAAAATAAAAAATGATACTGAATAAGTGTCCCCAGTTTTGCCTTGCAAAACTGGAAGCGAAGCCTGCGGATACTATTGCTATATTATATGATAAAGTTTTATCAGTATCCGCACATAGTTTTGCGAAGCAAAACTATGAACGAAAGCAGAATAAGTGTATGGCTATAATATCGTAGAAGCTTTCGTTTTTCGCTATTACCAATCACGCTGGATATATGTTGCCCGTGGTCTTGCAATTATGTCTACACGTCTGTTCTTTGCACGGCCTTCTTCTGTCGTATTTTCTGCTACCGGCTGTGTTCCACCGTAGCCTTTCCAGGTAAACAGGTTTTCTGCAAGGCCTTCAGAAACAAGCGCATTCTTTACAGTCATAGTTCGTTCAATAGAAAGGTTCAGCTGACCAACAGGCTTTCCAACATCAGCAGTGTGACCTTCAATAAGAATTGTGTAGCCGTCATCAAGCAGAAGATTTTTAAGCTCTGTTGCAATATAACCGATTCGTTCAGATTCGCCAGGAAGAAGCTCCGGTGAATCAGGGTAGAAGTTAAGGATTACAGAGAAGCGGATGCCGTCTATAGAATCAGTAATTTCAATATCATTTACTTTATTCTGATAGAAATGACGTTTAACCTCTTCATATTGTACGTAATAGGTTTCTGTTTTTTCCGGGGCTGCTATGTCGTAAATAAGATTTTCTTTATCAAGCAGGAAAACAACTTTTCCTTCACGGAGCAGGGCAACATTTTCCGGAACCGTAAGGATTTTAAGGGCATCACGTCGTTTAATTACAGGGTCTGTTCTGTTTCTGCCGAAAACCTGGGTTGCACGAATATAAAGCGGATCAGAACCAATCCTGTTTTCATAGCGGTCTGTTGCATCTGAATAGTCGTAGGCAATCATTCCGGAGTTTATAATTACTTCCGGGTTTTCCATGCTTTTTTCAAAAATAATGTTCATGCTGTCGTCCCAGAGAGTAGGGAAGAAACAGGCAGAAACTGTGCTTTTAACATATTCACCGTGAACAGGCAGCTGTCCTCTTGCATCTATGATTATTCCTGAATATGGGCGGGAAGGTACGGTATCAATAGGTTCTTCCGGCGAGTATGGATATTTGTGGTTTACTAGAAGACTTCCAATTTCCTTTACGTTAAGAGTGTTTGTTGTGTTCAGCGTTTTAATATCACTAGAAAAAACATCGGGAGTTTTGTAGCCGTTCATTATAAAGTGATAGATGTCGTCGAAGGTAAGATTTTCGTAGATAACGTTGTCGGAAAGGGTGTCGTTTGAATCTGTGTAAAGAGAGAGCAGCGGTGGCTGAATGAGCTGAGGCATTTTTGTTTTAATGGAAGCAGAAGCTTTCTTTTTGCCGGATGGCATTTGAATATCAGCCTTTTCTGTATCCATAGAGATATTCGAAACGAATTTGCCCGAAACCCAGTCTATTCTGCTTACAGATTCAATTGAAGGCTCTGAAGCAAACAGTCCGAAGGAAAATGAGAATGCAGCTGCTATGATTATACACAGATTTTTTTTCATTAGTTCATTATCGGGTTATTTTGAAGGAATATAAAGAATTTTTCCTATTTTAAGGATGTCGTTTTCATTTATTCCGTTTAACTCGCAGATTGCTTTTACTGTAGTTCCGTAGCGTCTTGAAATAGACCAGAGCGAATCTCCTGCTACAACCTTGTACTTTTCCGGGAACTCTATCGGTTTAATTTTTTTGAGCGCGTTCTTTGCAGTTTCTTCTGTTCCAAGCGGCAGCCTTATGTTTGATTCCAGCGAAGGATGAGTATAGCCCCTTACAAAAGAAGGATTCAGCTCCTTTATAATTTCCGGCGAAATCCTCATTTCCTGTGCAAGCTGGTTCAGGGAAAAAGCTTTTTTTACGGAAACATAATCAAAAAGTGCATTTTTTTCGTTGTATAAAACTTCGTATTCCTTGTCGTGAGATGGAATGTCTAAATCATAATATTCGTGATTCATGACAAGGTCTGCAATTGCAAGCAGCTTTGGAACGTAAGATGCGGTTTGCGATGGAAGATAATTATGCTCAACCATGTACCAGAAATCTTTTACAGGAGATTTTGCAAGGGCCCGAATCATGGCACCTGTTCCGCAGTTGTAGGCAGCTATTGCAATAGGCCAGTCCTTAAAATAATTGTAATTATCGGTAAGCTTTCTTAATGCTGCATCTGTCGATTTCCACGGATCGTAGCGCTCATCCACATATTCATTCAGCACAAGAAAGGGCTTAACACTGTTTTCCATAAATTGCCAGAGTCCTATTGCCCCCGATCTGGATTTTGCATGCGTTTTATAATTCGATTCAACAACTGGAAGATATTCAAGCTCTGGTGGAAGTTCTTTTTCAAGAATTGATTTCCGAACATACAGCCTGTAAGAAATTGCGTTTTCAAGTGCGTCTGTAAGCTGTTTTTCACCGCGCGGAGTAAGGTAGTGCCGACGAAAAGCTTCAACTTCGGCTCTGTCGCAGCCTTCTATGGAAAGAGGGAGACGTTCTTTTTTTTGTGGATCTTGAATGGGCTGTTCGGATTGCTCTAGCTGTTCGGCCTGATCAGATTGTTCCGTTTGTTCGGTCTGCTTGGTCTGCTCTGACTGTTCTGGCTGTTCGGATTGTTCCTGTGGAAGTTGTGACTGATCCGGTTGAAGCTGCTTCTGGTCCGGTTGCCGGTCCTGTTGAAGTTGCTTGTCCGGTTGAACCTGTTGCTGTTCCTGCTGAAGTTGCTCCTGGTCCGTTTGGTTCTGTTCCATTTTTTCTTCTGATACAGTTTGTACTTCTGCAGCAAAAGCATATGAAAAAGAAAAAGTAAATATCAGAAGGAAAAAGATTTTTTTAATCACAGTCTATTCCAATACCAGTTACAGTTTATTACCGATGTAGATTCCGGCCCATTCCCAGTTTCCGTTTATATCAGGATCCATCGGGAAATCAATTTTTCTAAAATACAAATACCAGACAGAAACATAAGTGTTCCATCCCCAGGTTCTTAAATAAGCCTCGTTAGGGTTTGAAGTTTCATCAAGTGTGTCGCTGTAACGGATTCTGTTTCCGCTTCTCATCCAGTCGTGCATAGAGAACGATTCCTGAGAGTTTGCATCCATTTCGTCCTGTTTCCACGACATAGAGAAGAAGTTTACTTTAGCTTTATATTTATCAAGAGATTTCCAGTCGTAATTTCTGATTGCACGCTTAACTGCAGATTCAAGTGCAGAAAGACTTTCAAAGGTCCAGTCTTTTGAAGATTTATTAAAATCAATTAAATGACGTGCATTTTTATAGGCATCTGGTTCACCGGGTATCTGAATAGTAGTAGCATCCGGTTGCTGAAGGAACAGCTCACAGGTTTTAAGTGCCTGATCCCACTGGTTATCCTTCTGATATTCAATTGAAAGCCGCAGGTAAAGCTCTGTTGTATTAACACTATCTGGGAATCTGTTTATAAGCTCGTTAAAATATTTGATTCTATGACTTGGGGTTTTTGAAATCTGAATAAGGTTTTGAAGACACATAAAGTGAATGGAACTGCCTTTTACAAGAAGATCAGGACACGTCTGCAGGATTCTGTCAAAATAATATTCAGCTACCGGTTCGGCATTAAGTGAAAGATACGCATACGCAGTCATTAAAAGCCAGTACGAGTTGTACATATCATCCGGATTTTCTTCAACCCAGTTTGTAAGCAGAAGAATAACTCCCTGATAATCCTGCTCTGACAAAAGTGCATTTGCCATCTGATTTATAATTGTGTAACGCTGCTTAGGTTCCAGCTGTTGAGTAAGAAGGATTTCTTTAAGTTCTTCCTGTGTTTTTTCCTTAGAGCCCGGTTCAGGTTCTTTCTGGCAGGAAGACAATAAAATAGTACAGCAGAGGGCGCAAAGCAGTAAAAAATGAATGTATATAGATTTGAACTTTTTCACGATTTTCATTTTTTTAATCTAACACGATGATTTGTTATTGTAAAGATTAAATTTTGCAGATAATATAGATAATATAGGATAATGGTATAATTGTCCGTATTTCGCTCTAAGACGTAAAAGGTGATGGCTATGAAAAAAACTAGTGCTCTACTTCTCGATTTTCTTACTTATATTGGCTCCTTGATTTTTATTTCTGCATTTATTCTGGCACTCGTCGTTGCAGAAAAACAGCATACGATGATTATTGACCTTCTTCCGGTTTTTGCCGTAATTCTTGGCATTATGACGCTTATATTTACCCTTGCAGTTTCTCATAAAGCATATCATTTTTTTATGGGACTTTTCCTTATGGTGGCCGGCAGCTTTGTTTTTCTGCTTGTGCGCGGCTATCTTCAGCATACAATTTATCAGTGGTGGCCTTTTTTAGGCATTGCAGTAGGACTCATCCTTTTTGTTACAGGAATATATAAATACAGGCGCATTACCGTTGGTTTTGCAATTCCAGCTTTGACCATTTTCCTTATGGGTGGATGGTTTATGCTTTTCTCCTTTAAAATCGTAAAGGTTCCTTTTAGTCAGGTAGCTCTGATTGGAGGTCCACTGTTTATGATTTTTCTGGTGGTTTCTCTGTTTGCATTCTTCCTGTTACAACAGAAGAATAAAAAGCTTGTAATAGAAGATGATGAGCCCGATTCCTTTGAGGATGACTAATATGTTATTCATTTCGGTAAACTAAGTTGAAAAAAAACAGAAGATTCGCTGGTAAGCTATTGTTTCTCGTTTCGTTCCTTGTTTTGGCAGGGAATTATTCTGTTTTTTCAGCAAAGAACAAGGAAAAGAAAAATAAAAAGTCAAAAAATACCGAACAAGCTCAAACTACAGAACAAACAGTTGAAAAGCCGGCAGAACAGGAGGAAGAGGGGGTAAAGCTTCCTTCCAGTTCAAAGCCAAGAACGTTCTTTTATAAAATTGATGATGATATTGTAGCTGGTGTTGAAAACGGTTCTCCGGATACAATAAGAAGCGCAGTTTCAAGAATAAAAAAGACAGACGGCGACTATCAGGATAATGAAAAGGTCCTTATTTTTATAGCTACCTCAATTATGGAAATTGTCTGGCCTTCAGAAAAAATTACATGGGAAAGGGTAGAGGCACCTGAAGATAATCCGTATTCGGGAGCAGTAAAATCTGCTAAAAACGGAGTTTTCGATTCAAGCACTGGTAACGTAGATTTTCTTGCAACAATTCTTCCGGCATTGGTAATGCTTGTTCCAAATACAAACCAGAATGTTTATGCACAATGTGTAGATTCAATTGCTGCCGCTCTGGAAAAGAATCCGGAATCTGTGCTGGCAAACTATCTGGCAGGCATTTATTTTGAAAAGAACGAAAATAATCTTAAGGCACAGGATTATTATAAAAACGCTTACGAAAAAGCAGGCAATAATCTTGAAATAGTACTTGCGTATACAGGTGTACTTGTTGCAAATAAGCAGAGCCTTGAAGCAAAAAATGTTATCTCCCGGCTTAACCTTACAAATCCAGATGATATAAGGGTTTTAAAACAGAATGCTTATATTGCGTTTGCAAATAAAGAATATTCTTCTGCAGAAAACTATGTAGCAAAGGTTTTGCAGCAGACACCAAATGATCTTGAGTTCCTGCTTTTCCGTGCCAAAATATTTATAGAAAAGAACGATTATATTCATGCCGGTTCCCTGCTTGATATGTACGCAAGGCAGAACGACACAAACATTGAATACCTTATTCTGCGAACCCGTGTCCAGCTTGACTGGAGCAAAAATACAACAGCTGCAGCAGAAACAATTGAAAAAGCTCTGCGGCTTTATCCTTCAAACGAAGATGCTCTTATGCTTGCCACAAGAATCTCTTCAATGACAGATTCACCGGTAGCAGGTAAATATGCGGATGAGCTTTCGGCAATGGTTCTGGAAAAAAATCCGGATAATAAAGAAGCTCTTGTTTATGCCCTTGAAGGACTAGTCCAGCGTGAAAACTGGCAGGAAGCCTACGTAATCAGCAGTCAGCTTATAAGAGATGAAGAAAATGCTTCAAATCCTGATGTAATTATGCAGCACGTAACGGTCTGTATAGCCTTAAACAAGAAAAACGAAGCTCTGGATTTTGCAACAAGGGCGTACAGCCTTAATTCTCAGGATGAAACTGTAATTCAGGCGTATGTTTACGCTTTTTCCGAGGTTAGCGACAGAGATGCTTCATTGTCTCTCATAAACTCACTGTTAAATTCATCATCCTCTAAAATGAAAAGCTATCTATATTACCGCAGAAGCTTTTTGCAGCGTTCCGGTGATAATGAACTTGCCGATCTTCGTGCCAGTCTTATAGCTAATCCTCGTAACAGCGACGCTCTTTTCCGCATGTACGAAATCTACTATTCTAAGGAAGATTACCGCAAGGCTCAGTATTATCTGCGCCAGGTAGTTGCCATAAATCCAAATGACTCCACCACCCGTAAGCTCAACGAAGCCCTTACCCAGCTCATAAAATAATTATTTATATAGACAGAAATAATCATTAGTGGTATTCTTGTAAAATTGATATAATTATCAAAAAAATATTTAAATAACAGGATGGAATTTATGTCTTTTATCCCATTTTTAGTTGATGGTGCTACACAGCAGGTTGCTGGTTCTACAGGTTTTCTTGGAACAATCGTACCATTTCTTTTAATCATCGTAATCTTCTATTTCTTCCTTATTCGTCCTCAGAATAAGAAACAGAAAGAAACTGAGAAAATGCTCAACGCTCTTAAGAAGGGTGACAAGGTTATTACAATTGGTGGAATCCACGGAGTTATTTCTTCTGTAAAAGAAAAGACCGTTATCGTAAAGGTTGACGATAACACAAAGATTGAGTTCAACCGTTCTGCAATTTCTTCTAAAGAAATGTCTGATGAAGAAAAGGCACAGTTAGCTGAAGCTGAAGCTGCTAAAAAGGCATCAAAAGCTGAAAAGCGCTCAAAATTGTTTGCAAAAAAAACTGATGAAGCTCCTGCTGCGGCAGAAACTTCTGAAGAGACAAAATAAAAAACTAATTTATTTCGGGGTTAATACAAAATGAACAAACGAACACGCTTGGTTATTCTTATTGCTGTTCTTGCTATTTGTTTCGTTTTCCTCTGGCCTTCAATCAGTTGGTATGGAAGGACTCCAAAAGAAGTTCAGCAGCTTGCGCTGGG
>JAEEGL012839193.1_pt1 | contig 15010 bp, 23 predicted proteins | sample 9134231 | NCBI WGS metagenome assembly JAEEGL01 (sample SAMN16246548, study PRJNA631951) | gut metagenome | biome: gut microbiome; feature: rumen; material: fiber-attached | host: Bos | place: Iran: Karaj | collected 2018-10 | reverse complement strand
TTCTTCGTGGGCTTCTTCTTTTTCGTAAGGTAGGCGTTCTGCCATCCTGTAACGATTACATAATCTGTTGCTGCCATAACTTAATCCTCCTTTTTACTCGGTAAAATATCTTCCTGATACACCCATTTCGTATAGTTGGCACCATACTTCCTGTTCATTGCATACACAAAGCCCGGCATGTCTTTGAGCATGAATTTGCTTGGTGGACTCATCCAGCCTCCCTCTTTTGATTAAGTTTATTACAAAGAGCCTCGCAAAGAACCCTTGACATATTCACCTCTACGGCATTCCCTATAAATTTCTTCTGTTGTGCCTGGCTGCCGATTAAGGTATAGTCTTCTGGAAATCCCATGATACGCTTCAGTTCCTTGATGTTAAGCATCCGCATCTTGATGTCGATGATACCATACATCGCCATGAACTCCTTAATCTTTCTGGTCATTGGACTGTCATTCTCGCTGATGACAATAGTCAACTCGCCTTGCTCCGTACTAATAAGGTACGGGGGCATCTTGTCCATCCGCGCTATCAACGTAAAACATGGATTATTGATGCTGCCTCCCTCACTCTGGTACTGGGGATTCATAAGGTACTGCTCAGCTGTTACAACCTTCTGCTTTGGGGTAGTAAGAATAGCAGGACAGACATCTTCCAGAGACCCTATCTGACCGCCACCGCTATATTCGTTGGCGATAAACTGCTGTGACATCACCTTGACCTTATTCAAGGGAACATCCGGCATCGGCTCATTTAGGTCAACACTGACCAGTGCATGACGCTCCTTCGTGGTAACAGTCGGATTAGGTTCTTCAATGGAACTATTAAAGCCATTACCAAAATAAGCAGACACAAAAGCATGACGCGAGCGTGTAGTAAGAGTGGTAGCTGGCCTGTCAAGCGAATGATTATGCTCTGCGCCACTAAAATATTCTGAAAGAAACCTTGCTGATACCATTGCATGATGATCCACACACGTCACAGTCCCTGCAGGCTGCTCGATGCTCTGGTTTTTACTCATGGGGTCACCAGAGAACTGCTTACTTAGAAAGTTCAGCTTCACCAAACCCAAGCGGTTCTGCACGGCCACCGTAGGACAAGGTTCCTCGATGGACGGTGCATTATGGTGGTTCTGCTGGTTCATAGAGTTGTATTTCAATATCCATGCTTCATGTTGCTTCTTGCCTCCGGCTACAAACTTCACCAGTCCCGAATAGATACGTTCAAGGGTACGCTCACAGAGTGGCTTCCTCTTGGCGAAGATGCTTGTTCCTTCCTCATTCAAGTCCAAAACGTCACGGACGGCCTTCCATTTCTTGAATTGGTGAAACATGCCACCTTCATCACCATTCTTGGCATAGGTCTGTTCCGGGAACACGATGGGTAATCCATAACGGGCAAACTGACCGAAGAAACGCTTACGACTCGTGTAGGCTCCGAAGTCTGCAGCATTGAGAATTCTGAAATCATAGTCGTAGCCGTAACTCTTGACATTGCGGATCCACCGTAGGTAACAGCGTCCTCGGTCTTTGCTGACAGGCTTGCCGTGTTCATCGAGTTCACCCCAACACATAAACTCTTCGACATTTTCAATCAAAATAAAGTCGGGGCTGATGGCCTCGATATACCTGAAGAGGTGTTCGGCCAGTGTCCGGCTGTCTGCATTACGAGGTTGACCACCTTTCGCCTTGGAGAAGTTAGTACATTCAAGGCTTGCCCATAATACCACATAGGCATCTGGGTACTTGTTCCTCATTTTATCCAGATGCTTCACCAACGGACTCAATTCCAGCGTCCTGATGTCCTCAGTGAAATGCAGGGTATCGGGATGATTAGCCTGATGGGACTTGATGGCATTCGCATCATGGTTGACGCAAGCAATAACTTTGGCGCATTCCTCCCCATACAGTCGTGCATTCGCTACGCCGGTAGAAGTGCCGCCTGCGCCACAAAAAAGGTCGATATAGAGCAACTTGATATTATTCATAATGTAGGATTCTATAACAAATGTGCGAAAGGATCTCTTTCTTCTGGTCTATAAAATGTAAGCCCATGTATGGGAGATAATTCTCCCCTTACTGATGCTATCTCTATGATTGCAACGACAACACCCCCTGTAATTCTCTTTGCAGAGTTATTACCGCCACCATGTGCATGCCTGACAAATTCTATATTGGTGTCATTGTCACCACGAACTGCGGAAAAAGTAATGTTTCCTTTGATGGGTTTATTACCCACCTCTTGCTTTATTATTTCATTACAGCGACTCACAGCTTCGTCAACGTCATCAACAAGCAGCATGTGAAGGAAATCATCTTTCATTCTTTCGATGATGTTCAGTTCTTCCTGATGCTTTAATTGTTTATTCAGAAGTTTGATGTCACTGACAAAATACAAATTCTTACACTCCATAATCAGATTGATATATTATTATTATTTTATTACTTTGTGAGGCCTTTACATACAAGGTCGGCATAACGCAATGTGTCTCCGATTATCTTTCTTTCATACTGTGTCATCTTAATATGGTTGATTTCTTGTAAGAGATGCTTATAGACATTCTTGTCTTGGAGGTAATGTTCTACCAGGATATGTCTTACTATCTCATTTGATTTTTGTAGATTGTTCAGTTTGAATTGCAGCGCGAATGTAGTATATATCTGTTTTTGCTGGCTGTTATTAAGAACAATCAGCTTATTGTTATATATGTCATAGAACGAGAAAAGCATGTGTGCGCAGTTATTCTCGCGGTCGATAGATATCTGGAAGCATTCTATTCCATATCTTTCATACAGTGTCTCTGTTGCCTGAAGAATATCCTTGAGGGTGATATGTGGAGACACAGCCACCGAGTACTCGCGTATGATGATCATCAACGGAGACAGTTTCTTCGTTTTTGTTTTTTTCACGCAGTTCATCACGTCTTGAACATCTTTATTGGCCCAATAATCATCTGCTTCAGCAGAGAATTTTGGGAGATTTGTATCTCTTTTGTAGAATTTGATAAAGTCCATTTTCGCAGTTCTATTGTTTGTTGAATATATCGGTGATGAAGTCTAACGAATGGTCTTTATTGACGCATTCAAACAGATTAGTATATTCCTCATACTTAATAGCCATGTTATTGATTTTATGGCGGAGAGACATGAGTGTAAGCAGGATTGTCCGTCCTTGTATTGTCTGAGGAAGAAACACATCATAGCTTTCGTAGTAGTAGAGGTGCATTAAAGCTCCTACGAAATTTGTCTCGTTATGTATGATTATGCAGTTACTGTCATTTTTCACCTTCCTCTGGTAAACGAGATATTGGTATGCGAGAAAATCAAATAGATCGAGGAACACATTACATTTCACACTGGGTGTATTTCTCTTTGGAGAGACATATATTGTATATCCCTGCTCTTTCACGGGCAAAAAATAATGTCTTTTTTTATTTGCCTCAAGGTCTTTTATATATGACTCTATATTGTCCTTCTTAGTGTAGAGCAAAGGACTAATGTCTGTCATATAGTTATTTGACAGAAGGTCGTACAAACGAGTGTATGATATTTGTTCATCACAGATATTGTTAATTATGTCTTGGTTAACATTGTTGTTAAAAACATAATATCCATTGGAGCAGTTGCTTACTCCTATGTTCTTAAATATATTGCCATTATAGACGTAGGTAACATACTTAAAGAACCCTGTTGGTAGAAGCAGTTTCTTTTCGCAGTCTTTAACCTTTACGTCATCAAATACAGGAATAATGCTTTTAAGTTGATATGTTTTCATAAGCAAAGGAAATATCAGATGGTTATTGTTACAGTATTCATCTTATTCAACGTCCATTTTCAGGAATTGAATTTGCGCCGGTGTGAGCCAGTACTTCTCTTTTAGTGGCATCCAGAAATAATATACCATTTTAGCATATGGTAAGCACAAAATCTCCATATATATCCTATAAACTTCTTTATAATTGAGTTCCCCGTCGTTTTGGGGAAGACATGTCAGGCAGCTGTTTCTGACCAATGTCGCTCTCCTGACAAGTTTCGTTCGAAATCTGTCCACCAGGAAGATTCGTCCAAACAAACATGTCAGGAACAAGATAGATAAGAGAAAAATAGTTTTCATACTGTTAAGTTTGAGTTTATGAGATTATATAGAGAATTTGAAGTGAAGCCTTGTTTGAAATAGTCAGAGGCATCTTTATCTTTCTTTGTTCCAGACAGAGGTAGTCTCGTATTTGTTATCTGTATGTTTGAGTATTCTGAATATGCTGCCTTGATGGCCTCACATTCTGCCACCCTTTTATCTGCATACTTGATGCCTGCATCATCGCAGTCATATAGGAACACTATTCTTTTGAAGTCTTTGGTTATTAAATGAAAAACATCCTTGGTTACTTTTGTTGCTTCGGAGTTGAAGCACACTGCGTTAAAACCGTTAGATGCGAGAGTCATAACGTCTTTCTCCCCACCAGTAATGATTAAAAAGTCGTTATTATTCTTTTTAATGTTGTCATATCCGAAGATATATGGCTGTGGGATGTCTCCACAATATAGGAACCGGTAAGATGTCTCTTTCGGTCGGTATATTTTTGCTCCTTTCTTGGCAAATGAATATGCGAACATAGGCGACTGGAGAGAGGAAAAAAACTTAGACTTACCGTTGTCGGATTTATAGAGAATTAGCGAATGCAGAGCTTGTACGTTATAGTCTGTGAGAGTCTGTAGGGTTATGCCATACTGTTGCCAGTAGTTCAGTTCATATCGATTAAAGTTGCGTGCATCTGCTTCATATGCCCGAATTGTTTTGTCGTTCTGGAGAAGCTGCCTATTCACCTCCTTTCTTGGTGTAAAATCATTTCCAAGAAAGATGTTTAGATGAAGGAGGGTGTCGATATGATGACATATATCCATAAAGCCTGTTGTCGAATGGCTGTCCGAGTTGATGACGCGTCCAACGAAGCTGAAGCAGTCTCCGCACCAATCATCGTCGCCAAAGTCCTTCAGGTAGAAAATATCCTGGACATTTCGGTAGTAGAGCTTACAGGAAGGTCTTGCGTCGTTACGGAATGTGTTACAAAACACCTTCTTTTTAACCTCTTCTCCAAAATAGTATGAGAATACATCATACCCACCTCTGGTAGAGTTCAGTATTTTATCTCGTACAGTCATTTGAAATTACAGTTTTTTCAGACTTTTATTTAGAGTTTCAGATTATTTTGTTTGTTTGAAAATGCCGGTTCCAGACACGGCACAATTTCTTATCAAGTTATCTATTTCGGCTTTTATGTAAAATGCCGTAGTGCCCACCATTGAAAAATGCAAGACACCTGTATTGCGTTTGTTCTTGAGCCAGTCTTTGCTGACCCCAAGATACTTCTGAGCTTCTTTCTGTGACATCCATAGTTTTGTCACGTTAACTTTTGCCTGTCTCATATTTTTCAATTTTATTTCATGTTTTTTACAGCGACTGCCCGGACGGGGTAGCCCCATTCCCTCGGGTTTTCGCCACAGCTACATCTATCCGAACTGAATACGAGTGCGTGAAAGTTCATGCCTCTGTTGGCGGATGCTGACATATAACAGTAGATTTCAGTAATAAATAACCAACCTCTAAGAATTTGTGTGCCGGAGGCGGGGAAGAATATGCTATTTCTGTTAGGTCCTGTGACCTTCATACCCTTGGCACCATTCAGTTCTGTCCACTCCCATGAGCACAAAAGGATTAATTCCTTAATCTGCTCCAAGGTAGGTATTTTGTAGCCTTTGCCGAGGATGACAGAAGCAGCATCCTTGGTTGTGCCTGCTATGTTCTCTTCTATATCTTCATAGATATATTGAGGTGAGTCTTCCGTAAATGGGACAGTCTCCCCGAAGCGAAAGCAGTCACCGACTTGTTCTGGTGCATCAGCACCTATGTTCCGGTCAGCCCATAGCGTGCCCGATGGCAGTCCGAGGTCAATAAATTGAGTTTTTGAAACCGTTTTCTGTTGAATATGGTTCTTATGAAAATCAGGTTTTTTAAAATGACTACACAATGTATGATATAGTCCATAACAACCCAATAAACAAAGAGATGTGTACATAAACAGTTTCAGATAAATTTTTTTCATAATTACAAAATAGGGATTTATGGGTTAATGATAGCTATCAACAGTCGCGTCAAATTTAACAGATGTCAGAGATATGGGTATGAATACCATGTTAGTTACTTTGTTTGATGACAGATTTACCGTTTTACAACCTGTAAATATAGTGAAACCTGCTGCAAGTTTGTCATCTCTTGTCCTGACGGCGTAGTAAACTGTGGCAGTCACTTTGTAACTGTTATGAAAAGTAAAGCTGATGGTATCATCAGAGATACTTTCGTAAAGACTGCTGATGCCGTTGGGTATTTCATTCCATCGGGAAAAATCATATACATCTCTTACTCCTTGGGTTGGTTCAGGTAAGAAGGTTGTGTCACTATTCTCGTCAGCAGAAACATTAACAACTATCTTATCAATAGTAACTTTTGTGTTATATTCGATACTGTCTTTATCGTCTGTTACTACCTTCGAGTAAATTGCCAGACTGCAGATCTTGCTATCAAGAGAAGCTGAAGAAGTCACAACACTGTTTGACCTGTCATTTGCGTAAAGGGTGTTAATAGCACAGCTATCATTGTTATAGCAATCTGTCCGAGTGGTTATACCACTGACATCCTCATCAAAGGCTGTAGTGCATGCTGATAGAACTATTACAGTTATCAGGAAGTAAAGGGTGGGATAATTGTTCATAGTCGTAATTTTTTAAGTTTGATATGAAAAGTCAAATGTTAGTTGTAAAGTTATGGTACAGAATAGCGAAGAAGATAACTATTGTTTCAACGACGATAATGACGTTGGTAAGAGTCTCGTGTTCATCTACCCATCTATAGAAATTTGCCATACCCATAATGCCTGTTTCTATCCCGTCGGCCTCGGTTTTGCGTAATAAATAATATATAATACCACTCACTCAGAAGAAAGAAGAAAATTAATTTTTCCCTTTTTCGGTACTGTAGTGAATTTTTTTCTTGCCCTTTAGGGTTAAGGCGAAAGCAAGGAAGGAGAGCAAGTAATTTTGAAGTAAAAATATCGGAATACCCAGATTATTTGTAATCTGTGGAAGGCTGCTGTTATTTTTGCTGCAAAATAGGCATAGTCGGTACTTTCTCACCTGCCGTTTTCGACAGAACTTTGCAAGGAAAACAATTCAACTACAGTTCTGAATAAATGGGATGGGTACAGGAGTACCGCAAGGTGAATACATTATTGAGTTCTTTGAAGTTCAAAGCTTAGTATTTTATTTGTGGAACCTATTTCATTGAGACAGATACAGTTTTTCCTGTTAGATACAGTCATACTATATTCTTTACTGGATTTGCAAATATCATTTATGACGCTTATCAGGTGTCTGAAATACTTGCGTGCAGTTGTATAAGGAGTTACCTGCATTATTCCCTGTAACGGAAGCTGCAACATCAGCTTTTGATATTTGTAAGGTAATACAGGGTAACTGTCTGACGATAATTTTACTGTGGCTAAAGGTTTGTTGTCTTGCATATCTTTTATTTTTAGGTTTTGGAAAGCTCCAGCGGGACTCGAACCCACATCTACATGTTGTATGTTGCTTTGCCATTAAGCTATGGAGTTTAATGCTATGCTGTCTCAGCAGAACATTTTGATTAAGTGTATTTTGGGTGTATTTGTTTTTGTTGGACCGCCCGGACGGGGAAGCCGAATGCCCGAACGTAGTTGCCCCAATACCAGTTGCCCGAATTGAAGTTGAGACTGTGAGCATAGCTGCTATTGAGGTCAGAGTCGGACCAATAGTAACCGTTGCTCCCTACGTTGTTGAGCGTGCCATTACTGAAGCCATGACAACCGGAGGCGGGGAAGAAGATAGAGTTACCGTTAGGTCCTGTGACCTTCATACCCTTGACTCCGTTCAAGTCAGTCCATTCCCATGTGCAGCACTTTAGAAGTTCTTTCTGCTGCTCCAGGGTAGGCATCTTGTAGCCTTTGCCGAGTATGACAGTAGCAGCATCTTTGGTTGTGCCTGCTATGTTTTTTTCTATATCATCATAGATATATTGAGGTGAGTCTTCCGTGAATGGTGTTGTCTCCCCAAAGCGGAAATAGTCACCGGCTTGTTCTGGTGCATCAGCACCGATGTTACGGTCAGCCCATAGCGTGCCTGATGGAAGTCCGAGGTTAATGAGTTCTATCATAGTTTGTTATAAAAATAGATTAAGCGTAAGTGTGACGGTTGGTTGATGGCTTGTCTGAGTATTTATTGAGTAATTGAATTAACTGCTACAGGTTCTGCAGCGTTCTTATATATTCCTCTTTTTTTTAGAATGTTCTTAATACTCATAACGCTTCTCCCATGTTTCTCTGCTATGTAAGACATAACACGATTAGGTTTCAATTCTTTCGACATTATATACTTAGAGTTGTTGAGATAGTCCTGGCATATCAGGTCATACTCTTCTCTCTTTTTTTTCTCTGTTTTTGTTTCAAACAAACAAATTGTTGTCATAATTTTTGGTGTTAATTGTAATTTTTATTAACTTTGCAAATGATTGTGCAAATAAATTTGCAAATCAAAAACAAAAGAATAAGTAAAACTTTTTGCAAAGATAGATATTATATCTAATATCCGCAAGTTTTTCTCTAATTTTTTTTAGATTTTATTTCTATTTAACATTTTAAGGCTTATGAACACAAAAGAAAGATTGCTCGCGTACCTTAAGTATAAGGGGATAAAGAAGGCCGCTTTTGAAAAGATTGCTGGCCTTAGCAATGGATTTGTAGATAAGATGGGGGATAATACAAGGTCGGCAAAATTAGAAGCAATTTCTAATTCCTTTCCCGACTTGAATATTAACTGGTTGCGTACAGGTGAAGGGTCGATGATAGTTGGTCAAGAGGTCAAATTTAATAATCCTCCCGGCAACTCGGATGAAGTGAGCCGTCTTTTGTCACTTCTTGAAGCATCGCATGAAACGATACGGAAGAGAGATGAGCAAATTGACCGGCTCATTACGCTTCTTGAAAAAGAAACGGAACGCACAGAGTTTATCAACAAAGTTGCCGTATAATCAAGTTATCGGATTATCAAAAGAATAGATAGGAAAACTAATGTATAAAATAGTATTGACATGGAGAAAATGAAAGATATCATATGCCACGACAATCCATCCTTCTAAAAAACTAATATAAAAAAAAGTAGTACAGCAATCAGTACCGCAAAAGAAGTAAGCGTATAAAGTACTTAAAATCAATAATATAGAGATGCTGGTAAAGCTTCCCAAGCCGCAGGTCACGGGTTCGAGCCCCGCTTACCGCTCCTCTCCTTATTTTTAGGTGGATTCTGTTAATTCCAGCCAATTAACAGGATCCACCTTTTCTTATTATAGCAAATCCCTGCCCCCACCTTATTATTTATTACGCGCGCGTAAGCACGCACAAGGCATCAATTCCTCACTCTTCACTCTTCACTCTTCATTCTGCACCTTGTGCACACCTCTCACATTGGTGCAAGACAACTTGCACGCAACGACACCCAGCCATATTGTCAATACTATCAACGCAATTTTCTTTTCCATAGTCAACAGATTTTTTTTCTAACCCAATTCTATAGTTGGGTTAACGATATTGTCATGCGAATCTACATTATTTTGTATTACACTGTTTGCGGGATTGTCGGGTAAGGTTTCTTTTGGAGGGATAGGTTTTAGCCTTCTGAAGAACTCTGTACGGAAAACATCATCCAGTTTCCCACTCTGGAAAAGGTTTGTGTCATTACCAGACAGCAAAGGATAATATGGGCTATTTTTTCTGAAATGCAGTTTCATAGGCTGCTTGTCTATCTCAGCGGACAGTATGAACACATCACCTTTTTCGCTTGTTTCTCTTTTGAAGTTTGCGACCGTTTTACCGTCAATCAGTCGAGAGACAGGTATTGTGTCTTTTACCGAAAGACCCCATTCCTTCAGATGTTTGTCAATGACAGACTTTACAATACCAATATAATCTGGTGAAAACTCCCATTTCTCGGCATACTTGTCAAAATTTTTCAATACGTCAGCGACTTGAAGGATTATGTTGTCGGGTTGTTTGATGTCATTGTCTTTAGCAAATAAAATAGCGTCTTTTAGCGTTATGCCGTGTGTTCTCCCTTTTATGGAAAATTCATGGGAAGTGACGGGAGTGTAGTCGTACTTAGCCGCGATATAATTCATGTCGTATGCAGGAGACAGTTGCCAAGCTCCGTTTTTCGGGAGTGTGAACGTGAAGTTCCTGTTATGATCATCGGTGTTGTTTGCGATCAGGTTGAACACCATTCTTCTGAACACCTCCTCGCAATCTCTCTCTGGCAACCTCAGTCTGCGGCAGATGTTGATCAGGCCTTCGTAGCTCTTTGTCTCTGGGTCAATGGCCGCTACCGTTTGGGTGTGTACCTTTTCTCCATTTATCCGATCAAACCTTCTGGTCATAAAGTGTTTTTCGTTTTCAACGTGAAAAAGTTCAGACGGCATCATATTTATGCCAGCGTCTATAGCCATGTTATAGTAAGTCATCTCAAGGGATGCAGATGGATAACTCTCACCGAAATTAAATTTCAGGATATTATAGTCGTAACCTTCCAAGCCGTCAATTTGTCCAGACTTGATATCACCAGTTTTTCTGTTGATGGCAATAACCGCTTTTGGAAAGCGTCCACCCAGAGAAGAGCCGAGAGAGATAAGCGCTTCCTGTGTTATCTTATCCTTTTCTGTCAGGACTTTCTGAGTCCTGTCAAGGTAAATGTCTGCTGCTCTTTGTGCAAGATCTTTAATATCGATGGTCGTCTGTCTGTCTATAATGTCCATGTCGGGAACAAATTCGAGGGCACCCGTACCTCTTTTCCCGATAAAAGACAACTTTTCCAAGGATGTAATCTCCTCAGGATTGATATGGCGTTCATTAGCCCATGCTTCGAAGAGCATACTACCCCACTGATCAGGCAGGGAGTCTGCAATGAAAGACGGAAGTTTCTGATACGGATCGACATTAGAATGCATGGAGTCCTTTATATCTTCCCCCCAGATAGATATGAGCCGGTTATTGAACTTTACACGTGGGAATGGCTGCACGTCAAGCCCTTTCCACTTCGGGTTAAAAGTGAAATAGGACAGGTTCCTCGTCTTATTCCAGACCAGCATTCCTATTTCCTCGTTCCAGAGAAATACCTTGACTCTATTCTCCATATTTGTTTTTTCTTATTCGTTGTACTTTTCTATCTTTTTTGTACATATAAGGACTCTCTGGGAGTTCGGGTAGTAATCCATCCACACCGTCTGTATATCCTATAGCCTTCAAAAGGCGGAATAAAGATCCGAATGTCAGGTTGTATGCAGTGCCATTTTCAAAATTATGGATAGTGGAAATACTTAGTCCAGCTCTATCCGCGACATCTGCTTGCGACATGCGTAGTCTCAGACGGTAAGATTTGAAGCGCTCACCGAACAATCGTATTATTTGCGGCGTATTGAATGTTTCAATGTTCATAACCAATATTATATTATAGTTTATGTGCAAAACTAATATATAACCATGAATATAATCTATTTAACGCTGCAAAAATACAAATTACTTTTCAATGCTGCAAATAATGCCCCCATATTTAATGTTTTTTTGAAGTACTGGCAGATTATGGGTGTCACTTGTGACGGAAATCCTTGGCTCTACGTGATGCGTCTGGGTGATGCTAGTCTAAGCAAGAATATCTCACAAGAATTCTATCTGATTTTCGCAGTTCCCCTTTACGTCTCTCCCCCTCGCCTTGGGAGAGGGGGTCGGGGGTGAGGTTAATTCTTCCCTCTTCACTCTTTATTCTTCACTTTTCATTCTTCACTCTTCACTCTTCACTCTTTATTCTTCATTCTTCACTCTTCATTCTTCACTCTTCACTCTGCAGGCATTGACCAACGTATCCCCATACATCTCTTCCATCTTGTTCCAGTCATATTCATGCCTGTCCTCACGCACCTTCTTGCCGGCACTGTTATAATATGCATCATGCATCACCCATCTCTCATCTGCCGTACAAGTAGCGTCAGGATTTGTCAGCCTGCATTGAGCAACCTTGAAACCATTCTTTCCAAAGTGAACCGCTGCCCCCTCGTCAACGTAAGTCATCCTGAATGTCCTTGCGTTAATCTTATAAATGGGAAATCTAACAGTCCATCCGTTACTGTTAGGCATAAAATCTCCCACGACAAAGACATTATCCCCATACGTGTGACCATACATGATGGGAAAACTGTCCTCACCATACTCATGCCCGAAGATCATCTTCCGTGGAGACTTATTACCCGCCTTGGCATAACAATAAACCATGCAGCTATCCACTTTAAAATATATTGTCCTGCCATCCTTCTTATATATAGTCCTCTCATACGACCTACACTCCGTATCAGCACTATCAGCTGCTACCTCGGCACTTTCCGCAGCCACAACACTATCAGCGCGCACGTTATCCAGCTTCAAAGACGATTGTCTCATTTGTCCATTTAGTGCTCTCCCCTCATTGGCGCAAGAAAGAGCACCAACAATGGTCACCCAAAGTATCAATAATCCAATATATCTCATAACTATTGTATCTTCTTCAACACCTTAACAATTATCGCTTCATCTTTAACAATCCATATTCCTTTAAAATGGTGGTTCGTTATTTACATTCGTATCTATGTGGGAGTAGCTGACGGCACGCTTACCATAATCGTTGACGTCATTGATGTCTGGAGGGAAATCGCTCTGACAGTAGTCGTTAGCCTCCAGAGCGAGAACATCCACTAACTTTCCGAAAGCAGGGTCGTCTGCTATCAGATCTTTTAAAACATCGTCATCATCTAATCTACACCAATATTTGGATTTGAGCATTTCCTCAACTGTAGGGTCTGCAGTTTTCTTGTATTTCTCGTCAAGCAAAAGGTACGCGTATCTTCTTGCAACTTTAATCATTCTGAACCTATATTCAAACTCTGATTCCCCATATATTGACATTTCTTTAGATTCAGGACTATCTAAGATTGCTTTCGTCACTTTCTCATTCCATTCATCAACATCCCTTGACAGGCTATTATAGCCCAACATGCGTATATAGTATAGCGCCAGGCTGACACTATGAAAACATCTCGGACTGATGATAGTCCCTTTGCTAACATCTGCATATCTATCCAAAGCTAAGATTGAATCACAATCCAAGCAAATATCATGCACAGTATCAAAGAGTATATCCTCTGCCTCTTTTTCATCAATTGATCTTCCTGTATGATATATTACAGCAAGATAATCGGTCTTAGACAGTTTGTCTCTTTCTATTATGTAGTCTTTGTCTTCTGCCAGCCTCAGACAAATAAAAAAATAGTCACGTTCGCTTGTAAACTCATCTAAGTTCTGAGATATATAATCTATGGGAAAATGCCGAATGACAACCCATGAACACTTATCTTCATGCAAATGCTCCCATAGCTCTTTTATCTTTGGCTCAAAAGACTTGTCCCAATAATCAAGAACCTTTGAATATGCCCATTGTCTATCCGTCTTTCCAGAATCAAGGAAAACGGATAATATTTTCTTCTGGTCCTTCCAGTCAAGATAGTCAAATCGCCTCTGAATCTCTTCGCGGGAATCAGTGACCAAGCCGCTTTTCTTATTGACATAGTTCCTAATCAATGTGGCTATAGGGGTATTTCGTTTCCTTTCTTTATAGTATGCCATAGCGCTTCTCAATTTTACATATCATTCTCTCCTGTCATTTTGTTAAGACCATCATATGGACCTAACGCGTTCCTGCCAAATATTCCTTAGTTTGAGCACAGATAGCCATCATAGCAGAAATCTCCAGGCCACATAATTTGTTCGCAAAGTTACTAAAAAACACCTTAACCTCCAAACGATTTTTATTCACAAGGCTTGTGGAATGGGCAATTTTCCCTTCCACACAACATTAGTTCGCACCAACTCTATCCTTTTTGCTTCACCACGATTGCCTGATATAGCATAGTAGCTTGCGACGCTCTTGGGCAACAATTCAGCAAACACCTTCCTGATTCTGGCACATTTCTCATTGATAGAGTTGAGCATTGGGTTTGTCACATCCTCAATGCTCTGCATCACCCTGTCCGTCATACCGTATGGTCTCAGCAATAGATACAGTTGAGTCAACTCCTTCTTGTAGTCCGGCAAGCACTTCAGCACAATGCCCTCTGGATGTGATAAGAATAGCAGATAAACCGCCTTCACCAACGGTTCCATCCTCACCTCCGTATTCCCTCCATCTGCCAAGACTATCTTGTAATCCTCCGTCACCACCAACTGCGGAAACAGTTCGTCCTCATCATTCATCGTTGCAACAATCTCAGCTTCCTCCACTCCAAAAGCCCTGAGTTTGCGCACCTTCTCCCTCACCTCGTCCAAAAGAATGGAGCAATAGAACTGCTCCAGCTCTTTTGAAACTTTCAATTTTCCTTGTCTTTCCATCGTAATGCATTATTAGAAACCCATAGCATCCATCATTGCATCGTATTCCAAAGGATTACTTGGCATATCGTCATACATGCCATCAGTCAACGCATCCCAGGAATCTTCTTCCGTCCACTCGTAGCCACAATCACAGTAGCTATCACACTCGTAATCCTCATACACTTCGTAAGAGTCATCATAAAAATCTTTTCCCATAGTTTTTCTGTTTAATTCTAATTGTTGTTACTATTATTTTTTACTAAGACGCTATGTGCCGTCTTTTCCATCAAAGTCTTTTTCAGGTGAAGCTGATTCTCTACTATCAGTTCGTAATCACACTTGTTTTCGCCCATCTTGATTGTCAACACGAACAACTCAAGGAAGGTGAGGAAGCAGAACAAAACGAGGTAGAATGCCAACGATACTTTGCTTTGTGATACCACTTTTAGCGTTGCCTCAAGTTCTTCAATAAATCCAGGAGCACGCTGA
>JAEEGL010086343.1_pt1 | contig 15010 bp, 15 predicted proteins | sample 9134231 | NCBI WGS metagenome assembly JAEEGL01 (sample SAMN16246548, study PRJNA631951) | gut metagenome | biome: gut microbiome; feature: rumen; material: fiber-attached | host: Bos | place: Iran: Karaj | collected 2018-10 | reverse complement strand
TATACTCCTCCGGACATTTTTCATGAATCTGCATCTGGATTTCCGTAAACGGCACGACGTGTACCTTGATGCCGCAGCAGCTGAAACTCAGTTTTCGCGCCAGATCCAGTACTTTTTCCTTCGCGCGGTCTGACGTGTAGGGATAGCTGTGGAAATGGACGGCGTTGATCTGAACGCCGCGTTTGGCAATCATCCATCCGGCCACCGGGCTGTCGATACCGCCGGACAGCAGCAATGTTGCGTTCCCGTTCGTGCCAACAGGCATTCCGCCGACCGCCGGAATTGACTTTACGTAGAGATATGCCATATCCCTGATTTCAATATTCACCATATAATCCGGATGATGGACGTCCACTTTCAGATCGGGATGCGCATTCAGAATACGGTATCCGCATTCTTCATTGATTGCCGGGGAATCCATCGGATAACGCTTGTCGCTCCTCCGCGCGTTGACCTTAAAGGTTCCCTTCAGGTCCCTGGTCATCTCAATCGCCTGATCGCATATGGCGTCGAAATCCTCCTTAGGCATTTCAACCGCCGGACTGACGCTGTGAACGCCGAATACCCTTGTTACACGGCTGATACATTCATCCAGATCTGAAAATCCGCGGATGAAAATACGTCCGTCATGAATCCAGACCTCAGCATTCAGGCCGCGCACGGCGTAACGTATTTTCCGAACCAGGGAGCGGATGAAATACGGGCGGTTCAGCCCTTTCAGAAAAATCTCTCCGTATCGGACCAGCAGCAGTTCCTGCATTCGTAATTTCTCCTTCTTACCGGTAAATTGATTATCTGCGCCTGAATCGTTTCAGTATTTCGTACTGTGATACCAGTTTTTCCACCGTATATAATATTTCGTCTTCTGTTGTTTCCCGGCTCAGGCTGAAGCGCAGTGAGCAGTCAGCCAGTTCTGTGCGGACACCCATGGCTTTCAGAACCGGTGATACCTTTTGCTTCCGGCTGGCGCATGCGCTGCCTGCGGAAACGAGAATCCCGTCGCCTTCGAGCGCAAACAGCATCGTCTGGCTCCTCACAGGCGGCAGAGCCACATTCAGAATATGCGGTGCTGAAAGCACAGACGCCGGATCCGGTCCGTTCAGCTGTGCGGCAGATATGCGCTTTTTGATTTCAGACCAGAGTCTGTTCTTTAGATTACGCATCATGCTGCAGTCTTCCGCCCGCCATGAGGATACTGCTTCTCCGAGGCTCAGGATCCCCAGGGTATTCTCCGTTCCGGAGCGAATCCCGCTTTCCTGGCCTCCGCCGAACTGCAGCGGACGGATTGCATGTCCTTTCGCAAAGATAAGGGCCCCGGTACCCTTCAGCGCGTGAATTTTGTGGCCGGAAAGCGCATAGGACTGAATCCCGAGTTTGTTGAATGCCATGGGAACGCGGAGGAATCCCTGGACGCCGTCCACATGAATGGCAGCTCCCGGACAGATACGGTTCCGCAGCAGGATGATTTCCTCAAGCGGTTCGATCGCTCCTGTTTCGTTATTGACCTGCATCACGGCAATCAAGGCGGTATTAGGCGTCAGCATTTTTTCCAGTTTGTCCAGATCAATCCTGCCGTCTCCGCAGGCCGGAATTTCCTCCGTCGGATATCCCATGCGCTTCAGTTCTTCTGCGCAGGCCGATACTGCGGGATGTTCCACGGAAGAGATCAGCACGCGTTCCCCCGGCCGGCGGCTCCGCATATGGCCGATCAGTGCGAGATTGTCACTTTCCGTTCCACCTGAAGTGAATACAATTCTTTGTCCGGCGGCGCCTGCGGCATTCAGGACAATTTCACGGGTCCGGTTGATCCGTTTCTGCATCTCCAGCGCCGGTCTGTACAATGCTGAAGGGTTATACCAAGCCTTCTGCGCCATCTCGGCCGTCAGTGCGCATACTTCACCGCACGGCCGGGTTGTTGCGCTGTTGTCCAGATATACTTGCATTGCTTACTCCTGCCACGTGCCTCTGGGAATATACTGCATAATGTAGCTGACCATTTGCTCGCTGGGCTCCAGGATAATCATTTTCCTGTTGTTGTCCTTTGAAAAATAGAAATAATACAGTTCCGCTTCCCGGTTCAGGAACCAGTTCATCCGCTTGACTTCCGGCATGTTCAGGTAACGTTTGAATCTATCTGAATTCACCTTTCCGAAAGCTTCGATGTTCTTCACATTCAGGCTGCCCAGCGCTTTCCGCTTCTTGTTGTTGTATACTTCTGCAAAGTCCAGGGCGCCGTTTGTAAAGGTGTATTCGAATTCTGTCAGGAACCGGTCGTGAACCATGTAGGTATATACGGCAATCCCGCCGCACAGCAGCATCAGCACCAGCGACTGCACGTCGAGTCCGTTGCCCGCGGTCAGGCTCCTGCTGACCGCGCTGAACATGATCATCGTAGAAAGTCCGGCGAACACGATCAGAATCCAGCTGAAATAATACAGGACTCTGTTGACGGTATTCTTCTGTTTGATCACGACTTCTTCAAGAAAATGATCTTTCATGGTTTTTCACCTCATCAATGCTTTCGTTGCAGCGTTTTTTGAGCAATATCTCTGAAGAAAGACGTATCCCATGTCAGCCTGTCCAGCGCAGCTTCCGCCAGCAGGACTTCTCTCCGGGCGTCCCTCTGTGTTCCTTCGATCCCCTTCAGCGCTACCCATGTCATCTTATTTTCATCTGTGTGGGTATTTTTGCCCATCACCGCAGCGTCACCGGTCACATCCAGCAGGTCGTCAGTCATCTGAAAGGCAAGCCCCAGGTGCAGCGCGTATGCCCTTCCGGCCATAATATCGCTTTCCGGTGCTCCCGCGAGGGCCAGGCCGGCTTCCACGGCTGCCTGCAGCAGATCGGCGGTCTTCCGTGTATGGATGTATGTGACCAGCGCCTCATTCGGTTTCTTTCCGCCCGAAAGCACATCTTCCGTCTGTCCGGCAATCATTCCGGTCACCCCGGCATGCCGCATGATTATTTCCATGGCCCGGATGCCGCGCAGGTCACCGATCCGCACCGCGGATATAGTCATCAGCTCAGCGGCAGCATTCAGGAGCCCGTCACCGGCAAGTATAGCGATATTTTCACCGAACACCTTGTGATTGGTTGGTTTCCCGCGCCGCAGATCATCGTTGTCCATAGCCGGCAGATCGTCGTGAATCAGGCTGTAGGTGTGGATCATCTCCAGCGCGCAAGCGAAGGGAAGCGCGATTTCATCCTGTCCGCCGGCCATTTCGCACGCTGCAAGCAGCATGACAGGCCGGAGCCTTTTTCCGCCTGCCTCAAGGCTGTAGGACATCGCTTTCATCAGCATGTCCGGAATATCGCCCAGTGAAGAAAGCATCGGGATCAGCGCGTGTTCCACCTGAACGCGGTAATCGTCATAAGTCCGGATCATTCAGTTCCGTCTCCTTTCCGTCCCGGAGCACGGTCAGGCGGCGGTTCATATCCTGCAGTTCCTGATCCAGTTCCCCCAGTATTTTCATACCCTGCTCATACTGGCGGACGGAATCTTCCAGGGATAATTTCCCGCTTTCAATCCGGTCTGCCAGGTCCTGCACAAACTGCAGTTTCTGCTCAAAGCTCAGCGTTTCCTGTTTCTCTTCCATGCCGCTCCACCTCTATTTCTCCGTCAGCGAACCGTATCTTCATCCGGTTCTGTAAAACCGCTTCCGTCCTGCGCGTCAGAATAGCTCCGTCCGGAGTGTATACCAGCGCGTATCCCCGGTTCAGCACGCCCATTGGATTCATTGCGGTCAGCCTTTCTTTCAGCCGGACTGCCGCCGATGCGGCATTCTCTGTCCTCCGGGTAACGGCAAAATCCAGATCATGCCGTACGATATGCAGGGCGCCTGTTTTTTCCTCCATCCGCATCCGCATCGCATGGTGCATTGCCGCGCGCTTCATTGCGCTCCGGGATATCAGATCCGCGATTCTCTTCTCCGGTGACAGCGCGTTCATTCGCGTCCTGGCGTTCCTGGCCTGTTTATCTGCGTTGCGGATTATGCTTTCCGCAGCGTGAAACAGTAACAGCTTCACGCCCCGCGTCCGGACTTCCATTTCCTGCCGGTCCGGAAAAACGATCTCCGCCGCGTTGCTCGGTGTCGCAGCACGCACGTCCGCTGCCAGATCGCAGATTGTGGTGTCTATTTCATGTCCGACGCCTGAGACCACCGGAATCCTGCTTTCTGCAACCGCCCTCGCCACAGCCTCGTCGTTGAAGCACCACAGATCTTCCGTGGATCCGCCTCCCCGGGCAACAATGATTACGTCCACACCCGGCTGTTCTCCCGCTGTCCGGATCCCCCGGGCGATTTCCGGACCTGCCTTTTCCCCCTGTACAGTCACCGGGATCAGCATGATCGGTATCGATGGATTGCGTCTGGAAGATACGTTCCAGATATCCCGGATCGCTGCGCCGGATTCCGATGTAACTACTGCTACCTTGTGCGGCAGCATCGGAAGGCGTTTCTTCCGGGATGCGTCAAACAGTCCTTCCTCAAACAGCCTGCGCTTCAGCGCCTCAAACCGTGCGAACATATCGCCGGTTCCGGCTTCGCGGAGGGACAGCGCGTACAGCTGATAGCTGCCGTTTTTCGGATATACATCCACATAGCCGGTGATGGTCACAGACTGTCCGTCCGCAGGCCGGATCGCTGCGTATCGTGTATTCTGCCGGTACATCACGCAGCTGACAGCGCTTTTTTCATCCTTCAGGGTAAAGTACCAGTGGCCGGACGCGATATGGTTTTTGAATCCGCTGATTTCCCCGCAGACCGTGACATTCCGGATTCGCGGTTCCTTCCGGATGGCTTCCGCAACAATCAGGTTCAGTGTGGATACGGAAATACCTTCCCTTTCAGGCATGGAACAGCGTCCTTTCCGCAGCTTCCACAGTATTCGAAAGAAGCATGGCAATCGTCATTTTTCCGACGCCGCCCGGAACCGGTGTAATCCATCCGGCAACTTCCTTCACCGCCTCAAAATCAACGTCTCCGCGGACCTTCCCGTCTACCCGGTTGATGCCGACGTCAATGACGATTGCGCCGGGCTTTACCATGTCTGCTGTAATGAAACCGGCTTTTCCGACAGCCGCTACCAGGATATCCGCGCGTCGCGTGTGTTCTTTCAGGTTCCTGGTTCTGCTGTGGCAGATCGTCACGGTGCAGTTCTCCCGGAGCAGCAGCATCGCCATGGGTTTTCCGACAATATTGCTTCGGCCGATCACCACCGCTTCCTTTCCGGCCAGGTCTTCGCCTGTGCTCCGGATCATATGCAGTGCGCCTTTCGGCGTACAGGCGATGACGCCTTCTGTTCCGGTCATCATATGCCCCGCATTGATCAGATGAAATCCATCCACGTCTTTTTCCGGCAGAATTTTCGACAGTGCTGCCTGTTCGTCCAGATGTTCGGGAAGCGGCAGCTGAACCAGTATTCCGTGAACCTTTTCGTCACAGTTCAGGCGTTCGATTTCCGCTTCCAGCGCTTCCTGGGAAGTATCTCCGTCCATGCGGATCGTCCGGCCGTTTATTCCGGTTTCATCGCATCCAATCTGTTTGTTCCGGACATAAATTTCGCTCGCCGGATCGTTTCCCACCAGAATGACAGCCAGTCCGGGCACAACGCCTTCGGCTTTCAGCTTTTTAACCTTCTCTGCAATTCCGGCTTTGATCTCCGCCGACATCATTTTCCCGTCCAGAATCTTCGCATCCATTTTCATAATCCTCCAACATGTACAATCCGGATTGAACCCTGATCCTCGCGCAAAGGCCTGATTCCCGGAGTTTAACCACCTGAATCAGCATAGCGCCCGTTCATGCGCCGCAATCCGATCATCGCGACGCCGACTGCGTTGTCACCGCTCATTTCCGGTTTCCCGAACACTGGATGCGGCGCGTTCCGGATAGCTGACAACCTGCTCGCAAGCATATCCCGGAACAGAGCGGACGATGCGACGCCTCCTGTAACAAGGGCTTCCATATGTCCGGTTTTCCGGCCGCCCGCAGCCAGCATCCGTGAAATCGTTCTCGCCAGAAAATCATATATCTCCCGTGCGATATTTTCACGTGCCAGGCTGTTATCCCGGATCCAGCGGGAGACCTGCGTTTCCGCGCCGCTGAAGTGGCAGCTCAGGTGGTCGCGGGTCATACTGCATCCGATCAGTCCCCGGCTTGCTCCGTGAACCGCCAGTTCTTCCAGGCCGGGTCCGGCCGGAAAAGGCAAGCCCATTGCTACCCCTGCACGATCCACCAACTGGCCCGCATGAAGGTCGAGGCTTCCGCCGATCTGTGTAATCCTGTCCTCGTGCACCTCCAGCAAGTCCGTTGTCCCGCCTGAAAGATGCAAAGCGAGATAATCCTGTGCATCCGCCAGCTGTGTGCCGTACGCGGCCGCCGCCAGGTGCCCGCGCTGATGCGTCGTCTCAAAAAAAGGAACTCCCAGCACCGCGGCCATCATCCGGCCGAAGGAAGTTCCGACCTGAAAAACCGGCATATAGGATGCCTGCCCATCCCGTGGCGCCGTACTGGATGCTACAGCAACGATCCGGTATTCTTCACCGTCCGGAAGCATATGACTCCGCATTCCGTTGAATCGCTTTAAATGGGCAAAGACCGCATCACTCTGACGCAGTCCCCGCTCTCCTGCCGCCACCGGCAGCAATTCCCGATCGTTAACCAGGATATCCCCCTCGGTGGATACCGCCGCAATAGAAGTCCGGTAATTGCTCGTATCCAGCCCGACAACGACCTGTCTCACGTCCGGGCCTCGTAATCTCTCAGGATCGTTCCAAGGATGCCGTTGACAAAGGATTTGTCGTCAGGATCCGAGTAACGCTCCGTCAGTTCCATTGCCTCGGCAATCGATACGTTCCCCGGCACGTCCGGGTCATACATGATCTCCCAGACAGCCAGCCGAAGTATGGTCAGGTCCACAAGCGCCATCCTGTCCAGCGCCCATCCCTTGGCAGTCTGTTCGATCAGCCTGTCGATTTCGCTTCGATGCGCCAGAACGCCGTCAAACGCCCGCATGATATACTCACGGTCATCATCATCCGGTTCGGCATTTTCGACTTTGCGAATTCCGGGCACACCTGTTTCGCGAAGTTCGTCGTATACCATTTGCAGGGTCTCTTCGCCGCCCTGTCCTCCGGAAACTTTTTCAAAAATCAACTGCATAGCGGCAGTACGCGCTGTTTTTCGGGACATGTGGGTTACTCCTCGGAATTATTGGAAGCTTTATTTTCATCCAGGTTTGCAATGATTTCCGCCTGCTCGCGCGCAATTTCTTCTTTCAGGTTAATAGGTTGCGCACGCTTGTCCGGAATAATCTTATTCGCTTTCTCGCGTATGAAATCGCCCGGTTTCTCGAGTGTCCCGATGAAATATCCCACACCGAACAGGCAGACAAGAATCAGGACTTTCCAGAAGCCGATCAGCATCACCAGCACGCCCAGGACTGTCAGAATCAGGCCCAGCACAATCCCTGTGAGGGGCGTTCCCATTTTCAGCTTATTCATGTTTCCATTCATCCTCCGTTCCCGATTCATTCACCTTTTCAGCTTCATCCGGAGCTGCCTTCTCCGGATCGACGGTACCTTCCACCGGCGCTGTGCTGCAGTTTTCGTCTGCAGCCGGCAGCTTCTCTTCCGCAATCGCCGCGCCGACGGTTTCGGCAGCGTCCGTCAGTTCCTCTTCGACAGTCTCCATGCCGGCGGTCTCATCCGCGTCCGGCAGTTCTTCTTCCGAAGGTCCTTCCGCCATCAGGTTTTCCGGCGGGAGGGGCATAATGCAAGGTTCCTCCGGTGTGCTGAACAGCCGCTGATGGATCGGACGGTCGTCCTCAAATTCTTCCTCATGCTCTTTCTTCAGGTTTTCCACCGCTTCAATCGCGGATTCGGCGGCAGACGGTATGACGGGAGCGGGAGCAGAGACTTTTTCCGGTTCCGCTGCCGTTTTTTCCCCTGTTTTTTCCGGTTCCGCTGCCGGTGTTTCTTCCTTTGCCTTCTCCGCGCTTTGCAGCAGGGGCGTCGGCGCCGGAGCGTCGATCGCAAACGGAGCGTTCGTAGCTTCGTCGCCGGAAGATTCGATCTGAACGCGGATTCCTTTGACTTCCACTCCGCTGCACGCTGTCACATACTGCTTAATCTGTTTCTGGAGCGTATCCACCGTCAGCGGAATGCTGATTCCGCTGGCCACCGTACCCCGAATCCTGATTACGAGACCGTCCCGCTGGTTTTCAAGCCGTACGCTCTGCGGTTCGATCTCTTTCCGCTGCTCCAGGCATCGGGAAACCATGGTTTCCATTGCCTTCAGCGAAATCGCCAGTTCGCCGCTTTCCATTTTCTGCATGATAAAGCGGTCCTTTCGTCTGCGATGGCGGAAAAGAACCAGAACGCAGTAACAGCCGATCAGCATGAGCAGTATGCACGCAACCGCTATTGCCGCCCGGACCCACCCCTTGTCCGTCGTCAGTACCTTCGCGATCTTGTCCACCACGTCGACATGGAAGAACACCTGCGCCAAAATGCCGGCGCAAACCGCCAGGATCAGCAATCCCGCGACAGCCACCAGAATCCGGTCCAAAATGCGAAGCCTCATTTTCGTTATCCTCCGAAATCAGTCAGTCCCATGAATTCATAAAAGACAGAAGAGAATACTCTCCCCTGTCAGGTATATTTATTCCGCAGCTTTCTCTGAATCTTCGGCGGCCTCTTCCTTCATTCCGGCAGCCTGCATATTTTTCCGTGCTTTGGGTGCTTTTTTCTTTGAAGCGTTCTCCGGTTTCCCCTTTGCCTCTTCCTCGGTTCCCGCTTCCGAAACGGCTTCTGCAGGCTCCTCCGCCTTCTTTTCCTGTTCGGGTTTTACCGTCTTTTTCTCTTCCGGCTCTTTTACGGTTTCTGCCGCCGGCTTCGTTTCACGGATATACTCGCCGGCTTCCAGCGCCGCGCTGGCCGCTCCGGCCTGGAGGGCGTTGTTTTCCTTCTCGAAACTGACGCTCTGTACATGAACGTCCACACGGACGACGTGCAGGCCGGTCATGCTCTCGATCGCTTTGCGTACGCTCTCCTGGGCATCCATGGCGGCGCGCTGGATCGGTGTGCCGTATTCCATAATCACGTACAGATCTACGGCAACTTCTTCCGTGCCGATCTCCACTTTGACGCCCCGGGTCACATTCCGGTTCTTGCTCAGCAGGTTTCCGCTCACATTGCACATGCCGGCAATGCCTTCCACCTCGTTGGCGGCCAGTCCGGCAATAATGGCGACCACATCGTTGGCGTATGTTATGGTTGCGGACGGGCTGTCCTCTTTTTCAATATTCAGCGGCAGAGCGTTGGACGTATCTTTTCTGACGGCCATGTTGATTCCTCCTTGCATGGGAGATTCATAACAGGTTAATTATATCAGAAACCCCGTTAATTTACAATCTTTGTCAGCGATTTGCCTGTTCATTCCTTCTGATCCGCAACAATCGCAATATGCAGTTCATCCAGCTGCTTCTGTTCGACCACTCCGGGAGCATCCATCATGACATCCTGTGCGTTCTTGTTCATGGGGAACGGAATCACTTCACGAATGGATTCTTCGCCCGCCAGCAGCATTACCATCCGGTCCACTCCTGGCGCGATTCCCGCGTGAGGCGGCGCTCCGTAGCAGAAAGCGTTGTACATTGCCGGGAATTTCGCCTTGACGTCTTCCTCGCCCAGCCGGACCATTTCAAACGCTTTGATCATGATCTCGGGGTCATGGTTCCGGACGGCACCGGAGGAGAGCTCCACGCCGTTGCAGACCAGGTCATACTGGAACGCCGTGACAGACAGCGGATCGACTTCGCCGCGCGACGCTTTTTCCAGTATTTCCAGACCGCCGTTCGGCATGGAAAAGGGATTGTGGCAGAATTCCAGTTCGCCGCTTTCCTCCCCGATTTCGTACATCGGAAAATCGACGATCCAGCAAAACTCATACCGCTCCGTATCCATGTGTTCCGGGCACAGTTCCCCCAGTTTCCGGATCAGTACGCCGGCTGTTTTCAGCGCGGCGTTCCGGCTTCCCGCCGAAAGCGCGACAAACGTATTGGGGGTGAGATCCAGCGCCCGGATGATCTTTTCCTTCCGGTCCTGCAGAAACTTTGATATTCCGCCGGTCAGTTCACCGTTTTCGTCCACTTTGAACCAGTAAGCTTTGTTGCCGCTGACCACTTCAGCATCCGCGCAAAGCTTGTCAATCTGCTTGCGCGTCGCTGTAAATCCGGTCACCGGAACCGCTTTCACCGTCTGCCCTTCGAACGGGCCGAAGCCGCAGTCCGCCAGCAGTCCGGTCGCATCCTGCACCGTCAGGTCAATCCGCAGGTCCGGCTTGTCCGTCCCGTATTTTTCCATGGCTTCCAGGTAAGGGATTCTGCGGAAAGGCGCCCCGGAAGCGGTGTGGTATTTTCCGAACTTTGAGAAAACGGGCGGCAGGACCTTTTCAAGGACCGCGAAAACGTCCTCCTGGCTGGCAAACGCCATTTCCATATCCAGCTGGTAGAATTCACCGGGGCTGCGGTCTCCGCGGGCGTCCTCGTCGCGGAAGCACGGGGCGATCTGGAAGTAGCGGTCAAATCCGCTGGTCATCAGCAGCTGCTTAAACTGCTGCGGCGCTTGGGGGAGCGCGTAAAACTTTCCTGGATGCTTCCTCGCCGGAACCAGGTAATCCCGCGCGCCTTCCGGGGAGGAAGCGGTCAGGATCGGCGTCGTGATCTCCAGGAATCCTTCATCGGTCATCGCCTGCCTGAGCGCGGAAACAACATTGCAGCGCAGAACGATATTCTTTTTCACTTCAGGGTTGCGCAGGTCCAGGTACCGGTATTTCAGCCGGATGCTCTCGTCCGCTTCCCTGCTTCGGCTGATCTGGAACGGCAGGGCGTTGTAACGGCACTTTCCGAGGACGGTTACACTGTCCGGTACAACTTCGATATCACCCGTTTCCATCTTCGGGTTCTTATTCGCCCGTTCCCGGACAGCGCCTGTCACGGAAACAACGCTTTCCTTGTTCAGCGCGAGAAAGGTTCGCAGGATTTCCGGATCCTCGGCCACCAGCTGTGTCATCCCGTAAAAATCCCTCAGGACGACAAAAGCAAGATTCCCGCCGACTTCACGGACATTCTCCACCCAGCCGCTCAGCCGGACATTCTTTCCGGCGTCCTCCAGCCGCAGTTCGTTGCAGGTATGTGTTCTGTTCTGCATATATAAGCCCCTCTTCATCAGAATATTATTGATAATTCAATCCTGTCCCCTGATCACGCGGGCCACGTCCCCGGCCGGAACGGTCATTTCCTCGCCGTTTTCCATGTTCCGGATTTTCACCGTGCCGGCCGCAGCCTCATCATCGCCGATGATGCCGGTCCAGCGGACGCCCGTCTTGTTTGCGTACTTGAACTGTGCCTTCAGGCTTCTCCCGCAGTGATCCATGTCCGCGTGAATCCCCGCCTCGCGAAGCGTCTGCGTCAGCCGGAACGCGTACAGCGCGTTGCCGCCCATGTAGGTGATAAAAATGTCATACCGCGGCGGTTCAGGGATCCGGACGCCGTCCTCGTCCAGCAGCATCAGCACCCGCTCCAGGCCCATGCCGAATCCGACAGCCGGAATATCCGGCCCGCCGATCTCCGAAACCAGGTTGTCGTACCTGCCGCCGCCGCATACGGTCAGTTCCCCGTCCGGGGCGGACGTGATCAGTTCGAAAACGGTTTTCGTATAATAATCCAGTCCGCGGACAATGCGGCTGTCCACCTGATACGGAACACCGGAAGAATCCAGGCATGACCGCAGCCGGCTGAAATGATCCCTGCATTCATCGCAGAGCATGTCCAGCATACTCGGCGCATCCTGGGTCAGTTCGCGGCATTTCTTCTCCTTGCAGTCCAGGACGCGCAGCGGGTTTCGTTCAAACCGTTCCCGGCACGTGTCGCACAGGGAATCAATCCGCCCGGCCAGAAAATCCTTCAGCGCCCGGTGATAAAGCGGCCTGCACTTCGGACAGCCGATGCTGTTGATTCGCACGCTCAGGTTTTTGATCCCGAGACCGGACAGCAGGTTAAACGCAAGCAGAATCAGTTCCGCATCCGCCGTCGCTTCCTTCGCGCCGAAGCATTCCAGCCCGAACTGGTGATGTTCCCGCAGCCTGCCGCTCTGCGGATTCTCATACCTGAAAATCGGGGCGTTCAGGTAATACATCTTGCATGGCAGCGCTTCCGCGTAAAGGTTGCTCTCCAGGAAGGAACGCACCGCGCCGGCCGTACCCTCCGGTTTCAGCGTGATTGACCGGTCGCCTTTGTCCTTGAAAGTATACATCTCTTTCTGCACGATGTCCGTCGTATCGCCGACGCCGCGCAGGAACAGCTCCGTATGTTCAAAAACAGGGGTGCGCACCTCCCGGTATCCGGCTGTCGCCGCCGCTTTGCGCATCCTGCTTTCCAGATACTGCCACCGATAACTTTCTGTCGGAAGGACGTCCTTTGTCCCCCGGGGTGCCTGAGTCAGCATGTTCATCCTCCTGTTCTGCATCCCGAAAATGATCATAACTGAATTATTTTATCATAAAACATTATTTCTGTCATCTGTTCCTTTTTATGCAGTCCCGCTTCCGGTCTGATCCGGATATTTGCCGGGGTGCAGTCCGGCAAATCAGGGCCACTTTTGCAGAAAAAGCAACGAAAGGTTGACTTTTTTCTGTTAATTTGTTCCGTAAAAATAAAAATATTAATATGAAATTATTAATTAAATTATTGACATCGTAATATTATTGTAATATTATCAGAGTGAATGTTCAGACAGAAAGGAGACTTTTCCCATGAAAAGATGGCGTTTCGCCATTTTGCTGTTCCTGCTCCTTTGTCTGATTCCCCTTTTTGCATCCTTAGCGGAAACAGGAACAGTCACTGCCAGTTCTCTGAATATGCGCAAAGCGGCCACGACGAACAGCGATGTGATCCGGGTCCTGAAAAAAGGCACGAAAGTGACCATCACCGGTTCTTCCGGAGGATGGTATAAAGTGACGGTCAACGGCAGAACCGGCTATGTCGGCAAAAGCTATATTTCTGTCAGTTCTTCTTCCGGCAGCAGTTCTTCTTCGAAAAGCTCCGGCAGCACTTCATCGGGCGGGACCTGCAAACAGGGCGATACCGGCGAAAAGGTAAAAAAAGTCCAGAGACGCCTGAAAGCTCTCGGTTACTATAACAGCTCAATCGACGGTGATTATGGCAACGGCACCAAATCCGCCGTCAGGGAATTTCAGAGGCGAAACAGCCTGAAAGTGACCGGAGAGGTCAACAGCGCAACGCTGAATAAGCTGAACAGTTCAAGCGCGAAAAAAGCCTCTTCCGGCACTTCTTCCGGCAGTTCTTCTTCCGGAGGAACCTGTAGGCCCGGCGATACGGGCGAGAGCGTAAGGAAGGTCCAGAGGCGTCTGAAAGCTCTCGGTTATTACGACAGTTCTGTCGACGGTGATTATGGCAGCGGCACCAGATCCGCTGTAAAAGATTTCCAGAAGAGAAACGGTCTGAAGGTCACCGGTGAAGTGAATTCAGCTACCCTGAAAAAGCTGAACAGTTCCGGTGCGAAAAAAGCCTCCAGTTCCGGAAGCGGAAAAACGGAGCGCCTCAACTGGTTTAACGGCGGTTCCAAAATCATTCCGAAAGGCGCGACGTTCAAAGTCAAAGACATCCGGACGGGAAAAATCTTTACTGTCAAGCGCTGGAGCGGGTATAACCATATCGATGCAGAACCGCTGACTGCTTCTGATACCAGAATCATGAAGAGTATCTACGGGCACTGGTCGTGGCGCCGTCGCCCGGTTTTGGTCAAATACAACGGGCATGTCTACGCTGCTTCTATGAACGGAATGCCCCACGGTACCTCGACGATATCCGGCAACAATTTTGACGGGCATTTCTGCATTCATTTTTACGGCAGCAAGACACACGGCAGCGGCAAAGTGGACGACATGCATCAGAAATGCGTCCGGGAAGCCATGAATCACACCTGGTGATTCCGGGCGCAAATCCCGGAAAAATCATTTGACATTTTGTTTCAGTTATGTTATATTCTCATAGGTTTTTGAGAAACCAGTGCCGTAGACAGCCGGTACCGGGGTTCCGGTTTAAAGGGAGTTCCCGCCTGCCGAGGTGCGAGTGGATATTGTTTATTTCCCTTGCGCCTGCCGCAAGGGTTTCTTTATTCTGAACCGGTCAGGAGGTGCAACACAAGCATGAGCAGCAATCTTGAAATGAAAAAGCAGGTTGTCGCCGATATCGTTGAAAAGCTGAAAGGCGCAGAGTCCATGGTGATCTGTTCCTACAGCGGCCTGACAGTCGAACAGGTAACCGAGCTCCGGAAGCAGTGCCGTGAAAACGACGTGCATTACTGCGTTCTGAAGAACCGCCTTGTCGCCCGCGCTCTGGCCGAGCTGAAGATTGAGGGTCTGGATGCGCTTCTGGAAGGTCCCAACGCGTTCGTTTTCGGTACAAAAGACGTAACATCCGCTCCCAAAATCATTTCCACGTTTATTGATAAGAACAAGCTGACCTCTCTGGAAATCAAGGGCGGTCTTGTAGGTTCTGAAACGGTTGACGTCAAGACGATCAAAGATTTAGCCGCGACGCCCAGCAGGGAGGAACTGCTGGCCACGATGGTCGGATGCCTCGTCTCCCCTGTTTCTGCGCTGGTTTCCGTTCTCGAGCAGATTGCCGAAAAGAAGGAAGCCGCCTGATGCCCCTTGCAGCTTAGAAGCCGCATAATGCAAGAATAATTATTGGAGGAAATTAAAATGACAAACCAGGAGATTCTCGAAGCCATTGAGTCGATGACTCTGCTTCAGGTAAAAGAACTTGTTGATGAAATGAAAGAAAAGTTTGGCGTCACCGGCGCGATTGCCGTTGCTGGCGGCCCTGCTGCCGGCGGTGCTGCCGCTGAGGCTGCTGAAGAAAAGACTGAGTTCGACGTGATCCTGAAGGAAACCGGTTCCGAAAAGATCAAGGTCATCAAGGT
>JAEEGL014409038.1_pt1 | contig 15011 bp, 11 predicted proteins | sample 9134231 | NCBI WGS metagenome assembly JAEEGL01 (sample SAMN16246548, study PRJNA631951) | gut metagenome | biome: gut microbiome; feature: rumen; material: fiber-attached | host: Bos | place: Iran: Karaj | collected 2018-10 | reverse complement strand
TGACCAATAGCACCAAAATTATTATCCTTATCAACATAAGTAATTGTTCCAATTGTTGCATATTCACTGACAGCTGAAACAGATTTATCTTCACTTGGTACTAGATAGTCTAAAACAATATTATCACCGCATAAATAAACTTCTTTAGTATAGTCTAAAGAATAATTATGAACATAATTGTAAATTGGTTTACTATATAAGTAAGCAACAAATATCCCGGCTAAAATCGTAATATATGTTAGAATACGCCCCTTTTTCATATAAACCCCCTCATTTAGGCGATTATTATATACATTTTTTTAGATTTGTCAAATTGAAAAGTCTTTATTTTTTAACCTTTTTTTGAGATAATACTCTTGGTGATTTAATGAAAAAAGAACTATTAGCTCCAGCTGGAAATATGGAGGCTCTTAAAGCAGCAATCTATAATGGCGCTGATGCTATCTATTTGGGTGGCAAGAAATTCGGGGCAAGAAAATTTGCAAACAACTTTGATGAATCTGAAATGGTTGAAGCCATTAACTTTGTTCATCTTTATAATAAGAAAATCTATGTCACAGTTAATACTATTATTTATAACGATGAAATAGATGAATGCTTAGATTATATTGAATTCTTACATAAAAATGGAGTTGACGCCCTTATAATGCAAGACTTAGGTCTTATAAAACTTGTAAGAACTAGATTTCCAGATTTAGAAATTCATGCATCTACTCAAGCACATAATCATAGTATCGAAAATATTAAATTCCTTGAAGAATTAGGTGTCAAAAGAGTCGTTCTTGCTCGTGAAGTATCAATCGATGAAATAAATAAATTTAATACAAATATGGATATCGAAGTATTCATACATGGTGCTTTATGTGTAAGTTATAGTGGATGTTGCCTTTTTTCAAGTTTAAATGGCTCTAGAAGTGGCAATCGTGGCGAGTGTGTTGGTTCATGTCGTCTCCCATATAAACTTTCTGATGGTAAGAATATCATTAAAACAGATGGTAATTATTTGTTAAGTATGAAAGATTTATATACAGCACCACATTTTAAAGAAATACTAGATAGTAAAATTGTCAGTCTAAAAATAGAAGGTAGAATGAAAAGCCCAGAATATGTTGGATTCGTTACAAGATTCTATCGTAACTTAATTGATAAATATGAAAAAATAAATAAAGTAGAAATCGATGAAAACAATCTAAAAAAACTTAAAGTTTTATTTAACCGTGAATTCACTAAAGGATATCTATTTAATGAAGATAATAAAGAAATCACCAATATTAAGTCATCTAATCATATAGGTATTCCAATTGGAAAAGTAATTGGTTTTGAAAAAGGTAAAATCAAAATTAAATTAACTGATGAACTTAATCAAGAAGATGGCATTAGATTTAATGATGAAAACTCAGGTATGATTGTTAATATGCTTTATAATGAAAAAGGATTATTAATTAACCATGCTAATAAAAATGATATTATTTTAGTTGATAATAAAGTTGATCTAAAGAAATTATCAATCGTATCTAAAACAATAGATAAGAAGTTAACTGATGAATTAAAAAATGAAAAACCTCTTAAAATAGATATTAATATAGATATTAAAGCTTATCTAAATAAACCACTTGAAGTAACTATAAGTGATAAATATATTTCTTTAACTGAAAAGTATAATGTTGTAGAACAAGCTTTAAAAAGTCCAGTTTCAAAAGAAAATATTATTAATCAATTTTCTAAAACTGGAGATACTATATATAATGCCCATATAAGCGTATTAAGTGATGATAATATATTTATACCACTTAAGTATTTAAATGACGTTAGAAGAGATATAATTGCTAAATTTGAAGCTAAAAAACTCGAAAGAAAAGAAATTACAAAAAATAATGAAAAAATAACATTTAATAACTATATAGGTAATAAGCAAATCAGTATTTTAGTAAGAAATGAAGAACAATTAAAATGTGCTTTAAAATATGATGTTGATATTTACGTTACTGATGCCCTACTCTATAAAAAATATAAAAAGGACAATCTTTATTTAAGACTAGAAAGAGTTATATCAAATTATCCTGATTATAAAAATGAAAACTTACTTATAACTGAATCAGGGTCAATTAAATATGCTAAAGATAATAATTGTATATCTGATTACTACTTAAATACTGTTAATGATTATACAATTAATTTATTACAAGAAAAAGGTATTAAAAGAGTTACTCTATCAGTAGAAATGCCAGAAGAAAAGATAAATAAAATTAGTTCAAACTTCAATACTGAATTAATAGTATATGGTAGAGCTGAACTTATGATTATGAAATATTGTCCATTAAATAAGATATTAAATAATGGTTCTAAATGTAATATTTGTAAAGATCAATATTATCTAAAAGATAATGATAAAATGTACCCAATTATTACTAAAAATTGTTTTACTCATATAATGCATTATAAAAATATTAACTTAATTGATAATATAAAAAATTATAAGAACATACATACATTTAGAATTGAACTCTTCGATGAAAAAGAAAAAGAAATTGATAAATTAATAAATGACATAAAAAAAGAAATAGTTTAACTATTTCTTTTCTATTTGGGTACCTTCTCTTGTATCTTTAATTAAATAACCTTTTTCTTCAATTAAAGCACGAATTTGATCTGCTTTTGCATAGTCTTTTTCTTTTTTAGCATTATTTCTATCTTCAACCAATGTCTTGATTTCATCTGGGATTTCAACTTCTTCATCTTTTAGTAAATCTAGACTTAAAACTTTATCAAATTCACCAATTAAATATAGTTTTGTATTATTATTAATGTCTTCAGCTTTTAATGTATCAAATAAAGCTGTAAGCGCAAGTGAAGTATTAATATCATCTGCTAAAGCATTTTTAAATTGGTCTAAGTATTTATCATAATCTTTAACTTCACCACTAGCATCTTTTTTAATAGCAACTATTTTATTTTTAATACTCTTATATGTATTAGCAGTATTATCAAGTGCTGCATAAGAGAACACTAGTTGTTTACGATAATGACTCATAATACAGAATAAACGATAAACAAGTGGATCATAACCTTTTGATCTAAGTAAATCTAAAGTTAAAAATTCTCCTTTACTTTTACTCATTTTACCTGATTCATCATTCAAGTGTTCTACATGGAACCAATAGTTACACCATTTATGACCTATATAAGATTCACTCTGTGCAATTTCATTCGTATGATGAGGAAATATATTATCAACGCCACCACAGTGAATATCTAAGTTTTCACCTAAATACTTCAATGAAATTCCAGAGCATTCTATATGCCATCCAGGGTAACCTAATCCCCATGGAGATTCCCACTTAAGTTCTTGGTTTTCAAACTTTGATTTAGTAAACCACAAAACGAAATCAGCTTTATTTTTCTTATTTGTATCTTCTTCTACATCATCACGTACACCAACCATCATCTCATCTTCTTTATGATTAGTTAATACATAATATTCTTTTAGCTTTGATGTATCAAAATAAACATTACCACCTTTAAAGTATGCATAACCAGTATCCATCAATTTAGAAATAATCTTAATATATTCCCCTATTTCAGTAGTAGCTGGAACAACTTTATCAGGTTTCTTAATATTTAAACTTTTAAAATCTTCAAAGAATTTATCTGTATAAAATTTAGCAATCTCTAAAACTGTTTTATGTTCACGAATTGCTCCTTTTAACATCTTATCTTCACCAGTATCAGCATCAGAAGTAAGATGTCCAACATCAGTTATATTCATACATCTATCAACTGGATAGCCTAGGAAATTTAAAGATTTTTCTAATAAATCTTCTTGAATATAACATCTTAGATTTCCAACATGAGCAAAATTGTATACAGTAGGTCCACATGTATACATTTTAATACTACTAGGATTATTTGGAATAAACTCTTCAAGTGTTCTTGTTTTAGTATTATATAATCTCATATTTTGCTCCTTTACTTAAAGTTATACCATTTCTTAGAGAATAGTTTATCAACATTCTTACTTGGCATCATTATTTTCATTTCTTTATCAATTGTAATTACATATTTATTTGTTTGCTCGTCATATGCTTCACCATCGATACACCAGTTCTTTTTGGTATCATCTTCAAACTCAATTTCAAGCTTGTTAGTTCTATAATAATAAACACCAGGTGCTTGAGTAACACGATCTGTTTTAAGCATATAAATTGCTCTTAAGAAGTCAATTTTATGTGGTAAGTTACAAATCAATACTTCAAATGCATCATCATCTAGTTTAATATCTTTATATAAATTATTAAATCCTGCAACACGATTAGCATTTGTAATTAACATAAGTGAATATCTTCCACGATAAGTTTCACCATTAACTTTATAAGTTAAATTGTACATTGGAACTTTTTTAAATACTTCTGTTGCTCCATACATTAAGTATGCTGCATAACCTATTCTTTTTTTAAGTTCTCTTGGTGTTGCATAAGGAACATCTAAGAAAGCTCCTAATCCAACAACATATACAACTGGATGATCATTTATTAAACATATATCAATATTATGTTTTTCACCATTTAAAAGCAGTTTCAAATTGCTTACAGGATCTTTACCATATCCAAACATAACGCCTACATCATTAGCAGTTCCAATTGGAATATGAGCTAAAAGTAGTCTTTTTTTACGCTTAAAGTTACCTGTTACAACTTCGTTAAATGTACCATCTCCACCTGCAGAAATAACTAAATCATAGTCATCTTCTAATGATTCAATTATCTCAGTAGCATGTTTACTATATTCAGTTTTAAAAAATGTTGGTTCATAACCATATCCGGTTAATATCTCTTCATATTCATCAAGATGTTTCAATAAAACACCTTTACCACTATTTGGATTAAAAATAAGAGCACATTTTTTCATAATATCACCTATTTCAATTTAAATATTTCATGAACTTCAGAGTTATCAGAAGTTATTACTAATTTATCACCTATTTTAACAAATGGCAATTTCTTTGGAGCTATTTTTATACTAACACGATATTTTATATTTTCAGTATCAGTAATATAGTAATATGTATTACCATCAATAATAGCTGTTTTAATATCAGAAACTGTGATTTCTTTATTCTCACCAGCAACTTCAATACCATTGTTATTTAAGTAGTTATTTGCTGCATTTTGAATACCAGCTGATGCATCAGTTACAACTACTTTTTGGTAGTCAGCAACATCTACAAATGCATACATCTTAACAAGTCCAGCATCATCTTTTAAACTGATTACATATGTTGGACGATTTGCTAAGTTAATTAAGATTGGGAATGATGAAGTATAATTCATTTGTTGAACTTGACCCTTTGCACTATCCATTGCACTATATTCTTCTGCTCCTGGACAATCAAAGAATTTTGTTTCCTTAGTACGAAGATTAGTCAAGATAAATCCAAGATTACTTTCATCAGATACGATTGAAGTAATACCTGTATACATATAAATATCATCATTCATTGCAATATAATTATAACCATCAGTAGTCATTTTCATACCTTTTTGACCAAATAAAGTATTGATAAATCCATTCACATAACTACCCCAGTCATCAACTTGCTCAATGATTAAGTTTGGTGAGTAAACATGATCTACCCAAGTAGGAATATCTTTTAGATCATATTTTTTGCTTTCACCTGTAATAGCATCTAAAATGATAATTCCACTGATATCTTCTCTTTGTCCTACTCCACTATATTTAATAGTTGGCATTATCCAATATGGTTCACCATTATTATCAATTTCAAAACTTAAGTCTCCAAATATTTCAAATGGATATTTGAATCTTAACTTACGTGTAACATTTTCAAAGAATAAAGATGTTTCAGAATATTTCATTCCTTTAGTTAATTTTACTAATTTTGCTTCACCAGTTACAGAGTTAACTGTTACATATCCAGGAATACCTGACTTACGATTAGTAAAATATTTAATAACGTCTGAATAATCAAGAGGAGTTACTCTTAAAATTTCATCTTTATAATTAATCTGAGTATACTTACTACTTACATCAAATTGGCTTACGAGTTCACCCATACTACCCATTACACGATCACCTAGTTTACTACTAGAATCTCTATCAACAATAGCAAGGGTATTAAAATCTACTTCTTTAATTTCAGTTGCAAAATTTGCATTTTCTACCTTAATACGATTAGCATACTTCTTCGCATTAAAAATTGGTCCATTAAAGAATGTAATAATTAAAATTAAACAAACAATTATTATAGGCGCTATAAAAGGCATATAGTTCATTTTGTTCTTTAAATTGAATTCCTTTGTTCTAATACCAGTAATACCAGCTCCGAAGTTAAGAAGTCCAAAAAATAATGTCAAGATTATTACAAAAAACCAAAATGCATCACTATGTATATTTATTGGTGGCAAGAATAAGTAGTAAATCACAAATCCCACCAACAAAGTCATTAAAATACTATAAGTTAATCTTTTCCCTTTTTTCATAAATATCACCTCTAATATTATATCATAACAAATAAAAAAGAAGAACTATTCTTCTCCTTTATTTGAATCAACGTTTATATAAACACGTTCTTTTTGGTTAATATATGATGAAGCTTGCACAATTGTTCTGATGGCATTGATTGTTGCTCCACCTTTTCCAATAACAACTGGCATATCTTTTTCATCAACTAAAATTTGAATTGTAATGCTATTTTCATCTCTTGATGCTTCTTTAACTGATGCACTATCAGGATTAGTAACTAATCTTTTTACTAAGTATTCTGTTAATACTACTAAATCAGTCATTATTTATTATTTCTTTCTTCATGGAATTTCTTTAAAATTCCTGCATCACTTAATAAACTACGAACTGTATCAGTTGGAATAGCACCATTTCTTAACCATTTTAATGTTAATTCTTCATCAAATTTTACTTCTGCTGGATTAGCAACAGAATTATATGTACCTACTGTTTCAATAAAACGTCCATCTCTTGGAGAACGTGAATCAGCTGCTACGATACGATAATATGGTTGTTTCTTAGCTCCAACTCTTTTTAATCTTAATTTTACTGCCATTTTATATGCCTCCGTTTCTTGAATAATGATAACATAAAAAGAAAAGACTGTCAACATTTTTTTGTTGACAGTTAATATGTACTATTACGTTTTATTTTTCTATATAATAAGTATCCAACAAAGCCTACAGGAATTATTAATAATAGCCATGCATAATTAAATGACTCACTATTATTAACGTAAATAGAAAAATCTTGAATCTTCGTTTCGCCATCTACATTAACGATCAATGAAAAATCATATTTGCCTAATGCATTAGTGGGTTTACCAACTATTCTATTGTTTTCAATTCGAAGTCCATTTGGTAATATTCCATTATTTAATGAAATAATTCCTTGAGGACTAGTTTGAATCGATACTTGGTAATCTTGATCAACATATGCTGCTGGAAGTACCTTTGTTACAAAGAAAATGTTATATTTTAGAACTTTTACATTAATTGAAGCTTCCTTTTTACCAACTGAAACTTTAATAATAGTATCACCTGCCCCAATAGCAGTTATGGTTCCATCACTAGAAACACTTGCAATACTTGGGTTAGAAGAACTATATTTTACTGTGTAATTACTATTATCTGCTTCAATCTTTGGATTTATTTTATAAGTCTCATTTAAAGATAACGATATTGAAGATTTATCTAGAATGATATTTTTAGCATTGATTGTTGTTTCAAATGTATACGGAGTTGATTTTGAAATATTCCCATTATTATCAACTACTTCATAATAAAACTTATATGTTGTATTTTCAGTTAAATCTTCAAATAAAATTTCATCATCACTAGTAGTTTCAATTAGTTTATCATTTAGATAATAATGATATTCTTTAATACCACTTTCATCACTAGCACCAACAACTGTTATAAAAATAGAATCACGGAATATATTTGAATTAATAGTTCCAACTTTTGGTTTAATATCATCAACGACAATACCAGTTAAGTTAACTTTTTCAGACTTAATATTGCCACCAACATCAATAACCCAGATATAGTATGTTCCGCTCTTACTTACTTCTTCAGTAACATCTAATACTTGAGTTTTATTCACTTTCTTAAAAGTTGCTGGAGTTGAATTTGTAGTAGTTATTTGATAACCAACAATACCATTATTCTCTGGTTCAAGTATATCTGATGGTGGTGCTAGATCATAATGTTTATAGTCATTAGCAACAATTTGTACTTTATTTGAATTAGGTACTACGCTTACACTTTTGATAATTGGGGCATAGTCATCTAATCGATCATGAAAGTCATATGAAGATAATACATAATTTGCTTGTAATTTACTTAAAGATGATTGTTTTAAACGATAGGCGTAATCTGGTGTTCGATTCTCATCTTTAATGAACACTTTACCACTTGCGTGAGAAACTTTATATGTTCCGTTTTCTCCTGGCCCTAGATATATCGCAATATGATTCGGGAAATGTATTAAGTCTCCTCTTTTCATTTCTGAAACTTTTATTTTTTCATAATCACTTGAATATGAAACAGCACCATTAGATGCATGATGAACAATTACTTGAACATAAGTTTCACAGTAAACAGAGAACTTGTTTTCATATCTACCACATGTACAAGCTTTAGATTTCATTGTTCCATATATATATCCGCTTGTTTTTTGACCATTGTAGGCCTTATTACGTCTTTCTTTTATTTCTGAACTCTTATCAACAGGGTTTTCAGGTGTTCCACCCCAGAAATAACTATAAGCCCATTCTTCGCCATATACTCCAGCTGCACTTTCAGCAACCTTAGCTACGGCTTCACGATATTCGTCCATAGTAACAGCCTTAATATTAAATGGAATCACTAATAACAAAAGCAATAATATTTTCTTCATACTATCATTCCCTATTATAAGAATACCATTTTTTAATGCTGCTTTCAAGCATAAAAAAAAGGATGTAATAATCGCTTACGAATATATTGCACTACATTGTAACTTTACATCCCATATAGATATGATACTCATTTTTTATAAGTTGTCAAATTGACTATCTATTTCTAGTTCTAGCCTTATTACTTCTTTGATATCTAAGTCTTAATTCACTATATTCTTCTTTAGTAAGTGGAAGACCTAATTTAAGTCTTTCATCTAAACTGCATTCTTTTTGAACTTTCTTTAATAGTTTAGATGCATCCTCATCATAGAAGTTCATGCTCTTCCATACTTCTCTTTGACCTACACTACTTAAATATATTTCAGAAGGACATGGCGTAATTCCTGTTCTATGAATATATGGTTTTAATTGATATTGTAGTAATGATGCTTTAACAAATTCATCCAGATTAAATAATCTATCTTTAATTAGTTTTAACATTTCAGTCACAGTTTGATGGGCACGTGTTTCAGCTACACGTTCCATTGGATCAGAATAATAGAATTGACTATAATTCTCTGATTGCATAACTGCATATTTTAATATTAAATCAAAGTCGGAATTCTCATCATATTTTCCAAGTATTGTCTGAGCAATTATCTTTTTAATGTTCGCACTTACTTTAAGTAATTCCATTTCAATAGTTCCAGATTCTCCACTATCTACTCTCTTAAAATCAAATGCATGACCTAATTCATGTAAAACAAACTTAAGCATCAAAACATTTTGAAATAAAACAAGTTCAAATCCTGAGAAAAGGACATCATATTTACTTTGACTTTCACTATATAAATCAAATGCTTCAATATAAACATTCATCTTGTTAGTTGTTGTATCATAGTCAGCAATGGATACACCTCTTTTTTTCTGCTTAATTTCATATGGAAATTCTACTCCTTTAATATAATTTTGAAGTCCCATATGGCTAACTACTATATCAACTATTCTTTCAATTCCCTTTTCATCTAACAATTTTACTCTTTCAGTATAATCTACTAAAACTTTAAGTATTTCTTCTACCATGGTTATCCCTCATTTTTTAATATCTATCTTAAATTAAAATAAAAGAAGTGTCAAGAAAAACACTCCTATTTTACGATTTCACCATTTAAACTCCATGTCTTAGCATCAGTTATTTTAACATTCACAATCTTTCCTATATATTCTTTTGGTGCTTTAACATTGACAAGTTTCATTGTATCAGTATAACCAGATAGCATAGATGAATCTTTCTCACTTACTTCTTCAAGCAACACAGGTACTACTTTATCTAAATATTTCATATTATTCTCTTTTGAATAATCATTTATTAATTGATTTAATTCTTGTAATCTTCTTTCTTTTTCTTCTAATGAAACGTTATCTTCCATTTTTTCAGCAGGTGTACCTACTCTAGGAGAAAAGATAAATGTATAAGCTAAATCATATTTGCAATAGTTAACGACATCTAATGTTTCTTTAAAGTCTTCTTCAGTTTCATTCGGGAATCCGACAATAATATCAGTTGTAATTGAAACATTAGGTATTTTAGTCTTTAAAGCGTCAAACAGCTTCAAATAAGACTCTTTAGTATATCTTCTACCCATGAGCTTTAAAATGCGGTCAGAGCCCGATTGTAGAGGCAAATGAATGTAAGGCATAATATTATCATATTTGGCAATTACATCGATCATATTGTCATTAAAATCCCATGGATGACTTGTTACAAATCTAATACGTTCAATTCCTGTTTTAGCAACGTCTTCAAGTAATGACGCCATGTCATAATTAACATTTAAATCCTTGCCATAAGCATTAACATTCTGACCAAGTAGTGTTACTTCCTTATAGCCATTTTTAATTAATTCATTAACTTCATCTAAAATGTCTTCCTTTTTACGACTTCTTTGTTTACCACGAGTATATGGAACTATACAATAAGTACAGAATTTATCACATCCGTACATAATATTAACCCAAGCCTTATATTTACTTGCTCTTTTAACAGGCATTTTTTCAATAACATTACCTTCAATACTGTATACTTCTATATCTTGTACTTTTTCTCTAATACTTTTTGCTAAAACATTTGGTAATTCATGAATATTATGAGTACCAAATATAATATCAACCCATTTATATTTAGAACTTAGTTCATTTATAACACTTTCTTCTTGAGCCATACAACCACAGAATCCAACCATTAAAGATGGTCTTTCTTCTTTTAAGTGTTTTAGTCTTCCAAGTAAACCAAATACTTTATTATGAGCATTTTCTCTTATAGCACATGTATTTAAAATAACTAAATCAGCTTTTTCATAATCATCGAGTTCAGTAAATGACATTGATTCTAAAATAGCTTTGATATTTTCACTATCATGTTCATTCATCTGACAACCATAAGTTTTAACACAATATGTAAGACCTGCTCCAATATTTTTATACTCTGGATCTAATTTAAAGTCTTCAAATTCAAAACTTTTACTAGATCTCTTTTTGGCTTCTAACATGTTTGGTTTTAACATAATATCACTTCTTTTCTTTAAGATAATAACATATTTATATACTTTTATCAATAAAAAAACCAATTATAAATTGGCTTTTATATTTCTTGAGTTACAACCAAAATCATTGGTTTACATTCGGTTTCTTGATAGAAATATTTACCAAGTCGATCACGAATTCCGTTCTTAACTTTAGTGTAATCAATATATCTATCGTTAGTGTTCTCAACTATAACTTCAGTTGAAATACGAACACTTTCTTTTATCATTTCTGCACTATCTTTTACATAGATAAATCCTCTTGTTAATATTTCTGGACCAGCTAATATTTGTTTTGATGTTTTATCAATAGTAGCAATTACTACTACTACTCCATCAGCGCCTAATAATTCACGGTCTTTTATAACAAGTTCACCAATATCTCCAACAGTTTTACCATCAATCAAAACTGAATCAGTTTTGATTTTTTCATTTGATTCTTTCAATTCGCCATTTTCAAATAATGCAACTTGACCATTTAATTTAATGATGACATTTTCATCAGGAATATCTGCTTTTTTTGCTAATGCTGCATTTTTAACTAGATGACGATATTCTCCAATAACTGGCATATAGTATTTTGGATTTATTAAATCAATCATTAAAAGTGCATCTTCAGAAGAAGCATGATGTGATAATTTGTTGTTTGGTATTATTACCATATGAGCATCTGTTTTTGCAATTTCATCATAAATATGGGCAGCACTTTTTTCCATGCCTTCATATACGCGTGATGCAAATAAAACTGTGTCTTCGGGTGTTAATTTGATAAATTTATCATATCCTCTTACTATTCTTGTTAAGTTAGAGAATGGTTTTTCTCTTTCATCAGATATAATTACTACAACATTTGGATCATTAACATCGTGAATATCACCAATGCGTTCTAAATCAAAATCAATATAACCCATTGATATTGCTTTTTGTAAGGTTTTTTGCAACCCTTTACCCATTATAATTACTTTATGTTCAGTATTTTTAAGTTCATTAAATAATTCTTGAATTCTAAATAATTGTGTTTGAAAAACATTGAATAGAATTCTTCCTTCAGCCTTGTTAATAACTTCATTTATAATGTCACCAATACGATGATTTGGTGACGTATAACCAGGTTTATCTGCATAAAGTGATTCACCTAAAAGACAAAGTACATTTTGTTTACCAACATATGCAAGTTTTCCAACATCCATTTTATAGTGATCAGACATTGTTGGATCAAATATATAGTTACCCGTATAAAATATTACACCATCTGGAGTATATAAAGCATAAGCAACAGCATCTGGTACAGAGTGTGTAACAGATATTGCAAAAATACTGCATTCACCAAATGATATATTTTGATTTATCTTTATTTCATTAAGATTGTCATATTTAATTTTTTCTTCGTCTAAATCTCTTTTAATAATTTCTAAAGTAAAAGTTGTGCCATAAATAGGTATATCAGGTAAATCTAACATGATATCTGGAATAGCACCCATTTGTTCATCATGACCATGAGTAATAAAAAGACCTTTTATTCTATCTTTATTTTCTTTTAGATAGTCATAATTAGGTATGATATAATCAACACCTAACATATTATCACCAGCATATTTTAATCCGGCATCAAAAACAAAAATGTCTTTATCTACTTCAACAACATACATGTTTTTCCCGACTTCATTTAAGCCACCTAAGGCAAATATTTTTATTTTACTCATTCTTGTCTCCTTTCTATTATCCTTAATAATTATAACAAAATAATTAAAAAAAGGGAATTATAAAATACTCCCCAATATTCCAAAAGAAATAACCCACATTATAAAACTTGCAGAAATAACTCCTAGTGAACAAGCCAAAATCGAGATCTTTTTTGGCACATCAAATACTGATGCAACTAAACATCCTGTCCAAGCACCAGTTCCTGGTAGTGGAATTGCAACTAATAGAAGAATTCCCCAAAACTGATATTGTTCGACTTTATCTTTTCTTTTATATGCTTTTTTCTCTAAATATGTAACGATTTTTTCAAAAGCTTTCCACTTTCTCATCCATCTAAATATTGGTTGTAATAAAAATATTAAAAAAGGGATTGGAATCAAATTACCAATTATGCAAAGTATTAATGAAGTATATGGATTCATTCCAAGTAAACTTGCAACAATCATCCCACCTCTTACTTCCATTATTGGGAATGCTGATAAAAACATAATTATAAATTCTTTACTTAAATGTAAACTAATCAATAACTCAGTTAAGTACTTTGCTAATCCGTTAGTCATGGTTATCCCCTCTTTTTAACTCTATCATTATACTATATTTTACCACAAAGTCAAATAAAAAAACAGGTCTATGACCTGTTAAAATAATTCTTTTTTAATATTTGGATTTTTAAGTACTTCTATTAATCTATCTACTTCTTCTTTAGTGTTATAGAAAGATAATGAAATGCGACATGTATTTTTAATATTTATGGCATTTTTAAGAAGCTTTGCACAGTGATTACCTGCTCTTACACATATATTATATTTATTTAAATAAATAGCAAGATCTTGAGCAAATATATCACCATAGTTAAATGTTACAATTGATGATTCACTATTTTCGTTATAGATTTTAATATTAGGTACTTTATTTAATTCTTGAACTAAATAACTTCTTAAGTTCTTTTCATAACTATCAATTTTATCAATACTAATTCTATTAATAAAATCAATTGTGGCGCCTAGTCCAATAACACCTGCAATATTAGCAGTACCTGCTTCTAGTTTTTTAGGCATTTCATCATATACACGTGTTCCATCCATCTCAAAAGACGCGTTCATGTCACCACCAAAAGTAGTTGGTTTAATTCTATTTAAATATTTATCACTTATATATAAAATTCCAACTCCAGTAGGTCCGCCCATTTTATGTGCAGAAAATGCTAGAAAATCAATATCTCCAACATTAGTCTTAATATGAGCAACACTTTGTGCAGCATCAACTAAAACAATAATACCATTTTCATGAGCATATTTAACTATTTCATCAATTGGACGTACATCGCCAATTACATTAGAAATAGAAGCTAAACTAATTACCTTTGTCTTAGGTGTAATACTTTTCTTTATATTTTCTAAAGTAACTTTATAGTCTTTATCTAATTCAATATACTTAACTTTAATACCAATTCTATCTTGGAGTTCAAACCAAGGTAAAACATTTGATGCATGTTCTGCAACTGTAATTAAAACTTCATCGTCTTTTTTTAGTTCATTAATGAAAAAACCAAAAACTGCTCGGTTAATTGAATCAGTTGCTCCATATGTAAAAACTATATTTTCTTTTGCTTTAGCACCAATAAATTTTCTTACCTTTTCACGAGTTTCATCATACATCTTGTCAGCTTTTAAACTCATATTATAGTCACCACGATGTATATTCGAACTATAACTTAAATAATATTCATCTATTGCATCAACAACACATTTTGGTTTTAAAGCAGTAGCTGCTGAATCAAAATAAATAATGTCATTTTTTAAAATTGGAAATTCTTCTCTATTCAT
>JAEEGL014243683.1_pt1 | contig 15011 bp, 11 predicted proteins | sample 9134231 | NCBI WGS metagenome assembly JAEEGL01 (sample SAMN16246548, study PRJNA631951) | gut metagenome | biome: gut microbiome; feature: rumen; material: fiber-attached | host: Bos | place: Iran: Karaj | collected 2018-10 | reverse complement strand
TGGGACGATATAAGCTTCATGCTCCTCGACAGATCAAACTGCACATGGAAGCGTCCCGAGATAGTTGCCGCTATCAACAAGTACGCAAGAGGAGATACTGAATCCACTATCGTTACTTCTGTTACAAATCCAAATGAGATAGTGACCACAACTACATCTGTAAATGTTTCCGACAGCGACAAGATCTACGGTACAGACAACGGCAGCGGCACAGTAAACTTCGGTACAAGTATCGGCGAAACTGCTTTTGTTGACGTTCAGTTCTCAGGAAACACAAACTTTATGAATGGCTGTCTGGGCTTCTCACCTCAGCTCAACGGTAAGAGCTACTGGGTATCATACGTATGGGAGGCTAAGAAGTCGGGCACTATCACTCTTGATATGAACAATCCAAAGCAGGTTATGGACGTATCCACAGACCCTGCCGAAGCTGTTACAGATGCTGACGTAAAGAAGCAGCTTATCGAAATGATAAAGAAAGAAAAGTCTGCGCTTTTACAGGCTTGGTACGCTTCCGACAAGTCAGGCAAGGAGATAACACCTCCTGCTTCAGGTGCTGAGAGCATAAAGGCATTTATTATTTCTTCAAACGGCTCACAGCAGACAACGACCACTACAACTACTTCCGCAACTACAACATCGACAACGACTGCAACTTCAGCTGCTACTTCAACTTCGACCACATCAACAACCACAGTTACAGAGACTGTGACAACAACAACTACTATTACAGTTGTAAAGGCAGACAAGTACGGCGATGTAAACTGTGACGGCGACATAGATATGTCAGACGTTGTACTCATAATGCAGTACCTTGCAAATCCGAACAAGTACGGTCTTAACGGCACAGACGCAAAGCATATCACCGAAAAGGGACTTGCAAACGGTGATGTTGACAAGTCCAGCGAGGGCATCACAGCAAATGACGCACTCCGTATTCAGGAATACCTTCTCAATAAGGTAACTTCTCTTGATATCGCATAATGATTTTTATTTGAATATCATATAAACGAACTCCACTGTATGCCAAATACAGTGGAGTTTTTGCGTAAAAAATAATAGCTCTCACAGCTAAAATCGTCTTGTCATAAATGCATAATCGAAAACAACGCGGAAATACTAATCTCACAAAAACATTATTTTTCGGAGGTTTTATTATGAAAGCAACAGGCATTGTCAGGAGAATAGATGATCTTGGAAGAGTCGTGATTCCTAAGGAAATACGGCGCACCATGCGTATAAGAGAAGGCGACCCATTACTGAGATCATTGACACAGGATATGGAGTTCTGCAAGGCTATGGACGAGATTTGGAAAAGGGTACATACATCAAAGAAAAATTACTCAGCCTCTTGAAAATATTGCCATAATCGTTTATAATAGTAACATAATAAACTCTCGGAAGAGGTGGAATTATGCTTAAAATAGTTTTCGGAGATGCAGATAATTCGATATATCACCCTCCGACGTATTTCGATAATACCTATGAGGACGAGTGGATCACCGATCCTCGCAGTGTAAAAATGATAAAGGATATTGACAAATCAGACGTTGCAGGCGCAAGAGTAATAGACAGTCCTGTTCTCGGCTCAATTTCAGTCAAGGAACTGTCCGGTGGAGTAAAAACACTGATACTCATGCTTTTCGATAAATCCGGTAAGATATTCAATGCCTCTGCCTGTGGTGATAACTGCGCTAAGTGGATATATGAGATAAGCAAGCAAAAAGACCTGACTATAGCTCTCCACCACATTATGGACTTTAGCTCCTGTGAAGAATTCAGCGCGTATATTATCAATACCAATAAACAGGTAAACAGCTACAAGGAATACCTTGATGAAGCGTTCAGAATCGAGGAAAGATAGGTATGAAGGGAAAATATCATATTATCGTTCAGAACAGCAGAGTCAAGTTTGAGTTCGATATAAAACGCAACATAACTATCGTAAGAGGAGACAGTGCCACAGGAAAGACCACCCTTGTGTCACTTATTGATACCTATGACAGACTTGGTGCGGACTCAGGCATCGAGATATCCTGTGCTAAAAGATGTCTGACCATTAACAATTCCAACTGGGAATCGGTTCTGAACAGCGTCAGCGATAGCATTATATTCATCGACGAAGAGAATACTATCGTCAAATCTGACGACTTCGCAAGAAAAATACAGACGACCAATAATTATTATGTTATCATAACAAGAGAAAATCTTCCTAATCTCCCCTATTCTGTTGAAGAAATATACGGTATTCATACTTCGGGAAGGTACGCTGATATGCGTAAAACGTACAATTCTTTCTATCAGCTTTATACTGCCGAAGAACACCAAACAGATGAGCCTGCTGAGTTAGTCATAGTTGAGGATTCAAACTCAGGATACGATTTCTTCAAAGCGGTTACATCTGATACTATAGACTGTGTTAGTGCAGGCGGTAAAACAAAAATTAAACGTACCGTTACTGATAACGAGGAAAAAAAGCTGCTTGTTATTGCAGACGGAGCCGCTTTCGGTCCTGAAATGGGAGAATTGTACTTATATATGCAAAAACACCCAGAGGTGAATCTCTATCTTCCTGAGTCTTTTGAGTGGCTGATATTGAAGTCCGGGCTTATAGACGGCAACAGGATAGCTGATATCTTGCAGCATACCGAGGACTTCCTTGAAAGCTCGGAGTATTTCAGCTGGGAACGCTATTATACGAAGCTTCTTGTCTCTGAGACAAAAGGCACGTATTTGCAGTATTCCAAGCTGAAGCTGAATGATGTTTATCTGAATCCTAATGAAAAAACAGCTATCATTAAAGCAGCTGATATTATCAGTAAGATCATAAAAAACAATTGAATTTCCACCTCTATACTTAAATAGAAGATAAAGTAAAATGACAGCCAACTGTGAAATCACATCACAGTTGGCTATTTTAGTAATTATCAGTTTCTTATATCAGATGAAGATTGCTGAGCAGCAGTCCTTCAGCACATTGGTACAGATCATCTTTTCCGTAAAGGAAATATACGACCTTGCATTTAGGATTATCTGCATTTTTTAAAAGCTGCGCAGTGAGTGACTTTCGGTCGCAGTTTTTTGTTCTTCATATTTGCGTCTCCTGGTAAACCTTGTTTAGCTGCTGAAGTAACAGTAACATTTATCTGAACTATATTCCATTCGCTATAAATCTTAAAACTTTTCTTATATATTAACAATTGTATAGTAACCCCTAAACAGTTGAGATCCTTATTTGATTAGCTTAATGACATTACCCATGACGGGGAGGCAGCAATTGAAGCTATTAATATGCAACTGTTTTGGCGCCTTTAGGTTTCTATGTTTAAAAATATCAGATTTAAATTATGTCTTTCCGAGCTGCTTTACCTCACGTTCTACAGCTTTTTTGCTGCTTGTCACACAACGATAAAATCTGTAGATATACGCCGGGGGGATAAGAAGCTTGCTCTTCTTTACCCACGGTACAGATGCTTCCAGAAAGCTCATAGGCGGAAAAAGGCGATACAGCATATATCCAAGTTTAGATCCTTTGCCTCGATATTTAATACTATTTTTCAAAGCATTCTCTATATTGCCATAGGTTCCTGACGTAACAAAGTAGTCAAGAAGCTTTTTATCTTCAATCGTAAGCTGCTTCAACGAGAATACTTTGATCGCAAGCTCACGATTGCTGCGCTCAAAGTCTGCGATACCAAGTTTTTCAAATTCTGTATTGAGATAAGTCCAATCAAGAGTACTTTTGAACTTACGAAGGAAGATGTACGTATCCACAAGCGAGCGTACGCCTGTACCTCCGTCTGTAAAGTGTTTGTACTCATGAACGATCATAAACAGATAGAAATCTTCGTCACTGAAATGATAGCCATAATTGTTATTTTTATCCTTTATAAGACGCTCCTTAATGTTATTAAAGTAATCATACAGATTTCCAATATGTGCCGAACTGAACAAACTGCTATGCATTTCAAAATTCATCACTGGCTCTTTAAAGTAAACGTCTTGGTTAAAATGGCCAAAGTATTCACATTTATAACCGGAATTAAGGAATACATCGCGAACCTCTGTCATTTTATCTCTGTCAACAAGAATATCATTATCAGCCATTTGACGCATACCAAGCTTCGGATACCAGTTATGGAGCAATGCCCCCTTCAGCGGCATATACCATATCTTCTCGGCTTCGAGTTTGCGAAGTATATCCCCACGCTCAACGTCAAGAAGAATATTCTTGCGGATAGCCTTTTCCTTTGCCTGTGTGAAGTCACTATCTTTAACACCTGCTGATTCAAGTGCATAAGCAACGCAGGCGGTCAGAATATGATGCTGGCATACCTCAAACAGCTTCGTCAGGTCAAGTTTGTCAATACGTTCCTGTCTTGGCTTTTTATTATTTATAGCACAGGCGGTAAGATATATCATATCCGCAGCATTCTTGCGAAATTCACGCTTTTCCATTTTCTATCACTCCGTTATCGGTAAATTGCAGTATCCTGTCGCAAATCTCTAAAGCAGCAGGACGATGTGTAACTATTACTACAGTCTTATCTGTCATATTTTTCAGGTTTTCAAGGACTTTTCTCTCAGTAGCTTCATCAAGAGCGGAAGTTGCTTCGTCAAGGAGAAGTATAGGGCACTTCGAGTATATAGCCCTTGCAATAGCTATACGCTGCATCTGGCCCTCTGAGAGACCTGTTCCGCGCTCTCCGAGAAGAGTATCTACTCCGTCATCAAGTTCACTGACGAATTCATAAGCACAGGCTATTTTCAGTGCTTCGTTTATACGCTCATCATCATAAAGTCCGCTCTTATCGGCAAAGCAAACGACCTCGCGTATCGTTCCGCTCATAAGCTGATTGCCCTGCGGAACGTATGCAAACAGACGATGGAATTTCGCTGTGAGTTCCTCTGTATTTCCGGCTTTATCGGTTATGCAGCGTCTGCCGCCGTCGAGCTTGTAAATGCACATCAACAGCTTCAATACTGTTGATTTTCCGCAGCCGCTGTGACCTGTAAAAGCCACATACTGTCCCTTGCCTATTTCAACGCTGATGTCTTTCAGCACAACAGGCATTGTATCCTTGCTGAGTTGACGAACGCTGTCGCCTGACGGATAGTAGGCAAACTCTGCGTTATCAAGTCCCATAGCCTTGAAGCTGCTGCGATAATAGTTGAGAGTTTCATCAATATCCATAGGCTGAACATCGCTGTCGTTCTCGAAGGCTTCGATCTCCATAAGACGCTCTGCACTCGCTGTCATGGCATAGAACTTCGGCAGATAGCCTGTTATATTAGCAAAGGGCGACTGTATCTGCGATATGAGCTGGGTGATAGCAGTGAGCGTTCCATAGCTGATAGCTCCCGTTAAAATGCCGTAGCCGCAGTATATAATGCCGCCGACATACATTCCCTGCATTCCTGTATTGAAACCGATATTGCACAGATTTGAGAAGCGTATGCGCTTCATGCGCGAGCTCTTATGGTCAGACATTCTATCAAAAGCTTCGGCTTCGGTCTGTTCTTCCGCGGCAAATGAACGTATCATCATCATACTGCCGAGACGTTCCTGCAAATATACACGGAGCTTTCCGTCCCGCTCCTGTATATTTTTATGAAGCTCTTTCAGCACCTTTCGGAAGCCATACGTGGCGAAAATCATGACTATTCCCAATGGCAGCAGAACAAGTACAAAGCGGCAGTCAAGAACTATCATCATTACAATTGCGCTTACCATTTTCACCAGCATTCCCGCAAGTCCGGGAAGTATCTCAACACTGTTCTGTGCGATCACGACCGTGTCATTCGTAAGGCGGTTCAGCCATTCGCCCGAATGTACTGAGCTGACAGTTCCAAAATCTTTGGTGAGGATATTCTTCAGAAGCCGCTGCTTTAAAAGGTTTTCAAGAGAGGCGCGAGAAAGCTCCTCCAGCCATCGAATTACAGCCCTCATTGCAATTTGTGCCAGTACAAGGAAAATGATGCACAGGACGTTAAACATGAAGCCGCTCCTGTCACCGTCAACTGCATTATCAACGATATTTCTCAGAAAAAGTGCGTAAAGAACTCCGCTGCCACCGTGAAGTGCCTGCACTATCATCAGTAGGAAGATATTCCATTTTTTCTTTTCTGTGACCAAATATAGCCACTTTACTGCATTATTCTTCATTTACAGCGTATTCCCATAGCGAAAATCCCTGCGGAATGAAATACATATACAATCCGTGACTCTTACATATCATTTCGCGGCGTTTTCGCACCCAGCCTTTTCTATTTTCAAGATATGCACCGCTTTGTGTGTCCCACCAATAGAATAACTTTATCTTGTGTGTCAGTTTCTCTTCAAGCTGATCAATAAAACTATGAAACATTTCGGTTTCAAATGGTCTGCCTAAAAATAAAACAGTATAGTTATTATAGTCAATGTCAAAAGCATTGCCGTTTATAATATTAATTTGCGGATACTTTGCCGCCCATTTTTTTGCGTAAGCAGCAACTTCTTCATTTAATTCTATACCTGTCAAAGAACATGGATATGATTTGCTAACCATGTATGCAAGTATACGACCTTTTCCGCAGCCAACATCAATAAAAGCGTCATCTTCAGAGAATACTTCACCCTCAAAGATCTTATCCAAAGCCCAATAACAGGTTGATTGACTGCCGGTAGCTCCCATTGACTCACGATATAAAGAAGGAACATATTTCACAAGTGAACACCCACAGATTTTTTTGTCCTTTCTTCCGTCAAAGAAATATGTTACTCTTTTGGACGCACTTATATACTTACCCTTAATTTTTCTGATCAGTGATTTCTTTTTTTTCTCCATGTCATTTTCCTTTTCTATATCTGCTTATTTTACTTATCACATGAACCATCATCGCTCTTAGCGGGAACAAGTCGCACCATAAGTGAACATACAGCTTGTACTTCCAGTTATTGACGGAAACTTCTTTACCATTTCGGATAACCGCTACCAAAACGCCGATTATATGCCGGTCACGGATCCCGTACTCCTTAACCCAGCGGTTATCGCCGCATATAACGTAATCGTTTTTGCGAACTTTTAGGATACGATGAAGCACATACTGTCCGCTGTCGCGCTTATAAAGCGGAACATCATATTTTTTTAGTCTTCCTTGAACAGGCTTGATAATAAGCAGATCCCTGTCCTGCTTGATAAGCGGCATCATACTATCGCCCTTATTCGTGTATATGAGCTTGCCGTTTTTGGCAAGCTGTTCCTCGAAAGTTGAATTAGCCATCTATAGCTCCGATTTTTCTGAGCTGAGCGATTATTTTCTTTACATCGCGTTCCATAGCCTCTTTCGGACCATCATATTTCTTCTGCATCTTAGATACGATCTCAGCTTCTGTAGTATCCTTTTCAAGACAGGATATTATAAATCCTGCTGTTTCATTGCTGCGGACAAGTCCCGAAAACTTGCTTGCTCCTGTGGAAACAAGGAGCTTCTGATCACCGTCATCGTGTGTTAAAAATGCTTTACTGAGTTTCATAATAATTATCCTTTCATTGCGTTATATGCGACTTCTGCCGCTTCAATATCCATGTTGCAAGCGAGCTTGTAGAGCTCGACGCTCGCTGCCAGCTTGTCCACAAGCTTGAGAGTTTTAGCCATTTGCAGAGGATCCTGCGGACGGTAAACCTGCTGTAAAAGCATTGCATAGGCTTCTGATTTATCAATGCGAACGATATTATTTTTTTCGCCGCGAGTAAGTATACATATTGCTCTTAACGGTACTGACATCTTACAGCCAAGCCTGTGCTTGCCGTTATACGGCGTACCATAGGCTATAACTCCGCTGTCTGTCACTTTCAGCATAGGCTTGTCATCGTTCACCATTATCGCCTTGTCGCCGAGATACTCCCGCCACAGAGCTGTATGCGTTGATTTACCTGTGCCTGATTTAGCTGTAAATAAGAAGCCATGTCCGTCTACGGCTATAACTGAACCGTGAAAAACAAAAGTATCATATCTTGGCATTTGTTCTGCGATCTTTCGGTATACTGCCGTTTCCTCCAGTACGCCTTCAGAATGATCAGGTGCAGACTTTCCCTCGTAAGCATATTCACGAGCAGTCTTTTCGCGCTCAAAGACGATATCATCTGAAGTGATAGAAACAAAAAAATCAGCCTGCTCATCTGTTTCATATTCCTTACAGTATTCATGAACTTTATCATATATAGAAGTAACCTCAATGACTGTATTTGCCATTCTATATTTCTTAGTTGTCATCTTCTTTTTCAGGTTCTCCTTTCAGCAATGTGTGCAGTGAGTACTCTGTACGCATACATTTATACTCATAGCATTCGCTTATATACAGCGGACATCTCTGCCTATAGAACGGCGTACATTGAGGAAGAAAACAGCATTTTTTGCATCTTTCATCTATTTCGGCTGAACTGTAAAGCTCATTAAGCTTTGTCTGATTGGTTACGCCGTCAAAAATATTCCCCCAGACATTCTGCTCTAATAAGGAATCACAGTTATTAAGCTCCCCGTCGGGACCTATTCCTATGGTCTTATCCATAGAATCAGCCATACAGTAATTGACCTTGAATTTGCTGGCTTTATTGAAAAAGCCGCCCTTTATCACCCCTATTGAAGCAAAATAGTCAGTAAGGACTGCCATTTTTTTGAATAGCTCCTCAGAAGGTCTGCACTCGTCAACGCCATACAATGGTGAAAGATACATATCAATATTCTGTATATCTCCCAGATTGGCTTTCATTTGATCTGCAAACTTTGAAAGTCCGTCAATATTATTGTTGTCTACATTACACCTCAGATTTACCTTTATTCCCTCTGACGCAAGGAAACGTATGCCGCTTATCGCTGTGTCATAGTTATACTTTTTAGTGTCGCAATAGCATTTTCTTTTTTCATAGTCAGCTTTGTCGCCGTCTAATGAGACCTGTATCCTCTTCATATTCCAGAGCTCACTTATCTCTTTTGCAAGTTTCTCTGTAACAAGGCTACAATTTGTTATCATCGTTGATTCAAATTCAATATCACTCTCTTTTAGTTTCCGACACATATATGAGATCATTTTGTGACCTAACAGCGGCTCACCGCCAAACCATTTTATCTTTATTTTGCCGTCCTGCTTAGTCTCTTTTATGAATTCTATCACTCTGTCAGCTGTTTGAGTGGTCATAGTTCTGCTTTTAAAGCCCTCCTCAAAACAGTAAATGCACCTTGCATTGCAGCTCGTTGTCGGCCAGATGATATATGAGCTGTAGCCATGATTTGTCTTTGCCATGGTTTTAAGAATATAAACGACATTCTTGTACTGCTTGATATCATCATGTTCCATTTCAACGATATATCTTGATAATACAAGCTGCTGCAGTCCGTTATCGGCAATATAGTCATAGTCTGCCGGTGCATTTTTTAACTGCTGAAAAGCTGTCCATTCAGCTTCGGTCAGCTCGGCAACTTCATGTGTCAGCGTATTCTTTATAAGATATCTGCCGTTTTCGGAATATGGATATGTAAACAGTGAGATACGATACGCTGCGTTAGTGTTGATGTTTTTTTTATTTATGATCTTTGCAACTCTTTCATCGCCTTTTTTTAATATTATCATTCCATCACCTTTAGAGTTATACTGGCAAAAGGCTGTACAGCGTTTATAGCCGCACAGCCTCCACCTTTAGTTCAATGAACCAAAACTTGATTAAACAAGATTACTCTGGTTCAGCATCGCCAGTACAAGAAGTAGTAATAACGTCCTCAGCATCAAATGCGATGATCTCAAGCTCAGCCTCTACATACTTTGACATTAGGAAAACACCTCCATTCATATAATAGATCGATCTATGTAATGAATCGTGTGAAATTGCACTCGATTATTACCAAATAAATTGTTAGCTCAATGATGCAGACAATTCGGCATAATTATAAATTACAGCCTCATCAGTTGCATATACAACATAGTCATTTGTACCGTCATTTACGATAGTATAGAATCTTGCATATACGCTGTTGCCGTTGTCAAGCAGACCTACCAGATAGGAATCACTAAGGTTACGAGCCTTCTTGATATCGCCGCCAATATTTTCCATTGTCAGCTCTGCCTGTGGAGTTCCTGTTGCTGCATTGAAGTAGAGCACTCCGACTTCCTTAACTGTGTAGCTGCCCTCTACTGAAGCTGTAGCATTGAGTCTGATCCTGTTCTTATTATTTGAAACATAGGTCTCAACAAAAGCTACATCGAGAGTAGTGGCTTTTTCTGCATTCAGCTGATTATAATTATAATATTCAGCCTCATCAGTCGCATATACAACATAATCATTTGTACCGTCATTTACGATAGTATAGAATCTTGCATACACGCCATTGCCGTTGTCAAGCAGACCTACCAGATAAGAATCACTAAGGTTACGAGCCTTCTTGATATCGCCGCCAATATTTTCCATTGTCAGCTCTGCCTGTGGAGCTCCTGTTGCTGCATTGAAGTAGAGAACTCCGACTTCCTTAACTGTGTAGCCGCTCTTTACGGAAGCTGCTGCGTTAAATCTGATCCTGTTCTTGTTATTTGAAACATAAGTCTCAACGAGATCAATGTCAAATGTTGTTGCAGTCTTTGCAGAAAGCTCAGCATAATTGTAGTATTCAGCCTCATCAGTTGCATATACAACATAATCATTTGTACCGTCATTTACGATAGAATAGAATCTTGCATATACGCCGTTGCCGTTGTCAAGCAGACCTACCAGATAAGAATCACTAAGGTTACGTGCCTTCTTGATATCGCCGCCAATATTTTCCATTGTCAGCTCTGCCTGAGGAGCTCCTGTTGCTGCATTGAAGTAGAGAACTCCTGTCTCCTTAACTGTATAGCCGCTCTTTACGGAAGCTGCTGCGTTAAATCTGATCCTGTTCTTGTTACTTGAAACATAAGTCTCAACGAAATCAATGTCAAATGTTGTTGCTGCCTTAGCTGCCGTAATAGCTTTAAACTCGATCTTGCGAACACCGCGGTAGTTGTTCTTGCCGACGATCTCAAGTGTATAAACACCTTCTGTAGCAGTGCTTTCAACTGTAAGCTCATAATCAGCTGTTGCTGCGTTGTTCTCACCGAGTTCAACAAGCTCAGTAGCCTTGCCGTCCTGATCGAGGATAGCGGTATCGTAAACCTTGATAGCACTGTCAGAAGCGAAAGTGCCGTCTGGATTGATGATAGCTGTATCGCCCTCTGTGAACTCGACCTTTATGCTGCTGTCCTTGATAGACTTAGCATTGGTTATGACATTCCAGTAGAAGTTAGAGGTATTGTAATTATTGATGAACTGCTGAATTATACCTACTTCTTCCTGTGTTAATGTTCCGTTAAGTGTGAAAGTGAGTTTTGAAGTATCGTCAACCAATTGTGCATTCGCATTATATTTCTTTGCATAGCCAAGCCCAAGCTTGCCGTCTGTGAAGAACTTCTGGAAGTATGCCTTGTCATCATCGGTAAGACCTACGATAGCATCAATGTCAGCCTGTGTTACTGCCGGGAGCTTATCGCCGTAGGTTATTGCCTTTGTATTTGCACTTGCATCTACAGTGAGGACAGCAGGACTGATATTGAATGTCTTTTCGATAGTCTTGGTTGCATAGCCGTCACAAGTGATAGTAGCAACTACCTTATAGGTGCCTGCATCCACAGGTGCGCTCTCAAGGACATTATTATTTTCATAATACTTGATATCTGTCTCTGCGTCTGCTACATAATAAGCAGAAGCTCCATCTCCGAATGAAACATTAGCAGTTACAGCCTTGCCGTCGTAAGACTTGCCATTATATTCATTGGAAGGTGTATTATCAATAAGCAGTGTTGACTCGCCAGCCTGAGCCTCAGCGATATCCCATGGAGCTGTAGTAACGCCTGTATAGTTGCCCTTACCCATGATCTGTACATTGTGTGTACCTGCGGAAGCTCTCTTTGTTGCGCCGCCTACGGTGTAGTCAGTGTTTGCGGTGAGGGTGTAGTCAGTAGAAGAATAGGTGATTTCAAGCTTGGAAATTTTCAGTCCTGTAGTTTCCAAATTGCCGCCGGCAGCTTCATAAACCGTCTTGAAATCGACCATAGCATTTGCCTCTCCGCTTACGTAAATCGTTCCAGGCTGTTCATTATTAGGTGTATAGAACTTAATAGTCTTTACAGCTTTTCCAGTGGGAGGTGTTATCTTCAAGGAATATCCTTTGTATGTTTCATCATACTTTCCGACAAAGATATAATGAGAATTTTCATCTATAGGATAAGTTATATCGAAGGATATCTGTGATTCGTCTTCGGTTGTGAACTGCTTAGCCGTTTTCTGATCATTATTTACTATTGTATCAATAGTTTCAGTCACATCTTCGTTTGGCTTGAATACCTCAGAAACTTCTACCTGCTTAGTAGAGCCGTCATAGATGTAAGAACCGCTGCTGCCGTTCTGTGTCCAGCCCGTTGTAACGCCGTTGAGCACGATGTTCAGGTTTTCGATATTCTTGAGATTGAGTGGATCAACAGTGAATGTAGGAACATCTTCCTCAGGGAAAACTACATTGTAGTTGTCGAAGTCAAATGCATTGTATGTGTACTCGCCTGCGTTGTTGAGACCTGCTGTTGTGTAGTCGATATCATCATTCTCATCTGTTGCGTAAACGAACTGAACAGGAGTTGCCTGTGCATCTTCCTGAACGAGCTTATCTACATAGATAGCACCTGTATTAGTTGTAACAGCATCTGAGCCCTCGCCTGTTGTCTTCTGGAACAGAGCCTTATCAGCAGCCACAACACCTGTGAGACCGTCAGCCTTTGCGTCCTCGATAGTGTATGTGAGGTCGGGCATCTCTGTGTCGCGGTATGTCATTGACAGATCTTCGTCTGGTGTCAGAGTAACATCACGCTTTGCGATAGTTACAGCTACAGAATTATCCTCACCCTCAACAGGCTTGCCGCTATTATCAAGCTTCTGCTTGAATTCAACAGTCTTGAAGTTGCTGTTGGATACTGTTACGTTAGCCTTGTGTGCACCTGCGTTCTTGATATCGTATGTTTCGTATCTGGTTTCTGTTTTCGGGACTTTCGTCAAATTAATAGTGTATTCATTTGTCTCGTTACCAATTTGATGCGTTATGCTTTCTATCTTGAACCACTCGTTATCATTCTTTGTAAGGATAGTGTCATCACCGCACATTATGCTGTTGCCATCCAAAGTTAACTCAACATTATTACTTTTTAACTTTTCGTATTCACCACAAGTGATCTTTGCGTTAGTAATATCACCGCCAGTGCTTTGGAAAGTAAGATTTCCCTTCAAAATAACATTACTATATGATCCAACATCTTCAGCGTAAATACTTGCACCGCTTGAAGGAGTTTCATTCTCATAAGTTATATCTGAAGTAACCCCATACCGTCCGCCGCTAACATTAACAAAAGTCTTAACAGGAACAGCAGGCTGTGCCTCGATGCTATTAGCAGGGTCAGCTGCTACAGCTGCCTTAGCCTTTAACTGGTCAATGAACTCGTCAACGAGCTTCTTTACAGGTGAATCTGCTGCAAGCTGTGTATATGCTTCGTTAGTCTTTACCTCAAAGTCCGTGCCGTCAAGAACTGCACCGTCATAAACAACAGCTTCGAGAGTTTCCTTATTGCCGTCTGTATCAACATTGTTCTTAGGAGCAACTGTGATATACTGGCTTACGTCAGCCTGTGCGATAGACCATGCAACTGTCACGCTGTCGGAGTATTTTCCGTTTGCCTCTGCTGTGAGCGCATAGCTGTAGCTGCCTGCGTCAGTCTTTTCTGCAACAGCGTTGTTATAGTCCTTAGCAACAGCTGCTACAGGAGGAGTTGCTGTCTCGTTAGCTGCAACTGCTGTATCAGAAAGCACGATAGTATTATCGCCGCCGTTCTTTACAACGATAACGGGCTTCTGAGCTGCGCTGTTGTAAACGAATGTGGACTTCTTTGTACAAGTGAATAAAGCATTTATTGCTTCATCAGGTTCTTCCACCCTGATATATGGATTAGAACTGCCCTCATTTGGTATGCATACCCAGTAATTCTCAGGAACGGTAACTGTGCTGCCTGATAATGTCAGCGGAACTAAGCCGTCCTCGGTCTTGAGGGCGTACTCGTTCATAGTCATAGGACGAGCATTGAATGTTACCTTCTGTCTGATAGAAACGAAATTTCCGTTTGTATCGTCATCGTTGAAATCGCCGCTCTTATCAACGCTTATATCAGCTGTGAGGTAGTATTCACTGCCGATAACGAGCTCAGAGCTTTCAAGTCTTGTACCGCTTGCATTAGCAAGGTATACTTTGTCGATATGCAGTATATTGCCGTAGCTTGCTGTGATATCAACAAGGCTTTCGTCAAGCTTATCGCCGTAGTAGATGATGCTGTCTGAGTTAAGAGTAGCTGCAAGATTGCCCTTAACACCGGTCTCCTCACTTACATAGACCATTGTCTCCTCGCCTGTGTAAACAGTTCCTATAAAGTTATTTGAGTGAGAGATCAGATATGACTCCTCAGGGATAGTCGGAACATTAAGTGTATACTGATAAGAATAATTATGATTGTTGTATGTCTGGTTATTCTTAGTGCTGATATCAAATTCATCAAAGAGCTTGACATAAGAAATATCGTTGCCCTCGCCCTTTGCGATATTGCTGTTATAGATAGTCTTATCTGTGTAGATATAGTAGCTCTTTGTACCTGAGAGGCTGTAAGTACCTGTTTCTGTGTCAGGCTGTACCTCATTGCCGCCTACTTCAACTACCTTAACGTTATCGCCGAGGTTTGATAGTGTTACGCCTGTGTTAGCGTATTCGATAGCAGAAGTTACAAATGCAGGAGCAGTGTCGTTGTGGTTAGCGTCGCCCTTTACTCTGTAGTAAACTTTGTATTCGCCTACGTCTTTGGCTGTGGGAACAGTGGTTTTCCAGTCGATGGTTTCCAATGCCGAATTGTACGATTCAAAAACAATTGCATCACTACGGAT
>JAEEGL012707939.1_pt1 | contig 15011 bp, 18 predicted proteins | sample 9134231 | NCBI WGS metagenome assembly JAEEGL01 (sample SAMN16246548, study PRJNA631951) | gut metagenome | biome: gut microbiome; feature: rumen; material: fiber-attached | host: Bos | place: Iran: Karaj | collected 2018-10 | reverse complement strand
CTGAAATTCATCTCCCTTACCATAGATTTTTGATTCTCCATTCATCACAATGCAGACACTTCCTTCCTCAACAATTCCAAGCGTCAAGTGTTCCGCATGAGTATGTGGCGGATAAGCCTTTGTCCAGTTTTTGTAATGCACACATTCAATATCATCATTTTTCTTGCGATAAGAAATATCGTTATTCATTGCTTTTGTTTCCTGCTAAATACCCGTCAAAGTAAATCTTACCGCATCTACGATTCCGTGGCTTATCATTGCGCTTGTGATGTCGCGTTTCCTCTGGAGGAGTGTGAAAGGAAGAGCAAAGAATGCACAGAGAATTAGTGTGGGAACAAGATCATAACCGTGGATAAGTGTGTGGGGAACAATCATCATAAAATACATGGTGATTAAGTCGAATACATTCATGCTTTTTTCTTGAGAGTTATCAGTGAATGCAAAGTAAACGCAGAAAGCCATGAAAATTGCGCGGCATGCCATCTCCTCATAAATCGCAGGATTCAGGCAGATCAAAAGTTTTAAAAGACTGAATTCAAAATTGATTTTCTGTCCTGAGATAAGAGTATTTATAATGGATAAAATGATTCCAGCTGCAATCGCGATTAGAATGCTCACAAGCGGAGACCATCGTGTTTCATGGGAAAGAAGTTTGAACCCACCCTTTTTTTCCATAACAGAGAAAACTGCAAAAGAAGATAAAAGGGTAGGAATCCCGGCCCTCAGTCCGTAAATCAGAATGAAAGGATCCTGCTGATATCCCAGATATGCAAGGGTAGATAGGATTGAAAATACAACGGAAATGATTATATATTTTTTTGAAGGCAATTTGTTTTTCACAATCAGGAAAATTGAAAGACCTGATGTGATTGCGGCAAGAACGGACCAGTACGGAAAATTTCCGCCTTTTAATACCAGACGGCAGGCGAGTAAAAATAAAAAACAAATCCACAAAACTATATTGTGCTTTTTCATCTGGAACAACTCCTATTACTGTATTACTATACTAATACAGTAATATAAAAAGAAGTTTATGTCAAGATTAAAAATAGTGCATAAAATCTTATATGCACAAAATATGAGAAAAATTGTGCATGAGTTGACAATGTGCACAAAAATTGTGATATAATTAAACTGGCATAGTGAGGCACGGAATGGAAGTTCATGAAATACTTAAAACCCTACGCGAAAAGAACAAGCTTACTCAGGAAGAAATGGCGACCCGTGTAAACATTACGAGGCAGGCAGTGAGCCGATGGGAAACAGGTGAAACTCAGCCGAACCCGCAGATGCTCAAAGTTCTTTCCCGTGAATTTAACGTTTCCATAAACACATTGCTTGGTTCTCCACGCCAGCTAGTCTGCCAGTGTTGCGGAATGCCTTTAAACGAAGATTCCATGATAAGCCGCGAACCAGACAACAGCTTCAACGAAGACTACTGCAAATGGTGCTACGAGAATGGCAACTTCATCTATACACAGAAAGAATCCCTTGTCGATTTTCTTTTGCAGCACATGCCGAATCCACAAAATCAGAGTGATGATGAACGCCGTCAGTTTTTTGACAACATGCTCTCACAGCTCAAACACTGGAAGGCTTAATCCTGTCATTTAAAAAGCAACAAACTGTTTCTTTCCTTGAAATATGAATCATGGTATACTTAAATCATGTTCGGGAACACCGGGCAGCATACAAAGGAGGATACCATGCCAAGACCAAGCACAAAAGAAGATTTGCTCAAAGCATCTCAGGAAAACTACACAACTCTTATGGATTTCATCGACAGTATGACAGAAAAGGAACTCAACACTCCCTTTGATTTTTCAGGGCAGCCAAGCAAAAAAGAGGCACACTGGAGCCGCGACAAAAACGTGCGTGACGTCCTGATTCACCTGTACGAATGGCACAAGCTCATGCTGCAGTTCCCAAAGAACAACGCAAAGGTAACGGAGAGCAAAAAGGCAATATCAATTCTGCCTCCAGATTACAGCTGGAAAACCTATGGCGCAATGAACAATATGTTCTGGAAAAACCATCAGGAAACAAGCCTCGAAACCGCAAAAAAACTGTTCAAAAAAAGCCATGCAGACGTCATGAAACTCATCGAAAGCTACACCAACGAAGAACTATTCAAGGCCAAATATTTCTGCTGGACCGGCACAGCCCCTCTCGGTTCCTACTTCGTAAGTAATACCTCCAGCCACTACGCATGGGCGTTGAAGAAGCTCAAGGCACACAGAAAGAATTGCAAGAGTAAATAATCATTAAGGAGGGGAAAGCCTTCCCCACGCTCCAACCGCCTGCGGCGTTTTCCGCTACCCCTTCTCCTAGGTAGGGAGCGGCCCTGCATTGCAGGGCAAAAACAGTCCAGTGGACTGTTTTTAGCGAGTCTCCGAGCAGCTGTGCTGCGAAGGCCGAAGCCCCTAAAACCCCACAAAGCATTCAAGGTGAAACTTTTACGCATTAAAAGCTACTTTACCTCTTCAAAATACTTTTCAAATATTTTTATTAGATGATTCTTTTCCTGCTCTGTAACAGGGACTGGTTCATTTTGATTAAAACATGTCCCTTTCTCGGACATGAAAATAATACAGAAGATAAGAATATACAGGTTCAAAACTTTTTCCTGAGATTGAGTCATATTCATTTCTTCTTTCAGATATTCTACATAATCCAGATCTGCCTGCATACTTAACAGAGCCATTGTCGTGAGACCGAGAAAATAAACCTGATCTCCAAAAGTTATCCAGTCTAAATCAATTATTCCTGAAAGCTTTCCTTCATGAATAAGCACGTTTTTTGTGGTTGCATCATCCAAAAAAGCTTCAGGTCTTATGGTTGAAAAGTAATTCTTAAAGCCAGGTATCAACTCACGAACTTTCGGAACATATTCTGTAGAAAAAATCTTATTTGCTTTTATGCCATCTTCCGCTCTTTTAATATCATTTAATACAACTTCTTCCCAACTAGTGAATAAGTTTTCTTTGTCTTCAAAAGAATTAAGAGAACCAAAACCTTTGGCCATAGGAAGTTTTTTGATTTTTTTTTGATAACTGATAAGCTTTTTAGCAATGGCTTTCTTTTCCTTTTTTGAAAGTGATTTATAAACTAGCCCAAGATCTTTTCCAGGAATGAAGGTCATTGCAAAATAATAAGGAGATGTGGAAGTATTTACCGAAATTACTTTTGGAATCGGAATATCTAAATCTTTTATTTTATCCAACCAGTAAGTCGAACCCGAAATCAGGTTTTTATCATCGGAAGTTTTTACTACATATTTATCATTATTAATCTGAACTGTATAAACATATCCGGCTAGACCAACATTATTTCTTGTGATTTCTGTTGGCTGAGTATGAAATACTTCTTTACATATTTTATTTACGATTTCTTCTGTCATTTTCTTTTGTTTTCCAAAATTATATCCCAGATAGAAAGTCAAGAATCATTTTATTAATATCATCAATCTGCTCGCCTACAAAATGAGGATGATGACTGCCGCCAATCACCTTGTAAATCTTTGCCGAAGGAACTTTGTCCTGCAATTCTTCGCAGGTTCCAAACGGATCCTTTTCTCCATTGATAAAAAATGCCGGGCAGTTAATGTTCTTCCACTCATCGTCTGTAAGGCTTGGCTGTTGCTGCCAGTCTGCTACTGTGTTTCGTAAATAAGTCTGCCAGTCTCCACGGTGGGCCTCAAAGTGTCTGGCCTTAATATCTTCAATAAAATCTGTATTTCCATTTTTCAATAAATTTTCCGGCAAAAAATCTTCTGCACCAGCAGGACGTGGATAAGCTGCTCCGCCAATAGTCACAAGACTCTTTACCTTCTCCGGATATTTTGCTGCCATGTAACAGCCGACATAAGCTCCACAGCTGTAACCGATTAAATGAGCCTTTTCAATTCCAAGCTTGTCCAAAAACACTGCCATATCATCTGCAATCTTTCGGCTGCTCCAGGAAAGATCTTCACACTTAGTTCGTCCGTGCCCGCGAAAATCAGGAAACAAACACCGGTACTTTCCGGAAAATGGAATTATCTGCCCTGAAAAAGCAAGCAATCCTCTGCTAAAATGGCTATGCAAGAATAAGACTGTCTCGCCTCGTCCAAACTCTTCATAATAAATATTTAAATCATTTACTTCTGCATAAGGCATAAATTTTTCCTTCCTATTTCCTCAAATGTCTTTTTCCTGTGATCTTATCAACTTCGATTTTGACTACCGCGGTGCGGGCAAGCTCCATGGCGTTATAGGCTATCTTCTTGATGCCTGCCGGAAGCTTAAAACCATGATGGAACATAATTGCATCAAGTCCCTTTGTACGTTCGTCTGAGTCGGTCAAAATCTTTGCTTTCCCAAAAGCAATTACACTTTCATAATAGCATGTCCATGTACAGGCCTTCTCTTTATCACCGTCTGCCTCGGCCAGTGACTCTGCGGAAAAACAGACTTCAGGGTTTTCTTTTATGGCATCAAGCTTTTTGCCTTCTGGAGCACAGTGAAAATACACGGAAAGCTTTTTGGTGCCCGCATCTTCTCCAAGGACATATCCGAAATTAAGCGGAACAGAATATGGCTTACCTTCACTTATCAAGGCAAGATGAAGAATCTTACACCTGGAAAGGATGTCGATAATCTCGTCATAATCTTTTACTTCCCTGTCTTTTCTGCGCATGTATTATCTCCTGTGATTGAGTTTCTGTTTAGTCTGTTCGTTTCCCACTCACTGCGTAAAAGGGAATACCAGCTCTGGTCGACAATGCCCTGATTGTTTCTGTCGGCACTGCGTAAAGTTCCCTCATATTTCATGCCGCACTTTTTCATTACCATTCCGGAATTAGGATTGTTCGGGTCGTGATATGCCCGGACGCTGTTTGCTCCAACTTGTTCAAAGAAAAAATCAATCACTGTACGGAGGACTTCCGTCATGATCCCCTTGTGCCACCATTTCCTGCCAAGAGCATAGCCAAACTCAACTGCCTCGATGTCATCCTTGGAAAGTCCGTGAAAGTTCCCTATGGGTTCGTTTCCATTTTCCTTGAGGATTATAGCCCAAACATAATAATCTGCTTTTTCGTAAGAAGGAATCCAGCTATTAATGACCCACCTGCTTACACCAACATTCTGGTGAGTCGGCCATGTCATAAACTTTGTGACCTCAGGATCCGAGGTCCAGTTTCTGAACATTGCATCAGCGTCATTCATCAAAAATCTTCTTAGAATCAGTCTTTTAGTTTCCAGTTGAATTGTCCCTTTGTGATTCATTTTTCCTCCTGCCCAGCGTTCTTTCTATTGTTTTTCCAATTCTGATTTTATAATTTTTACCATCGAATGAATATACTTGATTCTCTGAAGCGTAGACTGGACCTGTTCTATGCCCATCTGTCTTTCTGCTTCGTCCGTGCAGGTTCCAAGAGCCCTTTGAATATTGTACTCCAGCCATTCAATCCAGGTATAGGCAAGGCCAAAGATTTTTGTGTAATCGTGAAAGCCGTTGTCGTATGCTTTGTGATATCCGGCAAAAAAAGATTTTAGAAGATTTAGCTTAAGATTGCATGTTGTAATTCCAGACCATTGTAAGGCAAGCTGCAATGCATGAGAAGCAGGATTCCCATAATCAAGGCATTCAAGGTCTATCACAAGCGGTTTTCCTTTTTCCCACATCACATTTTTGGGATCCATGTCTTCGTCAGAAATGCATGTGATTTCTGGAAGTAACTGTCGTGAATTGTTCAGTTGATTTTGTGCGTAATCCAAGAGTTCCAGGTTCTGCTGTAGGAGGCTTGCAATTTCACTTCTTGATTCTGTAGCCTGGTCTGCGTAAGTTTTCCAGTCTATATGGCAGAGTTCAGGTGTGTTTTTCTCTGCTCCAACCTCTTCCAAATCAAAACCAATCGAGTGAATTCTTCCAAGCGTATTGCCCGCAAGAAAACACTGTTCATCCATTATATTATCCCAGTCTGTTAACGTTGCATTGTGCCAGTTAGAAACGTAAAAATAGTTTCCATCGAGTTCCTGCATTTTTTTACCGTCAAAGCATAAAGCCGGAACAATTGGAATCTCTGCTTGTTCAAGAATGCCTTCAATTTTTTCTGCCCGTGCGTAATTCTCAAACACACCAGGCCTTTTCATGATTTCAGGATTCAAATGTTTGACGGTAAAAGTTCTTCCACCATCAACAGTCATCTTATACATCCTGTGCATAAAGCCGCCTGAAACATTTTCGATTGGAGCGGAAACTTTCCCAAGTCCGAGTTTTTTGAATAATTTGATTATCAGTTCTTTTGTTTCTGCCATGGTAAGTTTATATTTCATTTTACATACTTGAGCATTTCAAGACCTACAAGTTCAGAATCTGGCATTGCTAAAAGTTCTTCTTTCGTAACCCACCGATAGTCACAGGTTTCGCCTGCCTGAAGCTTTATGGAATCTTTGGCACAATCTGTATCACACAAATAACGGTAATGTATGCTGGTATTACCCAAAGACCTGTCCAGTTCTTTTAGCGACTCTGCTGCAATTCCAGTTTCTTCCCTAAGTTCACGCAAGGCACTTTCAAGGGCAGTTTCTCCCTGTAAGGCAGAACCACCCGCCGTAGCTTCCCACATGTTCGGATAAGCAGGTTTGGTAGGATCTCGCTTCATCAAAAGATAAGTACCATCTGCATGCTTTACAAGTATGTGATTTACCAGATGATAGACTCCCTCTGGAATCTTGTCTTCTTCTTCTCGGATTAAAGTGAGCCCTTCGATTTTTTCAAAGCTTGAATTATATGCATCCCAAAGTTCCATATTAAACCTCCATTTCTATTGCTGGTTAAAACAACTCTTCTTTCATTTTCAGGAAGCTAAATCACTTCTCCAAGACATTTTATTATTTCATTTAAACCCCTTTTGTCTGCTTCTTCCACCATTGCTTCCGTATCCGATTATTCCGATATTCATTTCTACCTCAATTAACTATTTTTATAATACTATCATTAGCCTCAAGTTGTTTCAAGCATTTTTCTCTGGTCATGCAAGTTCAAGAGTCCAGATTACTTGAATTTCATTTTCCAGACCAGGTTCAGAGCAATATGCGTTCGTGTCGATTTTGGTTATTACGGCTCCCTGTTTTCTGTAAAACCTGCAGGCGGTCACATTATTGTTCTGGCATTCGATTATCATTTTATTATATCCTTCTGCTATGGCAACACTCTTTGCTTCGTCAAAAAGCTTTTGTCCAATTCCCTGATGCTTGTGTTCGTCATCAACACGGATGTCCCACAAAACACATGCATCCTTCATTCCAAAAAGCATGTATAAGTTTGGAGTAGGGCCTGCAATTGTCAAAGCTCCTACAGCCTTGTCATCTTCAAAAGCCATGAAAAAGTGCCATGTGGAAATGTCAAACTGCTTTTCGAATTCAGTTGCACGCTCGTATTTGGAAAGGTCCTTAACATAAGGCGTAACCGGAACTTCTTCAAATGTAATTCCCCCAAATCCGCCATCAATCCGCTTCAACTTTAATTCCGAACGAACATCAACATTCTGGGGAACCGTGTCGTATAATTCAAAAAACGATTTGTCTACCTTTTTTATTGTAATCATAAATGTCTCCTGTTAAGTTATGCACTATTTGTAAATAGAAAAGTGCAATATTTGCACTTTATTTGAAATATCATTAGTGCAAAAACTGCCTATTCTAAAACTCCGTATATTTCTTGTTGCTTCCTTTTGACTTTTCCACGGGATACTTTGCTTCGTTCATGTCCATCTTCATGTTTACGATTTCGTCCTCATCAAGATTCAGGGCATCAAGCAAATCACGGCAATAGACCAGAACATCGGCAAGCTCTTCCTTTACGTGCTGAAGGTTATAATCGTTGTCGCTCCACTGGAAACATTCCAAAAGCTCATTTGCCTCTATGGAAATTGATTTTGCAAGATTGGCCGGGCTGTGATACTGGCTCCAGTCCCTGTCCGACACAAATTTTCTGATTCTGGCAATTGTCTGTTCCGTCATTGTTTTCCCTCCACCCAAGTTACTGGATTTCCCTTTCTTTCAAGAGGTGTCCTGTTGGGAAGGTCCGTTTCTGGGTATCCAAGAATCAGGCCGCCGGTTACAGTCTCGCCGTCATCAAGGCCAAAGGGGCGCAGGAAGTTTCTGATATTTTCGTTTTCATCCAGCCAGTGAATCTGATTTATCCAGCATGAGCCAAGGTCCAGTGCGTTTGCCGCAATCATCATGTTTTCAAGAGCACACGCGCTGTCTGCCATTGCGTTTCCGTAATTCTTTTTATTTGCAACAACGATAAAAACAGGTGCGCCATAGTGAAAGACATAGCTTGAAGTCTTTGATGCGTTTATGGCATTCCGGAGTGAAACATAGGTATCAGGTCCTGCCTCCATTTTTGAAAATTCATCTTTAACGAGCTCTGCCAGTTTCGCCAGGTTTTTCCTGTCGGTGAACACAATGAAATGCGTGTTTTGGCTGTTCGATCCGCTTGGTGCAAATCTTCCCGCTTCAATCACCTTTTCTATCAGTTCCCTTGCAGGCATTTTGTCCCTGTATTTTCTTGTGCTCCGTCGTGTCAGAATTGCTTCCAGTGCTTCCATTCCTTTCCCCCGATTTTTCAGATTAATTCGAATGATTCTATTATATCTGCTTTAACATAAAAATAATAGGGCGTTCCCGCTTAGCTGACTAAAGTCATCTAAGTGGTCGGGCTGCTCCAGGTTCCGCTTTCGCTCCATTGCCCCTGGCAACGCTACGCGCCTTCCGTATCCCTAACGCAAATCGATAAAAAAAATTTAACATTTTTTTTAAATACCCCTTGAAATCGATTTTTAATCACCTTATTCTTGTTCATAGGACGTCCAAAACAAACGAAACAAAACGAGGTCTTTATATGAACAGACAGGAATTGCACGATTTAATCACAAGGCAGCAGCCGAACATTTGTCAGATGGTTGTGGTCAAAGATGGTGAAACAGTGTACAGCGACACATGGAACGATTACAAAAAGGATGATTGTGTTCATGTCATGTCGGTGACAAAAAGCATTATGGCCCTTCTTATCGGAATTGCCATCGACAGGGGACAGATACACAGTGTGGACGACAAGGTTTTGGATTATTTCCCCGAGTACAAGGTCAAGCGTGGGGAAAAAACCATATACGAAGTTACAATCAGGCATCTTATTACGATGAGGGCACCCTACAAGGGCAAGGGAGATCCGTGGTCAAAGGTGTGCTCAAGCGAAAACTGGACTTATACTTCGCTGGATTTTCTTGGAGGAAAAAAGGGACTAACAGACGAATTCAAATACAGTTCCGTGTGCCTTCATATTCTCTCAGGGATTTTGTACAGGGCCACAAAGATGAAGCCGGTGGATTTTGCCAACGAATATCTCTTTGAACCTCTGGGAATCAAAAAGCACAAGACCTATATCGCCAAGTCTGCGGAGGAACACAGGGAGTTTACAATCAGCAAGCTTCCAAAAGAAAACCTCTGGTTCAGTGACACACAGGGATTGGGAACTCCGGGTTACGGACTCTGCTTTTGTGCGGAGGATATGGCAAAAATCGGTGTACTGTGCCTGAACAATGGAAAGTATGACGGCAGGCAGATTGTGTCATCGTCATGGATAGAGGAAATGACAAGGGCAAAAACCGTTGAAGGTAAACACTTCCGGGGAATGGCATACGGATACCTGTGGTGGATTGCTGACCGGAACAAAAAGATTTATGCCGCAATCGGGAACAGCGGAAACGTCATTTATGTAAACCCGGGAAAAAATCTTGTCGTGGCAGTCGCCTCGTATTTTAAGCCGACCATTTTCGACAGGGTTGATTTCATCCGGGAGTACATAGAGCCCTTTGCCTGTGGGAATGAGTCGTGATCTTGTAGAAGAAATCTAAGTAAGCAAATCCCCGCGTGACTCAATAATGTATAATCTGATATAATATGATTATGAAAACGGAAATAAAATCACATTTCAAGACATTGCAGGAGGCTCTGGATACACTTTTCCCACCGATGACAACTGTCGTCGGAGTTGAAAGGCTTGAAGGTGGCGACATCAACAGTGCATTTGAGCTTAAACTCAAGACCGGTGAACACATTTTCATGAAGTCCAACTCTCGCGTGGATGAAGATTTCTTTATTGCCGAAGCGATGGGGCTTTGTGCAATTGAATCAACCGGCACAGTAAAAACTCCAGCCATTCTCTGTACGGGAACTGATCCTGTGTGGGCTGATTCTCCGTTCAGTTTTCTGGTATTGGAATTCATACAGAGTGCAAGGCCTCGCGGGGATTATTGGGAAATCTTTGGACATGAACTTGCGGCAATGCACCTTGCTGATACAAAGCCGGTGATGGACCTTGATTTGGGTGGCGGAAATTCTTCAAAAGGAAAATTCGGTTTTTTACAGGACAACTTTATTGGGGAACGGCCACAGAAAAACACTAAGTCGGACAGCTGGATTTCTTTTTTCCGGGACAACAGGCTTGGTCCTCAGTTCAGGGATGCGGATGCATATTTTTCTTCACAGGACAGGACTCTGATTACAAGACTGCTTGACCATCTGGATGAATTTTTGATTGAATCAAAACAAGCGAGTCTATTGCACGGAGACCTCTGGAGCGGAAACGTGATGTGCGGGCCTGAAGGCAAAGCCATGATGATAGACCCCGCCGTATACGTGGGACATGCGGAAGTAGATCTTGCCATGACGGAACTCTTTGGTGGATTCCCCGCAAGGTTTTATGCAGCCTACAATGAAGCAAATCCCCTTGAGCCAGAATACAAAAGCCGCCGTGACCTGTACAACCTGTATCAGCTCTTGAATCACTTGAACCTCTTTGGCTCCGGTTATCTTGGTTCAGTCTTGAGCATAGTCAGGAGATTTGTGGGGTGAGATATCAATTCCCCAAGCCCACAAATAGTGTAGTCCTGCCCATAGTTTCGTGCTGTTCTGGATGAGGAATCTTTTTCCGTGTCATGGAGGTCGGAGTCATTTCTTTCGATTAAGACTGATTTGCAGCCGAAGTTTTTTGCAACCTGGACATCGCGCAAGTCATCACCAATCATCATCATGCATTCGGGATTAACGTTAAAATACTGTGCAATGTCTTTGAGACCCTTGACGTTTGGTTTTTTGTAGCCGCATGAAAGTGAAGAAACGTACAACTCAAAATATGGGAGCAGGGGAGAGACATAGTTTTTGTGGAGTTCATCGGGCATGCCGGTTGCAACGTCCGTAAGTGCGGCGGTTTTGTATCCAAGTTCACGAAGTTTTTTTAGTGCGGGAATTGAATCGTCATAAATCACTGGTTCAAGATGAAGGGATTCAAAAAAGGTGTCGATGATTTGCTTTACAGGAATGCCTGTGTTCCATCCTGAGGTGATGTCGGCAAAGATTGTTTCAGGAGAAATTTCAACTTCTCGCGGTTTTATTCTGGGATTATAGTTCTTGAAGATTTCGATGGATGTTTCGATTTGTGAGTCAGTCAGGCCCAGTGCAAGAGTTTTATTCACATAATCAAAGCTGTCCTTGTAATATGAAACCCAGCTCAAGTGCATACCCTTGTATTCCATCAGGGTTCCGCCCAAATCAAAAACGACAACAGAAACGCTCATGCTTTACATTGTATCATAAAGTCAAGCTTCGGGAAATAGGATATGGATGGGTTCTGTCCATAAATATAGATAAAACCTCACCGGAACCAAATCATATTTTTTTTGATTAAGGCTGCCATCCAACAAGGAATTCTATTTCATGTTCGGGTATCATGTATTTAGGGCCGCCACGTTCAACACTTACATAGCCTCCAAATACCCATCCGTATTTTCCTTCTTCATATTGTATTTTAATCCAGCGGTCATTCATACCGTCTATATTGTCGCTTTCTTCTGTTATTTCAAAAACTTTAACATTTAATTGCGGGCCTTTGTATTTTATTGTGGATATTTTCTTTCCCGACAGTCCCGGTTTGTCCCTGACATTTAAATTTGTCCATACTGATATCGATTGGTTTAGCTTTCTTATATTCCAGGTTTTGTTTCCGGATTTTATTGTTCCCAAACATTCATAATTGCTGTTTTCGTATGGGTTTTGATACCAGTTGTCATATATGCAAATCCATCCTGATATTTTCTTTGTTGAAATCTTTATCCAAAGTTCTCCCGACTGGTGGTCCCATAAATTAACTTTACCTATATGCTTTATGGAACATATTTCATGTATGTCCATTTTCTTTTCCGACCACCATTCCAAAGTTCCGGCAGAATCTGTTTTTTCGTAACTTTTGTAAACGGTGTTAATGTCTTCCAGCTGATCTCCTATTTCAACATTTTTAAGCTCAAATTTCCGCACTTCAATACTTTTTTCATCAGATGTGTCTTGAAAAATCAAAGTTCCGTTTCCGTTTTTGTAATTCTCATCTGCATAGAGAAATGAGGTCACAGCAAGAAACAAAAATATAGAAAGTAATTTTGTATTTTTCATATTACCTCTCTTTCCACAGAGTTATAATCAAAAGTTGTGGATTGGCTAAAAAGCCAAATTATAGAAAAAGAGGTTTGAATCGGATAAAAAGTTTTTTACCACAAAACAACAAACCGAAGGAAACCTCTTATGGCTATTTTACAACAAACGACAAAAAAAGAAAACAGTCTTTGCTTTGATTTTCTTGAGATGACGACAAGTTTTCAACACGGAACAAAAGAGCTGGATTGTAAGGGCTTAGTTCAAGGCATTCAGAAGCTTTTCTAAAATTCACTCTTGCGGAATTAAAACATTTCCTTTATAATTTAACCATGAGCGCTAAAAAAGTTTTTTTGATTTTTTCTCTGATTTTTCTTGCCGGCATTTCTCTTGTCTTTGCCGAGGATATCCGCTATGTAACATCACCTGACGGACTTAGGGTAAGGAGCGAGCCAAACCTTTCTTCCAAGATTATTAACACGCTTTATTACGGCGAATATGTGATTGTGGATAAAATCGGTAAAGAGGATACAATCGACGGCATCAAGGCAAATTGGGTTAGGGCAATTTTTTTTGACGACGAAGAAGCCCCAGAAAAAAACGGCTGGCTTTTTGGAGGATATCTTTCAAAAGATGAGCCGGAACTTGGTAATGATGCTTTTGAGTTTATAAATTCATATCTTAAAAAAAGTAGAAAAAAAGAATTTCTTGCACCCTATTTTCCGGAAGAATACCGCACAGTTTATTTTCAAAACGATTTAAATTGGGAAAATCAGCATCCAGACTATGGTTGCACGCTCGAAAACCTATGTCAGAAAGAATATTTTCCTGATAAAGAAGCAGTTACAATCCGCGAGTGTATGTTTTTTGAACCTCCTCAGGCAAGCCGTAAATATGGTGCTATCAGAATACTTCCTGCAGGAACTAAACTTGAGCTTTATAATTATGGTGCTTTCGGGGTAAAAGGAGGTGTTCTTTTTCCAATTTACGAGTTTCGTTGCGACGATCCTTCGGGAACGGGTTATACACTTTCCGGCTATATCCGGGGACTTGATATTACAAGCTCAGAATATGTTAATTCAGTTTCTGACGGTAAAGGGGGAAAATACACCCTTTACTATCAGCGGGCATTAAAAAGCATCAATTCAGATATCTACGGCCATTCAAAAGAAGAAATCACTGAAGCCTTAGATAATTACATGTCTATTGAAGTAGCATATTTAAGAGGCGGATTTAAAATTACTTGCGCTATAATCAAAAATCCAAATGGCAAAAGATACGATATTACAAAAAGTTTGAGTGAGCATAGTGAAATGCGGGGGGCACATACACTTTCACTTGAGTATCCGCTTGTTATGAGCAATCCCGTGCTGTTTTTAAAAGAGGAATTCTTTGGCGGCGGAATGGGAGGCGGCTATTCTTTGTTTAGATTTTCAACGGTAGATTTAAGGAATGAAAAATCAAATCTGAGAAATGCTTTTGAATATGGCTATTTAAGTGCTGATGCAGGATATGACGGAATGGCCTATCATTATTTTACAAAAAACACTGCCGTAACTTATGAATTTCAGACAGATGAAATGGGAAATGTTGAGGATAACAGTCAGGGGTTTTATCTACAAAAGCCTGGTTCACCATATGTTTTTGAAGGCTCTGGTAAGAGGTTTGGAGAGCCGCAGGGAAAAAGCCAAACTTTTAAAATCGGACAATATGTTAATCCAATCTGCCGCCTGAAAATGCGGATGTCACCGGAACTTTCTTCAAGAACGCTCTTTGTTATAAAACCCGGTACACTTTTTAAAGTAGTTGATGTTGGAGACATAGAAACAATCGACGGAATTAAAGCCAATTGGGTAAGAATAGAACCTGTAAATGATGACACTTCTGTTGAAGGTTATGTCATCAAGGATTCCTTTCCAGCTTTATCAACTTCTGCCTGGGTATTCGGCGCCTACCTGGAGTAGGAATGGGAAAATAAATCCGCTAGAGGAAAATAGGGGAAATTAGAGGAAAATTTCCCCTATTTTTGTTGAAAATAATATATTTCAATATTATTATATACTCATAAATCCGATTGAGTCCACCTTTGCGACGGTCCGACTGAGGCACAACTCAACAAAAGGAAACGGAACTGCAAGGGCAACTGAGGCTATGGCTTTTAAACTCTGCGTATTTTAATTGGATAGGTATGAAAAAATAAAAAATTTTAAAAAAAAAGGTTGACAAAAAAGGAAAATGCCGATTATACTATAGGAAACTGGAAACGTTTCCAGTGACGTTTCCAAAATATTGGTTTTGATTACAATTTTTTTTTGGAGGAAAATTATGGAAAAAATTAACAAGGTTGTATCAGCTGTTTTGGCTGGAGCATTGACTGCATTGTGTTTCATGTCATGTGCAAAAAAGGATTCAGGAGTTGGGCAGGTCCGCTACTTGAATTTCAAACCAGAGGTTGCATCTGTCTATCAGGAATTGGCAGAGGCTTATGAAGCAGAGACAGGTGTAAAAGTTATTGTTGAAACTGCTGCAAACAATTCT
>JAEEGL017367429.1_pt1 | contig 15012 bp, 5 predicted proteins | sample 9134231 | NCBI WGS metagenome assembly JAEEGL01 (sample SAMN16246548, study PRJNA631951) | gut metagenome | biome: gut microbiome; feature: rumen; material: fiber-attached | host: Bos | place: Iran: Karaj | collected 2018-10 | reverse complement strand
CGGAAAACCGATGAATGAAACATTTTGCACGTCTCCTCGAAAGGGGATGTGGGCCCTTGTGTTGGCGCTAGTACCGTCGTTGGTTCTGACGGGGGCGGATCTCTACGTGGATGCCGACGCTGTGGCGGGCGGCAATGGAACGACCTCTGCCCCATACAAGACGATACAGGAAGCCGTGGAGGCGGCAGAGGAGGGGGCGACGATCCACATTGCCGCTGGCACGTATGATTCTGGATGGACCGAAGACGGCTTCAAGAATGGCAGCAGTGTGGTCTGCGCGATGCGAAATCGCGTTTACATTACGAAACCACTTGTCCTTTGCGGCGAAGACAAGGAGTGCACGTTCATCGTAGGCGCACATGCCTCTACGGCTGCCGACTCCGCCGGGTTGGGACTTGGCGACGACGCGGTCAGGTGTATCGGCATAAACGCGAGCAATGTCGTCATATCCAACCTCACCATCACCGGTGGCGCGACCAAGGTGCCATCTGCCAACGACAATCCTGATGGCAACGGCGGCGGCATATATGCCCCAAGCGGACTTACCGGGATATACCTTGTCGATTGCGTGGTTTCCAACAACGTCGCGCAACGCGGCGCTGGCGCGCGATACAACAACGATGGCAGCGGCAAGCATTTGATGACGGCGGTTCGCTGCTGGTTCCACTGCAACAAGGCGGCGAATCGCGATCCGGCCGTACGCGGAATGACGCTTGTCAACTGCCTTGTCACACATCATGCCTACGGCTCATGCCTCGTCTATGCCGGTACTTTCGTGAACTGTACGTTTGCGGACAACTACTGCAGGTCTTTGGGCGAGAAGAACACCAAGGCGTACAACTGCATTTTCGCGGACTACATGTACAAGTTGGACAGTTCAGGTTGCGAGTACAACAATTGCGGGCTTCCAATTTCCGAGGCATTTGTCACCACTTCCCTCACAAACGAACACTGTCTGTTCAGCATCGGATACGACCAGTTCATCGCGCCGATAAAGGGCAACTACCGTCTGCATGGCGGTGCCAACGTCCTGAACGCCGGAGACATGTCCTATCTTTCCGCGCTCTCGATTCCGGACGCGTACAAGTATATTGACTTCTATGGCAACGCAATCGACAGCACGTCGGGAACGTGCCATCTTGGATGCTGCCAGCTCCCGGTGACGCCTACGGGCGGAACCTTGCGATTCTCTGACATTCCGTATCTTTCGAATATCAACCCCATTACGTTTTTCCCATACAACAACAGGTACATGTTCGATGGCGCCGAACCGTTCTACCGCGGGGAACTGGCGTACTTGCGTTCCGTGGCGTGGCCGGAGACGGTCTCCCTGTCTGTCGAGATGCTCGCATGGGCGGGGTTGTATGGTTTTGCGGCCAGCGGCGCCGATGCGGTGATGCGTTATCCGTATCTTGACGGCACATACGAAATTGTGCCGCCGAAGGACCCGGCCTCTACGCTCACGCTCTCGCCCGTAGCTGCGTCAACTGTTGTCTATGTGCAGCAGAATTCCACGGTCGCAACCGAGGACGGTACAGAGGAAGCGCCCTACAAGGGTCTTCAGGCTGCCATCAATTCAATCTCTTCCGGAAAAGGCATCATCTACTGCAAGGGTGGCATGTTTTCCTCCGGTAGCGTGACATACGAAAATCTTGCCTGTCGCATCGGGTTCACCAGCAAGGACATCCGTATCGTGGGCATTGGCGGACCGACGAACAACTTCATCGTTGGCGGGGTGGACACTTCCGTGGCTCAGGACGTTTGGCCATACGGAATGGGCGATGGCGCCACGCGTTGCCTGTATCTGGGCAAGTCAAGTGCAGGGTCTGCGATACAGGGATTTACGCTCACGGGCGGACGAACCATATCGAACACAAGTGGCAATACCGGGCGACGAGGTGCCGGTGCGTTTCTCGCCAACGGTTCGCAGATTACGGACTGCGTAATTTCAAACAACGTTGGATGCCAGGGTGTTGCGATACATGGTACGGAAAGCGGGACGCAGTCGACCGGCTACGCATTCAGGTGCCTTGTCGCCGACAATAGGCAGTACGCAGCCAACGGGAATGAGGGAACTGCCGGTATCATACGCACGATAAGAGGTGCGTTCCTGATTCTTGCGAACAACTTCGGTTCTCATTTTGGCGGATATGATTACCAGTTCTTTTACAACTGCTCGATTTACTCCTCCAGTTCCATAGCAAACATAATAAACGGTTTTTCCACGAACTATAATTGCGTCATCAGCGTTCCCAATGCCACGGACAACAACAATACGATCTACGGCGGCGTGGTGCAGTATTCCGGCGGTGCACACAAAGGAGCCTCTTGCGTCAAGGCCGATCCGCTTTTCGCCGATCCTGCGTCTGGCGACCTTCGCCTGATGGCCATGTCGCCAGCGCGGCCATACGGTACATTCGATTATTCTGACGACTATCACATCTTCATTGGGCGCGACTTCTACGGCAATCCATTCCGCATGATCGACGGCAAGCCGATCTGTGGTGCCGTGCAGGAATTTGCGCCTACCGTGGTGACGTCGGGCGACGGCATAAGCCCTTCAGGCACGAACGTCCTTGCCGTCGGCGAGACGACGATGACGTTCTCCGCGACGGCGGTGCGTCCTTTTATCGGTTTTGCGGTGAATGGAACGACGCAGGAAGTGTCTGGCACGACATACACGCTGGACGTGTCAGGTGCGGAATCCTTCGATACCGCTTTCGACGTCAGCGCCATATACGACACGAACTGGTACGTTGATGCGAATAACGGCAACGACGATACGGGGACGGGAACAGCGGCGAACCCCATGCGTACGCTCGTCGCCGCGCTCACGAACGCCGTATCCGGGGATGTGGTGCATGCGGCGCCGGGTTCCTACGCAGAAGGTGTTGCGCACCATTCTTCCGGTGTCATCACGACGACGGATTTCCGCATTGGCTGCAGGGCGTATGTGCCGTCTGGCGTCTCGCTTGTCTCGCAGGGCTCGGCAACGAACACCTTCATTGTGGGCCATGCGGCATCTAACCCGTCGGCGGGAATGTTCGGTTGCGGTTCTGATGCCGTAAGGGGGGTGTTCATGGAAGCGAACTCGAGTCTTGTGGGGTTCACCGTCACTGGCGGACACACTGACGACAGTGTCGCCAACGCATCCAGCTCGGACGACAACGTTATTGGCGGCGGCATTCTCGCGCGCAACAATACAGCAGTCATTTCCGACTGCATCATCTCCAACAACGCCGCCATGCGTGGCGGCGGCGGATACAACGGAACCTACAACAGGTGTCGGATAGCGAAGAACAGCATAATTTCAGGCGGCAATGGCGGAGCCGTGCGCGGGAACGGTAGCGGTGCGCCGTCCAACATCGGCACGGCTAAGCTTCTCAACTGCATAATAGACGGCAACCATGGCGGACCGACGCTGTATTTCACCGCTCTTGACAGCTGTACGCTCGCCGCCGACAACGAGGACGGCAACAGCGCTACGGTTGGCATGACGATCTTGAGAAGAAGCTTCCGCGTATGCAATACGCTCATTTTAGGCGAAAAGGACACGTACGAACAGATTGGCTTCAGCAATTGCGTATTCAGTGCGGCAACGGCAGGCAGGATCGCAAGAAACGCGTCCGCCACGACCAATGCCTGCCTTGTGGCGGAAACGGATGGAGAACTTGCTGTGGATGAGGGCTATGCTCCCGTTATCGGTTCCAGCATAGCGGTAGATGCAGGCGATTCTTCGATGTACGATTCGGCTGCGTTCGGAGAAAAGGATGCATGCGGCAATCCGCGTTTCGCGAACGGTGCCAGACTCGATATCGGTGCGGTAGAGGCGGTGTGGCTGCCGCACTACTCTAGGATGCTTGGTCCTTCCGTCGCCGTCACGGCGGCATCGCCCGAGGTGGAGCTTGCGGCATTTGGCGTGAGAATTCCCGCAGGCGCTTCTCTGGAAGCGACGGTAGGCCGCATCGGCAAGGCCGGCAAGACGTATGTGGTGGAGGCTTCCGTCGAAGCGGGCGGCACATGCGCGATAGAGAAGGACGGCGCCGCAGGGCCGACACTCGGGGCTGGCGCAAACCAGTCCGTCAAGATCGCCTCGACCGCCGATTTCATGGACATGGCATTCAGCGCCGCAGATGCCGCCACGACGCTCTCGGGCATCAGGATGAACTTGGGCATAACCGTCAATTTTCGCTAGAAGGCGCGGCAATGGGGATTTCCCGCAGGAACTTCATCGTCTCGTCAGCGGCGTTCGCGAGTCTGGGCCGTCTGCCGCTGTTTGCTTCCGGCAAGCGTGACCTTTCAGCGCCCGACCTGCGGCTGGGCGTAATATCCGATGTCCACGTCCGCAGTTCCGCCGACTTGACGACCGTGCTGGAGGTGCTGCGGTGGTACCGCAACAACCATGTGGACGCGGTGGTCGTGGCCGGCGATATTGCGGATTACGGCCTCACGTGGCAGATGGATGCGTTTGCCGGTGCGTGGGAAGAGGTGTTCCCTGCAGGGCAAAACCCCAAGACAGGACGGAAGGTTGAGCTTGTGCTTGTCACGGGCAACCACGAGTTCGACATCTGGAAGCGTATCACGAACATCTATCCGGACGCGAAGGAGCTTGAAGCGCGCGTGTTCGTGAAGAATGTCGAACGCGAATGGAGGCGCATCTTCCGCGAGGACTACGCGCCTGCGTTCGTGAAGACTGTGAAGGGGTATCCGTTCTTCTGCATCAATTTCCTGTCGTGGGATCCGGCGGAACATCTGAAGGCCGTCCAGGAACTCTACGCGCGCGAATCGGCTAGGATCCCGAAGGATCGCCCATTCTTCCATGTTCAGCACTGCCATCCGAAAGGGACGTGCGGATTCACCCCTGGCGAACCGGACGCACTCACCGCCCATCTTTCGCAATACCCCAATCTCGTGTGTTTCTCCGGGCATACGCATTACACGCTGGCGGACGACCGTTCCTTCTGGAAGGGCGCATTCACGAGCGTGAACACGGCCACGCTGCAGCATGTCTGGGGCGTCGGCAAGAACGAGAAGATACGCAATTTCCCGCAAGGGCTCCTTGTGCGGGTGTGGCCGGATTTTGTCCATCTCGAGCGGAGAAACTTCCGCGATGGAGGACGTTTCGATCCGGCGTGGGATAGAGAGTTAAAGAGTTAAAGAGTTAAAAAGTTAAGAAGTTAAAAAGTTGTAGGTGATGGATGCATAGGGAACATACCATGAAAATGATGTTGATGGCACTGATTGTCTCATTGTCGTTTGGCGCGTATGCGCAGGATGTTGCCGCGTTGGCGGAGACGACGCCCAAAAGCTGCATAGGACGTGTTACGAAATGGGATCCCGAGCCAGCCTGGTGGGAGAAGCGCCACGCCCAGAAACTTGCGCAGATCGCGGAATCGGGCGGAGAATTTGATGTCGTGTTTCTCGGCGACTCCATTACGCACAACTGGGAAGGTGCGCGTGGGCCAGGGTCGGACTACGGCGGCAAGCCGCTTGCGGAAATGCGCAAGAAGTACACCGTCCTCAATCTCGGATACGGCGGCGATGCCACGCAGAACGTCCTTTGGCGGCTTCTGAACGGCGAGCTCGACGGCTACACCGCAAAATGCTTCGTGCTGATGATCGGCACCAACAACGGCGGTAAGCCGGAAAACACCGCCGCCGGTATCAAGGCCATTCTGAATCTGCTTGCCGAAAGGCAGCCGCTCGCCAAGGTGATACTGCATCCAATCTTCCCCAGCGGTGCCACGGCGGATCATAAATGGCGGGTGCGCAACTCAAAAGTCAACGAGCTGATCAGGCCGTTTGCCGACGGCAAACGCATAATCTGGTGCGATTTCAACGACAGGCTGCTGAATGCCGACGGGACGCTTAAGAAGGAGTTGTACCAGCCGGACGATCTTCATCCCGCGCCGCCGGCCTACGACATCTGGGAGGAGGAGCTGGCGCCGCTGCTGGAGAAGACCTGCAGAGGGGTTGCGTTCGACTTCGCGGGGCTTTCGGCGGAGATGTTTGAGAAGGACTTGGGCGGCGTGAACCTCTTGCCGCTGGACAAGAGGTGCGCTAGCCCGGTGAAGCTCATCGGCAGCGGCAAGGGCCCGCAGGACGATGCCGCGCAGTGGCGATCGAAGATCGTCTTCGGCAGCGACTCTGCGAGACGCCTGCGCATCAGATTCCACTATCGCGCCTCTCCCACGGCCGGCAAGCCCGGGCGATCCATCATGTTCCTGTTCGCCAAGGAATTCAACGACAAGGGCTATTTGCACGCGGTGATAGGGCAGACGGACGAATTCTTCCACCTGTTCAGCCGCGAATTCGCCATACCGCAGTCGGTCAGAGAAATCGACCTTTGCCTGCGCGTTGAAAGCCATGGCACCCTTGAGTTCAAGAACATCGAGGTGGTCGAGGTGAAAGACGACCCGTCTGCGCCGGAAGTGGAGCTGTTCACGACGCCGCATGGCTGGCTCGGACGCGACTTCGCGGTTTCCTCGAATGGTCTGGCGATAGTCAACTACATGTGGCGCAGAGTCCGCGCGCGAGAGGAGGATGCGAAGTGCCGATATGAGTTCGTAGCGACACTGCCGGCCGGGTTCAGGTGCGTCGCGCCGATGAACGCTCTGTCGGGAACCGTACGGGAAAAAACGCTTCCCGACGGAGGAATGGAGGTTCGCTACCGCACGTCGATGCGTCCGCCAAAGAACGGCACGTTCGACTGGTGGGGCAGGCAGGGACTCATCGTCGGCACGACGGCGCCGCATGGCACGCGCGGCAAGGCGAAGTTCCGTCTGGAGATCGACGGGCGGGCGGCGTCGAACGAGGAAAGCCTCGACCTGTTCGTCATCCCTGAGATAAAGGCGCAGGTGCCGGAGAAGTTCCTGCACGGGGTTTCGTTCGCGTCTCCCTCTGGATTGCTTTCGGGGAATGCCGCTGCGGACGAGGCGTACGCCAGATTCATGGTCGGCTGCGGCGTAAGGTGGGTCAAGGGATGGGGGCGGAAAATCAATCCGTTCGACATGTGGCGCAGGGCTGGCATCAAGCATGCGATGGCGGAGTCGCCCATCGGCAATGCGTATTCGCTTTATTACGGCACGGCGCCGAAGGGGGAGCGGTTCGAGGCATTGCACCCGACGCGCAGCAGGTGGCTCGAACACGCCATCTGTCCCGTCGCGGTGTACAGGGAGAAGCCGTTCTTCATGACGAATGTCGTGGCGCGGATAAACGATGTGCATGCCGGTGCCGACGGAAGCTACGCGAACTGGGAGCCGTTCTTCTACCGCAGGGAAGGCTGCATGTGTGAATCATGCCGGGATGAATTCGCGCGCTGGGCTCAACTGCCCCGAGAGGATGTCGCGAAGGATTGGCCGGACTGCATCGCCAGGGAAGGGCGCTTCGGCGACCGTGTCGTGAAGTTCAGGTCGTGGCAGTGCGCTCAGGTCGTACGCACGCTGGACAAATGGATACGCAAGGCGACCGGCGGCGAATCGTCGCTGGGACTGATACCGGCGGTGCATCGCGAACAGATCACGCGCAACTGGGTGGGCGTGGTGGACAATGCCGAGTACGACATGATCGACTACGGCAAGGATCTCGCTTGGGCCTGTCCGTGGGGGCCGTATTCAGGCGTATGGGACGCATCCTCGCCGTTCGTCAATCCCGGGACCAAGTGGCTCATGGACTTCTACAACGCGCGCGAGGGCGCCGAAGCCGCGCATCGCGACTATCCCGGGCTCAAGCTGATGGCGTATCCGCACGGCCTGCAATGCTCCAGCTGGCTCATCGAACCGGAGATTCTCGGCCTCAACCTCTCCGCCTACTTCTTCAACGGATGGGATGCCGCACTCGTCTATTTCTTTCCGATGGGGTACGATTCGCGCTATTGGAAGGCGTATTCGGACGCCGTGTCGCTGGCGGCGAAGTGGGAAGGCTTCATCGACGGCGCCGAGCGCGTTGACGGGAAGGTGGAGATTAGACCAGGCGCGGACTGGCCGAAGCCGGACGCAAAGGCGTTCCACAGGACGATCGCATCGTTCAGGAACGTGTCGTTCCTGCAGCATGTCGCATACATGAAGGGCGACGAGCTGCTTGTGGCCGTGTTCAACTACCATCCAGACAAAAGGGCATTCTTCACCTTGCGCCACGATGGCGTCGAGACGCATCTCTCCGTTCCGCCCGCGCGGGTTCGGGTGTTCACGTTCCGCAGCGAAAAGAATGCTTCTGCGGTGCTGGGCGCGCTTGTGCCTGGGCATGCGCAGGAAGTTTCTGCGGCGCAGGGCAGAACGCTCTCGTACTGGAGCGTGCGCAAGGATGCGGACGGCTACTGGACGTTCGTGGATCCGCATGGGAAGGACGTGTTCATTCGCGGCGTGGAGCAGGTGGTGTGGCGCGGACATGGCGCGCCGGACGGGCACCCTCCCGCCTACAGGACGCACAACATCGCGACGTTCCCCAACCGCAAGGCCTGGGCGGACGATGCCGAGGCGAAGCTCCGCAAATGGGGCTTCAACACGCTCGGCAGCTGGAGCGACGAGACGTTGCGCGGACGCGGTTTCGGTCATTTTGTCCATGTAGGCTTCGCATGGCCGCCGGTGTTCATGCAGGACGAGGATCGCGACTTGATGATTGTGCGCAAGTCGGGCCGATTCTTCCCCAACGTGTTCTCGCCGCGCTGGGAATACCACTGCAAGACCCTGGCGAAGGCGCGGTTGATCATGCAAGGATCGGATTTCGACCTGATCGGCATCTATCTTGACGGCGAACTGCCGTGGTGGGGCGAAAACGGCTGCCCGGATCGCGAGGTGGGCCTGTGCGACGTCATCTGTGCCCAGCCCGAGGGACATACCGCGCGCAAGGCGTACGACGCCTTCATGGCGGCGCGCGCCGATGGTGGTAGCCGCGCCGCGAAGCTCGATTTCATGAAGCTGATCGCGGAGAAATATTTCAGGACCACGACGGAGGCCATCCGCCGAATAGACAAGCGGCACATGATCGTCGGCTGCATGTTCGCGGGGCTTCGCGGCTACGGTCCCTTTACCACGGTGGAGGCCTGTGCGAAATACTGCGACGTCGTGACGATTGACCTCTATCCGCCTGTGGATCTTGAGCGCGGTGTGGTGCTTAAGTCCGGCACAGACCTTGCAGATGTCAAGGGCGATGTCACCGACAAGGACCTTTTCAGGGAAATTGACCGCATCGGGAAGATCATCGACAAGCCGATCCACGTGACGGAATGGAGCTTCCCCGCTGTCGAGGGTGGCTTCCCTTGCGTGTCCGGCGGTGGCATGCGCTTCCGCACCCAGCATGAGCGCGCCCTGGCGTCGCGCCTCTTTGCGGAGATGATGAACGCCTCGCCGTCCATCGCGGGCTACAACTACTTCATGTGGGTAGATGGACAGAACCGGCCCATAGGTAATGGCTACTGCAACTACGGCCTCATGAACGAGGCGGGCGAGCCGTATGCGGAGCTCGTGAAGATGTTCGAGGAATTCCATGCCGGCGCGGACGCCGCTCGAAAGAAGGGCTATCCGCCGCACAGAAGCCTCGTACCGCCGCTGGGACCTGTCCAGCCGGCAGCGGACTGTGCGGCGCGGGAAATTCCCAGTGCCTCGGGTCGCGCCATGCTCGATACGTTCGACTTCGCCGATGTGGCGCTCGTCACGATGGTTCGCGATCCCGCCAAGTCCATCAAGTGGGAATGGCCTCGGTTCTCATTTGGAAAGACTGTCGCCGAAGTGACGAATGGCAACACGGTGTGCCGTACGTATCGCCTGGAGCGCCTACACGGCAGATTCCGCTTTGCGTTGACGATGCGCAACTACTTCCGTACGGATCGGCAGGAGGCGTTGACGGAAGTTGTGTCCGTGGAGAACAAGGGCGAACCTTTCGAGATGGGAACGATATACTGGCGGTTCATCCCGCCGAAGCCGCTGACCGCGCGCGTGTGCGCCATGCCGCCGAGCTGGTGCACGTGGCGTCCGTGGGTGGATCTTTCAATCCCGTGGGGTGAATGGACGCTGCGCATCCTCTCCCCTGAGAATTCCGTTTACGGCGACACGCGGCCGGGAACCGGGAAGGGCCTCGTGCCACCGGAACTGGGGTATGTCGTATCGCGTACGATTGCTGCCGGCGAAACGTGGCGACCGAAGAATGCCGCCTACTACATCTTTAGGCTAGAGGATCCTGTGAAATGACCAGGTGTCGGTTTGCACTAGTTGCGGCTGTGGCCGTGGCCTCATGCGGCGGCGCTGACGTGTCGTCGGAATGGGAACATGTGGCCACGCAGTATTCGCCGCCCGTTCTCGCCAATGGCGACCTTTGTGGACTTTTCGACTTCAGGAATGCGATGGCCCAGGACACGCCGAGCTACCGTGGCATAAAGTGCACCGGCGGCTTGTATCGTCCGTCCATCTACCGCGAGGGCCGCCGTACCGACAACCTGAAGTTGGCCTGTCTCGGACGCATCGAGGAACGCGTTTCGCCTGATGGCGTTTCCAACGCGAAGCCCGTTCGATGGGGACAGTCCCTGGATGTCCAGGGCGCGATTTCGGCCGTCTCGAACGTTTATCCCGGCGGAACGGAAATTTCGTCCGAGGTATTCGTGCTTGCCGATGCCCCCGTCATTGTGGTGAGAAAATCGTTTGCCGGAACGACCCCTGAGGCATACGAATTCGAGTATCTTTTCCGTCGGCCCGATTCCTACGACGAAAAGCCGCTTCATTCGGAATGGACGGCTGGAAACGGCGTGTTGTCGTTCACGGTGGAAAAGGCCGTCGGTTCCATCCATGGTCGAGTGGCGCTTCTGTGCGACAGGGCGGAGGCCACCGTCGAGCCGACGGAACGCGGCTTGCGCGTCCGTCTGCGGCGCCCGGCCGGGGATGTCGCATTCGCCCTTGCGTTTGCCGACGATTTCGACGGCGACGACCCCGATGCCGCAATTGACGCCCTGGTCGAAAGAATCCGCCGCGAGGGCTGGAACGGATTGAAGCGCGACCATATCGGGAAATGGCGCGATTGGCACGCGAAGTCGTTCGTATCCATCCCCGACGCCACGCTCCAGCGCGTCTATGCCACCGCGCTCTACAACCTGAAATGCTGGTCCACGCGCTGGTCGGTTCCGGTAGGCATATTGCCAAGCCACTGGAATGGGGCATTCTTCGGGTTCACGTTCTTCGGGCCTGCGTTCTGCGCCACCGGACATGAGGACGACATGCGCAAGGTGGCTGCGTACTGGAACTCGCTTCTGCCTGACGCGCGCATACGCGCCGGACGCGCCTATCCCGGCGATCCTTCGACGGGAATCCGCTTCCCGTGGCTGCCGGACGAAACCGGCGCGGAGACTTCCGGAAACGGACGCTGGCGCGATCATATCCTGCACATGGGAACGGTGTGCAACGAGGCGATGACGTGCTGGCGCTACCGGGAAGACAGGAATTTCCTCGAAAAGACGATATACCCCGTGCTGAAGGGTTCGGCGGAATTCTACGAGCATCAAGCCGTGTACGAAACCCGAGACGGGAAGACGATCATCGGCAAATGCTGCGATCTGGAGCGCATGCCATCACCGGTGCAGAATCCTTTCCTTACCACTTGTGCGGCGATATGTGCGTTGGAGAATGCCGCTTCCGCAGCCGGAATCCTCGGGGTGGACGCGCCTCTCGCGGCACGTTGGCGCGCGCTTGCCGTTCGGCTCAGGCGCGATTTGCCCAATGACGGCGTAAAATATATTCCCTATCCTGGATATGATGCCCGTAGCGTTGCGGTTCTCGGTGGACTCGTGCCGTACGGCGTCCTTGCGCCAGACGATCCGATGCAGCGTGCCGCAGTCGAGGATTTCGATGCGAACATGGAAGAGGCAGGTGGAATGCTGCTCAACGTCAAGCGCGTCTGTACATGGTATGCGGCCTGGACCGCCGTAGCCCAGGCGCGCCTAGGCGATGGTGCAGGCGCCGTGCGCAATCTCAGGAAGGCGGCTTCGACCTGCGGTCGCTTCGGCGAGATATTCGAGTACAACGATCCAGGGGCGATGTCCGTGCCGTGGTGTTCGTCTCCGCAGGGGACGTTCGTGCAGGCCGTGAACGAGCTGCTTCTCCAGTGCTCCGGCGACGAGATCCGCATTACGCCGGCGACGCCGTCTGAATGGAAAGACTTCTCCTTCCGTCTGAAGGCGTATGACGACTTGACCGTCGAGGCGGAATGGAAGGGTGGACGCTGCGTGCGCTATCGCATCACGCCTGGTCCTGCGTATTCCGGGCGTGCCAAGACAATAGTTTTTCCCGACGGTCGGCGCATCCCGTACGATGTGGAGCCGATGTCAAAACCACGGATCACACGGAAAGCTCTGGAAACATGAAGAAGTTGCTCACCACGGCATTGTGCCTTGCCGGTGTTCTCGAAATTCGGGCATCCGTCTCCGGCACGGAGACAGGGCGTCCACCGGAAGGGTATTGTCCGCCGATTGTCTCCAATGGCGATTTGAACATGCTGGTCGATTGGTGGGGGGGGCAGGGCACGAATGCCTATTTCAATCTCAAGACTGAAATCTACTGGCAGGGACGTCGCGGCGTGGCTCGTGAGGCGAGATTGTTTGCATTCGGCAGGTTCAATCCGGCCCTGTCCATCGACGGAAAGGACGCTGGGCTTCCGCGCAGATGGACGCAATCGCTCGACATCACCAACGCCATTGTGGAGACGGTTGGGGAATACGCCGGCATCGAAGCGTCCACCAAGGTTTTCTGCGCGTTGCACCGTAACGTGATCGCCGTAAGGCGTACCTTCCGGGCGTCCGATGGCACGGCGCACAAAATCGTCTGCGGTCTCGACTACGAAATATCTCCACACGATCGGCTTGTCGGCTCCTGGCGCGAAGACGGCAACATCCGCAGATATGTCGGCCGCACCTACGGGCATCGGGTGACAGACTTCACCATCTCCGTGATGGCGGCGGATGGCGGTGGTGTTTCGCGCAAGATCTCCCTGGCGCCTGGCGAAACCCGGACGGTTGACTGGTTCATCGTTTTCACGGACACGTTTGAACTCGAAGAGGTTGGCGAGAGCGATGCGGTGCGCGCTAAGAAGCGCACGGCATCACCGCCGCTGGACAGGGCGCGGAAACTCTGCCGCGAAGTGCAGGCCCTCGGTTTCGACGAACTCTTTGCGGAGCACGCGCGGCGCTGGCGAACCTACCATGCGGAATCTTTCGTGCGCGTGCCGGACGCCAAGATTCAGCGCATGTACGACGTGGCGCAGTATCATCTGCGGTGCAATGCCGGGCGCTGGGGCTTTCCCGTGGGCATCTTCCCGCACCATTGGCAGGGCAAGTATTTCGGGTTTGACGAAACGTACATGCATGATGGCCTTGTGGCGGCGGGACATTTCGATGTGGCGCAGCGATCGCCCGATTGGCGCTTTGCCGTGATGGACTGGGCGCTGAAGCGGCAAGGCTACTACCAGAAACCGGGCAAGTATGGTGCGCGGTGGATGTGGATGTCGCTGGAGGATGGCGACATCGACGTGGCGGGCATAGGCTTCTGGCAGGATCACATCTTCGCCATGGGCACGATAGCCAGAAGCGCATGGACGCAGTATCGGTATTCCCGCAATCTTGCCTGGCTCGCCGCAAAGGGGTATCCGATCATCCGCAACTGTGCCCTGTTCTATCGCAACAACTGGGTGTTTGAGGATGGGAATGGCGTGGCGCATATCGGTCGATGCACCGACCTTGAGCGGCTGGGACCTTCGCGGGATCGGGCATTCCTTACCACTTGTGGCGCCATCTACGCCCTGCGGGCGGCTGCGGATGCGGCAGGACTGCTGTCCACCAACGTCGCAGAATCCGCAGACTTCCGGGCGGCGGCGGATCGTCTCGTGAAGGGCTTGCCGGTGTCGGCGGACGGTACGCGATATGTCGCCTACGAAGGATGCACGGAAGAGAGCGTCGGTACGCTCGGCGGACTCTATCCCTTTCCGGTGTTCAATTCCTCCGACACGCTTCAGGCGAACGCGGCGCGCCATTTCATCGCGCAAGGCCGTGCCGCCGGGAACATGTACCCGATGGGATCGAAGGTGTGCCCATGGTACGCCGGGAAAATGGCGGCGTCGATGATCGTCCTGGGCGACAGGCAGGAGCCGTACCGTTGGCTTTCCGAGGCGGCGTCCGCGCAAGGACTCTTCGGAGAGACATGGGAGATAAACGAACCTGGCGTGCGTTTTCACCCTTGGTTCACGACGGCGAGCGGAATGTGCGCATACGCGCTTGCGCAAATGCTGGTGGCGGAGATAGACGGTACGTTGCATATTGCGCCGGGCGTGCCGGAGGAATGGAAAGACTATGCGTTCAGCCTGCCGTCGTCCATCGGCGTGTGGGTTGATTGCGAAGTACGCGATGGACGGCTGGAGAGATTAGAGTTCAGGACTCTGGATGGCGGATCTGCGCCGGGGAAGGTCCCATTCGTCTTCAAGAACGAGAAAAGGGTGATTACGTTGAAATGAAAAAGGCGTACATGATCGTACTTGCGCTCGCGGCATCTGTCGCGATGGCGCAGGCATTTGAGGTTAAGCAGATATTCCGCGAAGAACGTTTCACGCGCGGGAACGTGAACCTTCGCGTCTTGCAGCCGATCGATAAGGCGGCATGGATCGGGCCGGAAGGCGGCGGGAAGGGGAAGTACCCGTTCGTCCGCTTCCGTCGTTCCTTCAAGGGACGGGCCGTGCCGCTTACGATCGACGTATCCGCCGACGCCCGCTTTGTCTTGCTTTTGGATGGAAAGGAAATCGCGCGCGGTCCGCATCAAGGCTTTCCGAACCACTGGTACTACGAGACCTACACGATCTCCGGCCTGGACAACTCGGATCATGTGATGGAGGCCGTTGTGTTCGATCTCGGCGGCAAGGGACCGTTCAGCATTCTCACGTCGGGACAACTGGGGTTCATTCTCAAGGCGGCGGACGACTACGATGCCGACTTGACGACCGGCCGCGCCGCTTGGCAGGCGGCGGATGTCAACGGCATGTCCTTTGGCG